>Ga0326727_10014971_pt1 | contig 16758 bp, 16 predicted proteins | sample MB2enrmetagenome_FD_207643 | JGI IMG/M metagenome (GOLD analysis project Ga0326727, IMG submission 207643) | Lab enriched peat soil microbial communities from McLean, Ithaca, NY, United States - MB29MY | ecosystem: Environmental > Terrestrial > Soil > Wetlands > Peat | place: USA: New York...
CAACGCTTCGCGTGCGGCCTCACGACCGCCTACGCACGACTCGGGGCCAGGATGGTTCGCTACTCCTTTCCTGTGCGACTCTTTCATTCGCGACTCCATGCCGGTTTATCCCGACGCTTCCAAGCCAAAAGGCTTGGCCCCACCTCAATGTCGCGCACCCGCCGGGGGAGGGGGGTGTCGCCGGAGCGAAGAAAATGGTATAGTACGAATGCCTTTTGAGAGTCCTGCATGCACTTGGCCGAATCCAAATCCGCCTGGTCCAGCGCGCACAATTGAAAGACAGAAAGGGACGAAAAGATGAAGAACATCTTTGTAGGCAATTTGGATTTTGCGGCGACTGAATCGTCTATCCGGGAGCTTTTCGAACGCCACGGCGCCGTCGAGCGCGTGAGTTTAATGACCGATCGCGATACCGGGCGCTCGCGTGGATTCGCGTTTGTGGAAATGACCGACGCCGCGCAAGCGGACCAGGCCATCGCCGCCCTGAACGGCGTGCAGGTGGGCGGCCGCGCTCTCAGCGTGAATGAAGCCCGGCCCAAGCCACAGGGCGGCGCCGGGCGCGGACCCGGCGGCGGCCCCCGCCAGCGCCGCGAGCCTCGCTGGTAGGCGCGAGAGAGTTCAAGACGCGCGGCCGGCCGCCAGCGGTCCGGCCGCGACGTCGAAAAAAGGGGGCCGAGGGAGCGTTTGACGCCATCCCGCCGCGGCGTGGCGGAGTTTTGGATCGAGCGCCGGCCCGCGGGCCAGGCGTTTCAAAGAGGGGACCAGTATGGAGTTTCGGTACTTGGGATTCGACCAGCAGCAGAATGTGCGCGCCTACCGGTTCGACGTTCTCGCGAAAGGCGAGCCGACCAGGCACGTCGTAATCACCGCCGAGCTGGGCCTGTTCCTGACGCACCGCATCGGCATCCAGGAAGGACCTTCCCTGTGCGCCAAGAAGCTTGCCGCCGACCTGCAGAACGGCGCGGAGGGAACCCACGAGTTGCTTGAGGAAGACCTGAGAGCGCACTCGGCTGCCATCGCCAGCGCCGAAGCGCGCCGGGCCGAGATGCGCAAAGCCGGCCCGCGCCGCGCCGCCGCCGGCGCCCCCGAGCAGTCCCCCTGGCGAAACTTCGGTTTGCGATAAGAGCGCCGCCGCGCCGCACAAAGCCCAGCCCACGAAACCGTAGGCTATGCCCATCGCTGCGCTCTTGATCCGTTGTCGCCCTGAATCTGCTCGGATCGGGCAGAGTGCTCCCACGTGCAACTCGCGATCCCCCTCCAGTACGGTACCCGGAGAAAGAGCTGTCCTGGTTCATGGAGCCCAAAGATTATCATCGGATTCTTTTAGCCGACAAACCACAGCCCGTCATGGAATGAATCGCGACACCGCCGCGTCGCAGCGGCGACCCTGCGACCGCCGGAAAACGCCGCAAAACGCGAAAAGCTTAGAGAGCAGTACCGGCTGGGCACGCACTGGGGTTGCGCCACGAGGTGTTGCATGAATCATTCCACCGGGTGCGTGTCCATCAGCGCGCCGGGAGAAACCGCAATCGGCGTTGACCGCGTAATCGAGTACTTCGACCCATAGTAACTACATGAGTGCCTGAGACATCGCGTTTCGGCCCCGCCGCCTCTGCGGCGGGAAGTCCGCCAAATAGTGACTAAGAAACTCATAAGTCATTTCTTTTCAGCGGTTCGTTACGAAAAGTGCGGAAGTTCGGCTAACTTGTCCGCCGAATCGAGCCAATAGTACTGGTTTCGCGTCGGCAATGCGCCCAAGAAGTCCTGTTACGCACTCATTACTCCGAGCACTGTCCCGGCAGGGCCATTCGTGATGGAATCGAACCATGGACGCAGTCGATGCCCTGGTTCTCGCGTTGCTGGCCTTGGCCGATCTGGCGCTCATCGCCCACTTGCGCCGCTTACGGTTACAGCGTGTGCAGGTCCGGCGGATGATGCGCAGCCTCAGGTTCGCCATCCAGAGCGAAATCTTCGCGGCGGCCGCCGTTCCGCGTAAACGTCACTTGCTTCGCGCCGGATAAGCGCGGGAGGGGCGGGCCTCGCAACCCCGCCCCTTCCTTTCTTTCCCCGTTCCCATCCATTTCCGACCTTTCGCTCCGCCGTTCTTCCGCAAGAATCTCCGCCAACAACTCGCAAAACATTGATTCCGCAACCGGAGGCGGCGCTGGTTTCCCGCGGGCGACTCCAGGAACTCGTGTGGGATAAGCCTCCGGGCTTGTCAATCCGAGCGAAGCTCGGAGGTTTCCCGCGGGCGACCAAGCTGCCGCCTGGTCGCCTCGACAAGCCTGGAGGCTTATCCCACCCGGCCCCTACTTCCCGATCAGCTCGAGCTCGGTTTCAAGCATGGCCACGTGCTCTTCCTCTTCGGCGGCCAGTTCTTCGCAGAGTTCCCTTTCCAAACCGCAGGGAAGGTCGCGCGCCAGCTTGCGGAAGTGGTCGCGCGTGCGGCGCTCCATCTCTAGCGCCAGCAGATAGAGATCGGCGAGGCCGGTGGATTCCGTCACCCGCAGCCCCTGGAACAGCCAGTTGGAGAGCAGGGCATTCTCGTCCGCGGAAAGCTCCACCACCTCGCGATCCAGGTGAGCGTGGTACTTCTCTTCCAACTCGTGCAGGTGGTCGAGCTCGGCTTCGAAGAGCCGCTCGAGCAGGGCGCGCTGTTCCGGGTTGGCGGCTTTGTCTCGAGCCAGCTTGTAAAAATGAAACGAATTGAGCTCGAATTGCACCGCCTCGCGGATGGCCCGGAAGCGCATGGAATCGCCCAGGTCGCGCCCCGGGATCACCTCCAGCTCGCCGCCGCACAAGAAGCACTTGCCGTACGGCACGGCGAACCCGATCGAGAGCTTGAAGCAGCTCTTGCAGCGCCAGTTGTAGCGGACCTGCGCGCAGCAAATCTCGTCTTCTTCAAGAACCCGGCGACATTTCGGACAAGAGGATGGCATCTTCTAAACGCTCCCTGCCTGAACAGCCTGCGAGGTTTGATCCGGCTGGAGAATGCCCATGTGTTCCAGCATGCCCTTAGCCGCCCTTTGGCCGGCGCCCATGGCCAGAATGACGGTGGCCGCCCCGGTTACGATATCCCCGCCCGCGAACACGCCGGGAATGGATGTCATGCCCGTCCGTTCGTCTATCTCAATGTAACCCCATTTGTTGATCTTGAGGCCCGGCGTGGTCTGCGCGATGATGGGGTTGGCCGTAGTGCCCAGGGCGTAGATCACGGTGTCCACGTCGAGCAGAAACTCGGAGCCGGCCACGGGAACCGGCCGCCGGCGCCCGGAAGAGTCGGGTTCGCCCAGCTCCATTTTCTGGCAGCGCATGCCCGTCACCCAGCCCGAGGAGTCGCCCAGGATTTCCACCGGGTTGGTGAGCCACATAAACTCGATTCCCTCTTCGATGGCGTGCTCCAGCTCCTCGGCCCGCGCGGGCGATTCCCGCCGCGAGCGCCGGTAGACGCAGCTCACCGATTCCGCCCCCATGCGCAGGGACACGCGGCAGGCGTCCATGGCCGTGTTCCCCGCCCCGATCACCGCCACGCGCCTTCCCATCCCCACGGGGGTGTCATAGAGCGGCTGCCGGTAACCGCGCATGAGGTTCACGCGGGTGAGAAACTCGTTGGCCGAAAAGACTCCGTTGAAAGCTTCCCCGGGAATGCCCATAAACTTGGGCGAGCCGGCGCCGGTTCCCACGAAGGCCGCGTGGTAGCCCATCTCCCCCAGCAGTTGTGGGATGGTGAACAGCTTGCCGATGATGGTATCGAGGCGGATCTCGACGCCCATTTTCTTGAGGCCTTCGATCTCGGAGTCTATGATGACGTCCGGCAGGCGAAACTCGGGAATCCCGTACTTCAGCACTCCTCCGGCCACGTGCAGAGCCTCGAACACGGTCACCTGGACGCCGTTGCGCGCCAGCTCGCCCGCGCAGGAGAGGCCGGCGGGCCCGGAGCCCACGATGGCCGCCTTCTTGCCCGCTTTCGCCGCCGCCTCCGGCGGCTGGTCCCAGCCGCGCCCCATGGCGGCGTCGGCCACAAATCGCTCCAGCCGGCCGATGGCCACGGGTTTGAACTTCGCTCCCACCACGCAGGTGGCCTCGCATTGCGTTTCCTGCGGGCACACCCGCCCGCACACCGCGGGCAGCGCGTTGGCGCTCTTCAGTATCTGGTAGGAAGCCTGGATATCCCGGCGCGCCAGCGCCGAAATGAAGCCCGGGATGTCGATTCCCACCGGGCATCCCGGCACGCAGCGCGGCTTCTTGCAGCGGATGCAGCGCTCGGCTTCATGGAGCGCGCCCTCCAGATCGAGGCCCAGCGCGACTTCCTTGAAGTTATGCCGCCGCTCCTCGGGGCTCTGGTGCGGCATGGGCGAGCGCTCGGGCGGAATGGTCTTGATGTTCTTCGGCAGGCGCGCTTCGGGCCCCACGGCTATCGGCTGGGGCAGCTCGCACAGCGACGGACCCGCGGCTGACCCATCCGCCACATCGCCGCGCCGCTTCATCCCCGCCATCTTCGCCGATTCGTCCCGGAAGCGCTTCAGCGCCTCCTTCTCTTCGCGCTCGAACCGCTTCTGGCGCAGCGACAGCTCATCGAAATTCACCAGGTGGCCGTCGAAATCCGCGCCGTCCACGCAGGCGAACTTCATCTTCCCGCCCACCGTCACGCGGCACGAACCGCACATGCCGGTACCATCCACCATGATCGAGTTGAGGCTCACGATGGTGGGAATCCCGAAGGGCCGGGTGGTTTCCGAGCACGCTTTCATCATCGGAATGGGGCCGATAGCCACCACCTCGCGCACGTTTTTCTCGTTGGCCAGCACATCCGCCAGCGCATGGGTGACAAAACCCTGGCGACCGTAGCTGCCGTCGTCGGTGGTCACAATAAACTCGTCGCTCTGCTCCCGGAAGCGGTCTTCCCAGAACACCAGGTCGCGGTTCCGGAAACCGACGATCGAGACGGTCCGGTTCCCCAGCTTCTTGTACTCGCGAAGCTGCGGATAGACCGGCGCCACACCCAGGCCGCCGCCCACCAGCACCACCGTGCCTTCCAGCTTGCGGATGTGGCTGGGCAGACCCAGGGGGCCGATGAAGTCCAGGAGGAAATCGCCTTCCCGGAGCCCCATCATCTCAAATGTGGTCTTTCCGACCGCTTGGATCACGACCGTAACCGTGCCTCGGCGTGTGTTAAAATCCGCCACGGTCAGTGGAATGCGTTCCCCGCGTTCGTCGATGCGAGTCATCACGAAGTGTCCGGGCCGCGCCGACCGCGCGACGTCCGGAGCTTCTACGTCCCAGAGAAAAGTCGTTGGACCAAATTGTCGTCTAGATGTGATGAGAAACACTACACCCCCGCCAAAGGCCTAATTTTAACAAATTTCGGATCAAAAGACCCCAAATGCACCGATGTGGGGTCGGGCCTTTCGGCTTGATCCCACCAAGGAACCCGACTCAACGCCGGCCTCGGCCATAATGAACCTATGGGCCAGGGACTGCGCTTCGAGTGCCAGGCCGGGTGTACGGAGTGCTGCCGGCAGCGGGGGTTCGTGTACCTCACCGAGGCCGACCTGGCTCGGGCGGCCGAGTTCGTGGGGATGACCGCGGCGGCCTTCGAGCGCAAGTATGTGTACCGTACCCGAAACCGCATGCGCCTGCGGGTTCCGGCGCTGGCCCATTGTCACTTTCTGACAGACGAAGGCTGCTCGATCCATGCGGCGAAGCCGACACAATGCCGCATCTTCCCGTTTTGGCCGGAGTTGGTGGAGAGCCGTCGCGAGTGGCGGAAGACGGCGCGCTACTGTCCTGGGATGGGAAAGGGACCGCTGGTGAGAATAGAAGTCGCGCGCGAACAGGCGCGCGAAATGCGGAAAGCGCACCCGAACCAGTACTGAAGGTGGGTTGCCTTAGGCGGCTGGTTTTGGCGCAAAGCTCTCACCGCTTTCGCTCGGCCTGTGGTATAGTGCAACCCAGGCCAGTTCAACGGGGAGGGGAAGGCATGTCCCAGGTACGCGAAATTGTCCATAACCACGACCTTTTCTGGGTCGAGGAGAACGATACCGTGGCCGACGTGGCGCGGCGTATGGCGGAGCTCCAGGTGGGCGCCATCCTGGTCCTGGATGGGGGCGCACTGCGTGGGATCTTCAGCGAACGCGACCTCATGCGGCGGGTGGTGGTGGAGAGGCTGGATCTCGAAAAGACGCCCGTCAAGAGCGTGATGAGCACCCAACTGGCCACCATAGACGAATCGGCTACGGTGGAAGACGCCATGGAAGCCATGCATTCCCACAAATGCCGGCACTTGCCGGTGATGCGCGAGGGCCGCGTGGCGGCGCTGCTTTCCATGCGCGACCTCATAGACCACGAGTTGGCGCGGAAGACCGAGGAACTGCACCACATGCGGGCCTACATCCAGAACTCGTGACCGCGCCATTCCGCTAGCGTGACTTCCGAATCTCCAGGCCGTACTCGCGGTAGATCTCTCCGCCCGGGGAGTACAGGCGGACGAAATAGACGCCGGGGCGCATTCCTGGGGCGTTGGGACCGGGATAGACGCCCTGCCAGACGCGCGCGCCGGCGGCATCGACCACTTCCAGGCGATAGGATGGCCAGGAAGGGAGGCCGGAAAGGTCCGGCTGCAAGGCCAGGGGCGTGCCCGCGGGTGCATGGATCTCAATTCCCGACCCGCGCGAGGCCGTCAGCAGGACAGTGGCGGCGGGCGGCAGGGGAATCTGGCGTTGCGCGCCGAACCAGGCAGCCAGCAGAAGCGCGGCAAGGGCGCTGAGAACGAGGATGAGCTGGGGAAGGTGGAACCGGTTGCGGCGCAGCTCCTGGCTCTGGGCCGCGGCCCGCCGCATGGCGCGGAGGAAAACGTCGGCTGCCTCCACCTGCCGGCGGCAGGGCTCGCAAATCAGAAGGTGCTCGTCACAGCAGTCCAGTTCGTCGCCGCTGGAACGGCCCATCGAGTACCTCTCGATCTCAGTATCGTTTAGGTGGCATCCGCCGATCGCCCTTGCCAGCATCTATTGCCGATCCCCTTCGTCAATCTAGAGTGCCCCGGGGCCGGCGGAACTCTCATTTTTTTTTGTGAGCTCCGCCAGCCGGCGGGAGGTGCGGCTGGTTACGAGCGCCAGCGCGCCCGGCCGGCGAGGCGGGTTCGCCCCAGTTCCCCGAAGCGAGCCTTGGCGCGGGACTTGATGAGGCGGAACTGAGTTTCGGTAAGCTCCATCTCCCGGCAGATGAGGTCGGGATGTTCTTCCTTCAGGTAAAAGCGAACCAACACTTCGCGGTCGCGTTTGGGTACGGCGTTCAGGACGCGCATGGCGAGGTCCATGTTCTGGCGCTCGATGGCCGAACACTCGGGGTCGGGGCGGTGGTCGCTGAGGGACATGTCGGGGTCGATGCCGGTGCGCCGCTGGCGCTCCTGCACGGCCCCGTCGATATAGGCGGCAACCTGGCGGCGGACAACGGTGCGGACGTACCCCATGAGGCGCTCCGGCTCGCGGATCTCGCCATTGCGTATGGATTGAGTGACGCTCACAAAAATGTCGTGGACCTTGTCATCCAGGTCGTGGGAACCGAGCCGGCGGCAGAGGTGGAAGCGAATGCCGCCGGAGAATACGCGGTAGAGCTCTTCCATGGCCGCGCCTTCCCCGGCCTTCACGCGGGCTACGAGCTCGGGCCAAGAGGGTTCCGCGAACGCTTCTTCTTGAGCTGCGGACTGGTCGGCGCCGGTTTCCGGCGTCCAGATTTCATTCGCTTCCGACGGCAAAGTACGCCCCCCAGTAGCGCGGGCTGGAACGCCAGCCCGCGGATCGAATCATTTCCAGTTGGGCCGCGCGGAGGGCCCCGGCGGCGTCGCGGCGGGGTTGGGATCGCAAACGGCTATACATGGCGCTGAACAAGGCCCCATCGTCGTCGGGAGTAGGCCAACGGCTCCCCACGACGGTTCGCGCGCCGGCCGCCAGCCAGGCGCGCGTCAATCCGAGAAGGCCGGTTGCATTCAGCGCGGCGCCGGCGGCGGAGTGGCAGCCGCTCAGCACCACGAGTTCGGTATGAATCCGCCAGCGAGCGATCTCCAGAGGTTCCAGGACCTGGGATTCGCCGTTGCCGGTGAGGCTGAGCGCGATCAGGCCGTAGGATGGCTTTCCGGAAGATTCGAGAACATGCGTGGCGAAGTGGGCGATCAGGGGGCTGCGTTTCAGTTGTTCGGCGATCTGGCGGCGGGCGGCGTCACGGCCTTCGAGCAGAACACTGGCGCCGCCCCAGGCTTGGGCGCAGGCATTCAGCTCCGAGGCGCTGGCCACCAGGCGCGGCAGAACCAGGCCGGGCCTGGCGGCGAAATAACCAAACAGGCTGAGCGGGGACCAGGAGACCGGCGGGCGGAGACGCTCGGGCAGGCGGGGATCCGCCAGGTTGTAGATGGGGTCGCCGACGCCGAGGAAGAGGCTGGAATCGGGGGGCGTGCGCCAGCGGGCGGCCGAATCCAGCCAAAAGCCGGCTCCCGGAACGATCACCGTGACGCGCCTTTCGGCGACGTAGACAATCCGCGGGCGGGTGGATTCGGGAAGCGCGGCGAAGGGGATGTCGAACAGGCTCGTGACGAGTTTGTCGGAGCAGTTGGGATCCGTGTTGAAGCAGCCCTGGTCGAGCGCCAGCAGCCAACGGGTTTTGGCGCGGAACCGGGGCGCCAAGGGGCCGAAGAGGGCGCGGTACAGAGCGGCGCCGGCCGGAACGGCGTCGGGGGAGGCATCGCGAATGGCGTCGCGGGCGGGCTGCGCCAGAGCCTCGATTTCGCGGCGGGGAGGCAGGACATAGAGCGCCAGCCCCTGGCGGTCCAAGGCCCAAAGCCAAGAGGCGGAGCTGTCCAATTGAAAGCTCAGGAGCGCATCGTGGGGGCCGAGGGCGCTTTGGGTGCGCTCGAGCAAAGCGGCGGGGAGCGGGTCCGCTCCGGGGATGACGGCGGCCTCTATGCGGGCCAGATCGGCGCGGGCCGCCCGCACGGCCTGGCCGTCGGCGGCTGCGCCGGAGCGGAGCGCGTCGACCTCGGCGCGCTGGAGGCGGGCGATGGTTTCCCAGTAGGCTTGGGGCAGCGCCGCACCGGCCGGATTGGCGCCTATGAGCGTGCAGAGACTGCTGGCGCGGTTCTCTTCGGCGGCCTCGAAGGTTTCGCGGATCAGGGCAGGGTCGCGGGTTGCCAGGTACAGGCGATTGCCGGCTTCAATCAGCGCGGCATGCACCTTCTCCAGCCAGCCTTCGACTCCAATGCGGCTGGCATCGGCGGCGGGGGCGGACCGGCGCCAGGCGCGGGCCAAACGCAAAGCGATGCGCAAGTCCTCCAGGGCTTCGCGAAAACGGCCCTGGGCCAGGCGGACGCGCCCGCGGTAGTGATACATGTCCCAGGCCGGGATAGCTCCCTGGGGGCTGGCGGCCAGATCCGCCGCGCGCGCGGCGATATCGGGACAACCGGCGCCGAGGGCGGCGGCGTACGTCTTTTCAAATTGGAGCTGGGCTTCGGCATAGCGAGCGTCGCGGAGAAGATCGGTCCCTTTGCGCAACTCTCGCTTCAGGGTTTCCTGGCGCTCATGGCACGCGGATGCGCTCAGAGCCCGCGCTCCGACCTTCCAAGCAGTTTTTCGGGCTGTCCCGATCAGCGGGAGCACAAGCAGGCAGCACGCCAGGGCTTTGGTGTTCCTCAAAATCGTCCAGCTTCGATCCCGGCTTTGGAATACGCAAACACCAAGTGAATAGATTCCAGGGTATTCCTTGTTAGAATACCCCTAAGAATCTTACCAGTATTTGCCTTTGAAATGGTTACCCTAAAATAGGGTGAGTGTGGAAGGCGCGCGTGTGGGTAGCGCGATTGGAAGTGCTTCAGAATCAGCTAAAACACCACGAATCGACTAATAATGAAGATAATCGGGTCGCTCGGCATCTTTTTGCTCTAGGAAATCACTTATAAGACAAGCACTTTCTTGTCAATTTCAAATTACTCCGTCGGGTAAGGGCAAAACGCCGAAGATCGCTGTAAATGATTGAAATAAAGCATCAGATATGTTGCCAGATGTTATGAATGAGAGAAATGCGATGCCCGGCAGGGAGGCAAAACGGGGACGGCGGAGGGGGTCGGACGCCTGGAGACGCGCACCAAACCCGATCCACCTGAAACTCCTAGATCATTACGTAACTTGTTTCTTTTTCATTGCGTTGCGGGGGTATGATACGCATACTGGAGCTTCAAAACAAAGCAATCATAGCTTGTTTTCAAAAATTCGAATTTATTTGCGCGGGTCAACACATGTGCGGCGCTGGGGCCCGGATTCAGCCGCTCGAAGGAGTGCAGAATCACAGTAACGTGAGCGGGTCGACGTCGATTACCAGGGCGGTGGCGGGCCATTTGCGGTCCAGGGCGAAGCCGCGGACGCGTTGCAGGGTATGGTTGAGGGTCTTGCGGCTGGCGGCCTTGATGAGGAACTGGTAGCGATACTCGGCTTTGATGCGCGGGACGGGGGCTTCGGCCGGCCCCATGATGCGCAGTTTTTCGGGGGGAGGAGTTAGCATGAGGCCCAGATCGGCGCTCATGCGCATGGCCACTTCCTTCTTTTCGCCGCGTACCAGGATATTGGCCATGGCGCTAAAGGGGGGATAGGACATCATCCGGCGAAACCCGAGCTCTTTCTGGTAGAAGGCGGCGTAATCCTGGGCCGCGGCCAGGCGCACGGCATAGTGGTCGGGGTTGATGGTCTGGGTAAGGACAATGCCCGGCACGCTGCCGCGGCCGGCGCGGCCGGCCACTTGGGTGAGCAACTGGAAGGTGCGTTCGGCGGCGCGGAAATCGGGCATTCCGAGGCCCACATCGGCGGAGACCACGCCGACTAGCGTGACGTTGGGGATATCGTGGCCCTTGGCGATCATCTGGGTGCCCACCAGGATATCGAAGGCTCCTTCGCGGAAGCCTTGCAGAATGGTTTCATACTGGCGCTTGCCGGTGACGGTATCGCGGTCGAGGCGGGCGATTCTGGCGGCGGGGAACGCCTGGTGCAGCTCCTCTTCCACCTTTTCGGACCCCAGGCCGACGAAATAGATGTGCTCGCTGGCGCACTTGGGGCAGGCGCGGGGGACCTTTTCGGCATAGCCGCAGTAGTGGCACAGCAGGCGGCGGTCGCGCTTGTGGAAGGTGAGGGTGACGGAACAGTTGACGCACTGGACGCGCTCGCCGCAGGAGCGGCAGGCGACAAAGCTGGAGAAGCCGCGGCGGTTGAGGAGCACGATGGTCTGCTCGCCGTTTTCCAGGCGCTGGCCGATGGCTTCGAGCAGCCGGCGCGAGAAGGTGGACTGTTTACGCGTTTCGAGGAACTCCTGGCGCATATCGATCAGCTCGACGGTGGGCATGGGGCGCTCCTCGATGCGGCCGGGGAGTTCGAGCAGCGAATACTTGCCGCGCTCGGCGTTGTAGCGGCTTTCGAGGCTAGGGGTGGCGGAGCCCAGGATGACGCAGGCGCCGGCGGCCTGGGCGCGCACCACGGCGACGTCGCGGCCGTTGTAGCGCGGGGTTTCCTCCTGCTTGTAGCTGCCATCGTGCTCTTCGTCCACCACGATGAGGCCCAGGCGGTGGACGGGGGCGAAGACGCCCGAGCGCGTTCCCACCACCACGGGGGCGGCCCCGGAGCGAATGCGGCGCCATTGCTCGGAGCGTTCGACGTCGCCGAAGGCGCTGTGCAGGATGGCCACGCGGTCTCCGAAGCGGGAGAAGAACTGGCCCGCCATGGCCGGCGTGAGCGCGATCTCGGGAACCAGGAGCAAGGCGCTGCGCCCTTCGGCGAGGGTGGCTTCGATGGCGTTGAGATAGACCTCGGTCTTGCCGGAGCCGGTGACGCCGTACAGCAAAAAGGCGCGAAACTCGCGCGCCTGGATGGCGCCACGGATCTGTTCGAAAGCGGCGCTTTGGGCGGGGTTGAGGGTGTGCGGAACGCGGACCGGGCCGGCCACCGCGCCCACCCTTTCGGGAGCCAGCGAAACCAGGCCTTTGCGCGCCAGAGAGCGGGCGGCGGGGCTGGCGTTCTTGACCATGGATTCGAGGTCCTTGAGGTTGTGGGATCCGGGGTGCAGTTCGAGGAAGGCGCGCAGCTCGCGTTCGGGCTTGTTGAGCCGGAGTCCGGGATCGGGGACGGTGGCCAGTTCCACGCGGAGACGGTCGGAAGAGGCGCGCAGAGGGTCGCGGTCGACGGTCACCTGTTCGGCGAAGAGGAAGCCGCGGCGTTCGAGCGAGCGGACGGTCTTATCCGCCAGCGGCAGCGCTTTGGCCAGGTACGCGGCCGACAGCGGACGCTTTTCCAACATGCGGAGAATGGCGGCGGCGGGGTCGTCGGGGGCGGCGTCGAGCAGCAACTGGCGCGCGGCGTCGCGGCCGGCGTCGGTGAGCGACCAGATCTTGCCGCGGCGGATATCGGCGGCCAGCGGCAGCATGGTGCGCAGCACTTCGCCCAGGGGCGCGCAGTAGTAGCCGGCGATCCAGCGGCCCAAAGCCAGAAGTTCGGCATCGAGCACTGGTTCGGAATCGATCAGGCGCAGGACCTCGCGCGCGGCCACGGCGGGGGCCTGGTCGTGACAACTGAGAATCACGCCGGTGAGCTTGCGCGGTCCGAAGGGCGCCAGGACGCGGCAGCCGGGGCGCGCGCGGTGGCGTAAGGTCTCGGGCAGGGCATAGGTGAAGGGCTGATCGAGCGGCGCGGGCACGCTGACGTCGCAATAAAGGAACGAGCCCTCAGGCATGAATTTCAGGATAGCGGAAGCGGGCTCCGCACGACGACTTCAGAGCAATTCAACGACGGATTCGACAGTGATCGACCTCGTCTGCGCGACCTCGGAGAGGATGCCGTGAAGCGTTCCCGTTTTGAGCGGATTGTGCAAAGGGGCCGTGATCGCATGGGACGGCGGTCCTTCGCGCCGCAGCCTGACGTGGCTGCCCTTTTGGCGGATCACGCCATAGCCGAGGCGCTCCCGTGCGCGGATTACATGATCGGCGGAAACGCCGCGCGGCAGTTTCATGCCGCTTCCACCCGGAGCAACTCATCCTTCACGTAGTGCAACTGCACCAGCCGGGGATGCACGGGGCCGCCTTCGAAGTGGACCGCTACCGCCTCAAGGACATTGGCGCGAAGTTCCTCCCATGTCTCCGCCTCGGTGAAAATGCCATGGCCGAGCGCGCGCGCAATAGCCGCCTTCTTCGGCGTCGCGGACTTCGAAGATCAGCTCCATGGTCATAGCATACCCGAGGCTGGCAGGACACCGCTCCCTCACGGTCGCGGCTCGCCAGCGTGTTCCTGAGCCGCAACCGTGAGAAGGGGTGAAAAAACGGTTGGCAGGCGAAAGCGCCTGCCCCACAAGGATGGATTGCAGGCCGGCGGGCGCCTACTTCTTCGCCCAATACCCGGGGTGCCCCTTGTACGTCTCGTCTTCCAGGTTGGCCAGGATCACGCGACGCAGCTCGACGATGTCCACTTCGCCCGGCTGCTGGTAGAGCACCTTGCCGCCGGGGGCGATCACCATGGTGAAGGGCACGCCGGCGTCCCATTTGGCGTCGAAGGCCGCCTGCATGGCGTAGGTGTCCGAGGAGGCGAACTGAAGATTGCGGCTGGAGGCGTGTTGCGCTTCGAGCGTCTTCTGAACTCCGGTCTTCTCATCGGGCAGGTTGGTGGAGACCGTTACCAGGTCGAAGTCGCGGCGGCGGAACATGCGCCAGGTGGTTTCGAGGTCCGGGAATTCCGTCAGGCACGGCCCGCACCAGGTGGCCCAGAAGTTCACCAGCAGCACCTTGCCGGTGGGGTTCGAGCGCAGTTTCTTCAGATCGTCGGCGCTAGCCATTTCCACCCGCACCGGCTCGGCTTCAATGCGCCTCATCTCGGCGAGCTGGCTGTCGATTTTCGACTTCCACTTGGTGGAGCAGCCAAACGCGGGCGTGCTGGGAACCGGCACGGGCTTGCCCGCCAGCATGGCATCGAGCGCCCGGCGCGCGTCCTGGGTCTTTACCAGGGATTCGCGCTGGCTGTCGTCGATGCGCCCTTCGTAGCGCAGCTTGCGCTCCTTGTCGAACACAAAGATGTGCGGCGTGGCTTTGGGCCCGTAGGCCTGCGAAACGGACTGGGTCTCGCCGTCGTAGAGGTAGGGAAAGTTGAAATGACGGTACTCGGCGCGGATCTTCATCTCATCCGGGCTGTCGCTGACGTCGGTATAACCCAACTCCGAGAGCAGAATGGCCTTGGGGTCGTTGGGCTGGATGGCCACAAAACCCACGCCCTGGGCTTTGTAATCGTCCACCAGCTTCTTCATGCGATCTTCGTAGAGCTGGGACGTGGGGCAGTGGTCGCAGATGAACAGGATGGCCAGCAACGGGTCTTTGTAATCGCTCAATTTGTGCGTCTTGCCATCCACGCCCGGGAGAGAGAAATCGGGCGCCGCGGAACCGATCGCCAGGGTGGGATGGGGGTTGGGCCGCCCTTCCTGGGCGGGAACGGCCAGCGCGAAAACCAAAACCGCCAGCGCCGCGCGCAACGCCGCGGCTCCACGAATACCAGTTGCCATGGTGGACCTCCTCCCACAGCTTATAACGTTGCGGCGCCTCCCGCGGGCGCCTCCCGGCATTCCATAGCGCTAGAATGATGGTCGATGACGGGCAAGGTCAGTGTCGTGATCGAGCAGGACGAGCACGGATTTTACGCCTGGCGCCCGGAACTGAAGGGATGCCAATAGCAAGGGGAGACGGTCGAGGAGACTCTTGCCAACATCCGTGAGGCAATCGAGCTCTTCCTGGAGACTTTGACCGATGACGAGCGCTCGGTCGCGCCGCCGGCTTGACAAGTTCTATAATTCGAAGATAATAGAACTATGGAACCGTCGCGATCGAGGGTTACGCCGGACGCCGGCCGGACTGCCACCTATGCGGATATGTTCGCCGCCCTGGGAGCGGAGCCGCGCTTGCGGATTCTGCGCGCGCTCCTGGCCGCGCATCCCGACGGCATGGTAGTGGGGGAGATTCAGGACGAACTGGGCATTGCGGCCTCCACTTTGTCGCACCACCTCGAAAAGCTCAGGAATGAGGATCTCATCACGGTACGCCGCGAAAGCACGTTCCTGCGGTATGCCGCCAATATCGCGGCGCTGGAGGATCTCCTCGGGTTCCTCTATGCCGAGTGCTGCACCCGCAACAGGGCCATCAAACCGGCCAACATAACCCGGATATGCAAGTAGGAAGATGGGCATGGAATTGAAAGAGAAAGTGCGCGAGAAATACGGCCAGGCGGCGCTTCGCGTCGCGAGCGGTGGAAGCTCCTGCTGTGGCTCGGCCCCGAGTTCGCTCGGCTGCGTCGATCCCATCACATCGAATCTGTATGCGGCCAGCCAGACCAGCCAGATTCCGGAAGAGGCCGTACTTGCGTCTCTCGGTTGCGGCAATCCCACCGCGCTGGCCGGGCTCAATCCCGGCGAAACCGTCCTCGATCTCGGTTCCGGCGGGGGCATCGACGTGCTCCTTTCCGCCAAGCGCGTCGGACCGGCCGGCAAAGCTTACGGCCTCGACATGACGGACGAGATGCTGGCGCTCGCTCGCCAGAACCAGCGCAAGGCGGGTGCGGAGAACGTCGAGTTTCTAAAAGGCGAGATCGAACACATCCCCTTACCCGACAACTCCGTCGATGTCGTCATTTCGAATTGCGTTATCAATCTCTCGGGCGATAAGGACCGCGTGCTGCGTGAAGCGTTTCGCGTCCTCAGGCCCGGAGGCCGCTTCGCGGTTTCCGACGTGGTTGTCCGGGGCGACGTACCGGCCGCGGTGCGGCGCGGCATGGAGCTGTGGGTGGGTTGTATTGCGGGAGCGCTGCGCGATACCGATTATGCCGCCAAGCTCGCTCGGGCGGGTTTCGATTCGATCGGCATAGAGCCTACCCGCGTTTACAGCATCGATGACGCCCGGAGGTTCCTTCGCGGCGAAGGAATCGATGTGGATGCGATCGCGCCTCAGATCGAAGGCAAATTCATCAGCGCGTTCATCCGCGCGGTGAAACCTGCGTCTACCGGAGCGCTGTAGTTGAGGGCATCGGAAGCCGCCCATGCCCGATAAGAAAAGAATCCTCATTCTGTGCACCGGAAACTCCGCCCGGAGCCAAATGGCGGAGGGCCTGTTGCGCCACGACGCGGGAGATCGCTTCGAGGCGTTCAGCGCCGGAACCAGACCGGGCGCGGTCCGCCCCGAGGCGATCGCCGTCATGCGCGAGCTGGGTATCGACATATCCGGCCATCGCTCCAAGAGCGTGGACGAGTTTGCGGGTCAATCGTTCGACTACGTTCTGACCGTCTGCGACAATGCCAGGGAGAGCTGCCCGGTGTTTCCGGTAAAGACCGCGACGATTCATAAGAGCTTTGAAGATCCGGCCGCGGGCCAGGGTTCGGAAGCGGAGCGGCTGGCCCTCTTCCGCGGGGTTCGGGACGAGATGAGGCGCTACCTCCGCAGCCTTCCCTAACAGCCCGTGGCGTAACTTGCGATTTTGGGCGCCCCCCAAAAAGTCGATTGGAAACAAAGGGCTTAGCCGCTGATGGTGGGGCATCCTTGAGCATTTTGCGCAAAACGGACCTTTCACCACGGGCTGCTAACTTAACTAGCCCGCTTCTCTCACAGGGATCTTCTGGGACGCCGGCTTCCGGCTTGTCGAGGTTCAATTTGGGGCGGGTTCTCCCCCGACGGCGTAAGGGGCGGCCGGTTTTGGGCTCGGAAGCCGGGCAGGC
>Ga0326727_10014972_pt1 | contig 16757 bp, 9 predicted proteins | sample MB2enrmetagenome_FD_207643 | JGI IMG/M metagenome (GOLD analysis project Ga0326727, IMG submission 207643) | Lab enriched peat soil microbial communities from McLean, Ithaca, NY, United States - MB29MY | ecosystem: Environmental > Terrestrial > Soil > Wetlands > Peat | place: USA: New York...
ATACTCGGCAAATTGACGCGCCTGGTCCGGGGTCCACACGCCAGTTGCATTGCGTGTTCCGGCGGAGATGGCAAAGGAAGTCACAATCTCAGCGTTTACAGCATGGGAGAAATCGACCACGCCTTTCCATTGCTTGCGGGTAAGTACTCCATTAAAACCTTTAGGTGGAGTAGCTATCGCCGGCTCATCTGAGTTTTGGAAGTATGTTGAGTTAGCCCAGGTGCCGCTGACTCGCATATAGGCCGGACCCAATGCGGCTGCCAGCTTGCGCAGGCGGACATTGTTCAAATCGATTGGTGGCCGGTATTGAAACAACGACGGGTCCATGCCAGCAGGCTGATTCGAACCGGTCTGTCTGGATGCTGCCGGGCTCTCCTCAACCCTGCTGGCATAGGGCTTCCAGAAACGTCCGCCTGTAACTTCGACTATCTCGATGTTATAGGACTGAAAGCGTTCGTCAATGGCGCCAATACGCGGCAGTTTTGCAGGAGAAATCGTGGACGATTGCGCAGCTCCCTGCCCAGCGAAACAGCTTGCCGCTCCAAGCAGAAAAAACGCTCCGCCTGCCAAATAACGTTTGTTCATCTTCATACTCCTGCTGTTACACGCCGCTGAACGCGGAGAAACCGCCATCCACCGGAATCACCACGCCGGTTACGAAATCCGAAGCTGGCGAGAGCAGCCACAGCACGCACCCCAGCAGATCCTTGGGTTCGCCCAGCCGCCCCATCGGCGTGTGCCCGACGATGGTTTTGCCGCGTGCGGTCCACTCGCCCGTCTCCTTGTCGGTCAACAGAAAACGGTTCTGATTAGTGAGAAAAAATCCCGGCGCAATGGCGTTCACGCGAATCTGCGGCGAGTATTCCTGCGCCATGTGCACGGCCAGCCATTGCGTAAAGTTGCTCACCGCCGCCTTGGCCGCCGAGTAGGCGGGAATGCGCGTCAGCGGCCGGAAGGCGTTCATCGACGATATATTGAGAATGTTGCCGTGCCCTTGATCTGCCATGATTTTTCCAAAAGCCTGTGAAGGCAGAATCGTTCCCATGATATTTAGATCGAAGACCCAGCGCACAGCCTCCGGAGGAAGATCGAAGAACTTCAATTCCGCGCTTGTGGTGGCCTGGGGCTTATTGCCGCCCGCGCCGTTGATCAGGCAATCCAGCTTGCCCAGGCGGCTCACCACCTCTTGAGCAGTCTGAAAGATATTTTCGCGGTCGAGCACATCGCACTTGAACAGGGAAATCTGCTTTCCGCGTTCTCCCATGCGCTCCACCAGCGCCTTGCTGGCCTCGATATTGACGTCTAACGACGCGACATTTGCGCCACAGCCGACCAGCGCGCAAACAATTTCGCCGCCCAGAACTCCGGAGCCACCGGTGATGGCCACCGTCTTCCCGCTGAAATCGTACATCTTCGTGAGTTCTGCCAAATCGAAGACACATTGCCCGCATTCCTGCTTTTGTCCACCCGCAGCGTCCGTTGTCTTTGCCATATTGCACTCCCTTTCGTGTTTCGTCAGTTCATCCGGATGAAAGAAACGTCAAAGCTGAATATCAAACGCGTCGCCCCAGAAAGACTGGAGCGATGTGCCGCTTGTAGAGGTTCTCAGTCACGTTCTTCGCAATAACTGCTTCATTGGCTTCGAGCAGGCCGAGATAACGGAATCCCATCTTAGCCGCAACCTTGAAGCCGACATGCAGCAACTGGCGCAGGCTGCTGTTGTAAGCAGCCGCGGACGGCACATGGCGCAGGGCCGAGGTAAACTGCTCGCTCGTCCAGCCTCGCACCTCATCCGGCGACGGCAGCTTGGCCGTGTCGATATCGATGACGGTAGCGTAGGGCGCGCACAGCTCATCGCGGTGCGCGAAGGCCTCGGCATAAATCTCCTTGGCCAGCGCCAGCCCGTCTCCCCCGGCTTCGGCCAGGCCGATCAGCTCTTCCAGCCACGTGGTTCCGGCGGTCTTCAAGTGCACGCCGGCGTTAAATCTCTGCATGGTCGCGTGAATCGCGGGATAAATGGAGAACTTGTCGGAGCCGGAGTGCACACTCAACTTGAGATTTTCAGGCAGGCCAAAGTGCTTGACGGCGTAAGCGATGGCCGCGACATCCAAGGCGAACTCGCGCTCGAACTGCGCCACGTCGCCCACATAATCCACGCCTTTGTTGAAGCGGCCGCTGAACTTGGGCGCGATGGTCTGCACCGGAATGCCTTCATCGCTGATGGCCGCCAGAATGATCAGCAGCTCGACGGGACTCTGCGCGCTGTCCGTCTCGTCCATCGAAACCTCGGCGATAAACTTCCCTTCTCCTTTGGCAGTCACGATGGTGCGATAAATCTCGCCGGCCTTCTTCACCGCGGTCAGATACTTCTGCGCGGACTTGCGGAGTATCTCCAGCGTAATCTCGAAGCTATCGTTCACTCCTTCGAGCTGTATGCGCCCGAGCAGATCCTTTTGCTTTCCAACGAAGCGATCTATCTCCGCCGCCGGCGCGGGCTGTCCTATATAGTCGGCCACATCGTGTGTGTAGAAGTCGCACGCCTCGAGGAAGCGGCCAACTGTCTGGAGCGTGATGTGATCGGCATCGCAAAAGTAAGGCAGCTTCCAGCCGAGGGCCTTGACGGCGGCATCGGCGGCGGCACGCGTCGTTGCGGGCTCGGAGCCGATAATGGTGTGTTCGCGGTTCGACTTGTTCCACACAGGAGCAACTTCCACGCCGGCTTCAAGAGCCTTGATGCAGGCCCGCAACTGCGCCTTGGCCTGGTGTGCAAACCGGTCTCCGGTTCCAACGGAATACTTGGGAAGTTTAAAGCTTTTCTCTTCCATATGTTCTCCGTATTAGAAGCGGCTGCGGTGTGCCCATAGCCCCAATCCTGGATTGGAGATAAAGAATATCTCTTCTCCGCCGACCTTGTTCACGCCGAGACTGAGCTTGCTGGGTTCGTAGCGCGTCAGCATTGCGTTGAGTTCGCCGTAACTGAAGCCCACGCCCTCCACTTCTTTTTGAGTTAGAAATGCGGGGCACCAGGTAATCTTGAAACGCCCCTCTGACGAGCCATGAATCAGATGCGCAGCCGCGCTCAAATCGTTGGCCAGATCGGCATTGGCTTCCACCGCCTTGAGCGTCGCCGGAGTGCCCCGGTAGCCGTATTTGCGGATCAATGTGTCGATGGTCTTGTCTTCGCCGAACTCCTTGACGCCTGGCGCCAACACGATCAACTCCGCGCCATCGGCCAGCGCCATGCGTGTGCGGTAAACAGCTTTATTCCCCAGCCAGGTGGAGTGGAACTCCTCGGGATCGAGATAGACGACGGCCTTCTTGATCGGCTGGTCGAGCATCTCGAAGTTCACCTTCAAACTAAGTTCGGCGGCCAGGGTGAAGCACTCCATGTCGTCGCCGATATACAACCCGCGCACCGCCAGCCCGCCGTCCGCCCTGCGCCCCACCACCGTATGCACATAGACGATGGGCAGATGCTTGAGGAAGTGATCGGCGGCGTAGTTGAGCACATTGCGCACAGGATTGACGGCGCGGCCCATGATCCGCTCCATCCCATAGACCGCGCCCAGATAGTGGCTGCGATTGATGCCGTCGCGGCCTCCCGTGCCCACCAGTATGTTCTTGTTGTAGTTAGCCATGCCGATAACTTCATGAGGCACGACCTGGCCGATGGAGAGTATCAGGTCGAAGCCGCCCCGCGAGATAAGCTTGTTGACCTGCGCCGGCCACGCATAACTCAACTTGCCTTCCGATTGTTCGCGGATTAATTCAGCGGGAACCTCGCCAAGAGTCTCGATGTCGGTGCGCCAGTTATGCACCTTGAAGAGGTCAAGCGGCATATCGCCATACATCGCCGCAATCTGCTCAGGCGTCATCGGCACATGGGTTCCCAGCGCGGGCAGAACGGCCTTGAGCCGGTCGCCGTAATGCTTCCACACGTAGCGCGTCAGATCGCCGGCGCGGGAGTGCGCGCGGGTTTGATCGGGCGGCACGACCAGCACTTTATTGCGTGTCCCGAGTTTGGCAAGGCCCTCCACCAGCAGATCGTTCAGCCGCTGTGGAGTCAGGTCGATATCGACGCTTCCAACAGAGCAAAAAAGACTCATATGACAGACTCCGCTCTTTTCAATCCAGGAGCAAGCAGGACGGTGATGAGGAGAGAACAAAGATAAACGCTGGCGGCGATGATGAAGAGGATCGAATAGTCGTCATGCGTCAGTTGCAGGATGTGGCCGATATATCTGGCAAACAGGAAGCCGCCGACCGCTCCGGCCATGGCGCCGATACTGGTGACCGAGCCCACGGCGCTGCGCGGGAACATATCCGAGGCCGTGGTGAAGAGATTGCACGACCAGCCCTGGTGCGCGGCCGCGGCCAGGCTCAGCAGTCCGATTGCGACCCATTCAGAGTTGGTGTTGTTGATCAGAAAAACGGGAACGACGAGGCAGGCGCAGAGAAACATTGTCGCCAGCCGGGCGTGCTCCACCTTAAGCCCTAAACGGATAAAGGTCGCGGGCAGATAGCCACCGTAAATGCTGCCCACGGCCGAGGCGTTATACACGATGAACAGTGGCATCCCCAGATGCATCAGGTCAAGATGATATTTGTCGCTGAAGTAACCCGGTAGCCAGTAGAGATAGAACCACCATATAGGGTCGGTGAGGAACTTGGGGATGGTATATGCCCAGGTCTGAGGCATGCCCAGCAGCTTAAACCAAGGCGTAGATGGACCAATCTTTTCCGGAGGGTCCTGGTTGATGTAGGCGAGTTCGGCGGCAGAGAGCGCTGGATGTTCGGTGGGCTTGTGGTATTTGAGGAACCACAGCAAGATCCACGACGCGCTGAAGATGCCGGTGATCAGAAATGCGGCGTGCCAGCCAAATTTATAGGTCACCACTGGTACGATGAGCGTTGCCAGGATCACGCCGACATTGGCGCCGCAGTTGAAGATGCCGAAAGAGAACGAGCGCTCTTTCTGGGGGAACCACTCGGCGTTGGTTTTGTTGGCTGCGGGAAAGTTGCCGGATTCGCCTATCCCGAGACAGGAGCGCGCAATGCCAAGCTGAAGCACTGAATTGACCAGCGCGTGGCTCATCGCTGAGAGACTCCAGATGGCCATGATCACCATGTAGCCGATGCGCGTGCCGATTTTGTCAACGAAGCGCCCCGCAAAGAGCAGGCCGATCGCATAGAAGATGACAAAGTAGCTCACCACGACCGCGAAGCCCTCTTCGGTCAAGCCGATGCCATGATGGGCAACGCTCTGCATGAGGGTAGGCTTGAGAAGTCCAAGAACCGTGCGGTCCATGTAGTTGATCGTGGTGGCGGCGAAGAGCATGGCGCAGATCGTCCAGCGTACATTTCCGATCTTCGTGATCGGTGAAATCCCCGCTCCGCTCGATGCTCTTGAACCCGGACTGCCCATTCTCGTTCTCCTCTTACAGCTTATACGCCTTCTTCACCAGCCCGTAGGTCAATTCGTAAGCTACTTCAAATGCTTCATCCTCGTCCAGCCGGTGTTCTGCGACCAGCCGGGCGAGGAAGGCGCAATCGATGCGCCGCGCCACATCGTGCCGCGCGGGTATGGAAAGGAACGCGCGCGTGTCGTCGTTGAAGCCGACCGTATTGTAGAAGCCTGCCGTCTCGGTCACCTGCTGGCGGAAACGCATCATGCCCTCGGGACTGTCGTGGAACCACCAGGACGGCCCCAGCCGCAGGCAGGGATAGTGCCCGGCCAGAGGCGCCAATTCGCGGCTATAGGTCGATTCGTCCAGCGTGAACAGAATGATCGTCAGCTTGCTCTCGTTGCCGAAGCGGTCGAGCAAAGGCCGCAGTGCGTCCACGTAATTGGTTGGCCGGGGGATGTCGCAGCCCACATCGCGGCCATACTTCTCATAGACCTTGCGGTTGTGGTTGCGCATGCTTCCAGGATGAATCTGCATCACTAGCCCGTCGTCCAGGCTCATCTGCGCCATCTCGGTCAGCATTTGGGCCTGGAAGAGCGTCCGTTGCCCGGCGTCGGCCTTGCCGGAGAAGACCTTATTGAACAAATCGGCGGCCTCGGTCACGGGCAGATCGGCGGTTTGCGCGGTCAGATGCCCATGGTCGGTCGAGGTGCAGCCCAGCGTCTTGAAGCGCTGTCGCGCCTTGCGCAGTGCGTTCAGGTAGCCCTTCCATGTGGAGGAATCTTCGCCGGTCTGCTCGCCCAGTTTGAGAATCGACTGGGAAAAACCGGCATACTCCGGATCGACTACCGGATCGGGGCGGAAGGCGGGCACGATCCTGGCCTTCCATCCTGACTCGCGGATCGCCTGGTGATCGTCCAGAGTGTCGATGGGAGATTCAGTGGTTGCCAGCACTTCCAGATTGAAGCGTTCATAAAGGGCGCGGGGCAAAAACTCCGGGGTGCGCAGTGTTTCACTGATGGTGTCGAAGTAGAGGTCGGCGGTCTTCGCCGATAGCCTCTCTTCCAGTCCAAACAGCTCCTGGAAGGCAAAGTCCAGCCACATACGCGTCGGTGTTCCGCGAAACAGGAAGTAATGGCTGGCGAAGATGCGCCAGACCTTGCGGGCGTCCTTGAGCTCCGCCTGTCCAATCTCCAGGTCTTCTAAGGGGATGCCCTGGCTGTAGAGCATCCGGAAAATGTAGTGATCGGGCTGCACGAACAGCTTTGCCGGGTCGGGAAATGGCTCGTTCCTGGCAAACCAGCCCGCCTGAGTATGCCCGTGAGGGCTGATGATGGGCAAGGTGCGGATCTGTGCGTACAGAGCTTTGGCAATCTTGCGAGTTGCCGTTTCGGCGGTAAACAAGCGGTCTTCGTGGATCAGCATGACTGATTATCTGCCCTTCCTTCGGTGGAGTATAGGTTGGACCACCACAGAGGTCAGACCACAGTATACACATTTGTCCAAAAATCTTCAGGAGAGTAAGTAAATATCTCGGTACGGAGAGGGGCCTTTGGTGTTAATCTCGTTTTGCCCCCGCATTTCAGGCAACGCAAGAAGGTGTCAGTACTATATGCCGCGGACGAAACAGGATTTCCCGGATACCCAGCGGACCATGCAAGTGGTCAACCACATTCGCTCCCTCATTGAGAATGGAACCCTGCAATTGGGCGACAAGATTCCTCCCGAGCGCGAGTTCGCGCGCTCCTTGAATATTAGCCGCGCCAGTCTTCGCACCGGATTAGGCTACCTGGCGGCCATGGGGGTCATGAAGGTGCGCCACGGGGTGGGGACCTTTGTCGCCGATGGCCCGGCCGAATTCGGCAAGGCGTCCTTCAGCCTGATGGGCGTGCTGCACGGATTTCAGTCCTGGCATCTCTTTGAAGTGCGGTTGATCTTGGAGAGCAATCTTGCCGCTCTCGCCGCGGTGCGCGGCAAGGAAGAGCATCATACCGCGCTGGCCGAAGAGGTCGCCGAAATCTTTGCTTCCGTGAACAGCCCCGCCGATTTTCTGATCCATGACGTGCTCTTTCACCGCATTCTCTCGCAGGCTTCCGGCAATCCCATTCTGGCCGCTCTGATGGAGACCATCACCTCGGCAATGTATGACAAGCGCCGCAAGACGGTGGAACGCTCCACCGATCTGCGCGAATCCGCGGAGATGCACCGCAAGATTTATCGCGCCATTCGCGCGCGCGACCCCGTGGAAGCGCGGAAATTGCTGGAACAGCATCTGCGCATGGCTCAAACCGCGCAGGGCATGGAACGCCCCACCGCGCGAAAATCCGCCAAAGCCGGTGTCTCTCCGAAAAGTATCAATGGAGATGCGGATAATGGCCCTATCCCGACGTGAGAATGGGGCCGTCTGGCATGGGTCGAGCCGCCTCATCCCCTATGTGTCACGCCAGCCTATGGGTAGCAAGGTCTGACCAATTGCCAAGCAGCTCTTTTACGCTATACCCCGCAAATCATTCATTTTACAAGTATTTTGAGGTGCCACTTGAACTCTTGTATTTCTTGCTTGACAGATCACTCTATCGTGCAGGACACTATTGTGGTTTCAGAAGTGGTCTGACCTCTGTCGGCAAATCTGCCGGACTGAGGTAATTGTGTAGGCCAGGAACCGAAGCAGCACGCGAGCAATTTTACGGAGGCTTGAATGAGAAGTATGGCTGTTGAAGGACAGTTGGAAGTGAGTGGGACGTCGAGGAGCCTGAATAAGCGGTTCTTGCGCTGTTCCAAGTGGGCATGGCTGGTAGTGTTGGTCATCGCCCTGATGGCGCCATTCTGTGCGCAGGCCCAGCTTTCAGGAAAAGGCGCGATTACAGGCACGGTATCGGATACCTCCGGGGCAGTGATTCCCGGCGCCTCAGTTGCCGCCACCAACGATGCTACCGGCATCACTACCACTACCACCACAACCGGAGCGGGGGACTTCAACTTCCCCAACCTGGATCCGGGCATTTACACCGTGACCACGACCGCCAAAGGCTTTGAAAAGCTGACCCAGAAGGGCATCCATGTGAATGCCCTGGAAGTGCAGACCTATAAGCCTGTTCTCACGGTTGGCGGCTCCAGCATCGAAATTACTGTAACCACCGCGCTTCCCCAGTTGGAAACCAGCAACGCATCGCTCGGTTCCACCATGGAGAATGAGGTCTACTCCGAGCTGCCTATCGAAATGAACGCCTATGGCCAGGCCGACCAGCGGCGCGCCACCGACTTCGTTTACCTCATGCCTGGTGTGCAGGGCAATGAAACCAATGGCAACGCCACCACCAATGTTGGCGTAGTAGACGGCTCCGGCAGCAAGGGCGCTGTCTCCGACGTCTACGTCGACGGCGTTCCCTTTGTGCGCGCCGGCGGCAACGGCGACCCGCGCTATGTGTGGACCGCTATATCGGTCGACGCCATCGACCAGTTTCAGGTGCAGACCTCCGGCTACTCCGCCGTCTATGAGGGCCAGGGCATCATGAACTACACCATCAAGCAAGGTGGCGCCAAGCAGCACGGTTCAGTCTATGAGTTCTTCCGCAATACGGATCTCGATACCTGGGGATTCTTGGCCAAGGCTGCCAATCCTGCAACTGGTATTCCGGTCAAGCCGGTCGAGCACAACAATGAGTACGGCATCAACCTCAGCGGACCGCTCGTTCCCTTCGGCAAGTGGAAGGAAAAGGTCTTCTACTACGGCAACTACAACGGTTTCCGCTATACCAGCGCGACTCCTACCGCCATGACCTTCCCTACGGTTAGCGGCGGCACCACTGGTTTAGGCCAGGTGGGCGGCGATTTCAGCGCTACGGGCAATCAGCCGATCTACGACCCGTCGACACAGGCCACTTGCACCGCGCATAACGCCAAAACGTCAGGCGGCGCCGTCGATAATTATCCCTGCCGGTATCAGTACGGCTACGGACCTCCGGCTACTGGGGTAACAGGTGTGGGCGGCGCTCCTGTAGCTACCGGAGCGGCAGTCAATGTGATTCCGACCACTGAGTGGTCCACCTTTGCAAAGAATATGCAGGCCTTTCTGCCCACGACGGGCGTCTCCTCGGCTCTGCAAAATAACTACATCTCTCCCAACGCCACCGGTCTCGTCAATTGGTCCACCACCGACCGCATCGACTTCCTGCCCACTTCGACTGACACACTGTCTTTCGTTTTTGCCGAAGGACGTCAGGCTAGTTCGAATCCCGTCGGACAGACCACTGCGGGTCGCAACGTCGGGCCGGTCCCCTTCAACTACGGTCAGACCTATGCGCCCAAGACCTCGGTGGGCCTCATCGAAGAGACCCACATCTTCACCCCCCACCTCATCAACCAGCTAAAGTGGGGCTATGCCCGCTATAACGGTCCTACCTTCAATCCCGACCAGGCGCCGAAATATGCCGCCACGACAATGGGACTTTCCAATCTGCCCAGCGGTCAGGCGCAGCAGACCTTCCCCATCGTGACCTTCGCCGGCACCAATGCCCAGACAAACTGGGGCGGCACCACCGCCAATGTGACCCTGGCGGAAAACTACACGGCGCTCGATAACCTGCAGTGGACCGTCGGCAAGCACTCCTTCACCTACGGCGGAGAGGTTGCCTGGATGCTGTATAACACCTACAGCGCCACCGGCGGAACAACCCCCATCACCCTTGCTGCCGCCGTCACGGAGACCGCGGGCATCGCCTCAACCAGTACGACCAGCTATACCGTCGCGGGCAGCACCGGTATGGCCTACGCCAGCTTCCTCATCGGCGAAATCGATAAGGGCAGCCTTACGGATTATTCGCTGCACCCGGGCTACGGAGCGCGCTTCCGCGCCATCTCGCCTTATATCCAGGACAACTGGAAGATCAACACGAAGCTGACTCTCGACCTCGGCCTTCGCTACGATTACTTCCCCAGTGTCAGGGAAGTAAAGGATGACGGCAGCTTCTTCGATCCCAATCTTGCCAACACGGTAACCGGCATCAACGGCGCCTTGAACTTCACGGGGCACGGCGCGGGCACATGCAACTGCGACACACCGGTCAAGAACTATGACCGGAATTTCGGGCCGCGCCTTGGCCTCGCCTATCAACTGAATCCCAAGACAGTGATCCACTCCAGCTACGGCGTCATGTTCACACATAGCGACGCGGTGGGCGGCTTGGCGACAACTCTTGGAACGCTGGGCTTTGCGGCCTCACCCTCTTTCTCGTCGACCAACGATATCACCACCATGACGGGACTGACGAATCTGACGACTTCTGGGATCAGCACGACTCAATACACGGGCGCAGTTCCCTCCTACACGACTGCGGCTGGCGTGGCCTCGGGTCCGCAATACGGCACCGGCTACACCACTAACACCATCAGCGGAAGTTCGACCAGCTATACCGGTGCTCCTTCTGGCTCCAACTATGACGACCCGTATCTCGGCGGACGCGCGCCGGAGTACATCAACTGGAGCCTGGGCCTCCAGCGTCAGGTCACAAGTGCCATGGCGGTCACCGCTACCTACGTCGGTTCTGAAGGCCACTTCCTCCAGACCGATAGCCTTACGGGCCGTGGAATCAATGCCAACCAGCTCGATCCCAAGTATCTGGTTCTGGGATCGGCACTGAGCGACTCTAGCACCACTGTCTCCACCGATTGCTCCGGTATCGTAGTCACCGATGGCTTTACCTGCAACTCTGCTGCCTTGAGTCAGTTCGCCAATGCCACCGTGAAACAGGCATTGAGCACTTTCTTGAAGCCCTACCCCTTCGAGTCGCCCTCTGACTCCTTCGGGTACATCGGCAACGCCAACTACCACGCTCTGCAAGTCATGATGAATATGCGCGCCTGGCGCGGATTGACCGTTAACGCCAACTATGCCTTCTCGCGCATTATTGACGACGGCGGTACCTTCCGTTCCGGCTATGCGCTTCCTGCTGGAACCATCGTCAATCAACCCACTGTCTCCTGGAAAGTGGACCGCATCGAACGCACCGTCTCCACCTCCAACCAGAAGCACCACTTTGTGGCGACCACGGTTTGGGACTGGCCTCTGGGCAGGACGGTTCTCGCCAATCAAGCCATAGAGCGGGCCATCCTCGGCGGCTTCAAATTCTCCGGGGTCTTCCAGGACTTCTCCGGTTCGCCGCTGGCCATTACCGCATCGGCTTGCCAGACAAATCCCGCCTTGGCGCAGAGTTCGAGTTCCTGCGCGGAGACGCTCAACCCGAACTTTGTCGGGCAGTCAGCGCGCCAGAATGGCAAATGGGGCAAAGGTATTAACACCAGCAATTACAACTCGACTAGCTTCATCGTCCCCAGCGTTGGCAGTACCACCACCGCACCTACCGGACCGTTCATCGCTCCAGTACCTCCAACCGGACAAACAACACTGCTCAATACGGCGACCGTTCCTTCTTACACCTTTGGCAACGCGCCGCGCACTGCTCCCTACAACCTAATTGGCCCCGGAAACTACCAGCTCGACCTGGCCATGGTGCGCACCTTCCCGCTCCATATCACGCCAGCCACCAAGCTGAATTTCCGGGCTGAGTGGTATAACGTCACCAATCACACCTACTGGTCAGTTGCCAGCACTGTGGTCGGTAACTCCTCCTTCGGAACGGTTACCCCTTCTGGTAGCTACAACCGCAAGGCGGCTCAGTTCGCGGCGCGTATTGAATTCTAACCTTTAACCCATGTACACAGAGGAGGCTGCCTCAACCGGCAGCCTCTTTTGTCTGAGTGCATCCCGCGTTTACCCTTGGATGGACACACACTTTTCTGCTTGTGGAGGCAGTCTCCCCGATGAATCGGAACACATGCGCATTGACGTTTGTGCGGGCCATCGCCCTGGTTGTGTTTGCGGGAGCCGCGTTTGCAGCTGCCACCACCATCGGAACCAACCCTCCCGTCGAACCGCTGTCCAGGGAGCGGATTGCGCAGTTGCCACCCCGGCAGCAAAGCGCCTGGATTGCCTACCTGGAACACTCCCGGCGGCAGCGCCAGGCGGACAAGGACTCTTTTCAAGCCGAGTTGCGGCGCGCCGGAATGAAAACTCAGATCGAGCCGCCTCATGGCTTCTCAGCCCGCAGCATTCCGCTGGACCGCGAGGCGGCCTGGTATACCAGCGCAGAAGCCCGCCACATCGCGGATGTGATCGTCTCCTTCCAGACTCCCGCCGGAGGCTGGGGGAAGAACCTGAATATGAGCAAGGAACCGCGCCGCCCCGGCGAGGCGTTCACTCCCAATAATCTTTCCCGGTTTCCTTCCCCCGGCGACTTCGATGCTCCGCTGGAGCCGGATTGGAATTACGTGGGCACCATCGACAACGACGCCACCACCACCCAGATGAACTTCCTCGCCAAAGTCATCACCGCCGTGGGCGGAAAAGAAGGTGCCGTTTATCGCGCCGCCTTTGAGCGGGGATTGGATTATCTATTCGCGGCGCAGTACCCCAACGGCGGCTGGCCACAGGTGTGGCCGCTGGAGGGCGGCTATCACGATGCCATCACCTACAACGACGACGCCATGACCCAGGTGGTCGATCTGATGTACCACGTGGCGGAAGCCAAGAATGAGTTCTCTTTCGTGCCAAAGAATTTTCGCCGTCGCGCCGCCGCCAGCTTCGCGCGCGGAATCCGCTGCATTCTGGCCACGCAGATTGTAGCCAATGGAACGCTTACCGTCTGGCCGCAGCAGGACGATGCGTTGACGCTGAAGCCGGTTTCAGGCCGCAACTACGAGCCTCCGGCGCAGTGCGCTTCCGAAAGCGCCGCTCTGCTCTTGCTGCTGATGAACGACCTGCTTCATCCCAGCGCGGCTGAGCAAAAATCCATCCGCGCCGCCGCGGCATGGTTCAAAAAGACGGCCATCTATGGCCAGCGCTGGCAACGATGGCCGGAAGCCGGCCAGCTTGTCCCCACTCCCGGCGCCGGGCCGATCTGGGCGCGCTACTATCAACCCGGCACGGACATTCCCATCTTTGCGGACCGCGACAAGTCCATTCACGACAATGTCAGTGAGTTGTCCATGGAGCGCCGCCGTGGTTACAGTTGGTACAGCGCCGATTCGCAGCGCGCTCTCGACCGTTTTGCCAAGTGGAGCGAGGAGTACCCGGAGGCCAAATGAAAAATCTCCGTTTTCTTCTATCATTGACGCTGTTCGCCGCAATGGCAAGCTGCCTGTCTTCTGCCTCGCGAGCGCAGGATCGTCCCTGGTCCGAGCGAACCGCCAACGCCGCCATGGTGCGCTGGCCGGATGGCCGCTGTGCTCTCCCCGGAGCCCATTGGGCCTGGAACTACGAACTGGGCACGCTTCTGGAGGGCATGGATGCCGCATGGCTGAACACCGCCGATGCGCGCTACTTCAACTACATCAAGAGCGCCGTCGATCAGTTTGTCAACTCTGATGGCTCCATCTCCACATATAAGCCGCCGGAAAACCAGCTTGACAACATTCTGATGGGCCGCCAGCTGCTGCTCTTGTACGGTGTTACCCAGAATCCACGATACGCGAAAGCCGCCACACTGCTTTACGAGCAGCTTCAGCATCAGCCCCGCACACCCTCCGGCGGCTTCTGGCACAAACAGCGCTACCCCAACCAGATGTGGCTGGATGGCCTCTACATGGCGGAGCCTTTCTATGCGGAGTATGCCGTCACCTTCTATCATCCGGAAGCCTTCAAAGATATAACTCATCAATTTGTGCTGTTGAACGAACACGCGCGCGATCCCAAGACCGGCCTGCTCTACCACGGCTGGGATGAATCAAAGCAGGAGCGCTGGGCCAATGAGCAGACCGGCCTGTCGTCGCAGTTCTGGGCGCGTGCCATGGGCTGGCAGATGATGGCGCTGGTCGATACGATTGCCTATTACCCGGAAGACGACTCTGGCCGCAAGCAGTTGATTGCCCAGCTTGAGCAGGATGCCGCTGCCGTGGCGCGCTACCAGGACAAGAAAACCGGCCTCTGGTTTCAGGTGATGGATAAGGCGAGTGAAAAGGGCAATTTCTCGGAATCCTCCGCCTCCTGCATGTTTGTCTACGCGCTGGCCAAAGGAGTGCGCCAGGGTTATCTTTCCCCACGTTATCTGGCCAATGCGGAGCGCGGATACAAAGGCATTTTGAGCCATTTCATCCAGACTGGCCACGGCGATGATGTTTCACTCACCGGAACGGTGAAGGGCGCGGGCCTGGGCGGCGATCCTTACCGCGACGGAAGCTACGCCTATTACATCGGCGAGAAAGTAGTTACCAACGACCCCAAGGGAGTTGGAGCGTTCCTACTGGCCAGCACGGAGGTGGAGAACGCCGTCAATGCAAAGCTGAGCCGCGGCAAAACGGTTCTGCTGGACGCCTGGTACAACAGCCAGAAGCACCCCGACTCAACTGGCCAGTTAGTTTATTTCCACTATAAGTGGAACGATATGAGTAACAGCGGCTACTCTCTCTTCGGTCACATCTTCAACAACTTCGGCGCGGAGACAAAAACCCTCTACACCGCGCCTACGCGTGCGGCGCTTCGTGACACGCAGGTTTACATCATCGTCTCCCCGGATATACCCGCGAAGAATCCCAACCCGCATTACATGCAGCCGGAAGACGCCGCGCAGATTGCCGAGTGGGTCAAGGCCGGCGGCGTGCTGATGATCTTCGAGAACGATCCGGGCAACGCCGACCTCGACCACCTTAATCTGCTCTCAGAGCGCTTCGGCATCCACTACAACCGTGTGCTGCGCAATCAGGTGGATGGAAACAAATTCGAAATGGGCAAGATCGCCATCGCAAACGGCGGACCGATCTTCCACAATCCGCACACCGCGTACATGAAAGAGATCTGCACCATCTCGGTGAAAGCTCTGGCCACTGAGCAGCTTCGTGATCGCGGCGACATTCTCATGGCCACGGCAAAGTACGGCAAGGGAACCGTCTTTGCCACGGTTGATCCCTGGCTCTACAACGAATACACCGACGGCCGCAAGCTCCCCCCCGAGTACGACAACTACGCCGCCGGCAAGGAACTGATTCGTTGGATTCTTCAGCAGATCCCGCGCGGGCATGCGGCCCAGGTGACACCGTAGCGTGTCCTGCGCAAGCCGCTCATTTTGCCTGCGGTGCGCCCTTCACGTCCGGCCCAAGCTCCACGCAGACCTTCGCCAGATCGTTCGCAACCATGCGTCCAAATACAGCCGCCCCCGCCGCGTTCAAGTGTGTGCGATCGGGGCCTTTGTCGCGGGCGTCGGGATGTACGGCCGCATCAAACTGGTCGGCCTGTTCCTGATTCATGGTCTCAAGTAGTTTCACGCTCTCCGCGTTCAGGTCGATAAGCGGAGCTTCTTCCTCCATGGCGACTCGCTTTGCGGCAGCGGCGTATGCCTTCAAATCTAGCACCAGCTTGCCGTCTTGATAACTGCGCCTGGAGAGTGAGGTCACCACCACCGGCTGTGCCCCAATGGCTCGCGCCTGCTCAATATACCGGCGCATATTCGCAGTATAGGTTGTATCCGCGTCGGTCTCGCGCAGCGGGCCTTTGCCCGGCATATCATTATGCCCGAACTGAATCAGGATGTAGTCCGGATGTCGGCTCAGCGCGTCCTTCCAGAGTCCTTCGTCATAGTAGCTCTTGGAGCTGCGGCCGTTTTTGGCCAGATTGACGCACTCTACGTTGGGCGTCATCAAGGCGCAGAATGCCGCACCCCATCCTCCGCCGAGGGCGACCGTCGAATCGCCAGTCAGCACGATGCGCACCGGCGCGCCATGTAGAATTGCCATGCTGCGCACACCGGCCGCCGGCAGCGGCGCGGCTTCGTGCTTGACGTAAGGCGCAAGTGCAGGCACGACCTTGGCCATATTCACCGCGACCATGCGCCCAAATATGTAAGACCCCTCGTAGTTCAGATGCGTCTTGTCCGGAACAGTATTGCCTTGTGCGTCCTTCTTGGTAATGCCCAGCGCCTGGCCTTGTGCCTCGGTAAGAGTATCCAGATAGGCGATGCTGTCCGCCTGCAGGTCGATCAAAGGCGTGTGCATCTTCCGCGCCACCTTTTTCATCGCCGCGGCATGATCCAGCAAGTCGGAGTGAATCTTTCCATCAGCTTCGTAGTAGCGGCGACTCAAAGGCGTCACTAGGATCGGTGTAATTCCATGCGCGCGCGCCTCCCGCACATAACGCTTCAGATTGGCGGGATACTCGGTTTTGAGATTTGTTTCGCGCGGCAGATGACCTTTCGATTCTTCATCGTTATGGCCAAACTGGATCAACATGTAGTCCGGCTTGTCTGCCAGCGCCTTTTGCCAATAACCTTCCTGGTAGTAAGTCTTGGTGCTGGCGCCACCCTTCGC
>Ga0326727_10014973_pt1 | contig 16756 bp, 9 predicted proteins | sample MB2enrmetagenome_FD_207643 | JGI IMG/M metagenome (GOLD analysis project Ga0326727, IMG submission 207643) | Lab enriched peat soil microbial communities from McLean, Ithaca, NY, United States - MB29MY | ecosystem: Environmental > Terrestrial > Soil > Wetlands > Peat | place: USA: New York...
CGCTGATCTTCGCGGCGAGGGCGGATTCGTTGGCGGCGAGATCGAGGAAGGGAAGGTCGCTGGTGGCGAAGACCTCGGTCATGCGCGCGATGATGGTGTTGCGGAGCTGGTCTTCGAGGTCGGCGACGCCGTAGCTCTGGCGCGTGCCGCTGATTTGGGTGAAGAAGGCGCGCGGGTCAACGATGCGGTAGGAGTAGATGCCATAGGAGCGCACGCTGACGGCGCCGAACTCGCTATCGCGGATGGTGATGGGCGTGGCGGTTCCCCACTTCTGGTCGATCTCGAGGTGGGTGGAGAAGAAGTAGACATCGGACTTGAAGGGCGACTCGAAGCCCTTGCCCCAGTTCATGAGGTCGGTGAGCAGCGGGAGATTTTCGGTGTTGAGGGTGTAGAGGCCGGGGCCAAAGACGTCGGCGATCTTGCCCTCATTGACGAAGAGTGCCATCTCGGATTCGCGCACGGTGAGCCTGCCGCCGTTCTCAATCTCCATGTCCTGCATGGGGAAACGGTAGGCGAGGATGCCCGGCTCGGGCTCGTTCCACTGGATGACGGCGATGAGTTGCTTTTCGAGAAACGGGTTGAGTCTCACTGGATTCTCCTATGGGGACGGTAACAGGAGATTTGGCGGAAGACTATGACCCAAAAGAAGTAGTGGGTCGGCGGTGTGGGGGTGGGCACGAACAAAGCCAAAGATTCTGCTCATTCGACTTCGCTCAAGTAACAATGACGGCGGTGGTGACGAATGCAGAGGATTTAGTCTGGATGGGAGTTGATTGGGGGGTTGGGGCGAGATGATGATTTGGCGGGGGTTGGCGGTTGCGGGCTTGGTGGTGGGGATCGGTGGAGTTGCCGCGGGACGCGTCGAGGCGCAGCGGCTGCCGGGTGGCGTTCGGCCGGAGCACTATTCGCTGACGATTACGCCGGACCTGAAGGCGGCGACGTTTACCGGAAGCGAGACGATCGACGTCGTGCTCGATGCGCCGACGACGGCCATTACGCTGAATGCGGCGGAGATTGAGTTCTCAGAAGTCCATGGTGCAAACATCAAGTCGAACGCTGAAGCTCCAACAATCTGGCAGACCGCCGCAGTGACGTTGGACTCAGCAAAGGAGCAGGCCACATTCAATTTTTCTCAGCCTCTGTCCGCCGGGCGAGCGACTCTGAAGATCGAGTACAGGGGGATTCTGAACGATAAGCTGCGCGGGTTCTATCTATCGAAGACGAAGCTGCGGCGGTATGGCGTGACGCAGTTTGAGGCGACGGACGCGCGGCGGGCCTTCCCCTGCTTCGACGAGCCGGCGCTGAAGGCGGCCTTCGACGTGACGCTGGTGTTGGATGCGGGCGACACGGCGATCTCGAATACGAAGAGTGTTTCGGACAGGCCGGGACCGTTGGCGGGCAAACATACGGTGACGTTCGCAACGACGCCGCGAATGTCGACCTACCTGGTGGCGTGGCTGGTGGGAGACTTCAAGTGCAGCGCGGGCAAGGCGGATGGGGTGGCGATCCGAGCGTGCGCGACGCCGGACAAAATGGGCCTGACACGCTTTGCGCTGGATTCGGCGAAGCAGACGCTGCGCGACTACGACAGGTACTTCGGCATTAAATACCCGCTGGCGAAGCTGGATCTGGTGGCGGTTCCCGACTTCGAGGCAGGCGCAATGGAGAACTTCGGGTGCATCACCTTCCGCGAGACGGAGCTGCTGGTGGATAAGAAGGTCGGCGCGCTCTCTGCGAAGAAGGAGGTGGACGAGACGGTGGCGCACGAGATGGCGCACCAGTGGTTCGGGGACCTGGTGACGCCAGTGTGGTGGGACAACCTGTGGCTAAACGAGGGATTTGCGACGTGGATGGAGACGAAGGAGGCGGCCAGGGAGCATCCGAAGTGGGGCTTCGACGAGGACGCGGCGTTGGAGAAGGAACGCACCATGGACGATGACGCGGGCCGGACGACACGGGCGGTCCGCGCGCAGGCCCAGACGCCGGACGAGATCAACGAGAGCTTCGACGTGATTGCGTATGGCAAGGCGGGCGCAGTAATCGGAATGGTGGAGAAATGGGTCGGCGAAGAGACGTTTCGCAAGGGGGTGCAGGCGTATCTGGCGGCGCACTTGTACGGGAATGCGACGGCGGAGGACTTCTGGAACGCGCAGGCGCGGGCGAGCGGGCTGCCGGTGGACAAGGTGATGCGTAGCTTTGTTGAACAGCCGGGAGTTCCGCTGGTGACGCTGTCCAGCGGAGGCGCGGGCGTGCCCGTGACACAACGCAGTTTTTTTCTCTCTGGGGCTGCTCCCAACACGAAAGAGGCGTGGACGATTCCGGTGTGCTTCAAGGGTGGGTCGTGCCGGCTGTTGACTCCGGGTGCGACGACGCTGGATGTGCCGGTTCCGGTGTCGTTGGGAATGGTGTCACCGGAATTGCAATTTGTGTATGCAGACGCGGGAGACAAGGGGTACTACCGGACGGATTATTCGGCGGGACAGCTTAAAGCTATCGTCGCGAATGCGGAGACTGCGCTGACACCGCCGGAGCGGATTGGGCTGTTGGGCGATCGCTGGGCGCTGATGCGGGCGGGCGAGGGGTCGGTGGGCGAAATTCTGGATCTGGCGCTGGCGGTGAAGCAGGACCCGAACGCTGCGGTTCTGGAGAGCGCTCTGGGAAAAATTGGTGCGATTGGGACACAGATTGCGACGGACGACGACCGCAAACGGCTGGATGGGGTAGTCCGGCGGGAGTTCGGCGGGGTGTATGCAGGGCTGGGCAAGGGCGGAAAACATGAGCCGGAGGACCGCGCGGAGCTGCGCGAGACGCTGTTTGTGGCGCTGGGGCAGGCGGGTGATCCGGCGGTGCTGGCGGAGGCGGCGAACGAGACGAAGGATCTGTTCGCCGGGCAGAAGCCGGCGGATGCGGCTGTCGCGCTGGTCGTGGCGAAGGGCGATGCGGCAATGTACGAGAAGATGCTGCGCGTGGCGCAGACGGCAACCGATCCCGACCTGAAGCAGGACGCGCTGCATACGTTGACGCGCTTCCAGTCGCCGGATCTGGTGGCGCGGACGCTGGAGTACGCGGTGTCGGACAAAGTGCGCAGTCAGGACAGTTGGACGCTGATTGCGCGGCTGCTGGAGCGGCGCGAGACGCAAGACCTGGCGTGGGCCTTCGTCCAGCAGCACTGGGCGGAGATCGCACGCAGGCAGACGGAGAGCTCAGGCGCGCGGATCGTCGCGGCGGCGGGCGCGTTCTGCACGGTCGAGAGGCGGGATGATGTGGCAGGCTTTTTTGCGGCGCATCCGGTCGCGTCAACCCAGCGGACGCTGGCGAAGTCGATCGACAGCATCAACAACTGCATCCACCTACGGGCGATGCACGAACCGGAACTGCGGCAGTGGCTGGACGCGCACGCGGGGCAGTAGGGCGCGACTAGAACTGAACCAGAGTAGGTGTACCCAGGGGCGAACCCTCAGAGTGGATTTTTCCTCAAGAAAAATCCACCTTTAATGCTCTTCGCTTGGGCACAGTTACTCTGGTTCCGCTCTAAGGTCTGGCCATATCTCCCATTTATGTTCCAAACAACTCAAGTAGATTCCGGATACTCCGTCACGCCGTTCCGCAGCAGCGGCTGGTACGCTTAATACCAATGCAACCTGGACTCTCCACCCACGTCTTCTTCCAGCACCGCCTGCACCCCGGTCTGCTGGACGCCCTCGCCGCCGCCGGCGCGCGCACCATTGAAGTCTTCGCCGCGCGCCATCACTTCGACTACACCGATGCGCCCGCCGTGCGCGAGCTCGCCGCGTGGTTCCGCTCCAACGACGTGCGCGCCGTACTGCATCAGCCCATCTATCTCTCCGAGGGCGGGCGCGACTTCAGCAGCGCGGACGCAGCCCAGTGGTCGCGCCACGTTGCGCCCAATCTCAACCTGATTGCTGCCGAGAAGTCCCACCGCATCGCCGCCATGGACGAGGTGAAGCGCGCGCTCGAGTCCGCCGAGCAGGTGCCCTTCACTGCCATCGTCCTCGACCTTGGGCTGAGGGACGCGCCGTGGGATGAGCACGCCCTGGAGCACTCGCTCACCGCCATCGAGCACCTCAAGGCATTCGCCGCGCCGCTCGGCGTGCGCCTTCTGCTGCAAAATATGCAGAACGAGGTCACCACGCCGGAGCATCTGCTCACCATCCTCAAGACCGGCCACTTCGACTCGGTCGGCGTCTGCCTCGACGTCGGCCATCTGCATCTCGCCATGCCCGCCAGCGACGCGCCGCACGACTCCGGCGTTGGCGCCGCCATCGAGCTGCTCGGTTCGCGCATCGCGCAGGTGCATCTGCACGACAACCACGGGGCCTTCGCGCATATTGGAGCCCTCAGCACCTCTGTAGACATGAAGGACGAGCACCTCTGGCCCGGCAGCGGCACCATCGACTGGCCGTCTGTCTCCTCCGCGCTTGCAACCCTGCCCGCCGCCACGCCCGCCATTCTGGAGGTCGCAAGCGACCGCGACGAGCCCGCCGAATCCGTCACGCGCAAGGCCGAAGCCGCCTTCCGCGCGCTCGAAAACCAGCAATCCACGCACCTTTCGCAGAATTTGTAACCGAAAATGATCGCAATGAGCGCCTTATGAGCGAATTAGAACCAAAATTAGTTACAAATCCACCCGTCGCCGCCATCGCCTCGCTCGCCGCGCATGTCGGCGACACCGTCACCCTGCGCGGATGGCTCTACAACATGCGCCAGAGCGGCAAGCTCCTCTTCCCCATCTTCCGCGACGGCACCGGCACCATCCAGGGCATCGTCCCCAAGGCAGCCGTCTCCGAAGAGGTCTTCGACCGCGTCAAGTCCCTCACCCAGGAGTCGTCCGTCATCGTCACCGGCCGCGTCCGCGCCGACTCGCGCGCCCCCTCCGGCTTCGAGCTCGACGTCGAAAACCTCGAAATCGTCCACCTCGTCCCCACCGACGCGCCCTACCCCATCACCCCCAAGGAGCACGGCACCGACTTCCTCATGGAGCATCGCCACCTCTGGATGCGCACCCCGCGCCAGTCGGCCATCCTGCGCATCCGCGCCACCATCATGCGCGCCGCGCAGGAGTACTTCGACAGCAACGGCTTCGTCCGCACCGACCCGCCCATCCTGACGCCCGCCGCCTGCGAGGGCACCAGCACCCTCTTCGAGCTCGACTACTTCGGTGACCCCGCATTCCTCACCCAGTCCGGCCAGCTCTACATCGAGGCCACCGCGCTCGCCCTCGGCAAGGTCTACAGCTTCGGCCCCACCTTCCGCGCCGAAAAATCCAAGACCCGCCGTCACCTCACCGAGTTCTGGATGATCGAGCCCGAGGTCGCCTTCATGGACCTCGACGGCGACATGGACCTCGCCGAGGCCTTCCTCACCCACATCGTCACGCGCGTGCTGGAGCTGCACCGCGCCGACCTCAAAGTCATCGGCCGCGACATCGCCAAACTCGAAGCCGTCATCGCCCCCGCCCCAGCCGCTCAATCAAATGAAAACGCTGTCATCCTGAGCGAAGCGCGCAGCGCTGAGTCGAAGGACCCCGATGAATCACGCCCCGCCACTACCGCCGGAACCCTTTCAACCACGGAACATCGGCCTTCTCTCTTCCCCCGCCTCAGCTACGACGAAGCCCACGAAATGCTCGATGCCGCGTTCAAAGCGGGCAAGCTGGAAGCCCCACACATCTACGGTGACGACCTCGGCTCGCCCGACGAGACCTACATCTCCTCCCAATTCGACCGGCCCGTCATGATTCACCGCTACCCCGCCGCCTCCAAGGCCTTCTACATGCAGCCCGACCCGACCGACCCCACCAAGGCCCTCTGCGTCGATGTCCTCGCGCCCGAGGGCTACGGCGAGATCATCGGCGGCTCGCAGCGCGTCGACAGCTACGACCTCCTCCGCGCCCGCATCCTCGAACACAACCTGCCCCTCGCCGCCTTCGAGTGGTACCTCGACCTGCGTCGCTACGGCTCCGTCCCCCACTCCGGCTTCGGCATGGGCATCGAGCGCGCCGTCGCCTGGATCTGCGGCCTCGACCACGTCCGCGAAACCATCCCCTTCCCCCGCACCCTCAACCGCATCTACCCTTAGAACAAGTGATCGAGGTAGCGTAGATTGGAAGGGATGATTGCATCTTGAAGGAGATCCAATGCCTGCAACTTCATGGACTTGTCCGCATTGCTCGCGTCCCACCACAGTGACAGATGACAATATTAGGACCTCAAGACTTGACGTACACATGGAGAATCCTGTGGGTCCCCAGAGATTTACCGTAGAGGTGATTGCGTGTCCAAATCCGAAGTGCTCCAAACTGTGCGTAGAGTTATTTCAGTCAACTTTGAAATCTTGGGGGAATAGTTGGGCCACCAAGGAACTTATAGCTAGTTGGAGGCTTGTCCCAGAATCCGCCGCAAGAGTGCTGCCAGGCTATATTCCCTCAGTGATAGTGAGCGATTACACCGAAGCGTGTTTGATCGTAGAAAAGAGCCCAAAAGCATCAGCAACATTAGCTCGACGCTGCCTACAGGGTATGATTCGGGACTTTCATCAAGTTAAGAAAGACAAGTTGGTTGAAGAGATTAAGGCTATACAAGACCGGATTGATCCGTTGACTTGGGAGGCAATTGACGCGGTTCGATCCATTGGCAATATTGGCGCTCATATGGAAAAAGACATCAACCTGATAGTTGATGTCGATGAAGGAGAAGCTAAAGAACTGATACGTTTGATCGAGCTGTTAATCGATGACTGGTATATCACGCGACACAACCGCCAGTTGCAACTCGAATCCATCAAGAAAATAAAAGCCACAAAAGACGCCGCAAAGAAAACTGCCGAAAAAGACGCCATCGTTAAGACTTAGTCGGGTGCCCCACATCTCGCTTTTGCGATGAGTGGGTAGGCGCCCCGCCGCACCGCCCTCCCTTGTTCCGGATCGGTCTCATCGGTGTTGATCCGTGTTAAGCCTTCGCCTTTGCCTCATGCGTCGCTTCAACGGCATTCCAACAGCCCGCTCTCCGCTCTTTCTCAAGGAATGCGAGTGGCGATTCAACACTCCACAGCCCAAGGAACGACAAACCCAACTAGGGAGTGCTGCCCAGGCTGTCCAGTTTGCGCGTCACCAACTCGTTCAGCAGCGCGGGGTTCGCCTGTCCCTTCGACAGCCGCATCACGTTGCCGACGAAGAACGCCGCCACCGTCTTCTTGCCGCCGCGGTACTGCGCAACCTGCTTCGGGTTCGCCGCGATCACCTCGTCGATCATCGCCTCGATCGCGCCCGCATCCGAGATCTGCCGCGGCTTGTCGCGCTCGTAGACCTCGGCGAAGTCCTTGCCCTCGGCGAAGCAGCTGTCCAGCAGTTGCTTCAGCATCTTGCTCGACAGCTCGCCCGACTCGGCCAAATCCGCGGCCTGCACAATCCCCTTCAGCGTCACCGGCGACTGCTCCATCTCCAGCGCCGCGGCCTTCAAGCGCCCGGTCAGTTCGCTGGTAATCAGCGACACCACGCGCTTCGGACTCTTCGCCGCTTTCGCCGCCTCTTCAAACCGGTCGGCAAACGCGCGTGTCGCGGTCAGCGTCATCGCGTCCTGCTGCGTAATGTCATACTCCGCGATCATGCGCGCGCGCCGCGCCTCGGGAAGCTCCGGCAGGGCCTTCAGAATCTCGCGCTGCCACGCCTCGCCGACCACCAGCGGCGGAAGGTCCGGCTCCGGGAAGTAGCGATAGTCGTGCGCCTGCTCCTTCGAGCGCATGGAGTAGGTGCGGCCCTCGGCGCTGTTCCACAGCCGCGACTCCTGCGCCACGCGCCCGCCGCCCTCCAGCACCTCGATCTGCCGCTCGATCTCGTACTCCAGCGCCGCGCGGATAAAACGAAAGCTGTTGACGTTCTTCACCTCGGCCTTAGTGCCGTATGCTTTAGCCCCGAACTTCTCCGCGTCCCGTTTGAGCATCACGCTCACGTTGGCGTCGCAGCGCAGGCTGCCCTCTTCCATGTTGCAGTCGCTGACGCCGCAGTAGAGCAGTATCTCCTTCAGCCGCGTCAGGTATTCGAAGGCCTCGTCCGGCGTGCTCAGATCGGGCTCGCTGACGATCTCCACCAGCGGCGTGCCGCAGCGGTTCAGGTCGATGTACGTCCGCGAAACCGAGTCGGCGAAGCCGTCATGCAGGCTCTTGCCCGCATCCTCTTCCAGATGCAGCCGCGTGATGCCGATGCGTTTGGCCGCGCCCGATGCGTCTGGCACGTCAATCCAACCGTTCTCCGCAATCGGTTTGTCGAACTGTGAGATCTGGTAGCCCTTCGGCGAGTCGGGATAGAAATAATTCTTGCGCGAAAAGATGCTGGTCTCGCGAATCTCGCAGTGGATGGCCTTCGCCGCCAGCACGGCCAGCTCCACCGCGCGACGGTTCAGCACAGGCAGCGCGCCGGGCAGACCCAGGCACGTCGGACACACATGCGTGTTCGGCTCGCCGCCGTAGCGGTTGATGCAGTTGCAGAAGGCCTTCGTCTCGGTCAATAGCTGGACATGGACCTCCAGCCCGATCACAGGCTGGTACTTGGCAAGAACTTCAGGCGAAAGTGCAGTCGTCGTGGACATATTCATCTCGATTCTAGCAACAGGGCCCATTGCCATGTCCTGCGGCTTGCTGTATCTCACGTCTGTGTGCGATCTTCCTGCCACTGCGACTCCGTTCCAGCAGGTAGACTTAACCCAGCAATGATTCTGCCTTTCGTCCGCGAAGTGCTTGCGGACCTTGAGAACTGTGTCCCTTTTGAACGTGTCCGTCGCCATCTGAGCGCCGGCAGCGGGCGTAGACGTGTCTCCGGCCTCACCTTTACCGCGCGCGCGCTGTATCTTCCACTCTTCGTCCGCGCCGCCAACGCGCCCTGCCTCATCCTGGTTGCCGACAACAAGGCCGCCGAAGAGCTGCACGCGGCCATCCTCGCCGCCTGCGAGCTGTCCGGCGCGCTCGCCGCCGACTCCGTCCTGCGCCTGCCCGCGCACGATGTTCTGCCCTTTGAAAATCTCTCTCCGCACCCCGAGATACTCGAAACCCGCGCCGCCACGCTGTGGAAGATCGCTACCGGGACCGCGCGCCTCGTCATTGCTCCGGTCGAAGCGGCCTGCATGAGGCTCTTTCCGCGCGACCACTACGCCGCCCTCGCGTTGCGCCTCAGGTGCGGCGAGGAGGTGCTGCCCGAGATGCTCGTCGAGCACCTGCTCTCGGTCGGCTACACACGCGTCGATGTGGTCGAGATGCCCGGCCAGGTCACGCTGCGCGGCGGCATTCTGGACGCCTACTCGCCGGAGATGGACCGCCCCGTGCGCATCGAATTCTTCGGCGACGAGATCGAGTCCATCCGCCGCTTCGACCCCGAGACGCAGCGTTCCGCCTCCACACTGGACGAGGCGCTGCTGCTGCCGCTCACCGAGACGCCGGTCACAGAGAAGATTCTCGCCGCCATCAACGCCCGGCTCACGCGCTCGGGGCTGGCTGGCGCGGAGCTGGAAGGCGGCGAAGAGCCGGTCGAACTCCTCGCTCACCTCCCGGAAGCGGGTGCGCCATCCATCGCAGCAACATCGCGATGGGTGGGTACGGATGCCACCATCTTTCCCGGCTGGGAGTTTTTCGCGCCGGTCGCACCTGCCGCTGCACAGGCCAACCTCACTCTGCTCGATCTGCTCGGCCCAACGGCTCGCGTCTTCCGCGAAGAGCCTGCGATGGTGAAGAACCAGGGCGAGCGCTGGTGGAACAAGGTCGAGCAGCGCCACGAGCGCTCCGGCATCGGCTCGCTCGTCCGCCCCGAAGACATCTATATCTCTCCGTGGGAGCTCGACGACCGCCTGCGCAGCTTCTCCGGATGCGATCTCGACCAGCTCGGCGCGGTTGACGTTCTCGATGCAGACCGCAGCGGTCTCTCCGAGGTGGACTTCAGCACCCGCCCCACGCAGCGCTTCCACGGCAATATCCCCGCGCTCATCGAAGCCATCCGCGCACTCATCCAGCAAGAGGCGCGCGTGCTGATCGCCGCGCCGAACCAGGGCGAAGTGGAACGCCTCGCCGGCCTGTTGCAGGAGTATCAACTCCCGTACCGCCTCGGCTCGCGCGCGCAAGCACCAGGAAGCTCCACAGTCTACAGCGAGTCGAGCTACCTTACGGGCGACCTGCGCACGCCCGTCATTGTCCGCACCGCCATCGCCAACGGCGTGCAGGTCCTGGACCTGCGCGATGCCGATGGCCGCGCCTCTGCCCGGCAGATCGTCCTCTTCGGCGCAAACGATCTCGTGGATGACGCCGACGTTCAGGCACGCCCCATTCCCCGCAGCAAGTCCAAGACCTCCGCCTTCGTCTCCGACTTCCGCGACCTCGCCGTCGGAGACTACGTCGTCCACGTCGAGCACGGCATCGCGCAATACTGCGGCCTGCGTGTCATCGAGGAGCCAGACCAGCCGCCGCTGGAGTTGATGATCCTCGAGTTCGCCGACGAGGCCAAGCTCTACGTTCCGCTCACCCGCCTCGATCTCATCCAGAAATATCGCAGCAGCGAGACCGGCCCGCCGCCCGAGCGCAACCGGCTCGGCACGCAGTCGTGGCAGAAGACCAAGGCCCGCGTCAAGAAGGCCATGGCCGACATGAGCGGCGAGCTGCTCAAGCTCTACGCCCAGCGCAAGGCCGCCGTCGGCACCGCCTTTTCGCCCGACAGCAACATGCAGCGCGAGTTCGAGGACGCCTTCGACTTCAACGAGACCGACGACCAGACCACCGCCATCGCCGACATCAAGCGCGACATGGAATCGCCGCAGCCCATGGACCGCCTGCTCTGCGGCGACGTGGGCTACGGCAAGACCGAGGTCGCCATGCGCGCCGCCTTCAAGGCCGTGCAGGACGGCAAGCAGGTCGCCGTCCTCGCGCCCACAACCGTCCTCGCCTTCCAGCACTACGAGAGCTTCAAGCGCCGCTTCAGTAACTTCCCCGTCAACGTCGAGATGATCTCCCGCTTCCGCACCGCGAAGGAGAGGACCGCGATCCTGGAGAAGTCCGCCGCCGGCAGGATCGACATCCTCATTGGCACCCATGCCGTCCTCGCGCAGAAGCTCAAGTTCCAGGACCTCGGCCTGCTCGTCGTCGATGAAGAACAGCGCTTCGGCGTGCGCCACAAGGAACGCCTGAAGCAGATGCGCGCGCAGATCGACGTGCTCGCCATGTCGGCAACGCCCATCCCGCGCACGCTGCACATGTCGCTCGTCGGCCTGCGCGACATGTCCATTATCGAGACGCCGCCCAAGGACCGCATGGCCATCCAGACCATCGTCGCCAAGTTCGACGAAAAACTCGTCCGCACCGCCATCGAGATGGAACTGGAGCGCGCCGGCCAGACCTTCTTCGTCCACAACCGCGTCGAGACGATCTACGAACTTGCCGCAAAGATCCGCGAGCTGGTTCCCCACGCGCGCATCGCCATCGGCCACGGCCAGCTCCCCGAGGCCGAACTGGAACGCGTCATGCTTGCCTTCATGAACCACGAGTACGACGTGCTAGTCGCCACCTCCATCATCGAGAACGGACTCGACATCCCGCTGGCCAACACCATCCTCATCAACCGCGCCGATCGCCACGGACTGGCGGAGCTGTACCAACTCCGCGGCCGCGTGGGACGCAGCAATCGCCGCGCCTACGCTTACCTGCTCATCCCGCCGGAGACGGAACTGACCGAGATCGCGCGCCGACGCCTGGCCGCGCTGAAGGAGTTCAGTGACCTCGGCGCCGGATTCAAGATCGCCGCGCTTGACCTGGAACTCCGCGGCGCGGGCAACATGCTCGGAGGCGAGCAGTCCGGTCACATCGAGGCCATCGGATTCGAGCTCTACACCTCCATGCTGGAAGAAGAGGTGAGAAAACTCAAAGGAGAAGAAGCCAGGCCGGCCCACGCAGGCACAAGCATCAACCTCGGCATCTCCGTGCGCATCGACTCCAGCTACATCCCCGAGGAGAACCAGCGCCTGCGCATGTACAAGCGCATCGCCGCCGCAGAGTCCCAGCCAGAACTCGAAGATGTTCTGGCTGAGATGAAAGACCGCTACGGCAACCCGCCCCCGTCTGTCCTGAACCTGCTCGCCGCCGGAGAACTCCGCCTGCTCTGCGAGCGGCTCGGCATCGCGCAACTCGACCGCAAGCGCACCCAGATCGACCTGCCCGCGCCAAAATCCGCGCCGCCGCAGCCTATCTCGCGCCGCGCGCAGCCCGCAAAGCCCGTTGCCAAAACATTCGTCGAAATGCTGCACATTCGCTTCGCCGCTGCTGCGGCCGACACATCGCAGCAGGCCCCCGCATCGCTCGCGCGCACCAGCGTCGATCCCGCCGCCATGATGAAGCTGGTCAGCCGAAACGCCAAGCGCGGCGCGCAGTTCACAGCGCAGGGCGTGCTGCGCTGGCCGCTCACCTCCGCCCATGCCGAAGATGTCCTCGCCGAAACCCGCACTCTACTGGAATCTCTCGGCCCGCAATAATCGCGGCTTCAACGCTTACCGCTGAAGCTGTGAATCAACCGGCGATCGCGTTTCGACGGCCTGCCCAACGATGGCGCGCCATCCATCGGCCCAAGCAACCGGCGCTCTTCGGCGGCCTTGCGGCGGAGCTCCATGCTGGCCTCGGTCTCGCGGTACAGCGTCTGCGCAACGGAGGCGGGGCCACGCTGGTGGCTGAGCGAGAGGACCTCGATCTCCCACTCGGCGGCTTCGTTTTTGATCCGCAGCATATCGCCGGCGCGCACCTCGCGGGCGGGCTTGGCGCGCAGGCCATTGGACTCGATGCGGCCCATCTCGCAGGCCTTGGAGGCCAGCTCGCGCGTCTTGAAGAAGCGCGCCGCCCACAGCCATTTGTCGATCCGCGTTCCGTCCATGCGGATATTCTACTTTCCAATGGAATCGCTCTGTATTTCGCCCGGAATCCAGCTTTTCCACTGTCTGTGACGGATGTCACATGCCATGCACTGCAGCAGAGCGGTATAATCCGGGCCAGCTAGGGCATCCAAGCGAACCAGGGCCGAAATAGGAGATTCCAGATGAAAAACGGTTACTTTGAAACTTCGCGTAGAGATTTCCTGAAAGCCTCCGTAATGGGCGGCGCCGCAACGCTGACTGCATTGAAAGTTCCCTCGGCCCTGGCCCAGCCCACGCCTCCCACGCCTCAGCCGCCGTTCACCCCCAGCGACCCTGCCAACTCGCCGATGGGGACGGCCTTCGGCGTCAAGCCAGGCCGCGTCTCCTGGGCCTTCGATCCCAAGGCCACCAGTTGGGACGGCGTGACCAACGCGCCGGGCTGGTGGGACGACAGCAACACCCACCCCGAGCCCGTGGCGGCGATGCTCTCGGGAACCATCCGCTCGGTTGGCGACGCCAAAACCGACAAAGAGGCCTGGAACAAGATCTTCGTCGACTTCAACAAGCGCCACGGCAAGGGCGCGGTGGGCTACAAGAAGGGCGAGAAGATCGCCATCAAGATGAACCTGAACCAGATGCACAACCACGGCACCGGCACCAACGATTCCTACATTGCGCCGCAACTCTCGCAGGCCCTGCTGCGCCAGCTCATCCAGCAGGTTGGCGCCGCGCCGGCCGACATCTTTATCTTCGACGCCATCCGCAACGTTCCATCCACCATCTACGACCGCGGCAGCAAGGAGTTTCCCGGCGTCCACTTTGTGGACTCGACCGACACCGATGGCCGCGAGAAGGCGGTGGTGGACAAGACAAAGCCGATGTTCTTCGCCAAGGGCGGCCTGACCTTCTATCTCCCCACCGTGGTCACCCAGGCCGACTACATGATCAACGTGGCCGGGCTGAAGGGGCACACCATGGCGGGCATGACGGTCTGCGCCAAGAACCACCAGGGAACGGTCCTCAAGGCGGACGGTTCCTTCGGAGCGCGTGATGTGCATGCCTCGATTGCCGTCAAGTCCTTCGGCAACCGGGTGGGCGCGCCGGCTGCCCAGGCGATGGGTTCCTACAACGGGCTGGTGGACATGAATGGACACCCGGAGGTCGGCGGCAAGACCGTCCTCTATATCATCGACGGCCTGTACGCGACGCAGCACAACGAGTTCCGCCTCACCCCGGTCTGCAAGTGGTCGAGCGCGCCCTTCAACGGCAACTGGACCTCCAGCCTCTTTGCCTCGCAGGACGGCGTGGCCATCGACTCGGTGGCGCTGGACTTCCTCAGCAGCGAGCCGTCGCTCAAGACCATCGTCACCGGCGCGGTGGACAACTACCTGCACGAGATGGCGCTGGCCAACCAGCCGCCCTCCAAGACCGTCTACGACCCGGCGAAGACCGGCAAGCCGCTGGCCAGCATGGGCGTCCACGAGCATTGGAACAACGCCGCCGAGAAGAAGTACAGCCGCAACCTGGGCAAAGGCGCCGGCATCGAACTGGTCAGCGTGAAGCTGGCGTAGAGGACGATTCGAATCGTGCGGTTCGTGAAGTGGTGAAGGGCACGCGTTCACGCGTGCCCTTCCGTTCGTGGATGATGGGGAGATTGGTGCGGGTTAGAGGAGTGTGCTTCGCGCAAGGCGTGAATGCCACCCATCGCATGAGACAAAGGCGCGATGGCTGGGCCACCTGCCATGCGATTGAAATCGACAGCTTCGAGGAGTAGCCTCCCACTCAGAGGAACCCCCATGCGCATCGGCCCCTGTACCGTCCTGCTTGCCTTCGCCTTCGCCCCCGTACTTCTCCCGCAGACTGCCTCGGCACAGACCGCGCAGGCTCCCGCGCGCAGCTCCGCCACACCCGCCGCAACCGCACAGACCGCCGCGCCCGCCGCCACTTCCGCGCCCGCGTGTAACTGCCCTGCTCCCGTGGTGCAGCAGCATTTCCCTCCCTACACCGCCAAGCAGACGACCACGCGCGTTCAGACCCTGGCCGACGGCACCCACATCACCACCGTCACCACAGCGCAGATTTGGCGCGACGCCGATGGCCGCATGCGCACCGAGACCACTAACACGCCGACCAATGGAACCCCGTATCGCTTTATCAGCATCTACGACCCGGTGGCGCGCATACGCATGAGTTGGACGGTCGGCAATCCCAACAACTCCAAAGTTGTGACGGTCTACCACTTTCCGCAGCCGGTCGCGCAACCTATGCCAGCCGCTCCCCAAACAACCCAGCGCTACTACCCCTCGCGCAACGAATCCCTGCCGCCCCAAACCATCGAAGGCCTCTACGCAACAGGATTCCGCAATACCAATACCACCCCCGCCGGTTATGAGGGCAACGACCGCGACTTGACTACAACCAGGGAGACCTGGACCGCGCAGGATCTCGGCATCACGCTTCGCTCCATCGTCGACGACCCGCGCACCGGCAAGGCAACCACAGAAACCGCCGACATCCAGCAGATCGCACCCGATCCCTCCCTCTTCAAGGCCCCTGACGGATACCAGGTGAAGGACACAAATCCATAAGTGAGCTGTGCCGCGTGAGACGCTCGGGGTGGAACGATAGTGGCCGCCTGGAGCGGCCTCCTCCTCGTACGCAGTAAAATACGGGGATGCCCCCTTATCGCTCACGTACCTCGACCCACGGACGCAACATGGCCGGCGCGCGCAGTCTTTGGCGCGCCACCGGAATGCAGGACGGCGACTTCGGCAAGCCCATCATCGCCGTCGCCAACTCCTTTACCCAGTTCGTTCCCGGCCACGTCCACCTCAAGGACCTCGGCCAGCTCGTCGCCGAAGAGATCGCCCGCGCCGGCGGCGTTGCCAAGGAGTTCAACACCATCGCCATCGACGACGGCATCGCCATGGGCCACGACGGCATGTTGTACAGCCTGCCCTCGCGCGAGCTCATCGCCGATTCGGTCGAGTACATGGTCAACGCCCACTGCGCCGACGCGCTGGTCTGCATCTCCAACTGCGACAAGATCACTCCCGGCATGATGATGGCCGCCCTGCGCCTCAACATCCCCGCCATCTTCGTCTCCGGCGGGCCGATGGAGGCGGGCAAGATCAAGCACGAAGGCGAGACCAGGACCGTGGACCTCATCGACGCCATGGTTCTCGCCGCCGACCCCAAGGCCACCGACGCCGAGGTTGACGAGTACGAACACGCGGCCTGCCCCACCTGCGGCTCCTGTTCGGGAATGTTCACCGCCAACTCCATGAACTGCCTCAACGAGGCGCTCGGCCTCGCCCTGCCCGGCAACGGCACCATCGTCGCCACGCACGTTGACCGCAAGGAGCTCTTCCTCCAGGCCGGCCGCACCATCGTCGATCTGGCCCGCCGCTACTACGAGCACGACGACCTCACCGCCCTCCCGCGCGGCATCGCCACATTCCAGGCCTTCGAGAACGCCATGACGCTGGACATCTCCATGGGCGGCTCCACCAACACCGTCCTGCATCTCCTCGCCGCCGCGCAGGAGGCCCAGGTCCCCTTCACCATGGCGGACATCGACCGCCTCTCCCGCCGCGTTCCCAACCTCTGCAAGGTCGCCCCGTCGGCGCCCAACGTCCATCTGGAAGACGTGCATCGCGCCGGCGGCATCATGGCCATCCTCGGCGAGCTGGACCGCGCCGGCCTGCTCCATCGCGATGTCCCCACCGTCTACGCGCCCACCCTCGGCGCGGCCATCGACGCCCTCGACGTCAAGCGCGGCGTCGCCCCCGCCATCGACGAGTTCTTCCGCGCCGCGCCCTTCGGCGTCCGCACCACCGTCGCCTTCAGCCAGTCCGCCCGCTATCCCG
>Ga0326727_10014975_pt1 | contig 16756 bp, 10 predicted proteins | sample MB2enrmetagenome_FD_207643 | JGI IMG/M metagenome (GOLD analysis project Ga0326727, IMG submission 207643) | Lab enriched peat soil microbial communities from McLean, Ithaca, NY, United States - MB29MY | ecosystem: Environmental > Terrestrial > Soil > Wetlands > Peat | place: USA: New York...
GCGTCGCCGTCAGGGACGCCGGGGCCGAGGCCGCGGCGCGGACCATCACCGTTGGCTCAACGACTTCTTTACTGCGCAGGGGCTGTTCTCTCTGGTCGCAGCCCATGACGCGGTCTGTCAATCCTCTCGGAGGTAATACCACCAACTGGAGAGCCGGATGCGGGAAATCCGCCTGTCCGGTTCGGAGGGAGGGGGACCGAAGCCAATCGCGTCTCCCTACCCCTATCTTACATCGATTACTTCGAAGCCCTCGGTGGACAGAAGGGTTGCAACAATGTCCTTCCCGATACTGTGGATGTCGCCGAATACTGTTCCAATCACGCACATTGCAGGCCTTCTGTGCCTGCAGCACATGAGTTTCCAGCCGTCAGCTCTCCGCGATTCAGTGTGCCAAGCCGCACGAGGTGAGAGATGCTTGAAGACGTGCTCCAAGAACTTAAGGACGTTGTGCCTGCGAAGCCCGGGAGCTTCCAGCTTGGTGCTCACATTACTTTCCGCCACCATGACGAAACTGGGGAAAGTCGTGGTAGATCTTGCCCCAGGATACTTCCTGCACGTAATCCCGCCCGTGGTGGTAGTTTACGATGTTCCGGATGGTCTGCTCGGCGAGTTCCGTGCCCGTTACTAGAAACAGGTTGGCGCGATAGAGCACGCCCAGATCGGAAGGGTAGTCAATAATTTCAGCAAACTTCTCGGTGGCGCGTCTCCCGAGCTTTCTGCCGGTAGTGAACGACTCCAGGCTTTGGTCCAGCAGGCGAACGAATTGCTCCTGCGGCACTGTGCCACGGCGGCGAAACGCCTCATCCAGACCGACGTATCCCTGCCGGAGGGCGATGAGCGTTTGCAGGTGCAGGACGTACGCCTCAGTCTTAATCTGGAGGTACTTCAAGTCCTCGCGCCCACGCGGAGCCACTTTCGGCGCCGCGTCGTTGATGTATTTCAGAGCCTCGGTCAGCAGTTCGACGTTGCGATTGAACAGTTGGATCCTGTCGTGACTCCCGGTGATAAACCGTTCCCACTTGGCGGCCGGATTGCCCGGCTGATCCGCCGGGAGGGCAGCAGGCCCGTCAAACGGATTGGGTAGCGTATAGAGCCAATGGGCGGTCTCAATCTCCGGTATGGGCCCACAACAGAAGAAGTTAGCCCCACGCCAACCCATCGCCTCTTCATTCTGTTCCAGCACCTCGAAAGCCGCTAGCATGTCCTTCGCGGCTTCGCTTCCGAATAGCCTGCGAGAGTACTCCTGGTAAAACTCCGTGGGCGTCAGATGCGGGCGCCAAGCTCCTTCGGCCAGGTAGCGCGAATTCTGTTCCATGCCCCGCACCCGGTCCAAATATCCTGCGAACCCCGTCACGCTGCTCTCCAAGGAACCTTCCAGCACCCGATCCTTGTAAAACAAGCCTACGTTGAACTGCATTCCGAACGCGTCGCTGTCGTCGTTCAAGCGCGGTTGCAGCAGCCGTTCGCGCTCGCCCATTCCCCCGAAGATTTGTTGCATGGGCACTCCCTTGAAAGTCCAGTAAGTCCTCGCTTCCTCACTGATGAAGGGCACATCCTTGGGAAGCATCCTATCGAGCAACGGCAGAACAAAGCCGCGGCCGAAGGCGCCGATGCCCAAGCGCGTTCGAGGCGCGATCCGGTCTCGCGCCTCCAGCATCTTCTTCATGATATAAATCGTACTAGTGGTGGAATCCAGAACCACGGCGGGATCTATCTCGTAGTAGTCCCCCCGGTAGTAATCCGCCCAGAGTGGCATCACGGCTTCGTACTTCGCCCGCTCCCGCATCAGGAAGTTACGGTTCAGATCGTCCTTGCATTCGGGGAATGGCTCGGGAAACCAGAGAAAGTAACCTTCGGCCTCCGGGTAATCGGCGATGAGGGCACGCAGCCTGTTTTCGTTTATTTCATGTAATTCAGGATCTGCCGGGCACATGTCCACTCCCAGAATGGGATTGAAGGGTAGCACTTCATTGGAGGCCCGATGTCCGAACCGCGCAAGGTTTCCAGGCAACGTTGTCGGATCGATACATAGCCATACTTTGATCTTGCGCGTTTCGGCATAGCGGATGACCTCCGTCAGGAAGTCCTTTGCCACCCGGAAGGCGTCCCCGGGCGTCTCCACGTTCTGAAATTCCGGGGGCGCGAGCCGCTGGCGGCCTTGGAAATGTTCCTGCCCGACCGGTAGGTCCTTAATCAGATAGGAACCGAACTGGTACCGCCACCCCATATAGCCGGTTTCTTTGCCGGTCGCGTCGCCCAGCAGTTTGTGTTCCCCTCGAAATTCGAAGTCCAGCCACGGCTCGTGCTCGAACCAGAAGAATTGAAGGTAGTTGAACTTCAGCTTCGCCATTTGGTCCAGGAACGATTTGACGTCTGCAAGACTCCATATACTTCGGGTCTGATAATTACTCGCGATGAAGAGTCCCCGGCGTGGAAAAGGAGTTTCGTGCCGAAGCCTCAGGGAGGGCATTTGGAGGTCCGAAGTGCGTTCCGGAATAATGTCCTTACTAAGCAAGAACGTGACGCCCAGGCGCTCGACGAGATCGTAAGCAGCATACATGGTGGCCGGTTCGTCATTGCCACCTACCAGCAGCGCGTTGTGGCCTCGCAGCCTCACGCTCCATAGCAAAAAGCCATCCTGCTTCAGGCCGGAGAAGTCCACCAGTTTGTTCGCCGCGGCCTTTTGAACCAGCCCGTTGGCGCCCGGTCCACCCAGCAAAATCCATGATGAACCCTCATTACGCCCCGCTTGCGAAACTCGCGTGATGTCGAGAGATGCTCCGGTGAGTGCGAATATGTACCGCTTCAGTTCGCTGGCGACAAATTGGTAAAAGGGACTGGCATTGTCTCCGATAATAATCTGGGCCTGAGCGCGGCCGTCACGCACCAGGTAGTCCTGCGGAGCGTGGGTGCCTGCCACCAGTGGAAGCACGGAGAACGATAGGAACGCGAGCACCAAACGGCCGAGCGAACACCTCGAATAAAGCGCAATTCCTTTGTCTTTTTGCATTTCGACACTCCTCTCCATCACGCCGAGTGAAACCCAGCCACGGTCGGCCTACGTTTCCGCAGCCTCCTCCGGCTCAATGGCAAATATCCCTTCTAACCGGCAACCCAGAGCGATACTCGAGTTGCGTGTTGGTAAGCAGTTGAAAGTGCACAACCTCCCGTTAGACACGCGCTCTGAAGGTGGAGAAGACCCGGCCCGTACCAACGTCTTTTCGTCGGCTCCCTTCAGAAGATGAACTTCAAATCCAACTGCGCCACGCATGCAGCCCTAAGGCCAACCCCCTGGGTGAAGCGGCGGATCAGTGTGACTGGGAGGGCGTCAGCTTCGGCCGAAGCGTCTTATAAAAAAACTGGAGGATGGGCGTCTGGCTGGAGGGCATGAATTCCAATACCGCCTGCTGTTCCTTAAGTCTCTTCGTCAATTCCGTAGTGTCGATGTCCTGAACCGCTTGATGGTTGTCGATTGCCAGCTTGGCGGCAACTCCCGCCGCCTGCCCCATGATCATGTACTGCGGCTCCATGCGAAGAGTCCCATACGCGACGTGGCTGGCGGAAACGCAGACGGGAACCAGCAGGTTTTGAACCTCCTGATGTTTGGGCACAAGAATCCGATAAGGAATCTGGTAGGGTTGGGCCGGAACCTCCGTGTCGCCCTCGTTGGTGACGAAGCCCTCCTGGCTGACCACGCGCTGGATGTTATGTGAATCCATGGTGTAGGACCCCAGGCCCACAGGGTCGGGTTTTAAGACCTCCGTCTGGACATCCTTCTGCGTCATCACATACCCGCCGATCATGCGCCGCGCTTCGCGAACGTAAAGCTGCGGCGGCCAATTCGCCGTTTCAATGAATTCATCCTTCGCCAGGCCCCACTGGTTCATTTCATCGCGCAACGATTTCGGTACCCGCGGATCATGGGCCAGGAAGTACAGAAATCCAGCGGTGTAGTCGTAATGGGCTTGCCAGATCTTTTCCCGCTCGGCGTAACCTGCTTCCGGGTACGCCCAACTTCCGCCAATGAAATCGGTCGAGAAGGGTCCATTGTTGTTCATGTCCACTTTATGGTTGGGCAGAGGCCTCAACAGGAGCAGGGACCGCAACTCCGGGGTACGGCCTTCTTGTTCGGCGCGCGCCTTCAACAGCCGCGCCAGCAGTTCGTAGCGCGCTGGATTGTATCCCGCGGGCCGGGGGAAAGGCGTCTGGTTCGCCGGGTCGGAGGAAAAGCAAAACCGGAAGGCGTACGCCTGCACTTTCTGGTCGGCGGAGCCCTGTGTTCCCATGGGGCCCGCGGAAATCTCCGGCAGAAGTTTCCCGTTGGAATCATAGGGTGAAAGTTTGACTTTGAACTGATGCTTGGGGGTCTCGGCGCGCACCCCGGCCAGCGTCTCACCGTATTGTGAAATGCCCTCGCGCCCCCAGGTGTAGGAGACTCCGGCTTGGGCCATCAGGTCGCCTTCATAGGTGGCGTCGATGAAGACCTTGGCCTTAAAGGACGTCCCATTTTCCACGGAGATCTCTGTGATCCGTGGCCCGCTTTTGATGACGCCCGTCTTTTCCACCAACCGGTGGCGAAGGAGGAGAGTCACGTGACTCTCCTCCAGCATTTGCTTCATGATGTTCAGAGCCACGTGCGGTTCCGGGCACCAGGCAATCTGTTGTCCGTGCTGGCTCATTTCGTAGTACTGCCCGGCGCGCCAATAAAACTCCAAGGGCAATCCCCCGATGACCTCGTAGAGGGTCACGTCCGTGCCGCTTAAACCGCCGGTGGCCGTGCCGCCGACGTGGGTGGTGGGCTCCAGCAAGGCCACGGAGAGCCCCTGGCGCGCCGCCGCCACCGCCGCCATCACTCCCCCGGGCGTCGCGCCGTATACGACGACGTCGAATTCCTGGCTGGCCAAGAGCCGCCCCGAGGACAAGAACAAGAGTGCGATGGCAAATGCCAGCCAACTTCGGGATCGAGCTGAGAGCAAGAAGTTCATAGAATGCCTCCTCATAAATACTTTGGGAATGAGAGGCCGCCATCCCCAAGCGGATTAGATTTTCGAACGCGACATCGTAGCCAATGCCGTTACCGCGGGCTCCAACCACCCGCTATCCCAGCGATGCTCCCGCTGGGAGCTGTCATCGTAAATGTGTGGGATGCGCAGGCTTTCCATCAGCGCATGGGCCTCCTCGATATGAGGTCCAAACGTAGGATGGGGGCCGCCAAACAAACTGTAACCAAACAGCGCGAGTCGTGGAGGCTTGCCGCTCAACAGATTCGCCTGCCTCCTCAGCAATGGGGGAATGCAATACTCGTCAAAATTCCTCTGGTCACCGTAAATGCGCGGCATCTCGAACTTTTGCGGTGAATCATACATGATCGGCGCATCCCAAATCGACGCCGCAGTGAATAGCTCAGGATGACGTAACAATAGTTGGTAAGCGCCATTGCCTGATTTGCTGAATCCCACCAAAAGCCTCTTCTTGCTTGCCTTCGGATAAAGCCTGTTGATGAGCGGCACCACGTCCTCAAGAAAATAGGCCTCTTGCTGAATCTTTGGGTCGGTGGGATGGTTCGCGTACCACGGCCAATCGCTGAACGAAGGCGCCACCGCGACCAAGCCAAACTTGTTATGCAAATCCTCGTGCTCCACCGTGGTCAGGCCATCACCAAACTTGAACTGAATCTCCGGCTCGACAGGGAGCACGTAAAGCACTGCAGGCGACTTGACCTTCTCCAATTGTTTCGGCAAGAGAACGCGGACAGGAAGGTCGTGAGCTTGATGGTGAGAGCTTATAACGTAGACGGTTTGCCGCAACTCAAACGGACCGGCGATCTTTCCTGCTTCAGGCAACTCAGGCTCCGTGGCTTGAGGAAGGGGAGGAATGGACGCTTGGGCAGCAAGTGAAGCAGCCGCAGCGAGTCCCATGAGCTTAAGGGTCTCACGACGAATCATGTCGCTTCACCTCCGGCCGTCCGGACTGCACATCTTCCATCGCTCTGGCCGAGGGGCTCCTTTCAAAGGCAGAAAATCAGATTATCTCTGCGCGCATTTTGACCGCACCTGATCCGCCAAGATGTTCAATATGAAATAATGACCGCTTCATGAATGTCCTCTATCTGAAGGGCAATGGACTTTTCATGTTGCGTGATCTTTGTCTTGTCACTCAAACTCGTTACTTGACGTGCCGTCCGTTGCAACTGGATACGTGCCCGGTATATCAGCGGCTCCTCCATTACGTTTGGTCGCACAGGTACCGTAACCCCATTCATTTCACGCCCCCCCTGGCAGCTCACCAAGTGAACGATGTACCGGCTCTGTTCCGTATCCTGCGTAATCACTGCTTCAACCACCAGGGGCGCTTCGACGGAGACCTCGGGATTCGGGTACAGGTGCCGCAGGATATTGCGCAGAAGTATTCGGTGCTCCGGTAAGGGATACTCCCCCACATAAGCAGTGTCCGGCCCAAATGGTACGTACGCAGTTTGCCCTTGTCCGTAACGGTTGAGGAAGACCGCAGGTGCTACGGTCTTCCATGCGGAGTTATGTTGGCCTATATTCACCCTATGGAAGGGCGGCCCGTCGTAAAAAGGTATCTTCAATTCGCCCACGGCCTCTGCGCCGGATGATTCCACCAGGTTGGCCGTGCCCGAGACAAACACATCCCAGTCACGCCACATTCCGGCGCTCAGAAATCCTTCCGGCAGACGGTAGTAATGGCCCGTGTATTCCGCCTGGCCTTTGTATCGAACTCCCAGAACATCAGCTAATACGAAATCCTCCCGGCGTTTTCCATCCAGGTCACATAGGCCAGTATCGTGTGTAGCCAATAGTTGGCCACCGTTTTTGACGTACTCGCGCAGGAACTGCGCTTCCTCCTTGTCCAGAATCGCCACGTTGGGCAAGTAAACTATGGGATAGGCTTGCAATTGTTTTAAGGTCACCGACTCGTCAAAAAGCGCGTCCACCGGGATGTGCAGCTCAGCCAGAGCCCGGTGCGCGCCAGCAAAGGCATTATCATACCTCTCCCCCTGCCCTCTTCCATACCAATCGCGGGACTTCACGGAGTAGTACAAGCCGACTTCTCGGACGTGCTCCTGGCCGAAGTAGGGTTCTTTTCGCTTGGCTTCGCCGAAAATGCGGCCCATCAATTCATAGAACTGCGGTTGCAGGCTGCCGTCATAAAGCGCGTCATCGGCAGGGAAGGCACGGGCTCCATGCGCCAGATAGGTGAAAACCTCCCACTTCAGGTCGGCCTCGGGTCGGAGCGTATAATCGGAGTAGCCATGGGCGCCACGCGATGTCGACATGAGGACTCGAGATGCCGGTTTAAGCCCGCGCAGGAAGGTGGTGAGCCGGCTGGGATCCCAGGCCCCGCGCAGCGCCGGTAGCGGCTCGGCAGTAACATAGTCACTCAGTTGGCTGTGCTGGACCGGTTTTTGTCTACAGTTATAGGCCACGGAAACACGGGGACGTAGTTTTCTTGCATGCTCCGTCACTTCCTGCGCAAAGTGCGAAAGCGAGTCGTAGCGGAATTCCAGGAATTTTCGCCAAGCGTCGTCCCACGTGGGCGTCAACGGCATCTCTATCCCATATTTCTTGCGGAACAGGGGTTGGCAATGCTCCTGGCAATAGCACACGGTGCGCGAGCCGTAAAACAGCATGTCAAAATAAAGCCCGTCCGGATCATAATCCAGCATTTCCGTCGTCATGGCCTTTACATAATCCAGATAGCCTGAGTTCCAACACAGATAAGGTCCTAACACCGGGCCGTATTCGCCGGTTACCGTCTCGTTGTGGTTGTCCTTCATGGTCCACTCAGCATGGGACAAAGCCGCGTACCTATTCCAACCCAGGCAATAGTTCAAAAGGAAAGGAATCTGATTTCGTTTACACTCGTCAACGACTTCGCGGACAATATCCCTGCCGGCCAGATTGGGGTGCATGCGCCCGACCTTCGTTGGGTAATAGGCATTTCCAGCTCCATCCACGGCATAAAGCCAGAAGAAATTGGAGTTCGACTTTAGAACATTTCGGATAATCTCTTTGGCGTTAAGACGACTGGCAATAGCGGGATCCCAATCCGGCATATGAAGATTGAAACCCGTCCAGCGACTATTTGTTTCGTACCAAGGGCGCGATTCGCTCTCCCCTGCGCTGGAAACCGGGAATGCACTCTTTTCGAACACTGATCTCTCCAGCGCACTCAAGGCAGGGACACCTGCCAACAGTTTTCCAAAAGCACGCCGGTCAATTTTCATATCTTCCATAGTCAGCCTCCGATTCGGCATTCGTTTCTGCTCTTCCTCTCCGCTATCGCCTGTTCAAGAGGAACCGTCATGTGAAACTCTACTATCTCCTGCGTCCGAATAGAGCAGGCCGATACGGTGTGCTGCCATTGTTCAACTTCCCCTCATGCCAGCGGGCGTCCGGTGGTTTGCAAGCCGGCCCCCAACTGGCCTTGCCCGGCCTCTGCCCAGATCGGACCGAGAGGGCTATAGGCCCCAGCAGCGGAATTTCGTCCACCCACATATCCTTGGTGACCACGTGGGAAAGGTCGCGCCCTGCGCTAATCGACCCCACCTCGGCGCTGAGAGAAAACTAGCACCCGGCTCTTGCTCGAGCCGGGTGCCAGGATCGTTAAGTGAACAGCATTGAAATTAGAACGGGAAAGTTTCATCGCAGCGGGGTAGCCAAAGTTAGATTGCCCAGGGCACCCCTCCCAGTACTCGCTAGCTTTCCCCGTTCAGCAGTTTCATGTCCTGCGGATCCCAGTGGGCCATCCGGCCGCTGTCGTAACTCACGTTGGAGAGCAGGGCGGCGCCGGCAGCGCGGAAGCCATACACGGGATCTTCCACAACGGGCTGGCGGCTGCGAATGGCGTCGATCCAGCCTTTGATGTGGTCATAGTGTTCGCTATAACCGTGTGGGGCGACGTACTTTTCTTCGCCCAGCAGGGGATCGCCCGTGGGATGGGTGACGGGATATTTCTGATGATAAATTTCCAGGGTACGCTTCTCAATGGCTTCGGAGAACGATCCGACGCGCACGCCGGGCTCCTTCGCGCGCGGCACCCGACTGATGGTGACGGCCTCAGCCGAGATGCTCATCTTGCCTTCCGAGGCGGTGAATTCCATCCCATAGCTTTCCGCGCCGCCATCGACGAAGTTCGTGCGCACGCAGAGGTTGAATCCCTTCTCGTAATCGTAGAGGGCCATCATCACATCCGGTACTTCGCGGCCGTCTTTCCAGAAGCGCAGTCCGCCCGTGGCCATCGCGCGCACCGGCCCGGGCGTCTGGGTAACGAGGTGCACTCCGGTGAACAAGTGGACGAACAGGTCACCCGGCATGCCGCTGCCGTAGTCCTTGTACCTGCGCCATTGGAAAAAGCGCTTGTCATCGAAGGGAACTTTGGGCGCTGTGCCCAGGAAGCGCGGCCAATCGCACGTCGTGGTGGAGGCGTCGCAGGGCACGGTGTATCCCCACGCTCCCATCGCCGAATTGCGATCGTACCAAACCGTCACCGTATTGAGTTGGCCGATGGCACCCGCCGCGAGCAGCTCCTGCGCCTTTTTGTAAATGATCGAGCTGGCGAACTGGCTTCCGATTTGCATAACCCGGTTTGTCTGGCGCCAGGCCGCAATGATTTTCGGCCCGTCGGAATAGAGGTGAATCATGGGCTTTTCGCAGTAAACGTCTTTGCCGGCCTGCATCGCATCGATGGAGGCTTGCATGTGCCAGTGATCGGGCGTGGCGATGATGACGGCATCGACGTCTTTCCGTGCCAGGATTTCGTTGTAGTCGCGGGTGGTTTGGATGTCTTTGCCCCAAAGCTCCTTCGCATGTTCCAGGCAGCCGTTGTAACAATCGGCCGCCGCCACTACTTTCACACCGGGGACTGACGCCGCGACCTTCGTGTCGTTCTGGCCTTGCCCGCCCGCGCCGATGAGAGCGATTTGAATATGATCATTGGCAGCAATGGGCCTGGCGGGCTCCGCCTCGGGCGCAGCCATCAAATGCGTTTTGATTGATTCGGCGAAATACGTTCCGGCCGTTGCGATGCCTCCGGCCTTAAGAAAATTTCTCCGATTTGTGTTGGCCACTTTAACCTCCTGGTCCGTTGGGAGCCCCCCCGGTTCTGGCGGGGGGGCAGTAGAAGTTTGACATATGCTGCAGGCAGCTTCACAATTCTTGCGACTGCGATGTTTCTCCCATGCCGCTGAATAACGAGGTCTTGCTTTTTATCGGTTGCGATCAGGCCCCTTTGAGGGGCCAGCAACCGTTAAGCCCCCGGCTTTGCCGGGGGATATTTACTTTGAATTCACGGTCAGCGGGGCGCGCGCGATGGCCCAGCGCTATTCGACCTGCTCGCGATCGCCCCTCATTGCCACCCGTCAACTCCCGCGCTACCGGACATCCAGGGCACGGGAATTACCCAAGTGTGGGCATTCAGCTCCAATTTGGAACCGTCCGCCCTTATAAGTTGCCCGCAGCGTCCGCTTCCTGCCGCCAAATGGCGACCGGTCCATGTTTCGCTGAACCACAACTCAAAGGCCCCACCCTGATAAACCCACCCATCATGGTAACCAGAGGCGGTGAACTCCGGCAGAATCCCAACGAGATGCGGAGGTTGAGAAACCGCGGCGAGCAGTTGGTCGCCCCCATGTAAGAACTCTCGATCAGACCACCCTTCCCATTCGAGTAGGGCAGTTGCGCCGCCCATTCGATGGTGTCGTACCCATCCTCTGCCTCATTCTTGAACGGGTACCACTCTCCCTCCGAGGCAAAGCGTCCACGGCAGTCCTGAATCACCACCACGTAACCGCGACCCGCGGCCTTGACAGGGAACTTCCCCGCACCTTCTTTGTTGTAGGGTGACCGCGCGAGGAGGACCGGGAACCTTCCTTCCGCCTTAGGCCTGAAGACATCAGCCCGCAACACCACACCGTCACGCATCCTCGCCGGGACATTGCGTTCGATCAAAACTTCGTAGCGCTCAACTGCCTCACCGGCTGCGCAGACCAAAAACAGAGAGCACATAACGGCGAAAGGTCGGTGACAGCCCTTCGCCATATCCCCTCACCTCTAGAGCAGCGCAGGGGCGTGGCGATTCGCTTTCTGGGTTCGCGCAGTGAAACCGGGACAGATGTCATGCCGAATCGCGATTTTCAATCCCTCACTCTTTCTTGTCGGTGTCAGGAACAGCACAAGGTCAGGGTCGGGCCCTTTGACGCGCGGGCGGCATACGTCAGCTACGATACCCACGAACTGGACAGATCTCACCCGTACGTTTTTAGAACTGCGCACTACCGCAAGACGTGGACGCCCATTGCCACCGGCCGCCCAATCACCACTCCAGTTCACCAATAAACCAGAACTCGCGCTGGGTGCTAGAGATCGTCCCAGTTACCGTCCCAAACGCAGTGCTCGTCGGAGTGGCATTAGGGGCGCTGAACATGGGATGGTTGAGAGCATTAACCGAATCCACCCGTAACACGAAGTCCACTCCCTCATGCAATCGAAACTTCTTCGCAAGCGACATATTCCAGTAGTTCCAGTCGTCCTGGCGGACGCTGGTGAGGCGCAGGGGGAAAGTGCGGTAGTTATCCGCAAGTTGTTGCGACGAAGCGGTCACGAAGCCGCTGGTATTAAACCATTCCGTCAATTTGCGCTGGCTGCGCGACAACGCGATGTCGGACAGAGACCCGCTATAGGCCACGTCTCCGAATGAGACGGGCGCTCCACTTTGCCACATGTAGAGGGTGTTAAAGTGCCATCCCCCCACCACCTCATTCACAAAGGAAGGTCCGTTAGACAGGAATCGCCTGCCTCTGCCGAACGGAAGTTCGTAAACGCTACTGCCTGAAATGACCCACGGGCGGTCCAGGTCCGAAATGACGTGTGTTGCCTGCACGTCTGCGGAATGCAGGAATTCCGTGGCCTGCATAAATTTCGACCAAGTGACACTCCCCTCCACGCTCCACCCGTGGGAAACGCGTTTCTCGGCCCGCGCGTGACCGGCATTGTACCAAGCAAGGCCGTTGTAGGCGGTGGGGGTGATGCCGGTGAACTCTGGATGGGGTAGCAGGAGCTGTGTCGTGGCAACCGTCGTTGTAGCCAGCGCCGTGCCGGCGAACTGCGGCAGACCGTAGAACGGATTGGCCACCTGCGCGCTCAACGTATTGATTGTCGTTTGGTCCCGAGTCGGCAACGTGCTCAGGTAGCTGTTGGGAACGGCGTCCAATGCGGGCGTCTCTTGCAAGTGCGTGCCGCGGTTCCCGACGTACCCCAGCTCGATCATTACGCGCCCCGGAAACTCTCTCTGCACGGTGAGGCTCCAACGGTTATTGATGGGCGTGCGCGCGTTAGGGTCGAAAAAGGTGGGAGCACCGCCCAGCAGTGTCGCCAAGCCCAGGGAGGATCCTGGCGGCGTCAACACCCCATTGGGATAGGGGTTGTCAAGCGTGCCCGTAAAAGTCACCCCATTGTTCGTGCTGGGAACAAGCGCTGTCGACTGGCTAAACCCCTGTTGTAGGACGGTGTTGTAATTTACTCCCAAACTGTCGTAGAAGACTCCCCAGCCAGCCCGCACTACCGTGTTGGGCCGGAACCGCCACGCTAGGCCCACACGCGGCCCGAAATTCCGGCCATCGGTGTTCCACATCCCTCTAGGCTCGCCATTGACCCCGGCAAAAAGGAGCCCGCCTAAAACCTGGAATTGACTCACCGGCACCTGGGGTATCGGATTCAGGGCGTATTGCGCCTGGGCGGCGGCAGCCACCGGACTGGTAGCGGCAACGTTGAAGCCGCGGTTTTCGCGGTTATAGCGCTCGGTGGTCGGCGATTCCACTTCGTAGCGCAGGCCGAGGTTCACGGTCAGGTTGTGTCGCACCTTCCAATCGTCCTGGAAGTACCCGGCCCAGTACTTGGTACGTTCCGCCATGGAGGCATTACGGTCGATGTCCCCAGCGGTCGGGAGGCCCAGGAGGAAGCTGGCGAACCCATCCCCGACCGGAGCGGCGGCAGAGGTGCTCAAAGGCCCCACGGTCCATGTGGACCCGAAGGTGTAATCGGGCACTACGTTACCATAAGTCGTATTGTTATTCAGCTCATCCCGCCATTCGACGCCCATGCGCAACGCGTGACTGCCGCGCATTTTCGTCAGCCCGGCCGATAGGTATTGGTCATTACGACTGTATATCGAAGCACTATACGTGGTGAGCGCGGCGAAGACGTCGGTATTGACAATGGGCAACTGGTAAAGTTTGGGGCTTATCTGGCTGACCAGCGAACTCGGCAGACCCAAACTGGGGAGATTAAACCCCTGGCTATCTGGACCAGATGCACCATGTTCGAACGTGCCGCCGTAGTGCAAGTCGAGCACCGTGGCCGGCCCTAGCGATATATTGTAACCTAGCGCGGCGCCCCGGAAACCTGCAAGGGCATAATATCCCCCGGCAATGTTACTGGTTCCAAGGATCTGGGACTGGAAGGCGGGGGGCAAGCCAAACTCGGTGAAATGAGCGAAGAGTCGCTGCCTCTCAGATAGATTGTGGTCCACGCGAACGAGGTTTGAATGCCAGGGGATTTCTTGGGTGTAGGCTTCATGATAGTTGTTTTCGCCGTTGGCCAAGGCGGCTTGATTCGGTACTGGCCAGTACTGTTCGAGCTTCAAGGCGATGGGATCCAGGCGTGCGGTAGGGATAATGTTCCCCGTAAAGGGCTGGCGACTGGTCAGCCCGCCAGTAGTTGGAGTGATGGTGGCTGGATCGTAGATCTGATAATTGCTGCCGAGCGCCAGCAGAGCCGAAAAGTCCCCTTGACGCTCGGCGGCGGTGGGAACGGTCGTGGTCCCTACGCCACAAAATATGTCCTTATATAAGTCGTCCCCGAACATGAAAAACGTTCGATTACGCCCGTCATAGAGCTTGGGGATATACACCGGCCCGCTGATGCTGGGGCGGAACCGGGTGAGGTGACTAGGCGGGTAAACCAATTTCCGCACCTGTTCTGGTGACAAGTTAGGGTAGGCCGCGAGATCGGCCCGATATGTCGCGTCGGCGAAAAAGGCAAGCGATGACAAATTAGAGGGTAGGTAAGTGAAATTCAACATGCCATGCAATTGATTGGTGCCGCTCTTGAGCACTGTGTTAATGTGGATTCCGAGCTGATGACCATAGGCGGCGTCAAAACTGTTGGTCAGCACCTGTACTTCCTGCACTGTCTCCGGCGGCATTTCAAATAGTGCAATTGTCGTTTGATTGTTAGGTATGCCGTCCAGAGCAAACTCATTTTGGTTGGTACGCGTACCGTCAGCCGCGAATCCTGCGGTTTCCGATGACGGAATCCATTGGCCCATGGGTGTGTTGGTGAGCATGATTTCCGGAGACAGTAACACAAGAAAATTGACGTCACTACCGGTGATCGGAAGGCTGGTCACGCGCTGGTTGTCCAGCGTCATGCTGTTGCTTGCTGTGCTGAGTTCCAGCATGGGGGCGGCCGCCCGCACCGTGACAGTCTGCGTCACAGCCCCCAGTTCCAAGCGCACATCCACGCGCAGAACATCACCCACACGGACCTGGATGGGGCCCTGCGTGTAAAGTTTGAAGCCAGACTTCTCCACCTGAAGTTGGTACGTGCCTGCAACCAGATCTTGGACCTCGTAAACCCCGGCATCGTTCGTGGTGGCCGCCGTCACGACGTTCGTCTCTATGCGGGTGAGCCTGACGGAGGCTGCCGGCACCGCGGCGCTGGCCTTGTCCAAAACGAGGCCGCTGATCCTGCCGGTGGGATTCTGCGCGAACAAGAACGCGCCGCAGCTAAGCATCACGACCATCATTGTCACATGCGCGCGGAGAGGTAGAGTCCCACGTTGTCTAATTCTGAGTTCAATTCGCGTTCTGCTAACCCCCAACAAACGACGGATGATGAATGGCATTTTCCCTCCTCATAACCGAACGGAAATAACGTCTGTACCCCTCCTCGCATTTGCGATGGGGTTTTCCCAGGACCCGAAGTCAGCTTGTTGGAGAGAGCGTATCTTTCCCCTCTCTCACAGCGACGCACTATTTATCATCCCACTTTTGCATTGTCAAGCCCAAATTGATTGCATAAAGAAATTATTTTCATAGCTACACGATAGCATAGAAAATAAACTCCACGCTGTGGCTTTGAGCGCAGCCGCAATTGACATTAATCAGTATCTGTTCAGAAACCAGGGAATTTACACTCATGGCCGCTGCAAGCGCACTTTGGTCTCTTAGGATCCGGGCGCCGAGTATTTGAGGCTGCTACCTTGCAATCTGAAGGCCCACCCTCCCCTCATTTGCCCAAAACCCTGATAGTCTCTACCTATTACTTTTGGCTTCCAACCGCGCTTGAGACACGTTTTGCCCCGCCGGGGGGCTCTGCCACGTAAACCAAACTTGGGAATTACCGAACGAGTAATTCTCTTAACGCATGAAGGTAGTTTTTCTGGCACCTGCGATTGGTGAAAAATTCTTCTAAATTGTCCAACCTCTCCAGATGCGGAAGGTGACACCTCGATGGTGATTGAGGCAAGGGGTTTTTGTAATGCCAGACTTCGCGCTAGGATCCAGACTGCGCCGAAAAGAATTGGACGGTTCGTCCTCAAGACACCTTTTCGAGTGCGGAATCTCTCGATCGAGATCCTTGCGAGGACCCCTGGGGCGAGCGCTGCCAAGGCGTGCAGGCTCTCCCGCGATATGGGGTGTGGCGGCTACAAAGAGCCTGAATAGGACCTTGCCCGGGCGTTGGCCAATGGGACGGTATTACGTTGGGAGAATTCGGAGAGGGCGCGAGGCGCGGAACCATTGTCCGAGTGGTGTTTGAATATCACCGGCTGAGTCTCAACAATGCAGAGTGGTCACTGCCATGTGCAACAGCCGGGTCGCCCGCGCCATTCAGCGGATGTTGCAGTGCATGGCCTGAGCTGGCGTCGAATCCAGAGTGCGGGTCACCACCTCTCCCACTTGGGCCTCGGTAATGTTTCGGGGAGCTTCGGCGCCCGGTCGCGTTGATTGCATGCCGCATTCGAACCTTGATCTTGGAGGTCTAAATTCAACAGACATTAACAAAGACGCGCTGGATGCGCGCGCACACGAGCTCGCCTTCCGCGGTAACAACCCTTGCTCTTCTGTCATTTTTCCTCTCAGACGATTATTGGATCGATCGCAAGTACCCGGCATGCTTCCTCCAGCGCCCGCGAAACGGAGCCATACGCCGCATGTATGTGGTTCGACCGCACGTTCTTCACGAATGTTCCCGCTGGTGCATCGAGACGGACGAATGTGTGTGCGATGTGGTCGTTGGTTTCCCGAAGCATCTCCCGGTCAGCAGCAATAGCCTCTCCTTCAGTAATAAGCATTACATACTTCCCTTGGACCCTGCTCAAGCGGGCAAGGGTCATGTGGCCTGGCTTGGATACATACTGCGGATGAGTTGTGCCGATCTTCCACACGAACTGTGGCATGCCTTCTTTCATCCACCACACGTCCTTAGGGTGGGGCGCGAAGTCAACCGCCTGCGCACCGCAGTTGCACAGGCGCAGCAGATTATCCTTCCGATCCAGCTGAAGAAGGTCTGCAAACAACACCGCTTCTCCTGTCACGTGCTTCAGCATCTGCATCGTAAGCGCACCGTTCGAATCAGTCTCGTCACCGCACACGGTTGTCTCCTTAGGTCCACCAGCGTCCATCGTGCTGTTAAGCATCGAAACCGCGAGACAGAGCGTCGTGTGGCAGGCC
>Ga0326727_10014977_pt1 | contig 16755 bp, 14 predicted proteins | sample MB2enrmetagenome_FD_207643 | JGI IMG/M metagenome (GOLD analysis project Ga0326727, IMG submission 207643) | Lab enriched peat soil microbial communities from McLean, Ithaca, NY, United States - MB29MY | ecosystem: Environmental > Terrestrial > Soil > Wetlands > Peat | place: USA: New York...
AGACCGCTCGAGATCAAAGTAGGCGGCACCGCCTCGACCGGCGGCGGGGGCGGCGGGAACGGGGGAACGGCCGGCGCGGATAACGGGCAGGCCTATTTCGCGGAATTCGTACTGCCGCGCGATACAGCATACATCGGCGAGGCGCTGCCGATCGAGGTGCGGCTCTATGTGGACACGCGGGTGCGGGCGCAGCTCGAGGAGCTGCCGGAGATAACGGCGGAAGGCTGCACGATCCAGAAGATCAACAAGCCGACGCAGAGCCAGGTCTCCCGCAACGGGCGTGAGTACGTGATGGTGACTTACAAGACGGCGATCACGGCGGCGGAAGCGGGCAAAATCAAGCTCGGGCCGGCAACCGTGCAGGCCATCGCGCAGATCCCACAAGCCCGGCCGCGCCGGCGCGCGGGAGGGCCGTTCGACGATCCGTTTTTCCAGAACCCATTTTTTAACGACGCGTTCCAGATGATGAGCCCGCCGCAGCAAATCACGATTCGCGGCGAGCCTGTGGATCTGACGATCAAGCCGCTGCCGGCCGATGGGCAGCCGAAGAGCTTCAGCGGAGCAGTCGGGGATTTTTCGCTCTCGACCGCTGTCAAGCCGACGATGGTCGAAGCTGGAGACCCTGTGACCATCACCGCGAAGATCATGGGACGCGGAGATTTCGACCGCGTCACGGCCCCGCAAATCACCGATCCATCCGGATGGAAGACCTATCCGCCATCGGGCAAGTTCCAGGCGGATGACGACGTTGGGATCAGCGGGATGAAGACATTCGAGATGGCGGCGATTCCGGAGACAACCAAAACGGCGTCACCCACGCTGGAGTGGAGTTACTTTAATCCGGACAAGGAAAAGTACGTCACGCTGACGAGCGAAGGCACCCCGATCAAGATCGAGGGCCAGATCCAGACGGCGGCCGTGCCGGTGGGAGGCCAGCCGGCCGCGCAGGCCACGCCGACGCCGGGTGCGCCGGACATCCTCTATATCCGCGCGGATTCGTCCGGCTGGGGAAAAACCTTCGAGCCACTGTATGCGAACCGGATTTTCTGGGAGGCGCAGGGCGCGCCGCTGCTGGCGCTGGTGGCCTTTATCGGATTTCAAGTGGCGCGAAAGCGCGCGGCGGACCAGGAGGCGCGCCGGCGCGACCAGTTGCTCAAGCAAAAGGAGGCAGAACTGGCGACGATTCAACGGCGCGACCTGCCAGAGGGCGAGCTTTACCAGGCCGCGGCGCGGGCGCTACGCCTCGAGGCGGCGATCCAGCTCGGACGCGCGCCGGAGACGCTCGATGGCGCCGAAGTCGCGAATGCGCGTGTGCTGGACGAAGCGCTGGCAGAACGGGTGCGGAAGTTATTCGACCGGCAGGCGGAGGTATTGTATGCGGGCGCCTCCAGCGGACGCAGCGCCGCCTCCGCGCAAGCGCGAGTGGATTTACTCGAAACAGTGAAGGGATACGAAAATGCGAAACGCAGTGCGTAGAATCCTCCGGCTGGCAGCGGCGGCCGTGCTGATGACCGCGAGCGCGTCCAAGGCCGCGGAAAGCGCGGACGCGAATGTCACGGCGCAGTTCGACGCGGCGAATCAACTGTACGAGGCGAAGCAATTCGACAAGGCGAAGGATGCTTACGACCGGATGGTCAAGAACGGCCCGTTGAGCGCGAACCTTTTCTACAACCGCGGCAATGCCCAATGGAAACTGGGCAACGGCGGCGCGGCCGTCGCCGACTACGAACGGGCGCTGGCGCTCGATCCCGGCGATCAACAAGCACGCGTAAACCTCGATTTCGTACGCGACCAGACCGGCGCGAAAACCGCGATGCAACAATGGTGGGAGCACGCCCTGGAGGCGATGGACGCCAGCTCCGCCACCGTACTCCTTTCCGTATGCGGCTGGGTGGCGCTCTTCTGCCTCGCGCTGGTGCTGCTGAGGCCGGAAGGACGGACGGGGCCGATCGTGACGCTGACGATGAGCCTGCTCGTGGGTGCTTACGCGTCCGGTTCCATCTGGCAGGCAAACCTCCAGGGGACCAAGGCGATCGTCGTTGCAAAATCCGCTCCCGCGCACGTGGCGCCTGCGGACGTCGCGCCCATCGCGGACGTGCTGCCCGCCGGGAGCGAAGTCCTGGCGCCGGAGACTCGCGGCCCATGGACATATTGCACGCTTCCCGACGGTGATCGGGCCTGGATCCCGACAGACGCCCTTGAAAAGGTGAAAGGATAGCTGTACCCATGGTTTGTCGTCCGTAGCGATGGACCACCACCGGCTGGAACCGATGCGGCGGCCCATGCGGGGGAGAATCCGCGTACCTAATCTTTCGATACCCCCCCCGAGTGATCACCCATCCGCTACCGGCAGCCGTTCGCACATTTTTCATGTGCCTGATGCTGGTGACCGGAACCGGGAGCCTGCGCGCGGATTGGCGCGAGGAGCTTTCCTCGCCGGAGCCGGGCGGGTTTCCCCCGCTGCGTCCGATGACGCTGGTGTACCAATGCGGCTGGTCGGGATTGAGCGCGGGGCAGGTGGACGTGGAGTTCCTGCGGCCAAGCCCGAATATTTGCGTGCTGGAGGCGAAGGCGATGACTACCGGGCTGGCGAGAGCGCTCTGGCGGCTGGACGCGATGCACGTGGCGCGGGCGAATGTGTCCCGGATGAGGCCGCTCTCATTGCGGCAGACGGAGATTTACCATTACCAGACCATCCGGACGGAAGTGGACTTCGATGAAGCCGGAGTGGACCGGTTGCGGAAATCGACCGCCGACAAAAATCCCGCGCGCCGGAAGCGGTACGATTTTCCAAACCTGTTCGACCTGCAAACCGCGCTCCTCTACGTGCGCAGCCAAAAGCTCCAGACCGGACAGATTTATCGCATCGTCGTATTCCCGGCTACGACGCCCTATCTGGCGACGATCACCGTGCTGGGCCGCGAGAGGATCAAGGTCAAGGCGGGGACTTATCCCGCGATCAAGGTCGATCTCAAGCTGGAGAAAGTGACGAGCGACATGAAGCTCGAACCGCACGGAAAATTCAAACGCGCGACCGGGTGGCTCTCGGACGATGAAGACAGGCTACCGCTGCGGATGAATGCGCAGATATTTGTGGGGAGCGTGTGGGCGGAGCTGGAGAAAGTGGAATGAGCGCGGCCGCCGGAGCCGAGAACTACCAACTCCCGCCGAGCGCCTTGATGAGCGCGACGGTCGTCTGGAAACGCAAGCCGAGCAGTTGCACCGAGACGCGCTCGTCGGAGAGCAGGGTCCGCTCGGCATCGAGGACATCGAGGTAATTGACCGCGCCTTTATCATACTGGCTCTGGCTCAATTGCAGCGTGCGCACGGCGGCGGCGGTCGCGCGCTCCTGGGCGTCGGTTTGATCGGAGAGATTGTGGAGATCGCCGAGCGCGTTCTCGACGTCCTGGAAGGCGACCAGCACCTGCCTGCGGTAAATATCGATCTGCTGCCGGTAACGCGATTTGGCCGCGTCGAGGTTCGCCATATTCCGTCCGCCCTCGAATATCGGCAGCGTGATGCTGGGTCCGATCTGCCAGACACGGCTCTCCCACGCAAAAATGTCGCCCATGTCCGCGCTCTCGAAACCGGCGGCGCCGGTCAACCTGATGACGGGGAAAAACGCGGCGACAGCGACGCCGACGCGCTCATTCGCGGAGGCGAGCTCGCGCTCGGCGGTGGCGACATCCGGACGGCGCTCGAGCAGCGAGCTGGGCAGCCCCGCCGGAATGCTCGGCATGCGTGTTTCGATGAGGGCGCGGCGCTTGATGCGGAAATCGCTCGCGGGATAACCGACCAGCGTGGCGAGGGCATTTTCCATCTCCTGGCGGGAACGGTGGAGGCTGAAGAGATCGGCCTGGTTGCTGGCCAGCTCAGCAGTGGCGCGGGAGACGTCGAGCTCGCCGGTGAGGCCGGCGTTGAGCCGCTCGCGGGCGATATTGAGCGCATCCTGCCGCGTCGTGATCGTTCGCTCCAGCACACCGATTTCCGCATCGATGGCCCGCACCTCGTAGTAAGTGCTCGCAACGTTCGCGGTCACGCTGAGCAGCGTGTTATGAAAATCCGCGAGGACCGCCTGGGCCGTGGCGCGCGCGGCAGCCCTGTTGCGCCGGACGCGTCCGAAGAGGTCGAGTTCCCAATTCAGATCGACGGGAAAGTTGAACACGTTGTAGGTGCTCGTGAGCGGCCGAGTCTCGAGCACGAGGGGAGAGTTGCTCGCGGAGGAGGCGGAGCCGGGCGCCGACAGGAGGCTGCCGAAGGGATTGCTGCCCACCAGCTCGCCGCGCTGGACGGGACCGCTGTTCGTCAACCGCTGGCGGATGCCGGAGGGCTCGGTGTCCACATTCGGGAAGAAATCCGCCGCCGCGACGCGCACCTGGGCGCGCACCTCGCCGATGCGATCCACGGCGAGCGCGATGTCCTGGTTTGCGCTCACGCTCTGGGTCTCCAGCCGGTCGAGCACCGGATCGCGAAAGACCTTCCACCACTCGCCACGGTTCAGCGCGTCGCGCGGCTCGGCCTTTTTCCATCCGGTGTTTTTGAAGGCAACGGGCGTCTCGACTTCGGGCGGTCCCTTGTAATTCGGGCCGACGGCGGGAATCCCTGCAAATGCGGCTGCGCAGACGAACGGCAATGCGCCCGCGAGAATGCGCTGGAGAAGGATCCGGCGCGGCTGATCGTGGGTAGTACGGATGGAAAAAAAGAGATTCAAGGTTGGTGGGTTGGGAAAAAGAAGGACGAAATATCGCAGCTTACTGGTGGCCGTCGGCGGTGATGTCCACGCGAGGCTCAACGGACATGCCGGGGGCGAGCCTGGCAAGCACATCCGGCGGCTCGTCGAATACGATCTTCACCGGAATGCGCTGGACGACCTTCACGTAATTGCCGGTCGCGTTTTCCGCCGGCAGGAGGCTGAATCGCGAGCCGCTCCCGAGCTGGAAGCTATCGACATGGGCTTTCAAATCGCGCTCCGTGAACGTGTCGACGCGCACGCGGACGGGCTGCCCCGGCTGCATGCGGTCAAGCTGGGTCTCCTTGAAATTCGCGGTCACCCAGACGTCGTGCTGGACAATCGAGAACAGCGTCTGGCCCGCAGTCACGTAATTGCCCGGCTCGACGGTCTTGCGCGTGATGCGGCCCGGCTCCGGCGCGGCGATGCGGGTGTAGGAAAGCTGGAGCGTGGCGTCATCGACCGCGGCCTGAGCCACGTGGACGGCGGCCTCCGCGGAGCCGATCTGCGATTCCGCCGCGTGGACGGCGGCCTGCGCCGCCTCGACCGTTGCGTGCGCCGCTTCCTGGGTGGCGCGGGTGGTGTCCACGTCCGCCTTCGAGACGGCCCGCAGGTCGTTCTGGAAGAGGCTCGAGTTGCGGTTGAAGTTGATGCTCGCGATGTCGAACTGCGCGGATTGCTGCGCGAGCTGCGCCTTCGCCTGCGCTTCCCCCGCCTGCGCCTGCTGGACCTGCGCCTGGGCCTGGAGCAATTGCGCCTGGGCCTTCTCGAGCGCAACCTGGAAGTCGCGCGGATCGAGCTCGACCAGCAACTGGCCCTTGGTGACCTCCGCGTTATCGTCGAAATGCACGGCGTTGACCTGCGCGGGGACACGCGCGCTGACCTGGATGACGTGGCCGTCGATAAATGCGTCGTCGGTGGATTGATAACCGCGGGTGAACATCCATGCGATGAATCCGATGATGCCGCCGATGATGAGGATGAAAGTGAGGATCAGGAGAGGCTTGCGCTTGGCGCCGGCCGGCGCGGCAGTCTCCGGCCGCGCGAGCGGCGGACCGCTCTCCTGAAGAAACGCCTCCTGGCGGAGGTCGGATGCTTGAATGTTAGCCATAAGTTGTGAAGTCGTTAATTGGTAGTCGGATTGAAAAGCGGGGTTGCGGGCGTGAATGGATGATCAGTGGGCCATGGCCATGGGGCCGGGACGGTTCCGGCGGGCGAGCAGGATGAGCGGCAGCGCGAGGACGCAAAAGACCGTCATGAAGTGGACGGCGTCGACGTAGGCCAGCGCGGTCGCCTGCTGCTTGAGGGTGCGGTAGAGCTCGCCGTTCGCCTGCATCGCGGCATCGGGAAGGGAATTGCCCGCGGAGTAGAGCATCATCTTTGCGCTGTGCAGCGCCGAGGCGAACTGAGGGGAACCGGTGTGCGCGGAGAGATAGGACTGATGCACCTGAGAACGCCGGGCCAGAACGGTGCTCAGCATGGAAATGCCGACGCTCCCCCCCAGGTTGCGGAAGAGGTTGATCATCGCGGAGACCTGGTTGCCTTGCGACGGCGGGATGTTCACGAACGAGAGCGTGTTGATCGGCACGAACAGGAACGCGAGCCCGCACGACTGGTAAATCCGGTAAAACATCGCCGTCTTGAAATCGATCCCCGGATAAATGGACCCCATGTGAATGAGCGACAGGCCGAGGATGATGAAACCGAAACTGATGAGGTAGCGGGCATCGACGCGCGAGACGAGCTGCCCCACGAGCGGCATGCAAATCATCACGGTCAACCCTCCCGGAGAAAGAACCATCCCGGCGTTCTCCGCCGTGTAACCCATCACGGTCTGCAGATACTCCGGGATCAGCACAGTCGTGCCGAAGAGAATCACCCCCAGCGCGAACATGAGGCTGTTGGCCACGGCAAAGTTCGGGTTCTTGAGCAGGTGCAGCTCCAGGATGGGATGCTCCTCGTACAGCTCCCAGATTACGAAATAGGCGAGGCCGATGACCGCGAGGACCGCGAAGAGGATGATGAACGGGCTGCTGAACCAGTCGTCCTCCTGCCCCTTGTCGAGCACGACCTCGAGCGAGCCGAGCCCCAGCGCGATCAGCCCGAAGCCCATGAAATCAATCGGTTTACCCTGCGTGCGCTCCTTTGCCTCCAGGACGTGCGGCGGATCCTCCACCATGATCGAGGAGAGAAAGAGCGAGAGCACGCCCACCGGCACGTTGATGAAGAATATCCAGTGCCAGGAGTAATGGTCCGTGATGAACCCGCCGAGCGTCGGTCCGATGGCGGGCGCAAGCACCACGGCCATGCCGTAGAGCGCGAACCCCGCACCCCGCAGCCGCGGCGCAAAGGTATCCGCCAGGATGGCCTGCTCGCTCGGCGCCAGCCCGCCACCGCCCAGTCCCTGAAGGACGCGGAAGAAGATCAGCATCGGCAGCGACGTGCAAAGGCCGCAGCAGAAGGAGCTGAGAGTAAAGAGCAGCACGCACGTCATGTAAAAGCGCTTCCGGCCGACCCGATCGGATATCCACGCGCTCAGCGGCAGGACGACTGCGTTTGCGATGAGGTAACTCGTCAGCACCCACGTCGATTCATCGACGCTCGCGGACAGGCTGCCCGCGATGTGCGGCAGCGCCACGTTTGCGATGGAAGTGTCGAGCACCTCCATGAAGGTCGCCATCGTGACGGTGAGCGCCACCAGCCACGGATTGTGCCGCGGGATCCAGGCCGCGGGCTGATGCGAATTCATGGCACGCCTTCCTCCTTCCGGACAATGGCCCGGATGCCGGCAATCGAGAACGCCGCGATGTGGCCGGCGATGCGTCGTACTTTCGCCTCGTCAAAATTCAGGTCCGGCCAGAGGTATTCGAAAACGGATCGGGACGCCTTCCAATGCACGCATTGCGCGTGAATGCCATGAGTCATCAGGTCGAGCGTTTCGTCATCGACGGGAACGCCGGCAACGTCCGACACCAGCTGCCGGAGCAACATGAAGTTCGGGCGGATGATCTCCTCGATGAGTTGCGGAAGGGCCGCCGTGGGCTGCGAAAGCTCCCGAATGACCAGTCGCGCGTTCCAGCCCGGTTTGCCCACCGCCACGAGTTTGGTAAGGAAACTGTGGATGTACCGGGTCAGCCGTTCCTCGGGCGGGAGGTTGGCCGGCGGCAGGGCCAGCCGACCTTTGGCCAGGCTCTCCCGGAGCACCTCGGTATAAAGTCCCAGCTTGTCCCGGAAGTAATAGTTGATGCTGGCGACATTCGTCCCGGCCCGGTCGGTGATCTCCTTGATCGTGGCCGCCTCGTACCCGCGCTCGGCAAAGATCTCCCCCGCAACCGCGAGGAGGAGTTCTCGCGAATGCCGGACGGGTGAACTGGCTTTGGACGGAGGCGGCGTAGTCACGGTTCGGGTAAGGCTAGCATATTAAATGCGCATTTTAAATGAATATTTGAATTTCCCCATGGCACACGCGGGCAGGGCTGTTCATTTCGGATCGCCTCGCCTCTGGGCCAAACCCGGCAAAAGCGATTCCAATGCCACGCTCCCGACTGATGCCTCCCGGCCCAGCATTCAACCGGGCGTTCGGCGCGGTCATTTTAGCGTCGCCATGAGTCGCCAGCGGGGGAAAACCCGTTCGAGACCGTCCATGGTTCAAATACGAAGTAAGTCAACGGGCTAAGTCTGTGCGATAATCTTATTACCGGCCGCCCATGGTTTCTATCATATAACTAGAAGTACGGATTGGATTTTTTCTTCGGCACGGCGTCCAGGCCCATGTCCCCGCACTTGTTAAGGAGCGCCTGGCCCTCTTTCCCCGTCAGGAATTCCGTCACGGCCCGGATCGCCAGCGCGGGCCGGTCGATAGTTACCGCATTGATGGGCCACACGATGGGATAAGTCCCGGATGCAACCACCTCCGGCACCGGCTTCGCCAGTCGCTCTCCCAGGTCGATCGCGAGCGCATGGCAGCGCACGCCGTCCACCACGGGCGCGGCGAGCGGCGCAATGGCGCCAGGTGTAAACTCCAGCGAGTCCCGGGCATCCTTGCTGGAGCCCATCATCTCGACCTTCGGCAGCGGCGCCTTCCGGTTATCCCCGTAAAGCCACTCGGCAAACATCTCCCAGACCCCCAGCCCCTGCTCAAAGTTGAAGAGAGTGATCTTCTCGTCCGGTCCCCCGGCATCCTTCCAATTGGTGATCTTCTGCTCGTAGATGGCGCGCATGGTCTCCTTGGTAATCGTCTTCACGCCCGCGTCCCAGAGATCGCCGGAGACTCCCAGCGCGACCACCTCCATCCCGACCGGAATGGTATTCAGGTTCACCGCCGGATACGACGCGCGGTCTTCGCCCGTAAGCGCCCTCGTAATGAGCGCGATATCCACCTTCTCGTTCGCAACCGCATCCACGGCCTGCACGCTCGTCAGGTCGGTGGTAAACGCAATCTGGAGGCCCTTCTTCGCCTTTATCGCGTGAACCAGTTCGATCAACAGCGGCTTGTTCGATAGCGTCCCGGCTATCCGGACATCCGGGTTCTGACCCCGGGCTGCGATCGCGGCCAGCGCCCCGAGCATTACGCATGTTATCAAACGACGAACCATAATGTCAGGAAACGGCGGCTCGCTCGCGGTTGATGAATGCGCGGCAGGCGCTCTTCATCCGGGTGAGCACGTAATAAACCGTCTGGGACCGCACCCGCACGAGCTGCCCGCCGACGATCTTCGGCACGAAATCCGCCGGCAGCGCCAACACTTCCTCAATGGTCGAAGTCGCCAGCCCGTTGCAAAGAATGCTCGTCATCGCCCGCGTCAGGATTTGCACCTGCGGTCCCAGAGATACGCGAAAGTCCACCCGGCGCGCCGCGTCCACTTTAAGAAAAATGCCGACCGTGTCCGTGCACTCCTCGTCCTTGCGCACGTCCTCCAGGTCGCAGGTCACACCCTCCACCGGACCCCATCGCGACGCCTGGTCCGCATACGAGACAAGCGTCTCCCTCTTCTCATCCTCGGGCAGCTCCTCGAAAAGCGAAACAATCGCCGCCAGTTTCCGCGGATAAGCGGAAGGCGGGGAACTCTCCGCTGGCTCAGGACAGCCTTTATTCATGGTGGCGCAAAGTGAGATGGCGGTGCGATGCCGCTACTTGAACATGCGATTGAGCGTGAACTGGAGTCCGCACCTACTTCGAGCGCTCGATCGGCATCCGGACCCGGTTGCCCCATTCCGTCCACGAGCCGTCATAGTTCCGGACCTTCGGGTACCCGAGCAGATACGTCAGCACGAACCACGTATGGCTGGACCGTTCCCCGATCCGGCAATACGCGATGATCTCCTGGTCCTTCATGAGCCCGCAGTTCTGGGTGTAAATCTTTGCCAGTTCCGTCGCGCTGCGGAAGGTCCAGTCGTCGTTGACCGCGGTTTTCCACGGAACGCTCTTTGCCCCCGGGATGTGCCCGCCGCGCAGCACGCCCTCCTGCGGATACTCCGGCATGTGCGTGACCTCTCCCTTGAATTCCCCCGGGGAACGCACGTCGATCAGCGGCTTGCCCGATTTGCTCTGCGCCAGTGCGTCCTCGGCAAAGGCGCGAATCTCGTCGTCCAGCCGCCGCGCCGGCACCGGGTAGGTCGAGCGCGGATACGATGGCTTTGCCCGGGTCAGTTCCCGGCCTTCGGCGATCCACTTGTCCCGTCCGCCATTCATGATCCGGACGTTCGTATGGCCGAAGAGCCGGAAAACCCAGAGCGCGTAGCAAGCCCACCAATTCGCCTTGTCCCCGTAAAAGACGCAGAGCGTCTCCGGCGTGATCCCATGGCGCGAGCAAAGCTGCGCAAATGCCTCCGGCGACACGTAATCGCGCACCAACGGGTCGTTCAGGTCGGATTGCCAGTCGATATGGACCGCGCCCGCGATATGGCCGGTATCATAGAGAAGCAAGTCCTCATTGCTCTCGATCACCCGAACGCCGGGATCGGCACCGTGTTCCACCACCCAATCGGTGCTCACGAGCACTTCCGGTTTCGCGTATTGGATCTCATTCATAGGGGTTTCAAACCTATGGAATCGCGGGAAAAATGAAAGGGCATTTCCACCCGCTGGGGCCACGTCCTACGCGCTACCGCCCTTCATTCTGCAATTTCCTCCCGTTTTCTTTCTTGCGGCCCCCCCTCCTCCGCGTAGGATTCGGAAACGTCCCGAATGCACGGGCTTCCGTGTCCTTTCAGGGGCGTTTTTTCGTTTCCGTTTTCCTAACAACTCTCTCTCGAATTCATGGCTAATACCATCCTGGTCGGTGCCCAATGGGGTGACGAAGGCAAAGGCAAGATCATCGACTTTCTCACCGAGGACGCCGATATCGTTGTCCGTTCCCAGGGCGGCAACAACGCCGGCCATACCGTCATCCTCGGAACGAAGAAATACGTCCTTCATCTCATCCCCAGCGGCATCCTCCGCCCGGACAAGGTATGCGTCATCGGCAACGGCGTCGTCATCGATCCCGTCTCCCTCGTCGGCGAAATCCAGACCCTCAGCTCCCAGGGCGTCAAGATCCGCAAGAACCAGCTCCTCATCTCCGACGCCGCCCACGTCGTCTTCCCCTATCACCGCCTGCTCGATGAGCAGCGCGAGGCCGGCAAGGGCCGCAACAAGATCGGCACCACCAAACGCGGCATCGGCCCCGCGTACGGCGACAAGGCCGCCCGCACCGGCATCCGCTTCTGCGACCTCGTCCAGCCGGAGCTTTTCACCGCGAAACTCCGCGATAAAATCCGCGAGAACAACGCCGTCCTCAAGGCGCTCGGCGCGAAGACCGTCTCCTTCAAGGAAGTCAACGACGCCTACCTGGGCGCGGCGGAAAAGCTGCGTCCCTTTGTGACGAACACGGTCGTCTATCTGCACGAGGCCCTCAAGTCCGGCCGCAACATTCTCTTCGAGGGCGCCCAGGGCACCTTTCTCGACATCGACCACGGCACCTATCCGTACGTCACCTCTTCCAATACCACTGCCGGCGGCGCATGCACTGGCTCCGGTGTTCCGCCTCACCGCATGGACCGCGTCATCGGCGTGATGAAGGCTTACACCACCCGCGTCGGCGAGGGGCCTTTCCCGACGGAGGACGCCGTCATCGGTGACATCCTCCACGGCATGGGCCGCGAGTTCGGCGCCACCACCGGACGCGCCCGGCGCTGCGGCTGGTTCGATGCCGTCGCCACCCGGTACGCCACGATGATCAGCGGCATCGACGATCTCGCCATCACGAACCTCGACGGCCTAGACCAGCTCGACTGGATCAAGGTCTGCACCCATTACAAGGCTGGCCGCAAGCGGCTCGAAGTCCCTCCCACCGATTCCCGCCAGCTCGCCGGCTGCGAACCCGTTTACGTGGAATTCGAAGGCTGGAAGAAATCGACCTCCGACGCGAAGAAATGGAGCGACCTGCCGCCGAAGGCGCGCGAATATCTCAAAGCGATTTCCGACCTCACTGGCGCAAGACTGGCCATCGCCAGCGTCGGCCCCGGCCGCGACCAGACCATCGTATTGTAGGCGTGCAACTCTCTCCATCCATGACCAGCGCCGCCCCGAGTCCAAAACCGGGCGCGCTCACCGTCCCGCGCCATATTGCCATCATCATGGATGGCAACGGTCGCTGGGCTCGCGACCGCGGCCTCCAGCGCATCCGCGGCCATGAGGAGGGCGCGGAGTCGGTCCGCACCGTCCTGCGCACCTGCGGCGAGATGGGTGTCCAGTACCTCACCCTCTACGCTTTCTCCACGGAGAACTGGAAGCGCCCCCGGACGGAAGTCGCCGCCCTGATGAAGCTCCTCGAGCGCTTCCTGCGCAAGGAAGCCCCGGAGCTCATGGAGCAAAACGTCCGCCTCCAGGCCATTGGGCGCCTGACCGACCTCCCGGACGCCTGCCAGCGCGAACTCCACCGCGTCATCGAGCTGACCTCCACCAATACCGGCACGACGCTCGTCCTCGCCCTCTCCTACAGCGGGCGCACGGAGATCATCGACGCCGTACGCAGCATTGCCCAGGCCGTCAAACAGGGGCACCTGGACGAGGCCATGATTGACCCGGAGGTATTCAGCAAGCATCTTTATACGCGCTGTTACCCGGACCCGGACCTCCTTATCCGCACCTCCGGCGAGATGCGTATCTCGAATTTCCTCCTCTGGCAGCTCAGCTACACCGAGATTTACGTCACAAAAAAATTGTGGCCCGATTTCCGAAAGCCCGATTTGCTGGAGGCGATCGAAGACTACATCAAACGCCAGCGCCGCTACGGCGGCCTTTGACCGACGAATCCCGCCTCCCCTTGAAAATCACTCTCCTTCCCCGCCGCCTCCCCGGCTCACTCATTCCCACCATCGATGGATAAAGCGCAGACGATTCTCATTGTCGACGCGGAGACCGATTTCCTCGAGTGGGCCGAACAGCAGCTCAGCACTCCGACCACCCGCGTCGTAACCGCCGTCAATTCCGAGCAGGGCTACCGCATGTACGCCACGGAAACGCCCGACCTGCTCATTTGCGACACGCATTTGCAGCCCTTCAGCGGCCTGGAGCTGCTCGTCAAGGTCCGCCAGCGCGACTCGAACGCCATGGTCATCCTCACCAGCGCCTACGGTACCACGCAGAACGTCATCGAGTCGATGAAGCTCGGCGCCTTCGATTTCCTACGCAAGGAGTCGCTCCCCTTCAACTTCAAGCCCGTCGTCGACGCCGCGCTCAAGCAGCAGGCCGAGATGCGCGCCGCCACGACCTTCAAGCCCCAGCTTACCGTCGAGCAACACCAGGACTCCATTGTCGGCCAATCCACCGCGATGCAATACGTCTTCAAGATGATCGGCCGCGTCTCGCATTCCGATGCTCCCGTCATGATCACCGGCGAGAGTGGCACGGGCAAGGAACTGGCCGCCAGCGCCATTCACCGGTTCTCCAGCCGCGCGGGGCGCAACTTCGTCGCCATCAATTGCGCGGCCATCCCGGAGCAGCTCCTCGAGAGCGAACTCTTTGGCCACGAGAAAGGCGCCTTCACCGGCGCCATCACCCAGCGCGTCGGACGCTTCGAGCAGAGCGACGGCGGCACGCTCTTCCTCGACGAGATCGGCGACATGCCCCTCTCCTTGCAGGGCAAGATCCTGCGCGTCCTCCAGAACGGCGAGTTCTCGCGGATCGGCTCCAGCGCCACGCTCAAGACCGATGTCCGCATCATCGCCGCCACGAACAAGAACCTCGAGCACGAGGTGGCCACGCGCGCCTTCCGCGAAGATCTCTTTTACCGGCTCAACGTCGTCCGCATCCAGTTGCCGCCACTGCGCCAGCGCGTCGAGGACGTCCGGCTTCTCGCCGAGTACTTCCTTCAGAAGGTCGCCGTCCGCAAACATTTGCCCCGACTCAAGCTCGCCGAGGACGCCGTCCGCAACCTCGAGACCTATCCCTGGCCCGGCAACGTCCGCGAGCTCGAGAACGTCATCCAGCGCGCGTCCGTTCTCGCCACCTCAGACATCATCCTCCCGAAGGATCTCCCGCTCGGCGCCACCGAACTCGTTTCCGACGGTGTTCCTCCCGGCATCGCCGCCGCCGGCGGATACGCCGCGCAAGCCGAGTTCAGCACCGAAGCCGCCATCGAGGTGCTGCTCAAGGCCGCGCAATCCAATCCCGGCGTCGAGCTGCTCCCATGGCTCGAGCGCGAATTCACGCTTCACGCCATGAAAGCCACGCGCGGCAACCAGGTCCGCGCCGCGAAGCTGCTCGGCATCACCCGCGCCACCTTGCGCAAACGCATCGAGCGCTTCGGCATTACCAAAGAGCTGACGATCCAGTAAACGGTTCGTCTCTTTTATCTGCGAACAAACCGCGACTATTGCGGATGTTCCTGGTCTTCGGAGTCGTTCTTATCCACCCACTTCTCAGTATTAGCGAGATCGGTGGGATAAGTGGACTCCGATATCAGATTGTCGCCCGCGTACACGCGCACCCACAATCCTTCCAGCGCATCCTTTACGTTTATCTTCGCTCCGTTCGTGAAAAAATAGGCGTCGCCCAGCGAGGCAAAATTGAGCGTGACCGCGCTGGTATCGAAGGATTTCTTGTCGAAGGTGCCAAGCGTCTCGAGTTTGTAAGTCCCGCCGCTGGTCTTCTTTCTCGGCGGGCCTTTGATCCCCAGTTCCTGGTGCTTGAAGTAAACGACATACTTGATGTCCAGGTTCTCGAATTTTTTGAAGCCCTGGTTCTCCACTGTCACGGTGTAACCCCATCGCTCGCTTTTCGTGCTGGTGTGGGATCCCGGCATGCTCTTGCCGCTGGAATCGGAAGCAATGTTTTCGAACCGCTTCTTCACGCAAGTGATGTTCAGGTCCGACGTTCCGGCCCCTGCCGTCTGCGCAAAAAGCAGGACGCCCAGACAAATCACCCCCAAACCCCGATACAAGGAAATCGACCGTGGAATCGCCTTCATAACCCGCCCATTTTTCACCGGGTCGACAACTCTTGTACCGCTATTTCTGGTATAGATTGAACTTCCTTTGGCTCCGCACATACTTGGTCCGATAGTCATCCAACATGCAGAAACAACCAACGAACCGCCCGCCTCCGCTGCGCGCATGGATTGATTCGGGGGCAGGATTCGAACCCGCGAATGCCGTGCCGATCGCGGATCGCGGATTCCGTTACGGGATGTCGGTGTTCGAGAGTTTTCCGCTCCGGGACGGCGTGGCCGATTTTCTCGAGCATCACCTGCGGAGGTTGCGAGTGGCATGCGAGCTCACTGGCCTCACCCCGCCGAGCGCCGCGCTCACGGCATGCGAGGCCCTATTGCAACAAGCCACCGACGGCTTTGCCCGCATCTACGTCACCGCTGGCGACGGCACGGTCACGGGCGATTTCGACGCGTGCCGCGTCCTCGTCATGGTCGAGGCGCGCGAACCCACCCCGGCTCGCGTCTATCATCGCGGCTATGACCTCGGCCTCCACGGCGGCAATCACGTGCCGCTCTTTCCCGGATTGAAGACCGGCAATTACTGGGCAAACCTCCGCGCCTTCCGCGAGGGCGTCGCGGCGCATTGCAACGAGACGTTGCTCTTCACTCCCGAGGGCTTCCTTATTTCCGCATGCATGGCAAATGCCTTTCTCGTGAAAGACGGCCGCATCCGGACGCCTGTCCTCACCACCGGCGCGCGGCCCGGCGTTATCCGCGAGTGGGTCATGGCGCGCACAGACGTAACCGAAGCGCTCCTGACTCGCGCCGATGTCGAATCCGCCGACGAAATATTTCTCACCAGCAGTTGGCTCGGCATCATGCCCGCCGCATCCATCGCCGGCCACCCGTTGCCAAACCGGGAAGTTGCGCAAAGCCTCCTCGCCGCTTATCGAGAAGCAGTAGACCGCAGTTGAACTCGCCGAACGATATCGCCTTCCGCCCGTGACCGCCCTCGACGCTCAACAGACCCGCGGCGCCGGAGAAATCCTCCAGCGCCTCCGCGCGGCTGCGCCCATCCGAGCCAGGCTCGACGTTCTCTCCCGCGCCGAGCCCATCGCGTTCGAGCACGTCACGGAGCCCGCCCAGGCCTTCCTCGCGGCCCTCGTCGCCGACGCCACGAAACAGCGCTGCTGGATCGTTTGCGAAAACGCCCGCTCCCAGGAGATCATCTACAACGAGCTACTCAACTGGCATCCCGAAGCCGCCTTTTTCTCCGAAAAGGAAATCGCCCTCGGCGAAAATGTCCTGCCCGATCCGGAGATCGCCGCCGAGCGCCTCGGCCTCCTTCAATCCCTCAGCGGCGAAAAGTCTCGCGACAGCCGCCTTCTCGTCCTCACCAAGGCGGCCCTCGAGGAACAGGTCCCCTCCCCGTCCGGCCTCCGCTCCGAGGCGCTCCAACTCAAACGAGCCGGCAAGCTCGACCGTGACGCCACCGTCGCACAGCTCGTAAAAGCCGGCTACGAACCCTTCCCGCAGGTCTCGATGCGCGGCCAGTTCGCCGTCCGTGGCGGCATCCTCGATGTCTTCGCGTGGAATCACACCCAGCCCGTCCGC
>Ga0326727_10014979_pt1 | contig 16754 bp, 14 predicted proteins | sample MB2enrmetagenome_FD_207643 | JGI IMG/M metagenome (GOLD analysis project Ga0326727, IMG submission 207643) | Lab enriched peat soil microbial communities from McLean, Ithaca, NY, United States - MB29MY | ecosystem: Environmental > Terrestrial > Soil > Wetlands > Peat | place: USA: New York...
TCCTGACTTTCTTTTTCATTATTAAATCACATTCAGGGGGTAAGACGCCAGTTTTAGAAGGGAAATTAAGAATTTATGAAGGTGAATAGCTAGTGGAAAATTGGCGGAAAAAACAAAGATGCCGGGATAGACTCGGCATCTTTGCGAACCGGACATGTGATGGGTCAGGCATCACATGCGCCGCAAAGATAAAGTTTGCTCCCGGCATACTTATATTTAGATTGTAAAGTATACAATATAATAATGTCAAGTAAACCAGGCAGAGCTTGCTTTCGAGAAAAGGACAAAGGTAAAATCAGCTATTCGGGGTTAGATGGAGGAGAAATGTACGCTGAAATTACGCTCAAGTTAATCGGAATGATTCACACTCCCTATTCAAAAAAAGAAAATACGCCAATACAGGGGTGTTTCGCGCCGAACAATAAAGGTTATATCGAGTTAAACCATGAATATGCCGCAGGATTACAGGACATCGGCGGATTTTCCCATCTGATTCTGATTTACTTTTTTCACCAGGCGGAAGGGTGTACATTATTAACCAAGCCTTTTCTGGACAAAGATAAAAAAGGCATTTTCGCAATCCGGCATTTCAACCGGCCGAATCCGATAGGTCTATCGGTAGTCAGACTTTATGATGTAAAAGATAATATCCTGAATATCGGCGGGGTGGACATGCTGGACGGAACGCCGTTGCTGGACATCAAGCCGTACGTGCCGCAGTTCGACATCAAAGAGGACGTGAGGGTTGGCTGGTACGGGAATGCCAGCGAGCGGGCGCAATACAAAGTGGAAGAATAAAGAAACATCCGAACACACCAATATTTAGGCGCATAAGTAAGCACTACAGTAATTTTGTAAAAATTAGGCTACATCTCCATCCTTTAAACTTCCCTCGCAGATTCGGGGCCCCGGCTATCAGGCAGGGTAAGACAAAAAGGATTTCAATGAATCACAGGGAGACCCTTCACTATGTTCAGGGTGTGATAAGGTTTATTTTCCACTTCTGAAGACGGCGATCACACTGCGGGGCTTTGCGTTAAGTATACATTCGCTTTGTTCAGTACCTGCGGCCTAAATCATCCCATGGGGAGTGAGGAAATCTAACGTTGGTTTTCACAATCAGGTACTAGAGTTTATAGACCTCGGCCATTAGCGCAGTGAGAAAATCGGCTTCCGGAACCACCCTGATTTTTTTACCGCTGCGGAAGAGGATACCTTTACCTTTGCCGCAGGCGATGCCGACATCGGCGTCGGCGGCTTCACCGGGGCCGTTGACAACGCAGCCCATAACGGCAACCTTGATAGGCTTCTTGATTTTGTGCAGTTCTTTTTCAACCTGTGACGCTAGTTTGACCAAATCAACTTCAGTACGGCCGCAGGTGGGGCAGCTGACCAGTACCGGCCCGTGCTGCCGCAGGTTAAGGCTTTTCAGAATTTCGTAAGCGGCGGTGACTTCCTCTTTAGGATGGGCAGTCAAGGAAACGCGGATGGTATCGCCGATGCCCAAATAAAGCAAAGCGCCGATGCCAACACTGCTGCGGATGACGCCGGTGCGCGGAGTACCGGCTTCGGTGATGCCGACATGCAGAGGATAGGGGATTTTATCGGCAATATCACGGTAGGCGGCGATGGTAGTGGGAACATCGAAGGCTTTCAACGAGACTTTGATGAGGTCGAAATCGAGGCTTTCCAGCAGGCGGACCTGCGCCAGGGCGGCGTGCACCATGCGTTCTACGACAGATTTAGCAGTACCGGTTTGTTGGGGCAGGCTGCCGGCGTTGAGGCCGATGCGGATGGGAACGGCACGTTTTTTAGCAGCGAGGACAACCTGCTTAATTTGGGCGCGGTCGCCGATATTTCCCGAGTTAAGGCGGAAACCGTCAACCCCCGAATCCAGCGCGGCCAGTGCCAGGCGGTAATCGAAATGGATATCGGCGATTAACGGGATATTGATACCTTTCTTAATATCCCGGATGGCTGCGGCGGCCTGCATGTCGGGGACGGCGACGCGGATGATTTCGCAGCCGTACTGCTCCAGCTGCCGGATTTGGCGGACGGTGGCCTTAACGTCGCGCGTGTCGGTGTTAGTCATAGACTGGACGACAACCGGGGCGCCGCCGCCGATTTTGACACCGCCGATCTGGATTTGTTTGCTGATGCGGCGGGAGGGGATTTTAAAATTTGGAGATTTATTCATATGTAACAACTTTTAAAATAGTACCATGGATTTGCCCCTCTCTCCAACTCTCTCCCACGGGGGGCGAGAGGGCTAACCATAAAAATATTTTAGTTACTATTTGATTATTTTTATTTTGCAGGTTGAAGGATGGCGCGGACGGGGGAGCCTTCGGCGTCTACCAATTTGAGCGGCAGGCAAATCAGGTTATAATTGCCGGCTTTGACGGCGGTCAGGTTGAGGCCTTCGATTAAGTATAAACCGGCGCCGAGTAAAATCTGGTGGGTATCGGGACGCAACTCTTTTTCCGGGTCTAGGGGGCTGCCGACGGAGAGGTAATCCACGCCGACAAGGATGACGCCGGTATCGACCAGAAATTGGGCGGCATCACGGGTGATATAGACAAAATCATTAACAAATTCGTTGGTTTGCCAGCAACGCGGTGAATTAACGGTTTTAAACAAAATCCGCTCGCCTTTTTTAATGTTGCACTGCTTGAGTTCGCCCGGTTTGATGGAGACTTTATCTTTGATTTCGATGACCCGGGCCGGTCCGACAGAAGTATAAAAGGGTAATTTATCAATGCTTTGGCCGTCTTTGATAAAGTGCTTCGGGGCATCCATGTGGGTGCCGGTATGCACACCGAGCGAGATGGCGGAGTTATTGGCAGCATCGCCGCGGTCCATGGAACGGCGGCGTTCGATTTGGATTTTGACATCGCCGGGCCAGATGGCCATGCCTTCTTTGAGGGGGACCGTAACATCAATCCAATTGGAAGCGGTTTTAGCTGTCATGATTATTCAAATCTCACTTTTCCCACCAGGATAATATATTTATCAATGATTGTACCACGATTAGAGAAAGCTTTCAGCGGTCGGTTACGAGTAATGAGTGCTGAGTTAGAAATGGTATCCCCTTACTTGTATTCTCTCCCGCTTCGTGAAGAGAGAAGCTAAAAAACGAGATTTTGTCGTATATCAGGATTTGGGAGTTGTAATAATTTGTATACATTTACTGCATAAATTATGCTATTTAACCTAATTCATTCTTTATGCCAAGAATGACAATGGGAAGGCTTGGAGGCTGGATACCGGCTTTCGCCGGTAGGGAGTGTCGAGTAAAGATTAATGAGTGGCGAGTCCAGGATTGCTATTTATTTTCCGGATTCCCGCCTACGCGGAAATGACCGGGGAAAATTCCTGGCAAAGGGCGGGGGCTGCACTTACCCTATAATACCGGATGATGGAGAAGGACAGGCAGGGACGCCTGTCCCTACTAAAGGTTATGAATGGCAAGTAGTAAGTGGTGAGTCAGGACAGGAGGAGGATGAAGGCGGACATACATTTCAACTGCTGTTGAAAGTATTTCGTCGAAAAACTCAAGGTTATAAAACTGTCCCTGCAGGCCAGAGGGATTGCTATTTATTTTCCGGATTCCCGCCTACGCGGGAATGACAGGGAAATTCCTCGCAAGGGAATTAGTGACTAGATTCTTTGGTACTTCGTATCGCAGAATGACAATGGGATTTAAGTCAACCGCAGTGACTACGTTAAAGCTCCGGTCTTCGTCCGTTTGAGGCGGATTCCTCGCGATGGTGGGCTGCACCCACACTACGTTTAGATACCGGCTTTCGCCGGTATGGAGATTGCTATTGCGGGCGGGTTACATCCCAATCCCAGAAACAAATAGTGAAGAAGGACAGGCGGGGACGCCTGTTCCCACGGAAAGTTAAGAGCGGCGAGTTAGTACAGTTAATGCCGGTGCTTGACTTTATCCGATATTAATGGATAGGATAGGGGTGAATTTACAGCGGGCGAAAAAACAAATTCAGGAGGCAGCAGATGAACAGTCAGCAGGCGATGCTTCTGGTAGTGATGCTACTGGGAGGGGTGGGAGTGATCGGCAGTTATGCGCAGGGATTGATTGCGCATCCCGGCAGCGTCAATGTGCTATGGGGAAAAATCAGCGGGCCTTTCCGTAAGGTGTACACCGTTTCGATGCTGCTTTCGGCGCTGGGGTATTTTGCTTTTGCCTATTTTCTGTTATTCAGAATCGTGCCGGCGGAGGCAAGGGTCACCGGTACGCTGGGATTCGAAGTTTTCTTCGCTGCAATTACCGGGATGCTGCTGTTTTCTGCACTATGGATGCCGTTTACTTACAGCTACGTGGCAAAACCGCATCCGGGCACGTGGGCGGCAATCCGCATCGTGCTGTTCCTGGTGGGGTTATCATCCTGCGCACTGGCCTGGGCATTGCTGAGCCTGCACACGAAAGAGCCGTCTGTGCCTTACTGGCTGGCGGTCGGCGGCAGTCTTTATTTCGCCTTCCACACGACAGTACTGGACGCTTTTATCTGGCCGGTGCTTTACCGGTAGAAATGAGGAAGGTATTTTCAATGAGCGGCGACTAACAGGACGCCGGGGCCGCCGTGGACGCCAAGGGCCGCACCGAGTTCGCTGACGATTATTTTATGCGGATCGACATAGGCGGAAGCCAGTTGTTTCAAACGGTCGGCCTGTTTCCGGGATTTCACTGTGCACAATCATCAGCTCCGAGACAGGGCTGCGCGATTCGATGAATTTGACGATGCGGTTAATGCCCTGCGGTACAGTGCGGACGAAACCGGCGCGGACGACTTCACCGTCACGAAAAGTCAACAGCGGTTTGACGTTCAGGATGCTGCCGGCGATGGCCTTATTCACCCGACCGCTGCGGGCCAGGTATTTGACGGTGCTGAACATCCCGAACATCTTAATTCCGGAGAGGGTTTTAAACACATCTGCGGAAATTGCCCGGAGATTTTTACCGTCTTTGGCACTGCGGGCGGCCGTCAGCACGGCTAAAGCCAACCCGGCGGAGTTAAAGCGGGAATCAATCACTTCGATGGGAAATTTGGGGGGCAGCAGGTGTTTAGCCAATAACGCCGAATTGTAGGTCCCGCTGATTTTCGAAGAAAGATGAATGGAAATGATGCCGCCGGAATCGGCCGCAAGTTCGGAATAGGTTTTGGAGAAATCTTCCGGGCTGGGTTGAGAAGTGGATGGGACGGTGGCCGACGAGGTGAGCTGCCGATAAAATTGGTCGGGTGTGAGGTCAATCCGGTCGCGGTAAACGTGTTCGCCGAACCGGACGTAAATCGGCACGACGGTGATGCCGTATTCCTGCGCCAATTCAGCGGGTAAATCAGCGGTGCTGTCAGTGACGACACAAATTCGTCCAGCCATCCAATCTCCCGATAACCGATTATTGATTGTGTTTAACGAGAAGTTCGTCCTACATTATCTAATTTTATTATAGTATACTATTTTCACCGGAAATATAAGGAGGATGTATTAAAATGCCGATTGAGACTCCTGAGTTTGAAACCCTAAAAAAAGACGGTAAATTTGAAACCAGGGAATACAAGGAATACATCAGTGCTGCGGTGGAAATCGAAGGTGATTTCCGGCACGCGTTAATTGATGGGTTCAGGGTGCTGGCCGATTATATCTTCGGGGGCAACCGGACGAAAACCGGAATCGCGATGACGGTGCCGGTGACAGAACAGGCGGTAAAAAGTCAAAAAATAGGAATGACCGCGCCGGTCACCGCGGTAAAAACAGGCGGGGGTAAAAAATACCTGATTTCGTTTACGATGCCGGCCAAATACAGTCTGGAAACTTTACCCGAGCCGGTGAACAAAAACATCGCGATATACAAAGTAGCGCCGCACAAAGCGGCGGTTTTGAGATTTTCCGGCAATGCGAACGAAAAAAACACGCTGAAGAAAACAGAGGAACTGGAAGCATGGCTGAAGCAAAACAATTTACAGCCCAGTTCGGATTTCATGTTAGCACAATACAATCCGCCGTGGATTCCCGGCCCATTCCGGAAGAATGAAATTATCGTAGAAACCATGTAGAGCAGCAACTTTTCGGCGGATGTGGCTAATTACCCTACTGAAACATTATATTTCCCTTTGACAAAAGAACCATACAATGATTTCAGTGATTAGTGCAAAAATAAATCCCTCTATATCTCCCTTTTTCGAAAGGGAGAGTCCTGTAAAAAATCATTTTAATCCTAAATTTTTTGTACTTTATCAACGGGTGCCTAATGCCCTTTGAGATAGTCTTTGAGGTTTTTATTTTTGGCCAGGGCCCTCAGGGCGGTGGGTGTGAATTTAGCGGCAGCGATGACCGCAATGACAATATACCAGATAACAAGCAGGCCGGAATGCGGCCCGCTCAACCAGAAGAGAAAAGGCATGGCCACCAAGCTGAGGCCGAGGGATAAGGCAACGTTACGCGTCAACAGGAATAAAATGATGACGAAGGCCATGATAATCCATAATTCCGGTAGATAGCCATAAACCGGCATGATAACGAGCAGGGAACCGGCGACGACCCCCATGCCTTTACCGCCGCTGAATTTAAGCCAGACCATCCAGTTGTGGCCGATGATGGCGGCGGCGACGGCAATTAATACATAAGGTTCATTCAAGCGCAACAGCCAATAGGCAATCGCGGGGACAGCAGCGCCCTTACCGATATCAATCAGTGTGACGATGAGCGCCGGGATAACGCCGACTTCCTTATAGGTATTGAGGCCGCCGACATTGCCGCCGCCTATTTTACGGATATCCCTGCCGGTTTTGAGGCGGGTGACGAGGAAAGCGGTGGGAACGGAACCGATAAGATAACCGCTGACAAATGAGATAAGAATTGTTGCAAATCTATTGAGTATCATAGCAGCAATAATACTATATTGTGCATCGAGTTGTAAGTTACCAGTTGCGGGTAGTGAGTGGCGAGTTATGAGTCAGAAGTTGTCTCCCCTCACTATATTCTTCACCTTATCATGGGAGAGAAGTGGCGAAGGGGGAGTCTGGTGCCTCGAAGAGAATCGGGATATAAATCAGATATCGGGGTTTTGTATCAGGACCAAGTTGGTTTGATGTACGTTTCGACTAAGGTCGAAAGTATTTCGCCTGCGGACTCAAGATTCCCGTACATTTGCTTCGATGTAATCCTACCGAAGCAAAGTACCTTCGGCTTTCGCGGGAATGACAGGGGAAATTCTTTGCAATGGGCGGTGGGCTGCGCCTCCCCATAGGTGTAGATACCGGCTTTCGCCGGTATGGAGATGACTATCGCGGGCAGGATACAAACCAGTCCCAGAAACAAATAGTGAAGAAGGACAGGCAGGGACGCCTGTCCCAACTAAAGGTTATGAATTGCTAGTAAATGGGTATCAAAAGCCAGCGTTCGTTCCCGTAAAAACAGGACTGCGTACGATATTGCAATATCGAATTGCCGTGTCGTCAGGCTCCTCGCAATGGGCGGTGGGCTGCCCCCACCCTACAATATTGCATGATGGAGAAGGACAGGCAAGGACGCCTGTCCCAACTAAAGGATACTGCCACAACCAGAAGAGGGGGTGCGCCAGCACCCCCTCTTAAGTTTTAATTAAAAATAACGGGTTGAATTTTGAGATTACTGACCTTTGAATTTGGGAGCCCGGCGGCTGAAGAAAGAAGTGATGCCTTCGTTGAGGTCTTTGGTCAGGCTGAGGCTGGCAGCGGCTTCGGTTTCGATGAAAGCGCCGGTGCGCTGGTCGCCCTGGGCGCCGTAATAGAGGAGGGATTTGGCCATTTTCTGAGCCAGAGGGGCGCCGTTGGCTAATTTTTTGGAGACTTCATCAACCATCGCCTCAAATTTATCCGGTTCGGCCACAAAGTTGACCAGGCCCCACTCCAGGGCTTTTTCCGGGGTGACGGCATCGGCCAGCAAGACCATTTCCTTGGCATGGGTGCCGCCGATGAGGCGGATGGCGCGCTGGGTGCCGCCCCAACCGGGGATTAAACCGAGGGTGAGTTCGGGGAAGCGCAGTTGGGCCTTTTTACTCATGACGCGGATATCGCAGGCGAGGGCTAATTCCAATCCACCGCCGACGGCCGCGCCGTTAATCGCGGCAATAATCGGTTTGGGATAAACTTCCATGCGGGTATATAAGGTCTGGCCGTAATCGCTGAATTTCAGGACATTGTCGGCCTTACCGGAGGCGAAAGCGGAGACATCAGCACCGCCGCAGAAATTGGAACCGGCGCCGGAGATGACGATACAGCGAACGTTATTGTCATTCTCAACTTCGTCCAGCACCTGATTGATTTCCGCTACGAAATCCAGGTTCAGGGTGTTGGCGCGGGCGGGACGGTTCAAGACCAGTCTGGTAACTTTGGTTTCTTTGTTGGTGGTATATTTGACGAATTCAAATTTACCGAAGCCGTAAGAATAGAAACCTTCGCCGGTCTTGCGGCCGAGTTTGTTTTCGGCGACCATTTTGGTGAGGACCGGGGACGGTTTGTATCTTTCATCCTTATAAGTGGAATACAGGCGGTTGAGTTCGTTGACGATGTTATCAATGCCTTCGCTATCGGCCATGCGGAGGATGCCGCGGGGGAAGTTCAGGCCGAGCAAAACACCAATATCGATTTCATCGCGGGTGGTGGCTTTGATTTCGAGGAGTTTGGCGCTTTCATTGACACCGCAGGCGAGGATACAAATCGGGTCAAAGTTGGCGCCGGCATTCATCGGGATTTCGTTGGTTTTACCGTCGGTCCAATCGTAATAGCCCTTGCCGGTTTTCCGGCCGTAATTCCCGGATTTATAGAGGGCTTCAAGCAGCGGCGCGGCTTTGTAACTAGGATCCAGGGTTTCAGCGAAATATTCCATAACGTGGTATTCGACGTCAATTACGCCGTTGGTCAGCGTATCTTCCAGTTCCAGCAAGCCCATCGGCAGACCCAGTTTAAACTTCAAGGCGGAGTCTACTTCCAGCGCAGTTTTAGCTTCATTATGGGCAATGGCCCAATCTGATTCGTTGCTCATGACGCAGAAGATGCGGTTAACAACAAAACCGGGCACGTCGACAACGTGAATAACGGTGCGTTTCATGGCCTTGGCCGCGGTTTCGGCCACCTGAATGGCATCAGCGCTGGTCAGCTTTCCGTGCACGATTTCGAGCAGGGGCATGAAAGACGGGGGATTGAAGTAATGGGTACCAACAACCCGGTCCGGGTGTTTGGCGGCTTTGGCGATTTCAGCGACGCTAAGGGACGACGTATTGGTGGCGAAAACCATGTCATCGGGGGCGACTTCGGAGACCTCTTTAGCCACCGCTTTCTTTAACTCCATTTTTTCCGGGACAGCTTCGATGACCAGGTCGGCATCTTTCACGGCTTCTTTGAGATCAACGACAAAGCTGAGACGGCCCAATAATTCTTCTTTTTTCTCGGCGGTAAATTCGCCTCTTTTAACCCTTTTATCCCAGGCTTCGGTCATCAGCTTGCGGCCTTTATCAAGGAATTCCTGTTTAATATCCCTGACGGTTACTTTGTAACCTGCCTCTGCCGCGAGGGCGGCAATCTGCGCGCCCATAGCGCCGGCGCCGAGGATTGTAATATTCTTGACTTCTTTCATCGGTAAAACCCCTTTCTAACGTATTTGTTCTTATGAATAACACTGCATGTTTGGTTTAATAAATTATAAAGGATACGTCACTAAATTACCAACAATGAGGCAGAGGACAGAGATGAAAATTGCAATAACCAAATTCCAATAACCAAATAAACCCTAAAAAATCCAAATACCAAATACCAAACAAAACCGAAAATTAAAATTAGAATTATTAGATTATGGGAAAGGGACAGGCAGGGACGCCCGTCCCAACTACCTTTTGTGAGAATGGTGGATGGAGTCCAGTTTGCACCGGAACGGAAAGAAGCCAGGAAGCCGGTCAAACTGAAGTAAAACAATTGCGGTCAGAGAAGAATCAAGACTCAATAAACAACAATCAAACCGCCCCACCCTGACACATTCGTCCCTGTTGAAAACAGGACTCAGTACGACACTGCGGGGTCGGATTGCCACGCTCACGCTCGCAATGAGCATAATACTTGAAAAATGTTGCTGGTTAATATTAAATTGAGCATAAATCATTCAACGGGTGGAATGAATGAGGTTGATACGAAAATAGATATGAAGCAGTAATTACGGTAAATTTGATGATATTTAACCAAGTGCTCAGACTCCTCCGGGAAAAACGGAGTGGGTTTTACCATTATCAGTCCTTGGGCAAACAGGGCAAGAGGTTAAATGGATTCCCGCTTTCGCGGGAACGACAGTAGTGGTGATGTTTATTTAACAACACAAAATATGTAATATACCCGCAATGACAATTAGAGGACTAAGTGTCCCGATCCGCAATAAATCAGGAATACGATTGCCACAAAATCCCTGTTGATTTGCCGGCGGGATAGCTGTGTTATAATAAAACCGCAAGTCATTTTAGATAGGAAAAATCGTGTTTACACACCTGCATGTACACAGTGAATACAGTCTGCTAGACGGCATGTGCCGCATCCCCAACCTTATTGCCCGGGTCAAAGAATTAGGCATGGACAGCGTGGCTCTGACCGACCACGGGGTGATGTACGGCGCGATCGAATTTTACCGGTTGGCTAAAGACGCCGGCATCAGGCCGATTATCGGATGTGAAGTCTATGTCGCACCGAACGGGAACGGCGGCCACGCGCCCGGGGAGAAGAGCAATTATCACCTGGTGCTGCTGGCCCGGAACCAGACCGGCTACCGCAATTTAATCCAGATTGTAACCCGCGCTCACCTGGAGGGCTTTTATTACAAACCGCGCATCGATAAAGAATTTCTAAAGGAACATGCCAGCGGATTAGTCGCCCTTTCCGCCTGCCTGGCGGGCGAAGTGGCGCAGCATATCCTGGCGGGGCGCCGGGAAGAGGCAACAAAAGCCGCACTGTGGTACAAAGAAACGTTCGGGGATTTCTACCTGGAAATACAGCGGCACCCCATCTCGGAACTGGAAACGGTGAACGCCGCTTTGATTGAAATCAGCCACGAAACGGGCATCCCACTGGTGGCGACCAACGATACGCATTACCTGTACAAAGAAGATGCGTCGACGCATGATTTACTGCTGTGCATCGGCACCAACTCCACGGTTTCCGACCAGAAACGGATGAAAATGCAGGGCGATTTCTTCTATCTGAAGACCCCCGAAGAAATGGCGGAAGCTTACCGCGATATCCCGGAAGCGCTGGAAAACACGCATAAAATCGCCGAAATGTGCGATTTAAAACTGGATTTTGAACGGCTGCACCTGCCGGAAATCACGCTGCCGGCGGGGAAAACCCCGGATGAATACCTTTCGGACCTTTGCTATGAGGCCTTCCCGCGCTTTTACCCTAATGCTACCGACGAAATCAAAGAGCGGCTGGCCTATGAGTTGAGCGTGGTGAAAAGCACCCAGTTCGCCAATTATTTTCTGGTGGTGTGGGATATCGTTTCCTTCGTGCGGAGAGCTAACATCATGTTCGGGGTAAGGGGCAGCGCGGCGGCCAGCATTATCCTGCGCTGCCTGGGGATAACCGAACTGGACCCCATCGAGCACAAGCTGGTCTTCGAACGTTTCCTGAACCTGGAACGGAAGGAAATGCCGGATGTCGACCTGGATTTTCAGGACGACCGCCGCGAGGAAGTGATTGCCTACGTCACGCAGAAGTACGGACAGGACCATGTGGCACAAATCGTCACATTCGGCACGCTGGGAGCGCGGGCGGCATTAAGGGACGTAGGCCGGGCGCTGGCGATGACTTATGCAGACGTTGACCGGGTGGTGCGGCTGATTCCGCTGGGGCCGGGGGTGACACTGACCAAATCTTTAGATGAGAACGCCGAACTGAAGGCTTTGTATAACGACGACGCGGTTATCCGCAAACTGTACGACCTCGCCCGTAAGGTGGAAGGGATTTCCCGCCATGCCAGCACCCATGCCGCCGGGGTGGTGATTTCCAAAGAGCCGCTGAACAAATACGTGCCGCTGCAAAGGGTTTCCAAAGGGAACGGCGAGGGCGGGGCGATGGTGCAGTTCACGATGGAAGACGTGGCGCGCATCGGGTTGCTGAAGATGGACTTCCTGGGGCTGGTGAACCTGAACATCCTGGGAAAAGCCAAGCAAATCATCAAAGAGCGGCATAATATCGATATCAATTTGAATACAATTCCGCTCGATGACGCGAAAACATATCAGTTGCTGGCATCCGGGGATACAGCCGGGGTTTTCCAACTGGAAGGCACAGGCATGCGCCGCTATATCAGGGAACTAAAACCGAGCACTTTCCCGGAAATCGCGGCCATCGTGGCGCTGTACCGTCCGGGGCCAATGGAACAAATCCCGACTTACATCAAAGCCAAGCACGGACTGGAGCCGATACGTTACCCGCATCCCGTGCTGGCGCGTTACCTGGAAGAGACTTACGGGGTAATCGTTTACCAGGAACAGGTGCTGTTCATCGTGCGGGAATTCGGTGGTTACAGTCTGGGGAAAGCGGACATCTTCCGCAAGGCCATGGGGAAAAAGATCCTTGCCGTAATACAGAAAGAAAAGGCGATTTTTATCGCCGGCGCCAATGCTAAAGGATTCTCTACGGAGCTGGCGGAACAGGTTTATGCGTTGATTGAGCCGTTCGCCGGTTACGCATTTAATAAAGCACACGCTTTCAGCTACGCGCTGATTGCTTATCAAACCGCCTACCTCAAGGCGAATTATCCGGTGGAATATATTACCGCACTGCTGGCGGCCCATGCGGGCGTGACGGAAAAAATCACCAGCGCCATCAGTGAATGCCGAAGACTAGGCATCAAAGTGCTGCCGCCGAATATTAACCGCAGCGAGGCCAATTTCGCCATCGAAACCGATGAAAAGGGCAATAACAACATTCGCTTCGGATTAACTTCAATTAAAAATGTCAGCGCAGGGGGCGTGGAAACGATTATCAACGAACGCCGGAAAAACGGCGAGTTTAAATCCGTGGAAGAGCTCTGCCGCCGCTGCGATTTACGCAATATGAACAAACGGGTGATGGAAAGCCTGATTAAAGCGGGGGCGCTGGACTGTCTGGGAAATCGCGGGACGTTACTGAACAACATTAATGAAATCCTGTCGCTGGCACAGCGGGAACAGAAATCCCGTGAGGCCGGACAAACAACAATGTTCGATTTATGGGGACAGCAGGTGGAAGCGCCGGTTTCGCCGCTGGAATTAGCGGAAGCAGAAGTGCCGGTAAAAGACAAGCTGGCCTGGGAAAAAGAACTGATGGGCGTTTATCTTTCCGAGCACCCATTCAGCGCTTTTGCCGATAAAATCGCGGCGGAAAATACGATTCTCTGCGGTCAAGTAGACGCGGAAATGGCGGGGCAAACCGTGCTGGTGGCGGGAATGGTGGCCTCGGTGGCGCATTTAATCACCAAGCAGCAGAAGGCATTCGTGAAAGCAACACTGGAAGATTTGGACGGCAGCATCGAGGTAATGGTGTGGGCGGATGTTTATTCCGGTACGACGGAATTGTGGGAAGAAGGGAACATCGTGCTGGTAGAAGGGAAAGTAGGGGTGCGGGATGACGGGATTCAATTGAGCTGCAAGAAAGTCAGCCGTTATGAACCGGGCAAACAAAAAGCGGAAAAGGCAGTAACCGCGGCCGCGCCAGCCAAACCGGTAAACGGGGCGGAACCAAGACCGGTGTCTAATGGATATGTTTACAAACCGGAAGAAAAACCGGCGCCGAAACAACGACATAAAGTGATTGTCACGATTCAGGATTCCGGGGATGCGGAGAGGGACGCTAACTGTTTACGCCGGGTGGTGTATACTATGAAAGAGTTTCCCGGTCAGGATGAAGTCAGTCTGCGGATTCCCAACGAGGGAAAGATTGTAAAACTGAAGATTGCGAATCTTTATACCGACTATACCACGGAATTGCGGCAGCGGATTATCGAGCTGGTGGGGGAAGAAGGGCTAAAAGTGGAGACGATGGCATAAACTGCCCGTGATGAAGACGGAAGGGAATAATGTATATAATACTCGGCTTTTTAATTATTGTATGCGCATCCATACTGGAATGTTACTGCTCTTTCGGCCGGCAGGCGAGAGAGGACGTCAAGACCGGTGTTTTTAAGAGCTGGGTTAAATGGGTTCTGGAAGGCCTGTGGCTGCTGCTGCTGATAGTAGGCGCAGTAATATTGTTTATCTCCTCCGGCGACTTTAGTTTGATTACGCCGCTGGCGGGGATTGTTTTGTTCTGGCTGGTTCTGCCGTTTATTATCAATCCCATCATGCGCCGACGACTGCTGCCGCCGTGGGATGAGGTGAAAAAAGAATTAGGCCCCAAAGGCTATCAAGAAAAAACTTACTGGCGCGGCAGCTGGTGGATGAAAGACGCAAAGGTGAAACGGAAGAAACCGTAGAAAAACAATAAGGTGACATAATGTCAACCGAAAATGTCCCGGAAGGACACCGCAAAAGGCTCAGGGAAAGGTTCATCAAAGGCGGTTTGAGCGGCTTCGCCGATTACGAAGTGGTGGAACTGCTGCTGAGCCTGGGAACGCCACGCAAAGACTGCAAACCGCAAGCCAAAGAAGCCCTAAAGAAATTTAAAACATTACGCGGCGTGCTGTCGGCTTCGACGGAAGAGCTGCAGCAAATCAATGGCATCGGCCCACATTCCGCTTTCGGCATCAAACTGATGCAGGACGTGGCCAGAGCATACCTGAAAGAGCAGATTATCGATACCCCATATATGCAGTCGTCGCAGGCAATTTATGAATACCTGTACCACTCGATGCGCGACCTGAAAAACGAAGTTTTCAAAGTTATCTATCTGAATTCACAAAACCAGATTCTGGATACCGCCGACCTGTTTGAAGGCACGGTGAACAGCGCGGTCATTGTGCCGCGGCAGATTGTGGAACAGGCGCTGGCACACCATGCGGCGGGGCTGGTCTTCGCACACAACCATCCTTCAGGGAATTGCGAGCCGAGCAAGAGCGATAAAGATATCACGCGGGACCTGATGTTTGCCGGGGGAACGGTGCAGATTAAAATCCTGGATCATCTGATTATCGGGAATAACCGGTATTACAGCTTCGCGGGCGAGGGATTAATCCGGCAATACGAGATGGATTTCCTGGGGTTGAAAATGAGGGGCGGGGGATAAGAAGGGAATAATTACCCGATAGTAAGATGGCGAGGAACTGAAAAATTCTTCCTTAATCTCTCTATCCTTTAGACAAGCTAAAGGACCTACAGTCTTCGGACCTATGGCATTCGCTTCGCTCGGGACTATAGAAATTCCGGTTCATTGTTTAGCTTTTTCCAGCGCCAGCAGCTGCTGTTTCGCGGGGAGACCGCAGCCGAATCCGCCCAACGTACCATCACCGGCGATGACGCGGTGGCAGGGAACAATAATCAGGAAAGGATTCTTCCCGAGTGCCTGGCCGACGGCCCGGGCTGCCCGTGGTTTGCCGATTTGTTTGGCCAGCCAGCCGTAGCTGCGAGTTTCGCCGTGAGGAATCTGCTGTGCGGCCTGCCAGACCTGTTTTTGGAAGGCGGTGGCATCGGAAAAATCGAGCTTATCGGGGAAGGTTGTCTTTTCCCCGGAATAATAATCCTGAAAACGCCGGGTGATGTCAGAGAACGTATCGAGAGAGGATACCGCCTGTTTTGTCGGTTCTCCCAGTAAAGCGAAAGCCTGCTGCCGGGTGGTTTGGGGAAGAGTGACAGCTAAAATACCGGCCGGCGAGGCAAGGATGCCCATCCAGCCTTGTTTGGTTTTAAAAAGAGTGTAAAACAACCTCATATCCATCTCTATTCGATTTTTACCATCAATTTGTTCATGGGATTAATTTTTCTGGATTCCCGCCTTCGCGGGAATGACAAAACCATACCATAACGCAGTATTCTTTTATTAACAGATTCCAGGGTTGTTACGTAACGTTAACTTTAATGTAGATATCACCGGGGACGCCGTCGGTGGTGAGGCGGGCGTTGCGGAGCCTGATTTTCATGCCGGATTTAATATGGGCGGGGATGGTGACACGCAAGCGTTTACCGTTGCGGGTGAGGTCTTTTTCCATACCGTGCGCAGCCTGCTGGCGGGTGATGGTGATTTCATAATTGACGCTTTGGGAATCCTGGCGCTGCGGCTGCTGGGAATAATAGGCCTGTTCGATAGATTCATCTTCAGGCGTGGTAAAGAACATGCGGCCACTGCCGTCGGTGGCGTACTGGCGGAAGGAGAAGCCGCGCGGCTTGGTAAAGTTGCCGAAAATTTCGTCCAGAAAATCATAGCTCAGACCGGCGCCGCCAAAATCCCGCATCAGGTCTTCCACCGTACCCTGGGTGGTATGGCTGTTGAAGACATCGCTGGCATCGCCGGTGGTGCCGAACTGGTCGTACTGTTTGCGCTTATCGGGGTTGCCGAGCACGCCGTAGGCTTCGTTAATTTCCTTGAATTTTTCGTTGGCCCACTTTTCTTTGCCGGGATTTTTATCCGGATGATACTGCATGGCCAGCTTACGGTAGGCCTTTTTGATATCGTCATCAGAGGCGGTGCGCGGCACACCTAAAATATTATAATAATCTTTCTGCGGCATAAATTATCTCTCGATTCAATTCAATATTATAAGAGCAACTTTTTTCATTTTCAGTATAGCACAGCCACTTGCGG
>Ga0326727_10014980_pt1 | contig 16753 bp, 14 predicted proteins | sample MB2enrmetagenome_FD_207643 | JGI IMG/M metagenome (GOLD analysis project Ga0326727, IMG submission 207643) | Lab enriched peat soil microbial communities from McLean, Ithaca, NY, United States - MB29MY | ecosystem: Environmental > Terrestrial > Soil > Wetlands > Peat | place: USA: New York...
CGCTGCGCGATTATGAGACGGTGGTGCGGCTGATCGCCGGAACGACGACGGCCAAGGGCTTGACAGTGACCTGCCGGCTGGATCACCGCAAGTACCCCGTCGGACGCAAGATCACGGATGAAGAGTTCGCCCACGTCAATCTGAAGCCCAACAAATTCCACGGCGAATGGAACTACACGATCCATCCCCGCAACTAACCCCAGTTGTAAAGCTTATTGATTTACGCATCTTTAGCGTTCTTTCTGCTATTCCAAGGATGCGACACCTCTACCGATCAAACTAAGAAGGGTGGTCCCAGGGAACAGCCAAGGGTTGCATCGGCACCACGTCCTGGATTACACAGATTCGTGCTTACGCGAGCTGGGGTTGATGTGGCATTTGATACCCAAACTGGGCAGATTTGCCGAACCTGGGGGTGGGCGCCAACAAGTCCACCCTCGAAGCCGAACCAAGTAACAGGGATGGCTCCACAGCGCGCTGTTGGGGAATTCGCTCCGACCTGCCTTTCACTCTACCAAACCTATCCCTCTGGAGTGGGCTCGTCTTCTGAACCGTCGGAGCAAGCAGGCACAGAAGGACAATAAAGCAGCGATTCAGGCTGCGGTATCCCAGAGGCCGACGCTAACCCAACAACACAACCTTCCGCCGCTACCGCGCGCCGCGGGAGCGACTACGATGAATAGGAGAGAATCTTGAGCGGCGACACACCGGCACGTAGCGATCACGCGGCGCCTCCGGCGATAGCGGCAGGCTGGCGATTCCACCACGTTTGTATTCCAACCACGACGCCGCGCGCCGGGGAGCGCCATCTGGCGGGCTTCAAGATGTCCGTGTCGGGATACGAGTCCAGTCCTTGCGGCATAGAGTGGATGCGCTTCGACGCGGATTCACCTCTCCCCGAGATCGTCAAGTCCATCCCACACGTCGCTTTTGAAGTGGATGACCTGGAAGCGGAGCTAGAAGGGAAGCAAATCCTGATCCCTCCGAACTGCCCGTCTGAGGGGGTCAAGGTGGCAATGATCGTCGATAATGGCGCTCCAGTGGAGTTGTTGGAGTTCCGGTGAGATGTCAGACTCCCCCGCGCATCCCAATGTACGCGGTTCCTCGGGGCCGCACGCGCGTGATAACGACTTTTCGCTGTTTCTCCGAAACGTGGTAGACCATGCGGAAGCGGTCGTGCCAAAACCGGATGCGGTACAGGTCGCTGTACCCTCGCAGCGCGATCGAACCTGCGAAAAAGGGATTCTCCGCAAGATCGAAAATGGCTCGAACGGCAGCGCTTCTTTCCCGCGCCCCCAGAAGCTTGAACTCGCGGCGGGCGGAAGCCGTGAATTCAACGCTCCAGTTTGTATCCATTCTCGCGGAGCACGCGGTCCAGGCTGTACCGGCGTTCCTTCTTCAGACGCTCGGTACTGATGACACCGTCGGCGTCGTCATCGGTGATCTTCACGGGATTGGCGACGGAGCGTGCCCGTGCCTTAGGCGCAGAGAGGCGAGATCGATTCTCTAAAGGCGGTACTGCCGCCGCTATCCTTCTCACAAGCCCAGTATACCGCGGCCGGACTTCATGGAAGGCACGTTTCCGTCGACGCCGCCGATGTGCTAAGTTTTTAGCATGTTCCGCGTTCTCGCGGCGGCCCTGCTGCTCGCGATCGTCACCACGGGATGCGCTGTCCGCCAGACGTATCGCCTGGTCGATCAAGGTGCCGGCCGCGTCCTGATTCCGCCGGGTGTCTCGAGACCGGATGTCGCGCAACGCACCTTTACAGCGGACATCGCCGCCGGCCGTGGATCCTGCGCCCCGGCGGAGGGCGCCATCGGCATCCAGTCCCGCCGCGGCCGCGTGCGGGTCACCGTCACTCGCGATCCGCTGCTCAAACAACCGCCGGGGTGGCTGAGCGCCTGGACCGCTCAAGCGGAATCGCAAGGCTGCATCGCCGCCGGCGAAGGGCTGAAGCTGGCCGAGCGCGTTGTCGAATCGCTTCCGCTGGACCCGCGCGCGGCCCGGCGGCTTTTGCACGCCGACGACCTGCAGACCGGCTATGTCGACCTCGGTCCCGAGACCCGGCTGCAGGTGGTCAGCCCGATCCTGCGCGAGGGATCCCCGCCCGACGCGCCGATTCTGGATACGTCCAGCCTTACCGGCGAGGGCAACCGTCTCACTCTGACCCTCAAATCCACCCCCGATTTGGTGGGGTACGAAACCGCCTGGTACGCCGTCCAGCCGAAAGCCGGGCAGATCGGATTCGCCATCGCGCCGCTCTCCGCCGAGAAGCACATACAAGGCAAGGTCGAGCCCTCCGCCGCTCCCGCCACCAATTACCTGAAGTTCGAGCCGCAAGCGGCTTACTACCGGCTGTTCTACAAGGCCGACAAGGGAGAGGTGGTGGAGGTGGTGCTGGCCGCTCCCACGCGCGCCGAACTGGACCGCCAGACCCAGACATTCAACTCCGACCCCGCCCTCTGCGCCCAGGTCCCCAGCCAGGCGTGCGTGGTGATTCCCAAACGGGTGGCGCTGAACCCGTTCCTGGTGATCACGGTAAACGGCAGTGAGACCACGGTTCCGGTGGGATCGACACTCCGCGCCGCGATCCAAGCCGCAACCGGGGCAAGGATCGTCGAGCGCGTGCCGCCGGAGCTCAAAGTGTACAAGCTCTATGGCGGGAAACCCGTACCCGTGGAGTTCGACCGGGCCGGCCCCGAGATCCTCGGCCTCGTGTTGAACGGAGGAGAGAGGATCTACTGGAAATGATCAATCTAATTAATTCGGTGGCTGGCTGCGAAACGCCCCGCAGTTTGGGGGTTTCGTAGCCTGTCACCGAATTGCGCACCTTGCGCGTCAATGCCATCGGTCCTCAGCTCCGCATGCGCAGCAGCAGGTACAGGCCCGTCAGCGAGAACACGCCGTCGGGCGACCAGGCGGCGATCACCGGCGGCAGCAGGTTGACGTCGCCCACTTTCTCAAACAGCGTCCCGATTCCCCAATAGGCCACCGCAATCGCAATGCTCACGCCAATCCCCGTCATGGCCCCTCGGTTGCCCACCAGAAAGGCGAGCGGCACCGAGATCATGGCCATGATCAGCGCCATCAACGGCACCGAGAACTTGCTGTAGAACTGCACTTGCAGCTTCACCGTGTCGAACCCGCTCCGCTGCAGGTCGCGGATGTAGCGGTCCAGTTGCAGGAAGTTCATCTGTTTATCCTGCACCGCTTCCTTGAGGAAATAGTCGGGCGGTTCGGTCAGCTCGGAAAATGTCGTGGCCTGCGAAGGAAACGGGCTGTACGACGTGCAGGCGAGGCCCCGGTATCCGCAGCTCCAGCCGTTTTCGAAGACCCACGTCTTCAGGGTCTGGCTCCAGCGCGCGCGCTCGGCTGAAATCTGCCGCGTGAGGCGGAACGTGTTGGGCTCGAGTTCGAATACGCTGACCCCCTCCATCACCTTTTCCGTCGTATCGAAGTACCGGTAGTAGTAAATGCGCGATCCGTAGCCCATGATCCACTTGCGGTCCGGGCGCAGATAGGTTTGCGTGGCGCGGCCCTTGATTTCGTCGCGCAGCGCGTCCTGCTTCCGGTTCGCCCCGGGCACATAGTAGAAGTCGAACAGGAACAGCCCCGCGCAGAACAGCGCGCTCCCGATGAACACCGGCAGAGCCAGCCGGTGCAGGCTCACGCCGCAGGCTTTGAACGCCGTGACCTCGTTCTGCTTGCTGAGCACTCCGAAGGCCACCAGCACGGCCACCAGGATGCTGATGGGCAGCGTTCTGTAGATCAGCTCGGGAGAGAGAAAGAACAGGTACGTGAACATCTTGACGAGCGGGATCTTGTTGCGGATCATGTCGCCGATCAGCTCGAAGAAATTGTAGACCAGCGTCATCGAAACGAAGCTGGCCAGCAGCACCACCAGGTAGAACAGAAAGTTCGACAGGATATAGGTATCGACCAACTGCGGCAGCAGCGGCAATCTGCCGGCGGCCCGGCGCGGGCGCCCCGTTTGGCCCGCTTTTCTCGACTTGAGCCTCTCAAACAGCCCGCCGAAGGCCGCTTGGACGCCGCTGAGCAGATCGCTATCCCCGGGCCGCTCCATACGCGCCAGGAAAATCAGCCCGGCCAGGCCGAAGACCACGTCCGGAAGCCAGATGGCTACCGGCACCGGCAGCGTCCGCTGCCTCGCCAGGCCGATCAGCGAGACCGAAGAAAGGTGGTAGCAGAAGAACGCCAGGAATAGCCCAATCACATAGCCGGCCGATTTGCCGCCCTTGCGCGTGGCGATGCCCAGAGGGATTCCCACCAGCGCCAGCATGATGCACGCCACCGGAAGCGCGAAACGGCGGTGCAATTCCACCTGGGCTTCAATCCGGTCCGGCCCGGTGTAGCGCAGCAACTGGCGCGTGTTCATGGCGCTCGAGGCCAGCGGCTTGGGCACCGGCGGCGACGCGTACAGCGCCTGATCCCAGGCCGGGGAAAAGCTGTCGTTGGCCTTGCTATCCTTGCCCATTTCGTGCACGGCGCGGTCGCGCATGGAAAGCTGGATGCGGTTCTCCTTGGGATCGGACACGGCGAAGGCTTCGCGCGCCACGGTGATAAGCGGGCCTTCGGCTTTATCCCGCATGCCGCCGGTGCGCTGCTCGGGCGGGGTGACGTCGGCGATGAACACGGCGTGCCAGACCGTCACCGGGCCGGGCCGCACATCGCCCACGTAGAGGATGGTGTTGGGGAAATCTTCGTCGAAAACGCGCGGCTGGATTTCCGCGGAAAGCTGCGTCGCCATCAGATCGTTGATGATGCGCGTGCTTTCGCGAATGGAGAACGGCGTCAGCCGCAGCGAAGCATAACCCGCCAGCCCGGCGCCGATGGCCGCAAACACCAGCACCGGCGCGATCACGCGCCGGCTGGAGACGCCCGCCGCCCGCATGGCGGTGATTTCCCCGTCGCTCGCCATGCGGCCCAGCCCGATCAGGATTCCCACCAGCACGCCGAATGGAATGGTCAGGGGCAGCACCGGGGGCATGGCCAGGGCGAACAGCGTGATTACGGTTTTGAAGGCCGCGTTGCCGCTACCCAGCAGCACTTCAAACAGCTTGTCGACGCCGTGCAGGAAGATGACGCAGGTGGCCAGCAGCGTGCCGAGCACCGCGCTCGAGAGGATCTCGCGAAAAACGTAACGGCCAATCAGGCGCAACTGTGCCCTCCGCTCAGCGCACCAACTCCGGCGCCGGAGCAACCGGCAGTTTGGGCAACTCCTCCTCCATCGGATGCAGCTCCAGATCGTCGATCAGAATGGAGGGCGCCACCACGCACGTTTCAGCCGTGAAGGAAGAGGCGCCGATCAGGGCGAACGGCGCCGGGCTGTTCATGAATTCGAATACCGTGCTGTCATCCCCCGCCGCCAGGATGTCCTTCAAGGAACGGACATTCAACCCGCGGAAGCGCAGGCCCCGCACCAGCTCTTCGCGGCCATCCGGGTAGACCTTGTACACCAGGATCGGAAGGCTGACCGGCCGCGCGCTTCCCGGCGCGCCGGAAAGCAGCAGCCGGGCCTCGTCGAGCGAAGCCGAAGACGGGAAATCCATCTTGCGGACGATGATGCCGTAGGGCTTGTCGCGCGTCTTGCAAAGATCGATCAGCGTCTTCTTCAGTTCCGCCGCCGGGGTGGTCTCCGAAGAGGCGACGAACAGGTTGCCGAAGCCGGCGGCGGCGGCGCCGTAGTTGCCGGGCATGCGCGCGCGGCCGTTCGATCCTTCAAACCCGCGGACGGGCTGGCGCGTCAGCAGGAATCCTTTGAGCACGCCCTTCTCGATGAGGTGCAGCGGCACGGCCGCCACGCCTTCGCGATCCACGTCGTAGCTGCCGAAAAGCGGCCGGCCGCGCCATTCCTTCTGCGTGGGGTCGTCCACCACGTCGAACGAATCGGGCAAAATGCGCGTTCCTGCGCGGCCCTCCAGTTCGCTGGCCGAAACCCCGCCGCCGCGTCCCTGGTCCGCCACCGGCCGCCGCGCGATCGCCAGGTTCCTGCCCAGCACTTCCGCAAAAATCTGCGCGCCCGCGACGCCCGCGAACAGCACCGGCCCGCTGTAGTCTTCGCCCTTGGGCGCGTGCGCCAGCGCCACCACGTTCTCGGCCAGCGCCGTAACGCCCCGGTTCAACTCGGCGTCGGTGGGCATGCGCGTCGCATCCAGCGAGTGGTACGCCACGGCATCCCGCACAACCATGCCGTCGGGGGCCTGCGCGGTAGCTTGCGCCCGCAGGTACGTGGCGCTTTCCGGCGCGCGCACCTCGGTGCCCTCGGAATTCACCAGGTAGTACCCGCCATCGCCCGATTCCAGCACCACGGCGGAATCCTTCACCTCCGGATACTGCGTGAAAATCGCGGAGAACGCCCGCACCCGGTCGATCCATGCCTCTTCATCGATGGCCAGCCGGGGGAATGCCCGGATGTAGTGCACCGGCTGGGCGTGCGCGAAATCGTCGAGCTGCTCGCCGGCTGTGAGGTTGCGCAGAGCCGCCCGCTTGCGGGAGATGGCTTCCACCGCCGACTTGTAGGCCGAATCGGTCTGCAACCAGAAATACCGGCGCAGCACGGGGTAGTCGTCTTCCAAGGGAAACCGTTCCAGGTCGTAGCGCGAGCCAAATGCGAAACCGCTGCCCGAGTAGTTGGTGTTGTCGAACTTGTAATCGCCCACGCGCACGTGGACTTCCGGCGAGCGAAAGTGCCCGTGGCGCCGCGCTACCAGGCCGCCCAAGCTGGCCGTGACGCTAAAATCCTCTTCCTCATCGATCAGGTATTCGATGAAATACGGCGCCTCGAGGGTGGATACCGTCAGCTTGCGCGAGCGCTCCATCTCATCGTGCATGGCCCGGAGCACCGGATCGGGCGCGGGCACGGGCGCGGGCGCCTGGCCGCTCCATGCCATGGCCGCTCCCAGCGCCACGGCGGCCGGCAGCAGGCGCCTCACTGGGAGCCTGCCTTGCTCTCCATGGATACGGGCTCGGGGAGCAGCGGGGGCCGGTCCTGCGACTTGGCCTTCTTTTCAATTTCGATTTCCGAAACCAGTATCGCGGGCGAAACCGCCGACACCGGGATGCTGCCCGATTCGGCGCCGCAATATCCGTTGAATACTTCGGGCTTGTCGGAGGTCGCCAGGATCTTGGCGAAGCTCGCCAGCGGCGTACCCACGATGTCCGCGCCGCGCACCAGCTCGTCCGGCCGGCCGTCGGCATACACCCGGTACACGATCACCGGAATCACCTTGAACGCCTGCAACCCGGTGCGCTGCGTCGTCGTGAAGCCGCCGGTGATGTTGCGGAAGTAGAGGCCGTAGGGCTTGTTCTGCTTCTTGATTTCGCCGATGAGCATCTGGCGCAGCCGGGCTTCGGTCACCGCGTTGGTCGATTCCACGAGCAGGTTCGACTGGCGCGATACCACTTCAAGCCCCGGCTGGCGCCGGCCGTGCCCGTTGGAGTGATCGAAGCCGCGGATGGGCGAACGCGACATCAGGAACGTCTTCAGCACGCCTTGGTCGACCACCGTCACGCGCTGCCCCTTGACGCCCTCATCGTCGTAGTCGTACCAGCCGTTCAAATCCACCGCGCCCACCTTGCGTCGCGTGGGGTCGAACACCACCGAGAGGAAGTCCGGCAGGACTTTGGTGCCGACGCTCTTGGTGAAGGTCTGGCCCTCGCTTTCGTCCTTTTGCCGGTGCCCTTCGACGCGGTGCCCGAAGATCTCGTGGAAGAACACGCCCGCCGCGCGGCCGGAAAAAATCGCCGGACCGACAAACGGCTCGGCTTCGGGAGCGCGGAGAAGCGCCGAAACGTCGTTGGCCACGCGGTCGATTGCCGCCAGCAACGCTTTGTCGTCGGGCAACCCGGCCGCATCCACGGCTTCGAATGTCTCGAAGGTGCTCAGGTCCGTGCCATCGGCGGCCCTGGCCGAAGCCGTGATCACCACGCGCGCGAAACCGCGCCCGTGCTCGATGCGCGAGCCCTCCGTGTTGACGAAGTAGCGCGTGTCCGTCTGGCAGAGCACCGCGACGTGCGAGGTCAGCACGCTGGGGTAGTGCTGGAAGCGCGCCGACAGCGTGCGGATGCGGTTGCTCCACGCCGCCTCGTCGAACTTCAACTTGGGCGGCGCCTGCCGATCCATGGCTGGCGCCTCGGTGGAAAAATCGTCGGCATTGTCCTCTTCCGCCACCTTCACCTGGGTATTGGTCTTGATCCGGATCAGCCGTTCAGCGGCTGTGCGATAAGCGCGGTCGGTCTCCAGCCACAACCGCCGTTTGATGGAGTTGACGTTGTCTTCGTAGGTAATTGAGGCGCCCGAGGTGAACTGGCCGCGGTCTCCCCGCACCCGGTGATAGTTGTCGAGCTTGGGCGAGCCGACCCGCACCGAGACATCCAGCGAGCGGTCTTTTCCGCCGTCGGAGGCCGTAATCGCCCCCAGCACGCCCGAAACCGAACGAAACTCCTGTTCCGTGACCTCGTAGCTCATGAAGTACGGGGGAGGGTCCGCTTTCTCCTTCAAAACACTGAAGTTACGGTTCAGCTCTTGGGACATGGCGTCGAGCAGAACCGACGGCTGGGCAGAGGCCATGGAGGCCGCCGCAACCAGGAATGTGAGACACAGCGAGACTAAGCGGATCAAGTACTTAGGATAGCATTGCCGCCGAAGCGGCGGCATTGGGAGCGTGAAATGTGCGATCATCGAATTGACACCGGCCGAGAGCCGCCCACAGTACGTCCATGACCATTCGTCTCAAGCCCGAGTACGAAGCGCTGATTCAGAAAGACGTGGCGCGCGGCGCTTACCGAAGCGTCGAAGAGTTTGTGGAACGAGCCGTGCAGTTGCTCCACGACGATGAGGCGCTTCTCCACGAGAGCAGGCACGCTATTCACGAGCAGATCGGGATCGGTCTCGCTCAGTTGGACCAGGGGCTCGGGATGTCCGGCGAAGTCTCTCGGGCGCGGCTTCAGAACAAGAAAGCCGCTTGGCTGGAGCAACACCAGCGGCAAGCATGAGCAGCTACGTCGTCTCTCCCGAGGCGGACGAAGCCATCTTCGAAATTTGGCGGTATCTCTACCAGAAGGCCAGCCTTGACGTGGCCAATCGGGTGGAAGAGGAAATCTACTCTGCTTTCGAGGCCCTGGATCGCAACCCCGGACTGGGCCACAAGCGATCTGACCTGACCTCACACCCCGTGCTCTTCTTCACAGTCTATTCGTATATGATTGTCTACCGCGTCAAGACGCACTTGGAAATCGTCCGTGTGCTGCACGGCAGGCGCGACGTCAAGGAAATCCTCACCCAGTAAAACCACCGCCCGCACCGGCCGCCGCCCCCGCGCGGGCCACCATCCGGCCCTTCTCCTTCAGCCCCGAAAGCGCCAGGCCGTACCGGCCGCGGATGCCGGTCTTTTCGAAAATGTGCTTCACGTGAATCTTGACCGTGCCGGTGCGAATGCCCAGGGCGATGGCGATTTCTTTATTCTTCATCCCGCGCTCCACCAGTTCCATCACCTGCAGCTCCCGAGCGGTGAGAGCCGAGCGGCCAGTGCGCACCGGCTGGTCCGGCGTGGCAACCAGATCCTCTTCCATCCACGTGCTTCCGCCAGCCACCTGGCCGATGCAATCCAGCAGCGTGTCCAGCCCGGCGGTCTTGTGAACCACTCCGGCGGCGCCGGCTTGCAGCAACCGCATCGCCTCGGCCTCCGACAGGGCCACACTCCACACCACCGCCGCCGTGCGAAACTCCGCGTGCCGCAGGGTCCTGAGGCACTCCATCACCGCTTGGATGCCGAAGGACTTGTCCATCACCAGAACAGTCGGCTGCAACTCGCGCACCGCCTCCATGCCACCCTCCAGCGAGGTCTCGGTAGCGATGACACACATCCCCTCAGCCGATTCCAACAGGCTTCGAAGTCCTTCCATGGCAATCGGTTCGGTGTCGCAAACCACAACGCTATCCATAGGCCCATCCTTCCCGCACAGCGCCCGCTCTTCTATCTCTAACCCTATATCGGTAGTAAGGTCTCATTACTGTAGTGGCGCCCCGGGGCGTACGTCTCAAGTATTCACCTGACCGCCACTGCGCCCAGCGAGTACTCCGCCAAGTCGCGCCAGCAGTTATCCAGCGTGTTCTGCACAAATACCGTTCGCTCCGCCCGAAACACATGGCCGCCCCCGTATTCCTTCCATCGCCGCCGGGCAAGTTCATGGACGGCCCGGACCTCCCGCGGCGAAATCTCCTGCGCCAGAGTGATGTGGGGATGGTACGGAAACGGTTCCTGGAACCCCATCGCGCCGGTGTTCATCGCGGCGTGCATGCGCCGTAGGTCCGCGGCTCCCGCACCGATTTCGAGATAGATCACGCTGGTGGCGGGAAACATCTCAAGCCCGGTTAGTTCAATATCGAAAGGCGCCCACCGCTCCGTCAAGGCGCGGGCTTGTCCGGACGCCGCCTGCCAGTCCACCGCCAGCGGCCGCGGCGGCAACACGCTCACGTGCGCGTGGGGATTGCAACCCGGCGCCAGTTCCCGCCGAAGGTCGTCCAGAAAACGTCCTAGCGGCTCGGGAACATAGATCACCACGGCAAAGACGTTGAGCTGCTCTCCGGCTGGGACACTACCGGGTATCCCGTTGTCATCGGAACCCATGCTCTCTCTATGGTAACCGTTTTGTAGCTCTTGAAACGCACCTGCTACGCTTTATATAGAGTGCCGAATCCCAACCAGCCGAATCCGCTCCTTGCGCTTGAGTTCCGAATTCCATTCGACCGCATCCGCGCCGCCGACGTCGAGCCCGCCGCCGCGGAACTGCTGCGCGAGGCGCGCGCGCGCCTGGATGCCATCGCCGCCCAGCCCGGCGAGCGCACCTTCGACAACACCATGCGCGCCTTGGACCACTTGACGGAACCGCTGGATTGCGCCATCGGGGTGGTGCGGCACCTGGAATCGGTGGCCACCTACCCGGAACTGCGCGCCGCGTTCAACGCCGTGGAGCCGGAGGTCAGCGCGTTCCACTCGGGCATTCCCCTTCAGGAAGGGCTATGGAAAGGGATCAAGGCGTATGCCGCCACCGCGGAAGGCGCCGGTCTGGCCGGCGAGCGGCGGCGCTTCCTCCACAAAACCGTGGACGATTTCCGCCGCCACGGCGCCGACCTGGACGCCCCCGGCAAGAAGCGCCTGGAAGAAATCGACGTCGAGCTGACCGAGCTTACCACCAAGTTCTCGGAAAACGTGCTGGATTCCACTAACGCCTTCGAGCTACTGATCGCCGACCAGGCGGAGCTGGCCGGGTTGCCTGCCACCGCGCTCGCCGCGGCGCGCGAGAGCGGTGCGCGCAAAGGCCGGGAAGGCTGGCGGTTCACCTTACAATCCCCCGATTACTTCGCGGTGATGACTTATCTCGACAATGCCGCCATCCGCCGGCAGGTCTACCTGGCTCACTCGGTGCGGGGGACGGCGGGCCGGTGGGACAACCGCCCGCTGGTCGCCCGCATCCTCGATCTGCGCCGCGAGCGGGCGCGGCTGCTGGGCTTCCCGGATTTCGCGGACCTGGTGCTGGAAGATCGCATGGCCCATGACGGCGCCCGCGCCCTGGCCTTCCTCGAAGACCTCAAAACCAAGACCGAGCGGCGCTTCCGGGAGGAGAACCGGGAACTGCTGGAGTTCCGCCGGTCTGTGGAGGGTTCGGACGCTCCCGAGTTGGATCCCTGGGACGTGGCTTACTACGCCGAAAAGCAGCGCGCCGCTCTCTACGACTTCGACGAGGAGGCGCTGCGGCCCTACTTCCCGCTCGAGCGCGTCACCGCCGGCCTGTTCGACCTGGTGAACCGTCTCTATGGCATTAGCGTCTCCGAAGAGCCGGGCGTGCCGGTCTGGGACCCGCAGGTTCGCTACTACAACATTCACGATGAGGACGGCGCGTTCCTGGGCGGCTTCTACACCGACTGGTATCCCCGCGAGAACAAACGCGACGGCGGCTGGATGGATGCTCTGATCACCGGCGGTCCCGCCGCCGGCGGATTCCAGCCGCACCTGGGCCTGATTTGCGGAAACCTCACCGCTCCGGTGGGCGGCCGGCCGGCGCTCCTGACACATCGCGAAGTGGAGACCATCTTCCACGAATTCGGCCATCTGCTGCACCATTTGCTCAGCCGGGTGGAAATCCGCACGCTGGCGGGCGCCAATGTGGCGTGGGATTTCGTCGAGCTGCCCTCGCAGATCATGGAGAACTGGTGCTGGGAACGCCAGGCGCTGGACCTGTTCGCGCGCCACTGGGAGACCGGTGAGCCGATTCCCGACGCTCTATTCCGGAAGATGAAGTGCGCGCGCACCTTTCGCGCCGCCAACGGGCAGATGCGGCAAATCGGGTTCGCCATTGCGGATTTGCTGCTGCACACCCGCTATTCGCCGCAGCGGGATGGGGAACCGGTGGAGTACACCCGGCGCCTCTTGCAGGAATTCGCGCCCGCGCCGCTTCCGCCCGAGCACGCCATGATCGCGGCCTTCCACCACTTATTTGGCAGCCCGGTAGGCTACGGCGCCGGCTACTATTCCTACAAATGGGCGGAAGTCCTGGATGCCGACGCGTTCACCCGCTTTCGGGAGCGTGGCATCTTCAGCCGCGAAGTGGGAAGCGAATTCCGCGAGAAGATCCTCGCCAAGGGAGACAGCCAGGACCCGGCGGAGTTGTACCGCAGCTTCATGGGAAGAGATCCAGATCCGCTGGCGCTACTGGAGAGATCGGGGCTGGCGTGAGGGGGGCTGTGGTCAACCTGGCAAACCGTGCTCGTCGAAGCCGATGATCTCTTCAGGGCTGCGCTTGTCGTGGTCCGGAAGGGCCGCGCAGAAGATCGGGAGGCTCGCTCGAAGTACGCCTCCCGTGCAGGCTCGGGCGGTCCGACGACGGCGGATCGCCGCTGCCAAACCGGCCAGGCCGAGAGATGCCAGCACAAAAGAGGCGGGCTCGGGAGCGCTATTGACCGAAAAGTCAACCGCCAAGAGGCCGTTGTCCCCGTACGCACCACCCGAGCTGTGAGTCGGGAAGTTTAATCCCGCGCCGTATAACTGCCGGTCCTCGACCCAGGTGTAGCCAGCGATTGTAGTGATTCCCGTGGCTTTGTACGGGCCGGTGTCATAGTTGCCAAGGTATTCACCGCCGATGACGTAAGTTCCGGCTGCTAAGGGATAATTCGAGATGAAATCCCATTGGAAACTATTAACCACAGGATCCGTGGGCTGGACTGTGGTGGACACCAGGAGATCCCCTGAAGTACTCCAGATCCCGACTTGATGGCTATTCCCCTCTCCATCACTCCAGTAACCCAGCGCGTTGATGCTCAGGGCGACGGTCGTCGTGAACTCGTAGCCCAAGGTAAAGGGCTCGGAATTAGACGTGGTGATCATGGAGGTATACTCTACCGCGGGGTTGATTGTGGCGGCCGACATTTGCGAAATCAGGCAGCACAGTACTGCGGTTGAGAATTTAACCGTGACACGCTTCATGATTCTATCCTCTCTGCACCCCTTAAGGCTGTAGGTATGCTTCGCAGGCCCCAGCCCTCAGGGCCAAGGGCTGTACCCGATTTCCGGTGCCTGCGCGAAGACCTCCACGCTCAGGCCTTTGGCCTCAGTCATGGTACGCAACCCCGCTAGTGAGTATGCATCACGCCTCGCGTTGGTGTCAACGACTTCCCGCGTATCAGTGCTACAGTCTGGTGTTAGTACTATGGTCCTAACAGGGAGGGCGACCCGCCGGCACCCCACATTCGCTGCGCGAGTTCTAAACACTCCCGATGACGGTGCCCAACTGCCGCGGCGGCAGCGACCGGGCGGAACATCCGGGTTGCGCCACTGGCCGAAACGTCGGCCCGTGCCCCGCCCTTCGATCGGCGGGCCAAGTCGGGCGGCGCGCGCGGCCCCTAGCGGATCTCCATGATCTCTTTTTCTTTGTTCCTGGCTGCCTGGTCGACCTTCTCCATGCACAAGTCGGTCAGCTTTTGGATCTCGAGGTGGGCCTTCTTGTCGTCGTCTTCGGTGATCTTCTTGTCCTTCAGAAGCTTTTTCACCGCTTCGTTGCCATCCCGCCGGATGTTGCGCACCGAAACGCGATGGTGCTCGGCCACCCCGTGCAGCTTCTTCACCAGTTCTTTCCGGCGCTCCTCGGTGAGTGGCGGAATCGGCAAGCGGATGATCTTTCCGTCGTTGGCCGGATTCAGACCCAGATCGGATACCCGGATGGCCCGTTCAATCGGCCCGATCTGCGAAACGTCCCACGGCTGGATAGTGATCAGGGAAGGCTCGGGTACGTGCAGGTTGGCCACCTGGTTGAGCGGGGTGGGCGTCCCGTAGTAATCCACCCGGATGTGGTCCAGAATCCCCAGCGAGGCCCGCCCGGTCCGAATGGAAGCCATCTCGTGCTGCAAATCCGAGATGGCCTTCTCCATACGCGCCTTCAGGTTGCCCTCGACTTCCTTCACGGAGTTGAAGATTGGACTGCCCGGTGCTTCATGATGTTCTGTCTTCATAGCGCAGTGTCTCCAAAAAGCGGCTAGTGAATTACCGTGCCGATGGGCTCACCCATCGACATTCGCATTATATTGCCTGGAGTGTTCAAATTAAAGACAATAATCGGCAGCTTGTTGTCTCGGCACATAGCGATGGACGTGGCATCCATCACGCCCAGTCCCCGCGAAAGCACCTCGGTATACGAGATTTCGCCGTATCTCACCGCCGCCGGGAACTTCAGCGGGTCCTGGTCGTACACGCCGTCGACGCGGGTGGCCTTGGCGATCACCTCGGCCTTGATTTCGAGCGCCCGCAGCGTGGCCGCGGTATCCGTCGAAAAGTAGGGATTGGAGGTGCCGGCCGCGAAAATCACGATCCGGCCTTTCTCCAGGTGCCGTATGGCGCGGCGCCGGATGTACGGTTCAGCCAACTGGCGCATTTCGATGGCGGTCATCACTCGCGTCGGAACGCCCATCTGCTCCAGCGCGTCGGAAAGCGCCAGGGAGTTGATGACGGTGGCCAGCATGCCCATCTGGTCGGCGGTCACGCGGTCCATCTTCTGGGCCGCCGCGGCCACCCCGCGGAAAATATTGCCGCCGCCCACCACCACGCCGATCTGGACGCCCGCCGCCGCCACGTCGGCAACTTCGCGCCCCAACTGCTTCACCCGTTCGGCGTCGATGCCAAACGCGGCCCCGCCCGCCAGGGCTTCTCCGCTCAACTTGAGCAGGATGCGCTTGTAGCCGGACATTTATTTATTGCGAGACCGGCTCGGGCACCGGATTCTCGCCACCCGCTTCGGCCGCCGCCACGTCGCCCACCTTGAAGCGGACGAACCGCGCGATGCCGATGTTCTCGCCCAGCTTGGCGATCCTGGTCTTCACCAGTTGCCCCACCGTGAGGGTGGCTTCCTTCACGAAGGGCTGGTCCAAAAGACAGACCTCCTCGTAGAACTTGGCGATCCGGCCCTCCACGATCTTGTCGAGAATCTTCTCCGGCTTGCCTTCCAGCACGGCCCGCGCGCGCGCGATCTCCTTCTCCTTATCGAGCACGTCCGCCGGAACGTCCTCTCTGCGGATGTAGCGCGGATCGGCCGCCGCGATGTGCATGGCGACATCGTGCACCAGCTCCTTGAAATCGTCGGTGCGCGCCACGAAATCGGATTCGCAGTTCACCTCCACCAGCACGCCGAGCTGGCCGCCGTGGTGAATGTAGCTGCCAATTTTTCCCTGCCTGGTGGCGCGCGCGGCCTTCTTGCCGGCCGACGCGATGCCCCACTTGCGCAGCAGGACTTCGGCGTCCCCGATATCGCCCTTGGCTTCCACCAGGGCGCGCTTGCACTCCATCATTCCCGCCCCCGTCCGTTCGCGGAGGTCCTTCACTAATCTCGCGGTAATTTCCGCCATAATGATTCCGTTCTAGTTCTGAGTTCGTCTGGCTCCGCTCCCTAACGGGGTGCCCTCTGGGCCCGGCTCGGAATGAGGCTCCGTACTGAGCCGCGACCGTTAGGGAGCGGATGCCGCTGTAACCCTACTGCCCGCTCTCCGTCACCGCCCGCTCGGACGCCGGTTCAGCCGTCTCCGAAGCGGGACCCTTGCGCGGTGAGGCTGCCACCGGCTCGTCTTCCATGCTCAGGCTCTCCGCCATGATCTTCTCGGCGTACTTGGGATCCACATACTCGGTGTACTCCAGCATGCCTTCTTCCGCCGGCGCCTCGTCCTGAACAATCTTGTCGGCCGTGAAATCCTGCTCGGTGGCCAGCGCGCGGCCTTCCACCACCGCGTCCGCGATCTTGCTGGCGAACAGGCGGATGGCGCGCAAGGCGTCGTCGTTGCCCGGAATCACGTAGTCCACTTCGTCCGGATCGCAGTTGGTATCGACAATCGCCACCACCGGGATGCCCAGCCGCCGGGCTTCCTTCACCGCGATGCTTTCCTTGTTGGAATCGATCACGAACAGCACGTCCGGCAGCCCCGGCATGTCCTTGATGCCCGACAGGTTCTGATCCAGGTGCTTGCGCTCGCGCTCCAGCCGGATGACTTCTTTCTTGGGCCGGCCGGCATAGCCGCCCTCCACCGACGCCATGGCTTCCAGTTCCTTCAGGCGCTTGATGGATTTCTGCACCGTCAGCATATTGGTGAGCAGGCCGCCCAGCCAACGCTGGTTCACGAAGTACATCTGGCAGCGCTTGGCCTCTTCGGCGACGGCCTCCTGCGCCTGGCGCTTGGTGCCCACGAAGAGCACGTTC
>Ga0326727_10014981_pt1 | contig 16751 bp, 17 predicted proteins | sample MB2enrmetagenome_FD_207643 | JGI IMG/M metagenome (GOLD analysis project Ga0326727, IMG submission 207643) | Lab enriched peat soil microbial communities from McLean, Ithaca, NY, United States - MB29MY | ecosystem: Environmental > Terrestrial > Soil > Wetlands > Peat | place: USA: New York...
AGCTAAAACGCCGGAGGATGTGCAAGGGTTTTGCACAACAATTGGGCAGGTTTGGGCAGTTCCAAATAACCCCCATAAAACGCACTTTGCGCCACTTTCATTCCGGCAATCACCCCCAGAAAACCGGTAAAATACGAAAAAAAGCGGTCAAAACACAAAATATTTCGTGGGCACATATCTGGTGGTGTCTAGACGCAACTACACTACATATTCGACAAATTTCCATAAATACCCTGAAAACACCCCTACAAAACACGAAGAAACACCTAAGACTAACAAAATAGTCCTTGACAGGCAAAATGCCTCCAGCGTATATGTGCATCAAGCATGGAAGTCGGGAACGAATTCAATTTTTTTCACTGGGCAGCATTCGAAGGGCACGATTTCGGCGGAAGGTTACGAGCATGATAGAAACACGAGAGGTCATGGACATCCGGGAAGCGTCGGAATATCTCGGCGTGTCGCGCGAGACCCTTTACAAGTATGTATACGAAGAAAAAATTCCAGCTTTCAAACTAGGTAACCGCTGGAAATTCAAGAAGACCGTCCTGGACCGCTGGATGGAGAGGCAAAGCGCGCAGTTCGAACAGCGAGCGGCTCGCCGGATGCGCGCCACCGCTCGGTAGGGAGCATCGCCAATGTTTGGGTTAGGAAAAGTCAAGAGCCTGGTGGGACTGGATATCGGGTCGAGCGCCGTCAAGGCGGTCGAACTGCGGAGGAAGGGCAGCTCCTATGAGCTCGTCAACCTGGGGATTGAGCCTCTGGGCCAGGACACGGTGGTGGATGGCGCCATCATGGACGCCCTGTCAGTATCATCCGCCATCGAGAAAATCTTCACGGATAATCGCATCAAGACCAAAAATGTGGCCACCTCCGTCTCTGGCCACTCGGTGATCGTCAAGCGCGTCACGGTGGGAGCCAACACCGATGAGGAGCTTTACCAGGCGATCCCTTACGAGGCGCAGCAGCACATCCCCTTTGACATGCAGGACGTGAACCTGAGCTATCAGGGGTTGGGCCCGTCGCCGTCAGGAAGCGGCACGGACGTGATGCTGGTGGCGGTAAAGCGCGAAAAGATTCTCAATCACACCAACGTGCTGAGCCAGGCCGGCAAGATTCCCACGGTGGTTGACTACGACGGGTTCGCGGTCTACAACGCCTTCGAAGTGAATTACGAGGTTCCTACCGATCAGATGGCCGCGCTGCTCAACATTGGCGCCAGCATCATGAACATCGTGATCGGACGGGGCGGCAATCCCCTGTTCACCCGCGACGTCTCGGTGGGCGGGAACCAGTACACCGACACGCTGCAGAAAGAACTCGACCTGAGCTTCGAGGATGCGGAAAAGCTCAAGCAGGGGTTCGAGGTTCCCAACGTGACGCAGGACCAGAAACTTCCCCACCTGCGGTCGGTAACCGAAATCCTCATGCTGGAAATCCAGAAGACTTTCGATTTCTTCCGGCAGACCACGTCGACGGAGAACATCCAGCACATCTATGTTTCCGGTGGGACCGCCAAAATCGAGGGTCTGGTGGATCAGCTCAAAGCGGAGTTCAATATTCCCGTGGAGGCCATCAACCCGTTCCAGAGGGTGATAGTGGATGGGAAGAAGTTTGATGTGGGTTACGTGGACGAAATTGCTCCCCGTATGAGCGTTGCGGTGGGGCTGGCTTTGAGGAGCTTTGACTAGCCATGATTAAGATCAACCTATTAGGAGTCGCACCACCGCCTTCCAAGATGCCGAGCGTGGGAGGACCGCCCGCGCCCGCGGCCACCCAGGTGGTCATGCTGGTGGGGGCGCTGGTGATTAGCTTCGGGATCGTGGGCGTCATTTATAAGGTTTGGTCCAACCAGGTCGCGGATCTGGAGAAAGCCCGAAGCCGGGAAATACGCGAACAGCAGGAACTGGCCGGGGTGAAGGCCCAGAACACCAAATATCAGCAACGGCTGAGCGATCTTGAAACCCGCATCAATGTCATTCAGGCGTTGCAGAACAGCCGCACCGGCCCCGTGGAATTGATGAGCGCTTTGGGAAACGTCGTCAACAAGACTAACGATGTTTTTCTCTTCACGGTGACTCCCCAGGGTGAGCGGTTATCGCTCAAGGGGCAGTCGAACTCGCCGAATTCCATGGCGAGTTTCCTGGCCTTCCTGGGGCAATCCGGGTTCTTTCAGGACGTGCAGTTGGAGCAATTCTATCAGGATGACATAAAAGATCACCTGACTTACAAGTTTTCGGTAAATTGCGAGTTCAAATCACCTAGCGGGGGAACTTCCCCCACGGCGGGAGGCGCAACCGCGGGCCCCGGCGCCCCCGGGGCGGGACCTTCTGGTGCACCCGGAACTCCGCAGGGTGTATCCAAGCAACTTTCCAGTACACCGCGAGGAATGTAGGAGAGGGTAAAAAGATGGCCAAGTCCTTCAACGATCTTGCGGCTCCGATTCAGGGAGCCATTATGGTGGCGGTGGCAGTCATTGCGGCGGGCGCAGTGTTTTACTTCTACGTTCTGCCCTTGAGCGATAAAAAGGACGCATTGCAAAAGGAAGTGTCCAACCTCCATACTGACAACCAGAAGAACGAAGCCTTTCGGCAACAACAGACGGAGTATTTGAACCGCATTAAACAATTGGAAAGCCAGTTGGAAACGCTCCGTTCCATTGTTCCCGACGAACAGTCCACCGATGACTTCATGAAGACGATCTTTGCCGACGGTTCGAGTACGGGCACGCAGGTCCGGACATTTATTCCCAAGCCCCCGACGGCGAAAGACTACTACGTGGAAATGCCATTTACGGTGCGGATCGATGGAACTTATTACAGTTTGTTGAACTTTTTTGATCGACTTGCGCATGAACAACGAATCACGAGTGTTTCGGGCCTCACTCTCGGGTCTCCGGAAGGCGGCGGCATGGGGACCTACAAGGTACCCGTCAGCGAAACGGTTGGGGCGACTTGTGTGCTCACGACTTATTACAATAAACCTCTCACCGAGGCGGCGCCACCTCCTAAAAAGAAATAGCGAGCAGGATGATGACAATGGCTAAGCATAGGTTTCAAGGCACTCGAATGATGCAGGCAACGCGGCTTCTGGTCTTAGCGGCTCTCGCGGTGGTTGGGGGAGTCGGGCCAGGTTGGGGAGGACAGCAACCCGCCAAGAGTTCCCCCCCCAGCGCCAAGACGGCGCAAACCCCCGCGCCGAAGTCCGCCAAGGCGACGACGGCAAAGTCTGCCAAGCCCCCCGCCGAACACAAGAGCACCACGGAAAGCGCGAGCGCGGGCATGTTGGGGGTGGGGAAACGGGATCCTTTCAAGCTTCCGGAGACGGCGGGCGGTAAAGGCGGCGCCGACAACATTATGGAAATGGGTGTGGAGCCAGGCACGGTTTTGCCGCCAGGGGAACGGGGCTTGCTCATTTCGCAATTGAAGCTTGAGGGTGTCGTGCGGGAGCAGACCGAAAATAAAATGATCGCCGTGGTCACCAACCAGACGAAAAGGGCCTATTTCCTGCGCGAGAACCAATCGGTGTACAACGGCGTAGTCAGCAAGATCACGCCGGACTCAGTTACCTTCAAGGAGAACGTCCTCGACGAAAATGGTCATGTGACGACTCGAGAAGTGGTGATGCGACTGAATCCGGCTCCGGGAGAAGGAAGATGAGACGACAAGCGATAACTCTGCTTACGGTGACATGGCTGATGCTGGGGATCGTCACGACCCCAGGGAGCCGCCTATGGGCGGCTTCGGGTACGGCGACCTTGCAATCGGTTGCGCTGTCCGCCAGCCCCACGGGTACGGAGCTGGTCCTGCGTGTGGACGGTGCCTATTCCTACAAAACCGTCCAAGCCAGTCCTGACACCCTTTTCATCGACCTCGCGGGCGCCAAGGCCGAGGGTGTTGCCCGCAGCCAAGAGTGGGTGAACCCGGCGTTCTCTGGCTACAAGCTCCTTTCGTATAAGGATGCCATGGGCCAGCCGATCGTCCGCGTTCAAGTGGACACGAAGCAAGCCCAACCGTTCACCGTGCAAAAGGACGGGGCAAAACTGCGGCTGCTCTTTGGGAAGGGACAAATTGTCAATGCCGCGGCCGCACCTGCTCCGGCTACGGTGCCGGAGCGATCTTTGGCGGACGCCGTCCCCCCTGCGGCCTCTAGGGGCCCCCTGCTAGTCTCAAAGGTAACTTTGGACAAGCATGAGTCCGGGGAAACCTTTGTGGATGTCGCTACCTCCCGGAACGCCAACTATCGGGTGGCGATGTTGCCCAATCCGGCGCGCCTGGTGGTGGATATCGAGGACGCGCAGAATACTTCCCCCCGGAAAAGCTATGCCGCCGATACAGTGGTTCTGAAGGGGGTTCGCATCGGACAATTCCGCGCCAAAGACCCCTCCGTGGTTCGGGTGGTGGCGGACTTGAACGGCGATCCTGCCTTTGACGTTCACGCAACACCCATGGGCGTGCGCATTGAGCTGCGTCCGCGGGGGATGGCAAAGCCAGCGCCCCTCACCACTGAGGTTCCAGTTCCGCAAGCGAAGCCCGCGGAAACCAAAACTGTCGAGACGGCTGCTGTCGTGCCGCCTCCCCCTCCCCCCCTGAAGGTAGCCGCGCCTGCGCCCACAACGGAAGTGATTGACCGGAAACCGGCAGTGGCGCCGCCGCTTCGGGCGGAGACCCCGGACACTGTGAAACCGGACGTCCAGAGCACGTTGCCCGCTATCGCCAGTGCCAAGCAGGCGGAGGCGGCTCCGCTTCCTCCTCCAGCCAGTGCTACCCCGGAAGCGTTGCGCGCTGAGCATGCTGCTCTAACCCTGACTCCGGGCAAGAATGCGGCCCCTGCAGCAGCGCAGGCAACTCCTCCCGCCACCCCCACTGGTGGCACCGCCGAGGAGGCCAAGCCGGCATACACCGGCGAGCCAATCTCACTGAACTTGAAGGATGTTGACCTCAAAGACTTCTTCCGCTTGATTCATGAGATCAGCGGCCTGAACATCATCATTGACCCCAATGTGTCCGGCAGCGTCACCGTGGTGTTGGACTCCGTGCCATGGGACCAGGCCCTGGACATCGTTTTGAAGAACAACCGTCTGGGCAAAGTGCTGGAAGGAAACGTCCTGAGGATCGCGAAAGTCGAAACTCTGACGGCGGAGCAGGAAGGGCAAACGAAATTGGCCACCGCCCGCCTCGACGCCGCCGCGATGGTAACGGTCTTTAAGCCCATCAATTACGCCAAGGCTTCGGATATCGCCGCCTTGCTCAAAACCTGGGCGGGAGGCGGGGCTCTCAGCAAGCGGGGCACTGTGCTGGTGGATAACCGCTCCAACACGCTGATCATTTCTGATGTGAACTCGCAGATTCCCGTCATCGAGAACATCGTTGCCAAGCTGGATAAGAAAGCCAAGCAGGTTTCCATCGAAGCGCGAGTGGTGGTGGCTAGCGCCGACTTCACTCGCACCCTGGCAGCGTCCCTGCTTGGGGGTTACGCTAACAACTCCACCACGACCGCTGGAAACACTGGCGCCAGCACCAACACGATGACGATTCCGGCTCCCACGGCAAGCGCCCCCATCCCGATTATTACCACGACGCCCGCCGCATCGTCCGGATTCGGCTTGGCGGCGGTCACCAATTATGGTGCGCATTACTTTATCAATGCGGCCATATCCGCAGCCGAGGAGCGTGATCAGGCGAAGACCATCTCCCGTCCGACCATCGTTACGCAGAACAATATCCAGGGAATGGTCCAGCAAGGTGTGGAAGTGCCCATCACGACCACGATTAACAACACTGTGAGCACGCAGATGTACGCTGCCACCCTGGTGCTCACCGTTACGCCGCAAATTACTGATGACAACAACATCTTTATGATCATCAACGTCAACAACAGCTCCATCGGTGCGGTGGTCTACGCTGCCGGCCCCTCCATCAACACCCAACAAGCCACCACGCAGGTGATGGTTCCGGACGGCGGCACGGTGATCTTCGGCGGCATTACGGTGACCAGCCGGGCTAAGGCCGCAACCTATGTGCCTTTGCTGGGAAACATCCCTGTCTTGGGGCATTTGTTCAAAACCAACAACGTTAGCGACCAAGACCAGGAGTTGCTCTTCTTCGTTTCGCCCAAGATACTTCCGGGCTAACCTTTCCGCGGTGTAAGCGTGTTCGGCGCAGTGCCGATTTCAGGGAGGAGACTCCGGTCTCCTCCTTTTTGCTTCTACCCATGTGCCCACAACAATCTTCTTCCCCCTTCCGAGCCCGCCAGGAGCGGCTGCGAGCTCTGATGGAAACCCGCCGCGTTCCCCTCATTCTGGTCACCCATCTCGTCAACGTCCGTTACCTGACGGGGTTCACGGGCAGCGCGGGTATGGTACTGCTGGGCCCGCGGCAAGGAATCTTGTGGATTGATCCCCGCTACACGCTCCAGGCGCAGGAGCAGGCGGATGGCGTGGAGGTAATAGAGGAAAAGAAGGGAATCCTCAAGGGGGCAGCAAGCTGGTTACGGAAGAACGGGGTGCGAGACGCCACCTTCGAGGCTTCCAACCTCACCTGCGCGCAATTCGAGCAGATCCGCAAGGAAGCTGGCCATGGTCTTGAGCTGAAAGCGGCGGGGAATCTGATCGAGGAACTCCGCATCGTCAAGGACCGTGGTGAGATTGAGGCCATTCGCGGCGCAGGGAGAGTGACGGCGGAGGTTTTCGCGGAGGTGCTGCCGCTGATCCGGCCCGGGGTGATCGAACGGGACCTGGCGGCGGAAATCGAGTACCGGATGCGTAAAAAGGGGGCGGAGGGCGCGGCCTTTGAGACGATTGTGGCCTCGGGGCTCCGCTCCGCCTACCCGCACGCGCGACCTTCCTCCAAGGCCTTGCGCGAAAGTGAGTTGGTAATCTTCGACCTCGGTGCTATACTCGGCGGTTACGCCGCTGACATGACGCGGACGGTATTTCTAGGTGAGCCGAATCGCCGCGTCCGGAACCTCTACTCCGCAGTTTTGAAAGCCCAGGCGGGGGCCCTCCGGGCGGTCCAGGATCCGACCCCCGCGGGGGAAATTGATTCCACGGCGCGCCGCATCCTGGCAAAACACCGGCTTGCCCGGTACTTTACGCACAGCACCGGCCACGGGGTGGGCTTGGAGATCCACGAAAGACCCCGCTTGGCCAAAAAGGAAACTACTCGCCTCAGGTGCGGCTCGGTGGTTACGGTGGAGCCAGGGGTTTACTTGGAAGGGTTGGGCGGCATCCGCATTGAGGATACGGTGCTCGTGGGGCCCCAAGGCCCCGAGGTCCTCACCCCGGCATCGAAGGATTCCTGGGTTATCAGCTAATGCTTGGGACACGGTATGCGGGAATGGATTTAACAAATTATGAAGTATGAATTCTGAATTATGAATGCAAGACTTCTTGGACTTACTCCGACGCAATTGAGATTGGGGACGTTCACCATTCATAATTCAGATTTCATAATTTGCTTTCGCCCCGTATCCGGAATTCCTAATTTGGAGCAAACGAATGCCCGGTAAGAAACCCACAGGCAGCGTTCCTAGTCCCGGGCGGACTTGGAACTTGGACGATATCCAGGAGTTGCTGGACCTCCTGGCGGCGAAGGAAATCACCGAATTCGAAATGGAGCAGCAGGGGGTCAAGATTCGCGTCCGGCGTGGGAACTCCCAACCCGCGAACACCGCAAATGCCAACGGCTATATAATTGGTCCCGGGACAGCGCCAATGGCAGGCACTCAGGGTCCTGTTCTTGCGACCTCGGAGGCGACGGTTCCTAAAACCCCCTCGCCCGCTTCGGCGGCAACCGGTCCGGCGGTGCCCGAGTCGGCTGGCGAATCCACCGAGGGACTTTTTGTCATGAAATCACCCATCGTGGGCACTTTTTACTCAGCGCCCGCTCCCAGCGCCCCGCCTTTCGTGAAGGTGGGTGACACGGTGCAGGTCGGTCAAGTCATTTGCATCATCGAAGCCATGAAGTTGATGAACGAACTGGAAGCCGAGGTCGCCGGGCAAATTGTCCGAACCTACGTCGAAAACGGCCAGCCGGTGGAATACGGGCAGTCGTTATTTGCCATCGAGCCGACGAGGAAAAAATAGGTTGTAGGTGACAGGTTACAGGTTGCGATTAATGGCCAGTGGTCCAAAACTAAGAATTGCAAGGTCTAACCTATAACCTATAACCGATAACCTGTAGCCTAAAACTTGCTCTTCACACATGTTCAAGAAGATCCTGATTGCCAACCGCGGGGAAATAGCTTTGCGGGTGATTTGCGCCTGCAAGGAATTGGACATTCCTACCGTCGCCGTGTATTCCGAGGCTGACCGTAACTCCCTGCACGTACGTTTTGCCGATGAAGCCGTTTGCATTGGCCCGCCGCGCAGTGCCGACAGTTATTTGAACGTCGCCAGCATTATTTCCGCCGCGGAAATCACCGGTGCGGAAGCCATTCATCCCGGCTACGGTTTTCTGGCGGAAAGTGCTTATTTTGCTGATGTTTGCGAGGCTTCCAACCTCACCTTTATCGGCCCCCGCCCGGAAGTGATCAGCCTGATGGGCGACAAGAACCGGGCACGGGCGAGAATGAAGGAGTTAGGCCTGCCGGTGTTGCCGGGTTCGGAAGTGATTACGTCGGAAGAAGCCGCCTTGCGGGAAGCGGAGTCCATCGGCTACCCCGTGATTGTGAAGGCCTCAGCGGGGGGTGGCGGCCGGGGAATGCGCATTGTGAACTCGGCAGACGAACTCCCCCATCTTTTCAAGACGGCGCAGAACGAGGCGGCGGCGTCTTTTGGAACCCCCGACGTCTATGTGGAAAAGTACATTTCCTCCCCCCGCCACATTGAGTTTCAGGTTCTGGGCGACCAGCACGGCCGGGTAGTCCACTTGGGCGAGCGCGAGTGCACCATTCAGCGCCGTCATCAGAAGCTGGTGGAAGAGTCCCCCTCCACCCAGATTGACGAGGAGACCCGCCAGCGCGTTGGACATCAAGTCATCCAGGCGCTCCAGGAGATCGGATACACCAGCGCCGGCACGGTTGAGTTGTTGATGGACGAGAACCGCAAACTCTATTTTCTGGAAATGAACACGCGCATTCAGGTGGAGCATCCCGTAACGGAAATGGTGACGGGATTGGACTTGGTGAAGCATCAGATTCTGATTGCGGCGGGCGGGGAAGTGCCTTTCGAGGGTGAGACAATTGGATTGCGCGGCCATGCAATCGAATGCCGCATCTGTGCCGAGAATCCGCAGACCTTTGCCCCCTCCGCCGGAAAGATTACGGTGTTCCACGAACCCGGCGGCACGGGCGTGCGCGTCGATACGGCTGCTTATCCCGAGTCGGTGATCCCGCCTTATTATGATTCCCTGATCGCCAAGCTCGTCGTGCACGGCAAAGACCGCCCGGAGGCCATCCGCCGCATGAGCCGGGCCCTGGAAATGTTCATTATCGAGGGCATCTCCACTTCCATCCCTGTTCACGAGAAGATCATGGCTGACCCGGACTTCCAGGCAGGGAACTTTGACACCCACTTTTTGAGCCGATACGCACGGAACGGCGACGCCTGAACGGATTGAATCATTGAGTCATCGAATCATTGAGTCATTGAGTTATTGGATCATTGGGTCATCGAATCATTGGGACACCCGGTCTTCGTTTTTTCAATGGCTCAATGACCCGATGACTCAATGATTCAATTATTCAAAGATCTGATGGCCCGATGATTGTAATCCCCCGTCTTTATGCCATAATTGACCCTGCTCAGGCGGGCGGCCGCTCCTCCCTCGAGGTGGCGGCGGCACTTCTGGCGGCAGGCGTCCGGCTTATTCAATATCGAGATAAACAGGTCTCTTCCCGCGAACTTTACGCGAGTGCGCAGGAGGTGGCCGAATGTGTGCACCCGGCGGGAGGAATCTTCATCGTCAACGACCGCGCTGACATCGCCCGCGCCGTGGACGCCGATGGAGTGCATGTGGGCCAGGACGACCTGCCCGTGGAGTCTGCCCGCGCCCTGCTGGGTCCCGGCAAGCTCGTCGGTTACTCCACTCACGTTTTGGAGCAGGTTCGGGAGGCGGATGCATCCTCGGCGGATTACATTGCGTTCGGGCCCATCTTTCCCACCGCCAGCAAGGCGAATCCGGACAGGGTGGTGGGCCTTTCCGGTCTTCGCGAAGCGCGTAAGGCCACCAGGAAGCCACTGGTGGCCATCGGAGGAATCACCCTCGAAACCGCCCGCGCCGTCATCGAGGCCGGGGCAGACTCCGTCGCCGTCATCAGCGCCTTGGTGGGAGCATCCGACATTCGCGCGCGCGCGCAGGAGTTTCTCAAGCAAGTGGGATCTGCTTCAGAGTAACGGGGGTAGAAGGGCAAATGTAAATTGTAAATGGTAAAATGTAAAAGCCTAAGTACTTTATAATTTACCATTTACATATCGTCCTTTTCCTATGGAAACAAGCACAACAACCGCCAATTCGCAACCGTCCGACCTCGTGAAGGGCCTCGGCCTATTCGATTCCACGACCCTGGTCATGGGGTCCATGATTGGCTCGGGTGTATTTATTGTGGCGGCTGACATCGGCCGCCAGGTGAGGTCGCCGGGCTTGTTCTTTCTTACTTGGATTATCAGCGGCCTGATGACCGTCATCGCGGCGATCAGCTATGGCGAACTGGCGGGCATGATGCCGCGGGCGGGCGGACAGTATGTCTACCTGCGCGAAGCCTTTGGCCCACTCTTTGGCTTCCTTTACGGGTGGACGCTCTTCCTGGTCATTCAAACCGGCACCGTAGCGGCCGTGGCCGTGGCCTTCGGGAAATTCTTCGGAGTATTTGTCCCTTGGGTGTCGGCCAAGACGATATTGGTGGACCTCGGGACCCCCGTGATCTTCGGCCACCCCACGGCGCTCACGTTTTCATCGCAACAGCTCATTGCCATCGTGGTGGTGTTTTTCCTGAGCGTGCTGAACATTTTCGGGCTGCGGGTGGGCGCGGGAGTTCAGAATGTGTTCACGGTTTTAAAGGTGGCCGCTCTGCTGGGGGTGGTGGCGCTGGGCATCTGGTGGGCTTTTGGCCACCCCGTTCCGGCCTCCACCACCCAGGGTTTCTGGCAGGGCGCGCAGTGGGATTTGGCTACGCTCACGGTGGTTTCCGTAGCGCTGGTGGGGCCGCTATTCTCCTCCGACGCGTGGAACAACGTCACCTTTACGGGCAGTGAGGTCATCAATCCCAAGCGCAACCTGCCCCTGGCGCTCTTTCTGGGCACCACCACGGTCTGCGTCATCTATTTCTTGTGCAATTGGGCCTATTACCGCGCCCTGCCGTTTTATGGAGTGCCCCTCGGCGGGCTGCTGGAGCAGGGGATACAACACGCCGCGGAGGACCGCGTGGCCACGGCCGCCGTCCAGGTGATGCTGGGGGGGCATGGGGCGCGGCTGATGGCCGCCGCCATCATGATTTCCACCTTCGGGTGCGCCAACGGACTGGTTCTGGCGGGGGCGCGCGTGTATTACGCCATGGCCAAGGACGGCCTGTTTTTCACCTCCGTGGGAAAGGTCCATTCCCGCTATCACACGCCCGCCGTTTCGCTGATGGTCTCCGCGGTCTGGGCGGCCATCCTGACCCTTACGGGCAGTTACAACGAATTGCTGGACTATGTGATCTTTGCCGTGGTGCTGTTTTATATTTTGACCATCGCGGGCATCTTCCGGCTGCGGCGGACGCGCCCGGAAGCGCCGCGGCCGTATCGAGCCTGGGGCTACCCCGTCCTTCCCCTGCTGTACATTGCCTTCGCGTCATTTGTGGAACTGGCTTTGCTGACCCACAAAACCCTGCGCAGTTTTGCCGGTTTGAGCATCGTCGCCATCGGCATTCCCGTCTATTATTTCTGGCGCTCGCGGCGGGCGACTGGGATTGCCGATTCGCCATCGGCGATTGACGATTAAAACCGGAAATCAACGCAGCCGCAGGCTTGCATCCCGGTGGGCGGATGGTTATACTAAAGGTATGAAAACGGCGATATCGATCCCCGATAAGATCTACCAGGGCGCGGAGCGTCTGGCGCGCCGGACGAAGAGGTCACGCAGTCGCCTGTATGGGGATGCGCTCCGGGAATATCTGGCGCGCCACGCGCCGGACGAAGTCACCGAGGCGATGAACCGGGCTTGCGCCGAGGTGGGCGAATCCCCAGATCCCTTCGTTTCCTCCGCCGCGCACCGCATCCTGGAGCGAAGCGAGTGGTAATCCTCCAAGGCGATGTCTGGTGGGCGGATCTCCCGGCCCCGGCGGGCTCGGGTCCGGGCTTCCGAAGGCCCATCGTCGTTGTGCAGGGTGACGCATTGAATCGGAGCCGCATTGCCACTGTCGTCTGCGTTCCCCTGACCAGCAACCTCAAATGGGCCCTGGCTCCGGGAAACGTCCATCTGTCGGCTCGTCTCACCGGTCTCCCCAGGGCTTCCGTGGCCAATACTTCCTTGATCGTCAGTATCGATAAGAATCTACTTACTGAGCGCGTGGGCAAGCTACCACCCTCTCATTTGCATTTGGTGCTCGCAGGAATCGATACGGTCCTGGGCAAATAGCGCCAAGCCCTCAACCCAAGCGCCCAGGCCCCATCTGCGGTTAGGCGGCAAACCCTCAATTGGTAGGCTGGCGCAGGGTGAGGCTCTGCGTTTTCGGCATGGTAAGAATGACAACGGGCATGCTCAGAGACGCGAATCCATTTGGGGACGCGGGTGCAAGGCCTGGCATGGGCGGGTTGTGTGTGGCGCCCCGATGCATCGGGGTGCCACCCCGCCACCGATCAGAGCACCCGCGTTGGATGGCCGCGCGAAAGCCGCAGGTCCTTTTTTCGCTAAGGTTTCTTGACCACGGTAATGCCAAGGTCGACGTGGCCCTTGGCTTCGAAATGCATATCGAAACCGATTCTGCCCGGTCCCTGGCCAAGGTTTCCGCCGGCGGCGATGTCTCCTGGATTGGCCTTACTTTCCTCTACACGAAATCCTTTTGCCTTCAATTTGCCGAGGTACTCCCGAACATTCTCCGGGGTGACCCCGTCATAGTAGAGGTTGTACATCGTTTGGTCTCCGAAATCGGCTTTCGCGGATTGTTTGCTGAAGGTCCCGTAGGTGAAGGGCGGCATTGCCTCCGGAATCCCCTCCAGCCAACCTCCGGTGCCCCCTGCCGGCGGCGCCACGGGCACCTGTGCGGTGGACGCTGCGGGGCCCTTGGCGGCAGCCCCGCCAGCCGATTCCGGGGCAGGTTTAGAACCACAGGATACAAGAAAAACAACCAAAGTCATGAGGACAGCAATTCCTGCAATCAGTGAGACTCGTCGCAGTTTCATAAAGCCTCCTTAAGGTAGAAGCCAGGATTTGCATATAGCCGGAATCGCCGTTATGGACGCCGGCCCGGCGGAAATCCTACGCCTAACTGCAACTACATGCAATCGCGCAATGAGCGGGGGCGTAGCGCGGTGATGCGAATCCGTTTGGGGACGCGGGTGCAAGGCCAATCATGGGCGGGATGTGTGTGGCGCCCCGATGCATCGGGGCGCTCAATACGGATGCATCCTATGCATCAAGCACCCCGATGCATCGGGGTGCCACCCCGCCACGGTCAGAGTACCCGTGTTGGATGGCCCTGCCAAAGCCGCTCCGCACACGGGGCCGGATGACGAGCCGCAGACGAGGGCAAACTGGGCCCACGGCTTCGCTAACTCGCCGACCGCTCATCCGACTAATGCAGCAAAATCACTCGCGGTAACGATCCGGGTGGCTTTGTGGCGGTGGAGGGCAAGCAGCCCGCTCTTGTCGCCGGTCACAAGATAGTCGGCGTTGCCTGCTTCGCACAGAGCCAGTAGAAAATCGTCCGCGGGATCGGGAGAGCGATTCACGGGTGGGAGTGGGCTCACGTCCTCGGCGAGCCTTTTGATCTGGTTGACCAGGCGGCCGGCCTTATAGGGTTTGATGAGGTCGGTGACGCGCGGCTTTTCGAGCGTGGCGAGCAACTCGTCGAGATGTGCCGCGCAGGTGAGGAGCGTGAATTTTCCCTCGACCCAGGCGTTATAGATCGCGGCGGGCTTGCCGGCCGGAGCGATCAGGGCGAAGACGAGGATGTTGGTATCGAGCACCACGCGCATCAGGCTTTACCTTCGATCGAGCGCGACGTTCGGCGCGGACCTCGCGGACTGCCTCGTCGACGATGCGCTGAATTTCGTCCGGGTCGGCATCGGCGTTGCGTGCCTTGATGTCCTCAACGCTGCGCTGAAACACGCGCCAGCGGACGGCGTCTTCGATGAATTTGGAGAGGTCGCCCTTTTTCATGCCCCGAGCGCCCAAAAAGGTGCGCAGGGTGAGATCGGTTTCCTTTGAGACCTTGATGTTCCAGCGGACAGCTTCTTGTTCCATTTCCACACCTATACATTCAGGCAGATAAACACCTATACACGTATTGTAGGCCGGAATCCACGCGGGGGCAAGGGCTTTTGCGTCCCGGGGCGGCGGATTGCGCAGAGCAAAGCTCTGCGAATCCAAGGCCGCAGAGCTTCGCTCTGCGCAATCCAAGGTCACAATCCAAGCCGAATCCAAGCCCGTCATCGGGAGATAATGCGTGGAGATCTCTGACTCCACCAGCGAAACCGGACTGAGCTACCCCTGCTTCAACACCTCTTCGATGGTCACGATATCCGCCAACCCGGAACAGCCGTAGATGGCCGGTAGAATGTGATTCGCCGGGTGCGTGCGCCGCCATTGCGCGACTCTCTCCGTTCCCGCCCGGTAGGCGGGAAGATACATTCTGCCCAGCAAGGGATGTTGACCCCAGGCCCCGGAGAGCTTGTTGGCGCGCTCTTCGGTGACCAGGAAATCGTTGCGAAGGACGGCCGCCACTTTCTCGCGCTCCACTTTCTCTCCCCACGTCAGGTAGGAAGATTGATTTTTGGCATCGTCCTGAAGTAACGCCAGCAACACGCCGATTTGCAAATCCTCGTCGGGTAGCTGCTCGATTTCGGTCACGCCATGGGCGATGAGAATGGCGTTGTTGGCGATTCCCTCGTACAGGGTGCCGGAGCGGGTGTTCATGGTCGGGACCGTGACCTCGAAGCCGGCCTTCCCGCGGACATAGAGATTCTGCAAGTAGGCAAACGTGGTAACGTGCCCGGGAACAACTTCATGGCTTACCAGTTGCTCGAACTCCGGCACCGACATTTGGAGCGAAGCGTTAATCTCATACGTGGCTTCGTACTGCGGGCTGCCATCCGCGTTCCGCGCCCGCCCCAGGTAGTTCATCGAGCCGGAAAACCATGCGTCTTTAATGGGCAGGAATTCAATATTGGCCCGCGGCACCGGCGCGAGCTCCCGGGGAAGATAGGGAAGCAGGTTGACCGCGCTGAGGCGGTCAAAGTGGGCGATAAATGCAGCGCCAAGGGCGCGGACCGAAGCCATGGGAACCAAGCGATCCCGCCGCCACGCATCCACCGCCCCCAGCAAGCCGGCGGAACCTGAGGTGGCGTAACCCGCCCGGCCCAACAACTCCGCCACACGCGCGCGCTTCGCTTCAGGGTGGGAGGCTTCCGGTGGACGCCCGGTCGAGGCCTCAACAGATCGCACGTAGGGAACCGGTGCGCCTTTCCCCAGCACTTCCATGGCAAGGTCCCACATAGTCTCAAGGCATAGCGCCAGGCCCAGCAGATACTCACCGCGCGTGCCGCCCATCTTCCGTGCCTCATCTCGAATACCACCGATGGCTCGCCGAATGTCCACCTTGCGCAGGTATTCCTCCACCGCCTGTTGATCCACTTTCTTACTGGAAACTCCGCCGCTCTCCCGCACGCGCGCTGCCGCCGGAACCGTGTAGGCCGCAGGCAGTGGCTCATCGGAGAACCACGAGTCCGCAATGAACCGTCCCGTGCCCGAGGGACACATGACATCGCCCCCCCAAAGCGTGTCGATGCCAAGAACTGCGTCGGCGACATATCGTCCTATCGTGTCCATTGATCGCTCCTCACTTTTCTGCTGCGGATTGCCTCCGCAGCAAGTCCGTAGCGCGGACCGCCGGTTTTGCGGTCCGCGTCCTTTCGGTCGGAATCACGTCCACAGTGTTGTAGTGTATCGCCGTGTCGGATTCTCGGCGTCCTTATGGTTCGAACCGATATTTCGTCATCACCGTGCACTTGCTTCCCCGGCATGCCCGAGAAGAGACGCGGACCACAAAAGCGGCGGTCCGCGCTACCCGCCCGAAACGATCACGCTGTGCCCTGCTTCTGGTCGGCAAGCTCGTCGTGAAAAACCTTGGCGTCCGACACCTCCAAGAGCGCCTTTCGCCCTTCGTAGTCGGGATGGCGGGGGAAGTTAAGAATCTTGCAAAGATAGTAATGAAAGTCCTTAATTGGGACTTGGTAAAAGTCGAAATAGTCAACAAATTCCAGCGTGATTTCGTCAGGACCAACGGCCAAATCCTTTTCTTGATCCCAGTATCCACTCCTTTCCGGTCCACTTGATCGATTGATCAGAATCAACGAACTATGCTGTGGGACAACCCTCAGAACGGGCGGAGGTATATCCTCCCCTTCAGCTTCTCCTTCATAGGAAAGCTCACCCAAAACAAGTGAATCAAAAAGCAGTTTTTGTATCGGTTCAAAGGTATCTAGAGCGAAACCGACATTCTCCCGCTTCGAGAAATAAACGTTCCACAGGTTTCGCGAACACTCGCGATAGGCGGTCATCAGTTCCGTGATATCTCTCATGGCCATGATGGATAACCTCCTAGAGCGTGTA
>Ga0326727_10014982_pt1 | contig 16751 bp, 13 predicted proteins | sample MB2enrmetagenome_FD_207643 | JGI IMG/M metagenome (GOLD analysis project Ga0326727, IMG submission 207643) | Lab enriched peat soil microbial communities from McLean, Ithaca, NY, United States - MB29MY | ecosystem: Environmental > Terrestrial > Soil > Wetlands > Peat | place: USA: New York...
GCGAGCGTGGACTCGGGAACCTGAGCGACGCGGCGGTGCCGGACCCGTCGCTTTGCCGCTTTCGCGTCCGGCAGCGGGTACCAGTCGCAGAGGCACAGGCCTCTGGGGCAACCTTCGTGCGGGAGCCGGTGCGCGTGCAGCTCTGCCGTGATGCGGAAGGCTTGCCCATCGTCGCGGTCGCAGGTCTCGCAGCAGCCCGCGGCGACCAGCTCGGCGCGTGCTCCGAAGCCGACGAGTGAGCGCAGAGCGGCGACCGACCACTCGCGGTGCAGCGCAGCGATCTCCTCGGGCGGCGGGACGGGGGAGCCGGCCGCCATGTGCATCGCGGCAGCCTGCTCTCGCCGGACTCGCGCCACTTCCTCCCAGCGCTTCTCGTGCCGCGCCGCACGCACGGCATGCTCGGCAGCGGCGAGGTAGAGGTCGCGTGACGCTTGGACCGCCGCCGCCGAAGGTGGCGCCGCGGCCAGTCGACTGACCCGGGCGGCCGGTGCCGACACCCCCCTGGCCAGGGCCAGCCAGCGGCGGCGCGCGCTCCTCCAGTTGCGCTCGTTGGTCTCGCGCTGTCGCTCGGCTTCGAAGACCGCGAGCGCCTCCTCGGTGAGGAGCACCCGCCTGCCCTCGACGCGCCGCACCACGATCCGACGCCTGCATCTTGGGCAGAGACGGCCACGCTCCGGTGCCGGGTCCAGCAGCACGGCACAGTACGGGCACGCCACAGGTGTCACGGCCAGAGGTTCTGCTGAGGCCGCGGGCCGCTCGGCAGGCACGCCCCCATCCGGCCCGGGGAGCGCACGCTCGTCCACCCCGGACCGACGATCCGTTCCGGTGTCTGGTCTGCCACCTCCGAGGAGGCGCCTCAGGAAGCCGATGTCCGTTCCCCGCGCTGCACTCGCCTGTGCTCAGGGTACTCCGCGGGTCGGCCGCCGTGCCCGACGATCCCTGAATACTTGGAGCCTGAGCAGGCCGGCCTCGATCAGGCCACGACGAGCGCCGCCGGGTCGCCCCGCTCCGCGCAGGCCCGGGCCACCCTGGCGCGGCGCGCCTGCACCGATGTGCCCTACGTGGCGCGCATCACGCGCTCCGCCAGCCCTAGCGGAAGCGCGCCGCTCCCTGTGATGGTGTCGTGAAACTCGCGCAGCGCGGGCACCGGCACATCGGCTGCCGCAATCCCTGTGAAGCCGTGCGCGGCGAGCCAGTCGCCCCGTATCCGCAGGATGTCGAGGCAGCCGGTCAGGTAGGCGGAGGCCTGGGTCGGCCACGCGCAGTAGCGGCCTACCTCGGCCCGCGCCGTCGGTTCGGGCAGGCCCGCCTTCGTCCGCATGAACTCGACCGCTTCCTCGGACGTCATTTCACCGAGGTGGAGGCTGGTGTCGACGACGATCCGCGCTGCGCGGAAGAGTGTGGCCTTCAGGTGGAACAGCTCCTGGATCGGGTCTGTGAAGAAGCCGCGCTCCCGCATCATGCGCTCCGCGTAGAGCGCCCAGCCCTCCGTGAAGTACGGGGTTCCGAAGACCCGTCGCGCGGCGCTCCGGTTCCGTTTGCGCATCACAAGGTGCCAGTGGTGCCCGGGATACGTCTCGTGGACGGAGACCGTGGGGATGTCGCCCCAGCTGTTGGCCTCGAGTCGCTGCTGGACCTCTGGCTCCGGGGTGCCGTCCGGGGCAAACGGTACGAAGAAGTGACCCGTCCACGAGCGCGAGAAGGCGGGCGGGGCGTTGTACGAGGCCACGCCCAGGACAGGCCGTTGGAAGACCGGCGACGGCTCCACCAGGCAGCGTTCCTCGGGCGGCAGCGTGACGAGCCCGCGCTCGGCCAGGAACGTCCGGGCCCGTGCCGTCCAGTCGGCGTACCCTTGCCGCATCGCCTCCTCTGTCGCAGGGTGGTCGCGTCCGGCCTCATCCAGCACCGCTGCCCAGTCGTCAGTCCCTCGAGCGCGTTGGGCCAGCTCTGCCATCTCGGTGGCGAGGCGCTCGTACTCGGCCCGACCGCGTTCGCGCAGGCCGCGAGCGTCGGTATCGAGCAGCTCCTTCTCGCGCAGAAGACGCGTGTAGCGGTCCTCACCGAGCTGCCAGGTCCCCGTGGCCGCGTCGGCGACGCGGTCAAGATGCGCGGCCCAATCGTCCATGGACTGCGCGGCCTCGGCTCCCGACGCGGCCAGCTGGTCACGGCGTTCGCCGGGCTCGACATCGAGGGGTAGCAGCTCGCCGAGATACCTGGCCCCGCCTCGTGCCGCCCCGGCCCCGCGCTTGAGGATCAGCGGATGCGCGAGCGACGGGTCGAGGTTCGCGATGCCCTCGCGGACGACGCGCGGGATCTGGCGCATGCGCGCCACCGCCGATTCCACCAGCTCGCCCTCCGGCCGAAGCCGGTGCAAGAACAGCGCAAAGATGCCGTCGAGGGCCACGTTCGTATAGGTCGCTGGGTCACGGCGCCAGTTCTGCCAGTCGGCAAGGATCAGGCGGCCCCGCAGGACCGAGCGCACCAGGTCGCGGTCGACCTGTTCGTCGGGCGTCAGTCCGTCGTCGGCGACGGCGTCGAAGCGCGCCATCCACTCCGCCGCCTCGGCGTCGCGTCTCGCGAAGGACCCCGCCGACAGGTCGTCGACGCGGTCGTCGTACTCGGTGAGCCCGAGCTGGCTAGCGCGAACCGGCGACTGCGCGAACTCGCGCGCGAGGAACTGGTCGACCATGGACTGGAAGGTCATGCCTCACTCCTCCGTTGCCTGCCGAGCGCCCTGTGCACCATCGTGCCACTCACGGCGCAGCCGGGTTGACATACCAGCAGCGCGGAGCGACGGGACACCGGCTGCACGCCGGGTTGCGCGCCGTGCAGGTCCGTCGCCCGTGCGTGATCAGGTTCACGTGCGCCTCGTACATCCGCTCGGGCGGGAACCTGTCGAGAGCGATGTCGTGGGCGCGATCGGCGGGCGTCCGCGCAGGGATGATGCCGATCCGCGACATCACCCGGTGCACGTGCGTGTCCACCGGCATGAGCGGCTGCCTGAAGCAGAACAGCAGCACGACGGCTGCCGTCTTGGGCCCAACGCCGTCGAGCCGCACCAGCCATTCGCGCGCGGCACGCGGATCCAACCCGGCCAGGAAATCCAGGCTGTAGTCCCCGCGCTCATCGCGGATCCGGCGAAGGGCAGACTGGATGCGGGGCGCCTTCTGCCGTGCCAGCCCGCCCGAGGCGATGGAGGCCGCGACGTCACCCACCGCTGCGGCGGCCACCGACTCCCAGTCCGGGAAACGGGCCACGAGCTCGTCGAAGGCGCGCTCCGCGTTGAGGTCGCTGGTGTGCTGGGACAGGATGGTCAGGACCAGCTCGTCGGTCGGCGGGCGGCGCGGTGCCCAGTGAGGCAGGCCGTAGAGCCCCTGCAGGCTCGTCAGCACGAACTCGATGAGGCAGGGGCGCTCGCGCTCGAGCGGCACGGCGGCGGCAGACTCGGTCACGAGGCGGTACCAGCCGAACTCGCCTCACCCCGGCCAAGGGTGTCCAGCTCGGCACCAAGCGAGACCAGCCGCGCCACGCGCTCGGCCGCCCGCGCGACCGGTTCGGCCCCGGCCGCCATCGCCGCCTCCAGACCCCGGTGGTCCTCGCAGGCGGAGACGACGACGGCGTCGAGCTCGGCGAGCGCCGCGACCCCCTCGGGCTCGATGCCGCCAGCGATCACCACGCACGGCCGGCGCGCCTCACGCGCGTGCAGTGCGATCCCGTGCGCAGTCTTGCCGAATGCCGTCTGCGCGTCGACGCGACCCTCGCCGGTGACCACCAGCCCGCAGGCCGCGAGGCGTTCGGCGAACCGGACGAGCTCCATCACCACGCCGATCCCGGGGCGGACGGACAACGCGGCCACGCGGCCGGCAATGGCGAGGAGGCCCCCGACCGTGCCGCCCGCAGCCCCCGAACCGGGCACATCCGCGACGGCGCAGCCGGTGGCAGTGGCGAGCACATTCGCGTAGTGGGCCAGCGCGTCGTCCAGCTGACGGACCTGCGCGGGCGAGGCGCCCTTCTGCGGCCCGTATACGGCCGCGGCACCGTTCGGTCCGCAGAGCGGGTTCGTGACGTCGGACGCGACGACCAGCCGGACGTCGCGCAGGAGCGGCGAGAGGCCGGTGAAGTCGACGCGCGCGAGCCTGGCGAGCGCGGCCCCGCCCGGCGCGAGGTCGCGGCCGGCCGCATCGAGGAACCGTGCGCCGAGGGCCGCGAGGAGGCCCGAGCCACCGTCGGTCGTGGCGCTGCCGCCAACGCCAAGGATGATGTCGCGCAAGCCAAGCCCGATCGCCGCCGCGAGCGTCAGCCCGGTCCCGAACGTGCTCGCGGCGCCCGGATCGCGCTCTTGTGTGGCGACTCGCCACAGCCCCGACGCGTCCGCGAGCTCCACCACCGCACGGTCGCCGGAGCGCAGGTACCGCCCTTCGACCGGCTGCCCCAGCGGATCCTGCGACGCCGTAGGCAGCTGCTTCCAAGAGGCATCCGCTGCTCGGAGCGCGTCGAGCAAGCCGGCGCCACCATCGGAGATCGGGCAACGGTCGACGATGTCGTCTGGGCGAGCGCGAGCCCACCCCAGGGCGATCGCGTCGGCGACCTGGATGCTCGTGAGCGAGCCCTTGTACGAGTCCGGCGCGGCGAGCACCCGGAGCGGCATGCGGTCAGCGACCCGCCCGGCCGGGCCCGGCCTCAGCCATCACAACCCCCGGGGCCCGGCGACGCTCCAGGTACTCCGGGATGCGGAGCATCGGCGGCCGTTCTTGGTCGGCGAGCTCGATCACCTCGAGCGACAGGCGCGTGGGCGACGAACGAGGCAGCTTCATGGTGGAGCCGAGCTCTGCAAAGAGGTGCGCGCGACGGCGCTCCTCAAGGCGCTTCATGACCGCTTGGAGGATCACGAAGCTCATGCGGCTGAGCCCCTCGAGCTCTTGGTTGCGGTGCACGCGCCGTTCGAGGTCGACCTGCCCAAGCCCCTCGAGGCCGACGCGCTCGATTGCGTCGATGAGGTGGCCGATCTCGACCGCATAGCCGGTGAAGAACGGGAGCGCCTCGAGCAGGCTGCGTCTCCCCGCGTACTCTCCCGAGAGGGGCTGGATCATGCCCGACAGCTCGGGGAAGAAGAGGTTGATGAGGGGACGTGCGACGAGCTCGGTAACGCGCCCCCCTTGGCCCTCGCGAAGCACCCCGCCCTCCACAATGGGCCGCTCGTAGTAGCCCTTGACGTAGGCGATGCGGGACTCGGTGAGCAGGGGGCCCAGCGTCCCGTACGCCAGGCGGGGCTCCCAGTCTCGCACATCCGTGTCGCACCAGACGACGATGTCGCCACTGGTCTCGTACAGGCTCTTCCAGAGTGCCTCGCCCTTGCCCCGGTAGGAGCCGTAGCGAGGAAGCACGTCCGCATGCTGCACGACGCGCGCGCCCTCCGAGGCGGCGACCGCGCGCGTGCCGTCATCCGACGCCGAGTCGATCACCAGGAGTTCGTCGACGAGCGGGACGCGCTCCATCAGCTCCTCCCGGGCGCAGCGCACGATGGGCCCGACCGTGGCCGCCTCGTTGAGCGTGGGCAGCACCAGGCTGACGGTGACGCCCTGCCGTTCCTTTAGGCTTACCAGGCGAGTCAGGTCGGCGAACTCGCCGTGGTGGAAGTTCGACTCGGCGAACCAGCGGTCGACGCGGACGGCGACGCTGCGCTCCTCCTCGACGGCGCGGTCGATCGACTCCAGCGTCTCGGTTTGCCGTGCCGCCTGTTCGAACCCCGCGTGTGTAGGCGCCTCCTTCGTCTTGACCACGATGACGGTGGTCCGTGCCTTCTGGGCGATGTGCTCCGGGAGCGCGCCGAAGAGCCCGCCCGCGGTGGGGGTCGAACTGGAAGGGTCCCCGGCAGGCGACCCCCTGCCAGGCAGGCCGCCCGGCACCGACGCGCCCATCACGAGCAGGTCGGCGCCTTCGGCCTCGCGGATGATCGCGTTGCGGACGTTGAGCGCCTCCCGGATGATCGGCACGGACCGGCCACGGGCTTGCCGGCGGATGAATGCCTGCAGCGCGCGCTCCGCCTGCGCGCGGACCTCCTCGCCCACCCCAGGCGGCAGTACATGCATGACGGCGACCTCGGCGTCCATGCGGCGCCCGAGTGCGTCGGCGAACCGCAGCGCGAGATCGGCATGCGGCCCACCGCGGACCGGGACGAGGATGCGCCGCACTGCGTCCACGCCGCGCTGCTTGACCACGGCGATGTCGCATGGCGCGTCGCGCACGACCGCGTCGATCGTTGGCGAGAACGTGGCGTTCGTGCCGCGGCGCCCACCCGGCGTGCCGGTCCACCCGAAGACGATCAGGTCGACGTCCTCCTCGGCGGCCGTTTCCAGGATGCCCTCCGCGGCTTGGCGCCCGATCCGTACAAGTGTCCGCAGCTCGACCCCTTCCGGCACGAAGTCCAACACGCGCTGAAGCAGCCGCCGGGCGTGCCGTGCTCGCGTCGCCCCTTCGGACAGTGGCTCGCCTTCTGGGATCTCCACGATCCCGAGCACGACCAGGCACCCGCTGCGGTCCATCACGGAGGCGCCGATCCGGACCAGGCCCGCCGCGGTTCGGGGGTTCGCTAGCGGGATCAGGATCCGCTGTGGCAGGTGGCCGCTCATTCCAATGGCTCCGGTGCGGCAGCGGCGTCCTGCCAGCGCGTGACCAAGTAGGGCTTGGCCAGTTCGAACGCCCGTGCTTGTCGCTCGACGACCGCCTCGGCTTGCTCTCCCCGCAGCTCGTCCACCTCAAGCAGCAGGCTCGCCACGCGGCCGAAGTAGAGCGGCACCAGCGCCGCGACGAGCCGGTCGACGGGCAGCACCCGCCGGTGAGCCGCAACGCACACGTCGTACACCGCGTGCGCCCACGTGATGTCCGGGAAGCCGAACATCCCCGCCTGGAGGGTGCGGGGAGCGTCCGCACGCGCAGCCCCCTGAGCCGCGGATCCGGCGTCCGTGGCCAGCTCGCAGACCAGCGCCGCGGTCTCCGGCGCCAGCATCAGGTCCCACTGTTCGCCCTGCGCGAGGCGGCCGCGGTGGAACTCCTCGAGCAGCCGAACGATGTCCACCTCGAGCGGCGGCGGCTCCACGAGCCGCTCGAAACCGTACGCCGGCACGTCGTGCGAGCCGTGAACTGTGAGCCAGCGATCAGCGTGCCGCTCAGTGAGCTCGACAATTGTGCTCAGGACTTGGCTGAACATCGGCCCGAGGTCCGCGCCCGGGTCCTTCGGATCGTGCACCTTCGCCCCGAGCCGCGCCTGGCACACCGCGAAGCCGCCGGCGACGGCCGTCGTCGTCATCCAGATGTCGATCCCAAACCGGCTGACATCGGAGGTCCAGTCGTCCCGCTGGAGATAATGGTCGATCAGGTCGCTGCTCACGCCGAAGTCGCCACCGATCGGCTGGCGGATGCGAAGCCCGTACAGTGCCCTTGTCAGCGGGTACGTGACGGTGTTCGTGATGGTGCCGTCGTTCCGGTGCCGGGCGTAGAGTGGTGCTACGAAGTCGAAGCCGCCCTTCAGGACGGGCCCGGCGAGAAGCTCGATCCACTCAGGCAGGATCGAGCGCAGGTCGGAGTCGACGACGACGAGCGCCTGCACCCGGAGCGCGTGCGCGATCTGGAAGACGGTCCGCAGGGCGGCTCCTTTGCCTGCGACGCCGTCGACTTCTGGGTACGTCAGGCTGATCCGTTCGAGGCGGTTACGGGGGCGCACGAGGAGGATCCGCTCGACGTAGTCGGGCGGCTCGGTCTCGACTACTACGCGTTGCGTCCCGTCGGGCGAGCCTGCGTCGGCGTTGACCAGCACGGGACGCAGATCCGGAAAGTACTGGACGAGGCCGGCCTGAGCGGCGCGCGCGACGTGGCCGATCGTGGCCGCGTTCCGAAAGCTCGGGATTCCGACCATGATGTCGGCCCGTCCGACGCGGTCGACGGCGTCGCGCAGGGCAGGCGGGAGGGGCGACGGCATCGTCTTCACTTTACCGGACGCCGCCAGCCCGGCAGCAGCCGGCCGACGGGCTGGCGGCCCGGGGCACGTCGCCCGCAGCCTCGCTTCGTCCCCGGGGCATCGGCCCGGTCAGCGCTCTACGCTGGGCGCCACTGCGACGCGGCGGGGAGGCTCCTCGAACGTCATTGCGCCCGGCGGCCCGATGTCGATGGCGTCCTCGGCCGTGATCTGGCGGGCCAAGATGTGCAGCGCGCCCTCCGAGGAAGGGAAACCCGCCGCGGTGAACAGGTCCGCGCGACCTTCCACCGCCGGCGCACCCTCCGGCACCCGCAGCCGGATCGGCCTGCGCAGGGCATCCCGGATCGCCACAGCGAGTCGGACGATCTCGTCGCCGTCCCCCGCGACGAGGGCCGCCCAAGGCCGGTCGCCCACGACACGCGGGTCGTCGAGCGGCACGATGGCGAGGCCCCAGTCGGCGGCGGGGACGGCGTCCGCCGTCCGGCCGCCGGTTTCATGCACCATCACCTCGCCCGAGTGCACGTGCCCCGCAAACCGATCGGCCGTGAGCTCCTGGAAGGCCCAGCTGCGGAACTCGTACAGCCGATCACCGGCAAGGAAGGTTTCGTCGCTCGCGACGCGAGCCCACCAGGCCGTCACCGTGGCCGCCGAGGCGTTCGGGTCGAGTGACAATCCGGCCCGGCGGAGGCGGCGCCGCGTGCCAGCGGGAGACAGGCGGTGTCGGTCGACGTCAAGTCTCTCGGCGTCCCCGAGCTCGGCAGAGTCGCCGAGGTCGCCGATCTCGTCGGGTTCGACACCCCGCGATGCCTGCGGCAAATCGCCCGTCGCCCGTGCGACGACGTCTGCCGGCACTTGGCCGCCCGCATCGTCCGCCAGATCGGCGAAGTCGTCCTCGTCCGCGGCCTCCGCATGCACCTGACCGTCCTCGTCGTCGGCGTGCGCGTCGCGCGGAGGCTGGTAGCTGCGCCACGGACGAAGGGGGCGAAAGCCGTGCCATGCCCCGAGCCGGTGCGATGCTTCGTTGTCCTCGCCGGTGGCGTACCGGATGGCCGTGGCGCCCTGCTCGCGTGCCCAGACAAGGCACGCGCCGTGCAACAATCGAGCCACGCTGCGGTTGCGGACGCCCGGGTCGACCCGTAGCCCTTCAAGCCAGGCCTCGCCCGGCGCGAGCATCGCGACCCGGCCGATGCCGATCGGCCGGCCGGCCGACAACGGCCTTCCGAAGAGGTCGAGTTCGCGGGGCGCATCCGCGGTTGCGACGAGCAGGACACCGTCCGGAGCTTCAAGCCAGGAGTGCCAGACCGACGGGATGTAGTCCCATCCCTCCCACGTCGCCCGCGTGAAGTCGAGGACCGCGCGGGTGTCGCCGGGCCGCGCCCGCCGGACACGTATCGGTAGTGCGGGGAGCGCCCCCCGCTCGGTTCCCGTCACCGCCTCGATGGCCCCGCGAGCCAGATGATCCACTCCTCCGTCTCGCCGCCAGGCCGGTACCGGCTGTTCGACGACTTCAGGACCACGCCGTCGAAGCCGGAGGCGCGCCACGTTCGCATCCAGGGATCCGCGGGCGGCCGGGCGTACGGCGAGACCCGCACGAACTCGCCCACTTCGATGAGCGAATCGAGGACTCGCTTGCGCTCGAGGAGCGGCACGTCGAAGAGGACGCGCCCGTCGACCCGCAGCAGGTCCACGGCCACGAACGCCACTGGCCGCGTCTCTCCGTCGTCAATCGGCACAGCGACGTCGGGGTCCATCCGGTGGCCCATCACGATGTTTCCGCTCCGTCGCCCGATCGGAAGCACCGACACGGTGGTTCCCGACCGGGTAGCCTGATCGGTCAGGAACCCATCGATGACGGCGTCGTCGGCACGTACAGCCGCGCGAATAGCAGCGGTGACTGACGGCTCCTCGTCGCTGACGTCGTCGCCATACGAGTCGAGGATCGCGCACCACGCGCCACCATCGGGAGCCCGGCGGTCGGCGTCGAAGTGCACGAGCACGTGGGCACCCTGCCAGTGAGGCTCGATGATGGGGTTGTTCACGGACCGCGCCCGCCGGCCGGGCTCGGCGGTCTGGGGCCGCCACAGCAGGGGGTCGGACGGGATCATGTCGACGTGGGCCACGCGGGAGATGCTACCCCGGGCCGCTCGGCGAGGCTTCTTGCTCACCCGGATACCCTCCGGGGTGCGCCCGCAGCCACGCCCATGCCGAGCCGATCATCTCTTCTAGGCTTCCTCGGCGCGGAGTCCAGCGCAGTAGTTCACGGGCACGGGCGTTGGACGCGACGAGCGCTGGGGGATCGCCTGCCCGTCGCGGACCGAGCGCATGCGGGATGGCATGTCCAACCACGACCTCCGCCGCGCGAACCACCTCGAGGACCGTGAAGCCGGATCCCGAGCCGAGGTTGCAGACGGTCAGCCCGCCCGCGCCTGCGCTGCCAGTCGCCGCGCCCGTGCCGAGCAGATCGCTGGTCTTGTCCGGTCCGCCGCCGCAGTGTCCCGTCAGCTCCAGCGCGGACAAATGCGCATCGGCGAGGTCCTCGACATGAATGTAGTCCCGCACGCAGGTCCCGTCCGGCGTTGGGTAGTCCGTGCCGAACACGGTCAGCGACGCGCGACCCAGTGCCGCCAGCAGCACGTTGGGGACAAGGTGTGTCTCGGGGCGATGCTGCTCGCCGTTCTTCTCTGAGGCGCCGGCGACGTTGAAGTAGCGGAGCGCCACTCCGTGCAGCCCATATGCCTCGCCGTAGCAGCGCATGGCCCCCTCAAAGGCCCGTTTCGTCTCGCCGTACGGGTTGATCGGCGCGGGCGGCACGTCCTCGGTGATGGGCACGGACTCCGGCACGCCGTAGGCGGCGGCGGTCGACGAGAACACCAGTCGCCGGACCCCAGTCGCGACCATCGCGTCGAGGAGCCCGATGCCGCCGGCCACGTTTTCCGCGTAGTACAGGGCAGGCTCGGCCACGGACTGCCCAACCAGGGACCGGGCCGCACAGTGCAGCACAGCCTCGATGCCCTCGTCCTGTAGCAGCCGCTCGACGGCCGCGCGGTCACGGAGTGTGCCGTGCACCAGCCGTGCGCTCGGGCTTACCGCGCCACGATGGCCCGTGACGAGCGAGTCGAGCACGACCACGTGGTGGCCAGCCTGCACCAGACGCTCCACCGACACGCTTCCGACATACCCGGCCCCGCCGGTGACCAGCACCCTCATCGCCGCCCGAGCATACGTCGCAACAGGCCGCGCTTCGCGGTTGGCTGCGGGAGGCTCGCGTCCCCGTCGTCGTCGCCAGTTGCGGATGCGACCCCACCCGACTGCTCAGCGGGTTGCGCGAGAGCGGGCCGCTCGACCCGGTCGCCGCGCGTGGCAAGCACCTCCGACAGTCGCGCTTCCATGCGCAACGCTGCGGCGTCCTCCGGGTCAATCGTCAGCGCCCGGACGGCGAGGAGGTATGCACCACGCTCGTCGCCGCGCTCGAGCGCGCACCGCGCGAGGCCCACGACCGCGACCGCATTCTGCGGATCGGCCTCCACCAGCCCGCGGTAGATCGCTTCGGCCGTATCCACGAGGCCAACCGCGAGGTCGCGCTCGGCCTCCAGCAGCCGCTCTATCACGTTCCGTCGGTCCCGCCAGCGGGCGCTGCTTTGCGTTTGGCGGCCTGCTCGAGGAGTTCCGGCAGCCAGCCCCGAGCGTCCAGGATCGACTGCCGATACGTGTTCCGGGCAGGGTCCGCAATCGCCGATTCGAGCAGCCGGGATAGGAGTTCGCCAACGATGGGGCCCGGCTGCAGTCCCAGCTCGCGCTGCAGGTCGTGACCATTGACCGCGAGGCCGGCGATGGACGTCGCGAAACCACGCTCCCGCTGTTCCGTGATGCGCCGTCGTAGGTCCAACAGGTGTCCCTGGTCGGCACCCTGCCCGCTCCCTAGGTTGTCGGCCTCCCGCAGCGCCAGCAGGTCGTCCACGGCGTCCGGCCCCACCCGCTGCACGAGCCTGCGCACCGCCGCGTCGCTCCAGGTGATCTCGTAGTTGAACATGTGGTGGCGGACCAGGTGAGCAACGGCGTCGATCTCCTCGCGCGGGACGGCCATCCCGCGCAGCACCTCCTCGGCGATCTGCGCGCCCACCAGCTCGTGGCCGAAGAAGTGCCCATCGCTCAGGGTTCGGGGCTTGCCCGCGTCGTGGAAGAGGGCGGCCAGGGGGAGGATCTCGTCGCCATGCGAGAGCCGCCTGGCCGCGTCCACAGTGGCCAGCGTGTGCTCCCAGCAGTCCATCCCGGGGACCTTGTTCTGCGCCACGCCTCGTTGTTCGGCCAGCTCGGGGATGGCCGCGGAAAGGATCCCGGTGTCGGCCATGATGCGCAGCCCGCGGGACGGCTCCCGGGAGCGCAGCAGCTTGCGCAGTTCCCCGCCGATTCGCTCGCGGGAGACGTAGCGGACGAGATCGGCCGTCACGCACATCGCGTTGAGCGTCCGTTCCTCGATCTCGAACCCCAGTTGCGCGGTCAGTCGCGCCGCGCGGACCAGCCGGAGCGCGTCCTCGTCGAACCGGCGGAGCGGATCGCCGACCGCCCGGAGTACTCCGCGGCGCAGGTCGTCCACGCCTCCGAAAGCGTCGACCAGGGAGGCCTGCGCCGTTGGCGATGCGGCACTCGAGACCGGCTCCGTGGCTGACGGCCTCGAAACAGCACGCGCGCCGTGGGCCGGCTGCCGTGGTTTGGGTCGTCCCCATGCGAGCGCGTTGACGGTGAAGTCACGCCGCGATAGGTCGTCCAGCAGGTCGTCGCCGAAGGTCACCTTGTCCGGACGACGGTGATCCCCGTACCGATGGTCGCGGCGGAACGTCGTGATCTCGATGACCTCACCCGCGCCGGTGGGGACGAGCACCGTCCCGAAGCGATTCTCGTAGCGGCTGCCGGGGAACAGCAACTGGATCCGAGCCGGTCGCGCGTCCGTGGTCACGTCCCAGTCGCTCGGCGTGCCCGACAGGAGCGCGTCACGCAGGGCGCCTCCTACGACATAGGCTGCGTGCCCTTCGGCCCACAGCCGTTCGAGCAGCCCGCGGATCGCCGGCGGCACCAGCGCAGCGATCACCCCGGCGTCGGGCACGCGGCCACCGGCCGGCGCGCCGCGGGCGGCCGGAACGGGCAAACTGGAGGCAGGCTCCGGCATCGGCTGCCTCCTCAGTCGTGGCCGAGGAACAGGTACGAGCGCCAGCCCGAGTTGCGTGGATCGACCAAGTACGGGGCGAAGAGCGAGTAGAGGTCGCTGCGGGGCTCCGCCGGCGGCCGCACCAGATGCATGCGGGCCTCATCGGGCAGGCGCCCGCCCTTGCGGTGGTTGCAGCTCCGGCACGCGGTCACGAGGTTCTCCCACGTGTGTTGCCCGCCACGGTGTCGCGGGACGACGTGGTCGACCGTCAGATCACTGCCGTGATGTCCGCAGTACTGGCAGGTGTGGCCATCCCGGGCGAGGATCTCGCGGCGCGAGAGCTTGACTCTCGGCCGTGGCCGACGGATGCGGTACTGCAGCCGGATCACGCTCGGGGCCCGAAAGGTGGTCCGTGGCGTGCGGATCTCGACGTGGTCGTACTCGAGGATCTCGGCCTTCTCGCCAAAGAGCAGCCGGAACGCCCGCCGCACGTCGCACACGTTCAGCGGCTCGTAGTCCGCGTTTAGGACCAGGACGTCGCTATCCATGCAGAGTCATGCATGTTCACCTGTCCCGCATCGTAGCAGGAGCCGTGCCGCGCGGCCCGCGCCGCGCACGGGCGTGCGGCACGTCCCGTAGACCGACGCAACCTCCCTGCTCATGCGGCGATCGAGAAACGGGCGCCGCGATAGACACTGCCGCATGGGCGTGCAGTCCGGCTCGCAGCCGGCTCCGCTCCAAAGGGCCGTCTCGCACGCCCCACGCCGCCACGACTGCGCAGCTCAGCTTAGCGAAATACCAGCTATCATGCAATAGCAGATAGGAGGCAGCCGAATGGGCCAGCAACATGCTATTGATAAGGCGCATGTATGGGCGGCGTGGGATCAGCCGCGGCCCGCGCCCGCAGGAGTTCTGGCTAGGAGGGGCACTGCCAGGTCGTCGGCAGGTACGAGGGTCAGCGTCGCCACGGGCGCCTCGCTCCGCATGCCCCGGGACGGCACATGGCGCATGGCTGGCGAGGTGCCCGGGTCTGTGCTCGGGCCGGCAACGTCTAGGCGCGACCTGCACCGCTCGCCAGACGTCGCGGCTGCCTCGCCAGGGGAGCCGGCGGCTGAGCGCCGTGCACGGCACGCCCCGCTCGCCACCGCAACCGTACCGACCGCGTCGGGCCCCGCCGAATCGCTGCGCCGCGGGCTGGCATCCGCCTGGGGCGACATCGGCTCGGCGTGGGGAGTGCCTCCCGCCACCGCGCGCGTGCACGGCTACCTGCTCGCGCACCGGCGACCGCTCGCGGAGCGCGAGATCAGGACAGCGCTCGGGCTGAGTCACCGGGCGACCAGCCTCGCGCTCGCCGAATCGAAGGCCTGGGGACTCGTCGAGCGAGTGCCCGACGCTAGGCGCGTGGGACGCCGCGGCCCTGCCGGCGCCGCGTGGGTGGCTGTCGGAGACCACTGGCGTTGGTTCGGGCACGTGGTCGACGAACGGCGCCGGCGCGAATGCGACCCGGTCGTCGCGGGGATCGAGCAGGCGTCCGAGGCCGCCCGAGACGCGGCCAGGGGATTACCTGAGGATCTAGAGGTGGCTGAGCTGCGGGACTGGCTCGCTGACCTTCTCGCCTTCGTGAGGCTCGTCGACCGTGCCGCATCGTTCCTGGCCCGTGTGCCGCCGGCAGAGCTGGAGCGCGCCATGCGCCTGCTCGGCTCGGTGCCCGATGACACGTCGCTGCGGGTGCTTACATTGCTGGCTGCCGTCCCGGACGACGACGTCCACCCGCTGATCGAGGTCCTGGGGCGCCTTTCCCCGTCGGTGGCGGCACGCGGTGCCCGTCTGGCGGCCCATGTGTTGACCGGCCTGGCGCCTGACGGCTCCCGGGCCGCCCTGCCATCGTCCTAGGCCCCCTGAGGCTCCGCCTTCCCGGCCGGTACCGTAGGGTCGCTCCCCGCGAGCACGCGTGCCTGTCGCAGGACGTCGTCAACCATCGCCGGCGTCAGCCGTCCGGTGAACGTGTTCTGCTGGCTGGGGTGGAAGCAGCCCAGCAGCGCGTACGGACCCACCTCTGCTCTGGCGCTGTGACCGAAGCGGGGTCTCGGGCGGACGCTATGGCCCAGCAACGCGAGCGCGCGCAGCACGCCGTCCCAAGCGAAGCCGCCGAGCGCCACGATGACGCGGACGTTTGCCAGGAGCCGCAGCTCTTGCGCCAGGAATGGCAGGCATCGATCGAGCTCGGATGGCAGCGGCCGGTTGCCAGGGGGCGCGCAGCGCACCGACGCAGTGACATACGCGTCGCGGATGGCTAGGCCGTCGCCCACCGACGTTGAGGTGGACTGGTTGGCTAGCCCGGCGCGAAACATCGCGGCAAACAGCACATCACCTGACCGGTCGCCAGTGAACACTCGTCCGGTGCGGTTGCCCCCGTTCGCCGCCGGAGCAAGCCCCACGATGGCGACCCGGGCGGCTGGGTCGCCGTACCCTGGCACCGGCCTCGCCCAGTAGGTCCAAGCTGAGAAGCGCGCCGGCCTCTCGCGCCCGGCCCGCTCGCGCCATTCGACGAGGCGGGGACACGCGCGACACACCACGATCTGCGATGCGACGGGTCGGAGGTCGTCCCCCGTGCTCGGCGCCTCGGTGTGCGCGCCGTCAGGTCGTAGCTGCGTCATCTGCGGGTTCTACACGCGCCTGTTTGCGGGCGCACGCGCCAGCACGCACCCGCTGCCGCGGCACGCCCCACGCGCAGTACGCACAGCGTCCGCAAGCATGGCCGCGCAGGCCCGTGGGGCCACGGACCTGCCGTCGGTGTGCGGCGACCGGCCATGCGATAATCCCGGGTGAGTGGCGCCCGGTTTGTACCGTCTGGGCGGTGAGCCGATCAGCACCCGGCTCCCCGATGGCCGCACCAGGCGATTCATGGCACGGACTGGGAGAGTCGCCCAGTCCTCAGAGGTCAGTGCCTGCGATGAGTACCGAAACCTCCACGTGGGCGACCAAGAAGGGTCTCGCCCAGATGCTCAAAGGCGGCGTCATCATGGACGTCGTCACGGCCGACCACGCCCGGATCGCCGAGGATGCCGGCGCGTGCGCCGTCATGGCTCTCGAGCGGGTCCCGGCCGACATCCGCGCCGCCGGCGGCGTCGCCCGCATGAGCGATCCCGCCCTGATCGAGGAGATCATGAGCGCGGTGTCCATCCCTGTGATGGCCAAGGCGCGTATCGGGCACTTCGTCGAGGCACAGATCCTCGAGGCGCTGGGCGTCGACTACATCGACGAGTCGGAGGTGCTGACTCCCGCGGACGAAGCATTCCACATCGACAAGCACCAGTTCAAGGTGCCGTTCGTTTGTGGCTGCCGGGACCTCGGCGAGGCCCTACGCCGTATCACCGAAGGCGCGGCGATGATCCGCACGAAGGGCGAGGCTGGCACCGGCAATATTGTGGAGGCCGTCCGTCATATCCGTGCGGTGCAGGCCGGGATCCGCGCGCTCTCCGCCAAGCGCGCCGATGAGCTGTTCACGGCGGCGAAAGACCTCCAGGCGCCGTACGAGCTCGTGGCTGAGGTGGCCCGCTCAGGCAGGCTACCGGTCGTCAACTTCGTTGCGGGCGGCATCGCGACTCCCGCCGACGCGGCGCTCGCGATGCAGCT
>Ga0326727_10014983_pt1 | contig 16750 bp, 3 predicted proteins | sample MB2enrmetagenome_FD_207643 | JGI IMG/M metagenome (GOLD analysis project Ga0326727, IMG submission 207643) | Lab enriched peat soil microbial communities from McLean, Ithaca, NY, United States - MB29MY | ecosystem: Environmental > Terrestrial > Soil > Wetlands > Peat | place: USA: New York...
GTTTTTATGGACGAGCAAGGTCTGGCGGAACTGCCGGTTGCGCAGGAAGTCGAGGTATTGCTCGCGCTCGGTGGTGGTGCGGCAAACCTGGAGGAGGGTGTTCCAGACCTCGGCCTTGATGCCCTGGGCCGCGGCGATGGCCATGACGCCGAATTGCGCTTCGCCGAGGTACTGAAGGTCGTGGGCCTCGGCTTTTTCAACAAACTGGTGGAAGTAAAGGGGGTTGTTTTCGTTCTCCAGATGCTCGTGCCGGATGTAGGAGTCGCGCATTTTCCGGATGAGATTGAGCTCATTCTGGAGATGCATCCCGTAAGGGTTGTTCTCGCCGGGGACTGCCTCCGCGAGGAAGTTCAAGAGGGCGCGCGCCTGGCGGATCTTGACCTCGGGCCGTGCGAACTGGGCGGTGTGATAGGTCATCATGTCGCGGATCATTCCGCGAATGTGCCAGCCGGGAAGCGTGTTGTAGCTGACGTAGGCGATGCCTTTCGGGCTGAGGTTTTTCGAGCAGACGTCGAGGATCTTCGAGGCGACCTCGGGCGGCACCCATGAAAAGACGCCGTGGACGATGATGTAATCGAATTCGCCGAACTCCGGCGTGACATCCATGACGTCCTTCTTGTGCAGCTCAATATTCGTGAGGCCGAGAACGGCGATGGCGTCCGTCCCCTCCTTGATCTGCCGAGCGGAAAGATCGATTCCGACGAACTTGCTGCCCGGGAGCTCCTGCGCCATGGGGATGAGATTGCCGCCGCTGGCGCAGCCGATCTCAAGCACCCGGCATTGATCGACGGGCGGAACGCTGACGCCAAGAAGGGTGGCGACGCTCGCGAGCACGGCGGGATGGGTCTGCGGAAACGGGTCGCTGGTATAGGGAACTTCGTCGTAGGAATTGGTTTCTTCGCTCATGTGGGAGGTTGATGGATGATGGTTGATGGATGATCGAGAGAGTTTAGACCAGCGCGGGAGTGGCGATGCCGATGTGCGGAGCCATTTCGTCCGGCGTCTGGATGAAGCGCTGCCAGAGGGAATTGTTGCCGCCGTATTGATCGCCAGTAGGTCCGAGGATCATCGGCCAGTCTGGCTGCAGGTGGGGCTCGAGCTTCGGCCGAATGGCCGGCATGCCGGGGACGGGATACATTTCGTCAAAGTCGGTCGTGACCTGAGGGATGTTATTAAAATCGTGAGGGAAGGCATCCTCGCCGAGGAACTCATAGATGCCTTCCATGATCTCCTCGGGACGCTGGGTGAGCTGGTCGAAATCGACAAAGTGGAGACGGTCGCTGTAGCCGCGCGTGATCGCGTCCTTGATGCGGTTGTAGCAGAGGCCGACGGGCTGCTCTCCCTGGAGCCAGAGGGCGCACCGTCCGCCCTGTGTCTCCCATGCCGGACCTTTGGCCGCGGACTCGGTGACCTGGCGCATGTGCTGATTCGAGCGCCAGAGCTTCTCGAAGGACGCGAGGACGTCGCGAACGTCGCGGACGGGGACGAGGATGCGCGCCTCAGTCTCGAAGAGGGTTTCGGCCATTTCGATCATGCCGAGCCATGCGCGGGACTTGTCGAAGATGACGGGCTGCGTGACGCCGCCGGCGGAGTAGAAGCTATCGAGAACGCCGCGGAGGACGCGGAGCTTGCCTTTTTCGTTCGGCGTCGCCTTGAATTCGACCACCTGGTTCCACTGGCGGCGGACGAGGAACATGACGTCCAGGATCCCGGGAGGAGAGGAGGTGTGAAAACGCGGGTTCTGCGCCAGGATATTGCAAAGCAGGGTGGCCCCGGCTCTTGGGAGGCCGGAGATGAAATGGAGTTTCTTGTCCTTCATGGGAAATTGCTAGTTCGCTAAAATTTGCAAGGACAGAGAGGGTTCAAGTTTAAGTTCAAGTTCAGGTTCAAGCGCGGTTATGCCGGCGCGGAAAGACCCGGGCCGGTGATGCCCTGAAGCATGGATTGCTGTTCCTGCGCCGTCGCGGTGGAGAGATAGTAACCATCGATGGCATGCCGCCAGAGGTTATTGAGCGGGGCGTACTTATTCGCGAAGTCGCCGAGAAGGCGCGGCCAGTTTGGTTTTACGGGCTCGATCTTCTGCCGGATTTTGTGAAGGCCGGGGATGCCGTGCATGTAGTCGTCCTCCCATGTGACCTGGTCGACGTTGTCGAAGTTATGGGCGAACTGCGGCTCGCCGAGGAACTCATAAATGCCGCGCGTCACCTCGCCTGGATTGCTGGTCATTTTCTCGAACTCCACAAAGTGCATGCGGTCGCGGGCGCCGCGGGTGAGTGCGGCCTTGATGCGCTGGTATGCGCCGCCGACAACCTGGTCGGGCCGCATGAGCACGTCGCAACGGCCTTCGACGGTCTGCCAGTCGAGATAGTAACCCTGCTCCTGAGGCTGGCCCCAGGTGCCGGCGTTCTTGCGCCAGAGCTGCTCAAAGGAGGCGAGCACGTCGCGGATATCGCGGACGCAGACGAGGACCTTGACCTTCCGGCCAAGAGCCGCCTCGGCGAGCCACAATTGGCCAAGCCACCCGCGCGACTTGTCAAACACGATGGGGCGATCGTCATCGGGATCTCCAAAATAATCCTGCATCACGCCCTCGAGGACGCGCTTCCGGTCGGCGGCGGCGGCAGGGTGATTGGCGGTACCGAAGACGTTCTTCCACTCATCATGCACCAATTGAACGATGTTGATGATGCCACTGGTGGAGGTGGTCTGGATGCGGGGATTCTGCGCAAGGAGATTGCACAGCAACGTGGACCCGCTCCGCGGCAGCCCGGCAATGAAATGGATGGTCTTCTTCAAAAAAGTTAAAAGTAAGAAGTTAAAAGTAAGAAGTGATTCCTGCCGCTTCGCGGTTGTTGAGGGTACTAGACGGCGGCGAGAGCCGGTTCGTGGGCGGTGGCCGGACGCCGGGGTTCGGGTGCGGGTTGGGCGCTGTTCTTTGCGGCGCGCCACATGGTGTTCATCGGGGCGTATTTATCAGCGACAGCACCGAGATAGCGCGGCCATTGGGGCTCGGAGGGCTCGATGACGGGACGGACCTGATGCAGGCCGGGGATGCCGAGGATCATGTCGTCCTCCTTGGTAACCTGCTGGACGTTCCGGAGATCGTGTTCGAACGGGGTCTCCTCAAGAAAATCGTAAATGCCGGCGAGGGTCGCCTCAGGCTTGCTGGTCAGCTCGTCGAAGTCGACGAAATGCATGCGGTCCTTGAAGCCGCGATTGAGGGCGTCCTGGATGCGGTTGTAGCAAATGCCGACGGGCTGATTCGGGCTGACGAGCACCTCGCACCGGCCCTCGACGGTCTGCCATTTATAATAGTTCTGCTGCTCCTGGGTCATCTCCCATGTGCCGGCGTTGCGGCGCCAGAGGCGCTCGTAGGAGGCGAGGACATCGCGCATATCGCGGACGGCGACGAGAACCTTTGCCTTGCGCTCGAGGATGGTCTCGGCCATCTCGAGGACGGAAAGCCATGCGGGGGAGCGGTCGAACACGACGGGCTTGTCCTTGCCGTTATCGAAGTAGCCGTCGAGCACGGAGCGCATGACGCGGAGCTTTGCAGGCTCATCCGGGGCGGCCTGGAACTCGATGACGCGGTTCCAGCGATTGCGAACCATCAGGACAATATCGATGATGCCGCTGGTGGGGGTGACATCGAAGCGCGGATTCTGCGCGAGGATATTGGAAAGGAGGTTGCCGCCGGCGCGCGGAAGCCCTGAAACGAAGTGGACCGTCTTTTTCATAATGATGCCGTGTTTACCGCGAATGTAGCCAGAGCCAGGGGGCTTCCGGACCGCTTTTGTGAAGATAAGTGTGGCTCGCTGAACGAATTAATTCCGGGATAGGTCGGTCGTAGCCATGGAATCCGGGAGACATACGGTGCTGAGTTGGTCCGTTGATATGCCAAAGACCGTAGCCAAGCCAACAACTTTCGACGAGTTTCCAACCAAAATTGGCCTTTCGCGCCAAAGATAGGTGTTACTCCGATAACACCCTCGTATAAGCCCCCGATAATTACCGTGAAACAGAACGGGCGCCTGATTGCCAGGCGCCCGTAAAGTTGAACTGATCTGTTGGCTGTCTTTCGACCGGCGCTTTCGAATTACAGCGTCCGAACCACAATGTCGCTGCCGATCAAGAGCACGCCCGGTAACGCATAAGCGGTGGTGTGGTCCGTAAAGGTGCCGACGGTGTGCGCCTCGATGGAGAACGGCTCGCTGGCGTTGAGAGGATGCGCGAAAGGAATCAGCGAAACGCCTGTGGCTATGGTGACGTTGCCGATAGTCCCGGTGGTCCCGGTATCGGTGGTCTTGCCGAAGTAGCTGCCGCCGCCCGAGTGGATACTTGCCACCAGGTCGTTGTTAATGAAGTCGCCTGTGACGGATACCGTTCCGCCGCTGGCGATGCTTGCGCCATCGGTTTCAGTGGAACCGGTGATCGCGAAGCCGCCGGTGAGCAGGTCGCCGGCGAAGAACCCGGCATTGACGCCGTAGGTGTTGATGACATTGCCGGTTACGGTCACGGCGCCAATGGAACCCGAGGTGGTGAATATCGAGCTATCGAGGCCTCCGAAGGAGGTGTTCCCAATAGCGGCACCCGTGGAAGCGGTGACAGTGCCAATGGCCGCCGTCGCGCCGGTACCGCCGGTATTGGCGGCACGGACTTTGCCGAGCTTGATGCCGTCGGAAGCTCCAGTCGGAGAGGCATTGGTATTGGAACCAGTGATGTTTCCAATGGTTGTTCCCGCGTTCACAGTTACGTGGGTCATACCATGAGCATTGGTGCCGGCGCCGGAGTTGGTGCCGATGATGGCCCCCACCGAAGTGCCGGCAGTTATAGCTGCGCCCTGAATACCGGCGGTCTCGAATCCATTGCCGGAATAGGCCTTGCCGGTGACGCCGGTAATCGAACCACCGGAGAGGAAGGTAGCGCCGTAGCTGAAGTACTTTCCGATGCCGGAGGCAAAGCTCGACGTACCGGTGACCGCCGCCCCAGGAGCGGCATTGGATGCCGTGGCGTAGCCCTTGACCTGACCGATGGAGCTGGAGGTACTTCCGCCATAGCCCGCGTTAAAGGTGGCCGGTTCAATGGCGTATGCTCTCGCCGACTGGGTGCCGCCCTTGGAATCGAGCGAGTAGCTCTTTGCGGTCGAAGTGACCTTCACGATCGTACCGAGTCCGGCTTTGCCGCCACTGCCGGACGCGGTGGCGGAGTTAAGCGTCAGAGAGTTGATGCCATAGACGGTTGAAGTCGAGTTACCGCCGCTGCTCTGCGAGTTGCCGTACGCGTAGCCGTAAACGCCACTGCCGAGGCCGATCGTGCCGTTGGCAGCCGTCGCGGAGCCTGACGGCCCCAAGGGTACGACGGTATCGATGGTGACCTGAGCGGCAACGCCAGCCTGGATGGTCGACGGATCGATGCCTTTCGACACCACCGCAGTCGCAAATCCGTTGGCAATCGCTTTTGCAAAGCCATCAACCTTGCCAACCGTGCCGGCTCCCGCCGTGGCTATGAAGCCCTTGGCGTCGCCGGATGTAGCGGTGATGCTGTGGATGCCGTAGGCATGCGCGGTAGCCGTGCCAGAAGCCGCGCTAACGGTCGAATAGGCGTACGCATAACCGAGGAGCGAGGCGATGGAGCTGGGCCCTCCGCCTTTTGCCGTTCCCGCTCCGCCGGTGGCATCGGCGTAGCCCGCCAAGGCCGTGACACTTGTAAGGCCATAAACAGCTTGCGAGCCGGGGTTTGCAGTGACCGTTGGCAAACCGCCGTCGAAGTGCGAGGTAGCCTTGCCGGATACCGAGCCAATCGCACCTGCTCCCGCTGCGGCATAGTCATAACCCTTTGCCCCGCCTGCGGTGACGGTGGTATTTCCGATCCCATAGGAGAAGTCTCCGGTTGCGCTCTTGCCGACGGTGCTCGTGCCTGTGGCGAGCGCCACGCCTTTCACGTTCCCAACCGTCCCTGCGCCGCCGTAGGCCTTGTCACCCGCACCAGTATCGGAGAAGGCATATCCAGTCCTGACTACTGTGGTAGCAATCCCCGCAGCCGTCCTGACGTAGGCTGTTCCATTGATCGCCGCAGGGCCATTTGAAATCGCTGAGGCAGTCGCCTTCCCGTAGATTTGACCCCCTGCGGCAACCGAGGAGCCCGCACCGGCATGAACCTTGCCCGTGCCATACGCGTTGCCTGCCGTGAGAATAGAGTTGGCAATGCCTCCGGTGAAGAAGGTGTCCGATGCAACATAGGCTGTCGCGGAGGACACAGCCTGGCCATTGAGGCCGCCGATGCTGCTTGCAGGCCCGCCAGTCGCCGCAAGGCCGATTGCTTTGCCGGCATTCGCCGTCAAGTCGTCGATTCCGCTCGCGGTAACAACCGTAGCGGCTCCCAAGGCCTTGGTGGTGTTTCCGATGGCGGTTGCGGATGCGCTTGCCGTAAAGGACCCAATCAAGCCCTGGGCGGCAGCGGTCAGCGCCTTGGCGCCGGATGCGCCCCCGTATGCGTTGCCGGCATCGAGCACGACAGAGCTGCTGATGGAGCCGATACCGATCGAATTGGTGATGGTCGCCTTGTAGCCGGTCGCGGTCACAACGGACTTCCCGTAAATTGTTCCGCCGGCTGCGATGTTGCCGGCTCCGGCCGTAGCCGAATAGCCGGTGGCTACGCCGGCCTTTGCCGTCAGACTGTCGATGCCATAGCCATTCGCCACGGACACGCTGGTCGTTGCCGCGGTGTTGCCCGTGGCATGAGCATAGCCCTTGCCTGTGAGGGCGCCGATGGTACCTGTGTCACCGTCAGCCACGCCTTTTGCATAGCCGCTGGAAGCCGTACCGGCATTCAGGATCACCGAGTTCAAGCCGAAGGCTTGAGCGTAGGCGTGGTGTGTCAGGATCGCGCTTCCCGCATTGTTCGCACCGCCCAGCCCGTAAATGGCGCCGATGCTGCCCGGATCCAGCACCAAGGCAGTGGATGCCGTGGCGGTACCCGCGGAGACGGTCAAGGTATCAACACCCCGGACGTAGGAGAGCGAGTTGTACTCGGCAGTGCCGTTTTCGGTGGTGGTGCCGCCGCCCTTGCCGGTGATCGAACCGACCGTTCCGCCAAAGCTGGCAGCAAAGCCGATTTTCAGGGCGTTATTTCCCGTGGCCACACCCGCCGTGATGGTCATGCCCTGGATACCGATGACTTTGTCGCCGGTCGTGCCAGCGTACACGTCGGAATTTGTTCCCTTCTGATTCGCCGTCACGGCGGAGGTCGCATATCCCTCGATCGTTGTCCCAGCCGCCACAGAGGCGGTGCCGGAGTCAGCACCATACGCGCTGGCATCGCCGACGTGCATGGCAAAGGTCCGGATACCGTAGACATCGTCGCCGCTGACGGTCGTCGAGTTACCGGTCGTGGTCCCGTTCACAGTCAAGTTGCCGTTGCCGTAGATGGCGCCGGCGGTTGAATTTCCGCCGAAGGCGGCGCTGGTCTTGTTGCCGGTATTGGCGGACGCATTGCCCTCATACCAGCTCGTGCTGCGCAGGCCGTAGACATTAAAGCCGGTGACATTTCCGGTAACCGTCGTGCCCGTCACGCCGATGAGGCTCTTGCCGATGAGGGTCCCGAGGGTGCCCGCACCCGCATGGGCAATCAGATAAGCCGAGGCGGAGCCGAGGTGAGCGTGAGCGCCATCGATGCCGACGGAGTTGGTCGTATAGACATTGCCCGTCGTCGTGGTACCGGTGACGGTCTGGGTGGTCTTGCCGTAGACGCTGGTGATTCCTCCTGCGGCGCCAGTGGCGACCGCGCCCTTGTACGTGGTGCTGGCCGACGCATTCCCGAGGTTAACGTTGAGCTCGTCGATGCCATCGGAGCCGGCCGTGCCGACCTTCCCAGTGCCGCCGTTGACGGAGGTGCCGGTGACATTATTGACGACGGTGCCAGAGACCGCGCCCAGCGTAGCTGCGCCGGCCTTGGCGTTGTAGTTCGCCCCGGCGCTGCCGCCATAGACGTTGACCTCGCGGAGGCCCGAAGCGTCGTTGCTGGTGATCTGGCCGGAGCCGTACGTCTTGCCGGTCAGTTTGACCGTGGCCGCCCCAGTTATTCCGCCGATGGTCGCCGTGTTGCCGGTCGCATAGGTTCTGTCGGAACCCGAGCCGCCAGCGCCCGCATCGGCGGCCTTGATCTTCAGGCCCGAGATGCCATGGCTATGCGCCGCGGTTATGGTGCCGTTGCTATCCAGCACCGTGCCGTTGATCGTGAGGCCCAACGTACCTGAAATGCCCGTGCCGGTCGCGACTGTGGCACTGCCTGCAGTGGCCCTATGAAAGCCGTAAGCGTATCCGGCTAGCACCGTGAGGTTGTCGATACCCATGGAGTGCGGCGCGGAAACGTTCCCGCCCAGGAAGGTCGACCCGGTAAGGGTCCCGGTTGCCGACCCAGTAATATCTCCAACACTGGAGGTCGCCCCGACGCCGGTGGAGAAGTAGCCGGAGGTTCCGTGCGCATCGCCGGCATTTACGTTAACATCCGCAATCCCGTAGAGGTTTTTGGTGCTGATGGAAGCATCGAAGGGATCGCCGGTGACCGTATCTGTCGCGGTGCCGCCGATATTAAGAATGGTGCCAGCGCCGGCCTCCGCGAAATACCCCGTGGCCGAACCTGCACTGAAGTTCGAGTGGTAAAGACCCTGGGCAACGCCGTAGGTATGGATCGTAGGATCCGTTGCGTCCGCAATGGTGGTCGCGGTGCCGGAAATGGCGTCAATGGTGCCCGATTCGCCGGTGGCGAAAGTGCCCGCCGTCGCGGAGCCCGACTTCACATAGAGGTGTGTGATGCCATATGAGTAGGCGTTGGCGTTGTAGCCGTTGGAGGTTGCAGCGCCTGTGCCGGTAACGGCATTGACGAGACTGCCTGCGCCGCCGTTGGCGCCTTCGACGCCCTTTGCGACACCCGCATACAGTTTAACCGGATCGATGCCCCAGAACTTGGAGTAGGCGGTCCCGCCCTTGGCCGTAGCACTGCCGGTGCCATTGGTGGCGCCGATGGTGCCGGTGCCGGCGGAGGCAGAGTTGCCATAGGCATAGCCGGCGTAGGCGTAGAGGTTCTTGATACCCGCGCCCCTGGCCGTAGCGTAACCGGGGAGGGTATAGGTTCCGCTGGTCGCAGTCGCGCTGGCGGTGCCGGTGATGGCGCCGATGCCGCCCGTGTTGCCGTCGGCATTGCCGGTGTTCTTCGCGAGCGCGGTACCGGCGCTAAGGTGAATGTCCTTCAGGCCGTAGGCGATGGAATAAGTGTATGTGAGCGTGCCGCCGGAGACGACATTGGCGATCGCCATATCAGTCGCGGTGCCTGTGACAGCGCCGATGGAGCCAGGGCCGGCGTAGGCATTCGCACCGTAGGCATCACCCGAAAGCGCGGTGACGTGATAGGTGCCGAAGCTGTGGCTCTTCGCCTTTGAAGGTGAACCGGTCGAGGTTGCAGTGCCAGTGCCGGAGCCGGTTATCACACCGACCGTGCCATCGCCGCCGTCGGCGGTGCCGGTCTTGCCATAGGAATGGCCGCTGCCTGCGCTGATGTCGACGAAGTTGATGCCGCCATCATAAACGGTGGCAAGCGCCGGAGCCGGAGAGCCATTGATGGCCGTGGAAGTCGCCGAACCAACCGCGGTGCCGAGAACGCCGTAGCCCGCGCCGATGTTGCCGTCGCCACCGTAGGCTGTCCCGGTGGTGTAAGCGTCAGCGGCCTGGATGATCCCGTACTGGGCGGGCTTCGAAAGAGGAGTCGGCTTCGTCCCGTAGAGAATTCCCGCAGCGCCCGAGTAAGAGGTCACCGGCGTGGCCGTGGATGCCGTGCCCTTGGCGGTGGAGGTTGCAGTGCCGGTGCCCTTTATGCCCTCGATTGTCGCGCTTCCGACGCCGCCCGTGGAACCCGCCGCGTAGGCTGCGGCGGTCCCGCCCTTCTCGACGAAGGCGTTGCCCGCACGAAGCGTGAAGTGAACGACGCCCGCGGCGATGGCCTTCGCATAGGGATCGGTCTTGCCGTAGGCGTAAGCCGTGGCGGTACCCGTTCCCTTGACGTTGGCGATGTAGGCGACCGCGTTCTTCGCATTAGCCACACCGCCGCCGTAGGTCGCGGCATTCGCGGCATTGAGGGAGATGGCGTCAATTCCGTAGGCATAGGCCTTTGCGCTCGCAGCGCCGCCGCCGTGGGTGTGCGCGGTTGCAGTTGCGGTGCCGACTATCGGACCGGCGTTGCCGATCTTGCCGTAGAAGGTCTTGGCCGGGCCGGCGCCGAAGTTGGCCGCATTGCCGGCGTAAGCGTAGACGTCATCGATGCCCTGAGCCTTGGCGAGCGAGGTGCCATTGAATGGGCTGGTCGAGGTCGCAGTGGCCGTCGCGGTGCCGAGGAAGCCGGCGATCGCGCCGCCTGCCGTGGCGATCGAAGGACCGGTCGCCAAGGGCGAGAGGACTTCCGCATTGCCCGCGTAAACCGTCGCGCCCTCGATGCCGTAGGCCTTTGCCGTGGAGGTCACGCTGCCGGCGACTGCCGTGGAGGTGGCCGTCGCGGTGCCGTTGCCGACGAGCTGTCCGACATAACCGCTGCCGCCGGTGGCGTAATAGGCCCCTACCGCATTGCCTGCGCTGGCCTTGATGGCAGCCAGGCCGGTTGCAAGCGCGTAGGTGTGGTAACCGGTTGCGGTGGCGGTAGCAGTGCCGCTGATTGTCTTGCCTTTGGCGATATTGCCCGTTCCACCGTATGCGGCCGCACCGTAGGCGTTGCCGGCGATGAGCTTGAGGCTAACAATGGGCTCAGCCTTTGCCGAAGCGAGGCCGTCCGGTCCGCCAGCGTTGGCGTAAGCCTTCTGGACCTGCGAGATTCCGCCGATCGTACCGATAGCGCCCTTGGCGACGTCACCCTTGGCAGCTCCGGCGGTTGCGTTCGACACGTAGATGCCGACGGTGTCGAGGCCGTAGCTCTTGACGGTCGCCTTGTCCGCGGGAGCGGCAGGCGCCTTGTTCACGTAAGCGTAGGCGTGGGAGGTCAGACCTCCGACAACAGCGCCGGATTTAGCGAGAGAATAGGTGGTCCCGTACGCATCGCTCAGATGGACGAAGAGGTTCTTGACGCCCGCGGCTGTGGCGTACCCGAAGCCCGTAGTCGGCACGTTGGTGTATGCCTTGGCGTCGCCCGTGATGCCGCCGCTGATGGTGCCGGTGCCGGCAATGGCGGTGGTGGTGGCAGGAACCGCCGAAGTGCCCGCATCGCCGAGAAGGACTGTCAGGCCGTTGATGCCGTAACCGTAGGTCTTGCCGGTGGTGGCATTGCCGGCGGTAGTGGCATACGCATAGCCCTGGCCGAGGATGCTGGTGATCAGGCCAACGCCGCCAGTGGCGGGTCCGCTGGCCGGCGTATCGGAGCCGGCGTAGATATAGCTGGGATCAATGCCGTTTGCGGTGGCTGTTGCGTTTCCGCCGGCGCCGGTGGCGCTGGAGTGGGCAACGCCCTTGCCAGAGACGGCGCCAATCTTGCCGGCGCCGTGCGCGCCGTCAGCGGCGCGGATCGTAACGTGATCAAGGCCGGCTGCGGTGGTGGTGGCGCTGGCGTAGGTGCTGGTGGCAAGCGCCTTGCCGTACCCGGTTACGTTCCCGATGGTGCCGTTGTAAGTGCCGGCCGCAGGCAGAACCGGCTCAGAGGTGCCGGCTGAGATCGTCGTGCCGTTGATGCCGGTGGCCAGCGAGGAAGCCTTGCCGCCAACCGCCTTACCGTATGCGTAGCCCTTGACCGGTCCGATGGTCCCGGTGGAATCCTTGCCGTACGCCCCCGCGTAAATTTCAGACAGGTCAATGCCGTGCGCCTTGACGAAGGCGTAGTCGGGGCCGACTCCGTGGGCCGTGGCAGTGGCGTTCGCCTTGCCGTAGACGCCATTGGTGATCGTACCGGTGGATTTGTAACCGGTCCCGGCACCGATGTGGGTCTTGTCGATGCCGTAAGCCCTGGCCTCGGCCTCAGTGTCATTGCTGGTGGTAATCGTGGCCGTTGCCGTGCCATGCCCATAGACCGAAGTGATGGTGCCGGTGCCGAAATCTCCGCTTGCAGCGATGATGTAGCTTTCGCGAATGCCCGCCGAGAATGAGTTGGCGTTGTATCCAACGGTCGTGGCGGTGGAGATCCCCTTCACGACACCGATGATGCCGGTGCCGCTATCGGGAGTGGCTTTGCCGACGATGGCCGCAGCCAGGATATCACTGCCGAAGATGCCGAAGGCCGTGGCATTGGCATTGGCGCTCGAAGTGGCCGAGGCCGTCGCCGTGCCGTAGACGTTGCCGATCTTGCCGTAAGTTCCGTTGAACCCAGCGAAGATGTTGGACTTATAAATACCGTACGCATGCGCAGTCACGTTGTAAGCACTGCCCGTAACGGTGGCAGTGGCGGTAGCCGTGACCGTGCCGATGGTGCCGTGCTTGAAGCCGCTCTCGATGGTGGTGTTATAGATGCCGCCCGCGTAAGCGTCGCCCGAAAGCGTGGTCGCTGTGCCGGTCGCCGTGACGGAGGTGATGCTGCCCACGCCGCCATAGCCAAAGCCCGCCGCAATCAAGCTGGTCCCGGTGAGTTGCCCGATACCGGCCGCATACGCGCCTTCGCCCGTGCCCAGGCCGTTGGTCGCGGTGCCCGACGCCGTGATCGCGCCAATCGAACCGTTGCCGTAGCCTACTTTGATAACGACCGCACTCAGGCCGCCCGCGGCCACATCGCCATCGCCCGTGTTCGCATCCGCAATCGCGGTGCCGGTGATGGTCCCAACCACTGCGGAGCCGCCGACTCCGATACCGGCTTCAATGGTGTAACCGTTGATCCCGTCGAAGCCGTAGCTTCCCTTCCGGCTGGCGGAAACCCCGAGGATGCCGGCCGCGTACGCACCGCTCTCGCCGTATGCCTTGCCGGTGCCCGCTATCGAGGTGATTTTGCCGTAGGCGTAACCGGACACAATTCCTGTTTTGGCGATGCCTTCAGCCGTTGCGTATAATTGCGAGTTCGCGGTTGCGGTGCCGGTGACAGCCCCGATATAGCCCTTGCCGCCGGAGAGCGGCGCGGCCTGGATCGAGGATTTCAAGATACCGTACGCGCCCCCATTAAATGCGGCATTGGCTATGCCGGTGCCAGTGATGGTTCCAATGGTTCCCTTTTCGTTGCTGCCCGCCTGGATCACCGAGCTCCAGATACCGCTCCCGTAGGCGGTGCCGAAGGCGGCCTCAGCCGTGCCGGAACCAGTAATGCTGGTAATAGTCCCGGAGTTGCCCGCCACCGCAGTGGCTCCGACGCCCGCGTAGAAGTAGCTGTGGGCGATGCCGCTCGCGACAACCAGCTGCTCTTCCACCTGGCTGCCCTGGGCCACCGCCGTACCCACCACAGGTCCAATGGTCCCGTTGGAGCTGCCTCCCACGAATGTGCTGTGGTTGATGCCGTAAACCGCGAGTTCACCCGGACCGTTTACAATAGCGGTGCCGGTGACGCTGGTGATTGTCCCAGTCGAGCTCGGGCCGCCGCCGGCGACGAACAACGAATCCTGGATGCCGCTATGGACGCCAGCCGCTCCGCTCGCAGAGGCAGTCCCCAGCACGGCTCCGATGGTCCCGGTGCCGCCAGTCTCCGACGACTTGCCGGCATTGGCGAAGAAGCTGCTGTTTCCGATGCCCGCGACGAACGAGTTGTAATAGGTCGTCGCCTTGGTCGTCTTATTATAATAGGAGTGGACGTAAGTGCCCGGAGCCGTGGTGGTACCGGTCACATTGCCGATGCTCTTGCCGGCGGTGAAGGTGGAGGCCACGATGCCGTCGCCGAAGAAACCGGTGGCGGCATTACCGTCCGAAAATACGGCCTGCTGAGACTTGCTGACACCCTTGATGTTGCCGATGCCGGACGTAAACAGGCGCGCGATGTCGGCGTCGAAGGTCGAGTTCGCGATACCGCTGGAGCTGTAGGCGCCGTTGGCGTAGCCGTAGATGTTGCCGATGCCATTCGGCGTGCCGCCGCCGGCCAGGAAGGTGCTGTCATAGATACCGTAAGCACCCGAGCCCGGAGCAACCTTGGTAACGGTCGTCGACGTGATCTTGTTGGCGTAGGTGTACGAAAAGAAGCCGCCGCTGCCTTTGCCGATCGTCTTGCCGGTGATGGAAACGATACCGCCAAGCCCCTTGAACGTCTCATCCGCGTTGAACTTCGAATGAGTGATGCCGCTGACGCCGTAAACGCTGGTCGCGCCGCCGTAAATGGCGCCGATGCCGGCGCCTGCATAGAAGCCGCTCGAATCAATGCCGCTCGACTTGCCGTGCGAAATACCGGTGATGGTGCCGATGGCTCCCGTGCCGTCGAGGCTCGTGTTCGCGTTGAAGTAGGAGTCGAGGATGCCCGTCGCCAGGACGTGCTGCGAAGTCGCAAATGCCTGATTCCCGACGGTCCCGACTACATTCGTCCCGATACCGGTGATATTGCCGATGCCCGACTGCGCGAAGAATTGCGACTTGCTGATGCCGGCTCCGTAGTAGACGTAGCCGTGGATGGTCCCGTTGTTCGGAACGACTCCTGCAAGTTCGCCAAGACCGGTGACCGTAATCTCGGATTCGCCGTAGCCGGTGCTGATACCAGTGACGTTCCCGATCTTATTGGCGTAGAACCACGACTGGTAAATGCCGCTGCCGTGAGTGCTGGTGCCGGTGACCGAAGTGATCGTGCCGGTCGTCTTGAACGTGCTGTAGTTGATGCCGTCGGAGACGGAGTGGGTATTGTTGCCGGTCGTGTATCCCTTGATATACCCGATGCCGCCCGTGCCAGCCGTCGCGATTACCTGTTCGATTCCGCCGGTGTGCACCGTGCCACCCGAGTAGTTATTGGTCCCGACCTTCGACGCGTAGGCGGCCGCGTAGGCGCCGCCGCTAGTGCCGACATAGCCGGGGCCTTTGCCGTAGATGCCTTTGATGCCGCCGGCCGAACCGGTCAATATGGTTGTGTCGCGAATGCCATCGTCTCCGTTGCCGCCGCTCGCCCCAAGCGAGACGCCCTTGACGATGCCGACGTTGCCCGCATCCGCCTGGATGTTGCTGCCGACAATGCCATCATCGCCGAACGATGTGCCGGTGATATTGCTGATATCGCCGGAAACCGCGTGAAAATTGCTGTTGCGAATGCCGGGCCCTGCGGTCCCCGATGCCATAACCGGACCAATCACCGCAGTGCCAATCGGATTGGCAGCGCCGGTGACGGTGAAGGTGGATTCCTCGATCGCAGCCCAGTTATAGGTGGAATGATCGACCGCCGTGATGCTTTGACCCGCGCCGACAGCGATGCCGGTGGCAGCGGTGAAGAAGCTATACTCGATGGCGGCGTTGCGGATGGGCGCGTAGTGATTCGAACTCGTGCTTCCACCGGCGAGACTCAGGCCGGGCAAAGAGAATTCTCCGCCTACGGCGCTGGAGATGGCAGTAATGCCACCAATGGTTCCGCCGGCATTAAAGACGCTGTTATCGATCGCCGAAGCCGAAGGCACCGGAGTGGTGCCGTAACTCGCGACAAAGTCGTTCTGTTCGAGCACGTTGCCCGCGCTGTCGAAGGCGAAGCTCGCATCCTGGGAGTTCGCGTAGATGTTGCCGATGTTGCCAGACGCAGTGACGGCATCAAAGGCGATGCGGCCCTCATGCGAGGTGATGTTCTTGATGTTGCCGGCCGTCGCGGTAATGACGTTACCGCTGATGTCGCCCAAGGCGTAGATGTTTCCAATGGATCCGCCAATGAAGACATCGGCCTTCGGCCCGGGAGTGCCGCCACCGATGGTGACGACGCCGCTGCCCAGCAGTGAGCCGGTGCTGGTGCTCGTGATGACGAGGCCCGGCTTGTTGAAGGTTGCGGTATTGCTCGAGCCGCCGATGTGGCCGGCGATGGATACAACGTTCCCGATCGCCCCGGAGGCAATCGCCGACGTTCCCTCGATGCTCAGGTTTGCCGTGATGTTGCCGATCGAGGTTGCAAGGGTCGTCGTGCTGCCGCCGAGCACAACACCGCTCAACCCGCCCTGGAGCACGGTTACGTTGAGGATTGGTCCGCCGACCGCCTCGAATTGCGAGTTGGTGATCGACGCCACCGACGAGATATTCCCAATGCCCAAAGTTCCGGCCTTGAAGACGCTGTTGACGATGCCGCTGGCGACAGTCGCGGTGGTTGCGTTGCTGGTAATGTTCCCGATCCCGGTCGCAGCGTAGACCCCGGCGTTGCTGAAGAAGCCGGCGGTAATATTGCCGATGCTGCCCGCATCCGAGGTAACATGCCCACTGAACGGTGTCGCCGCCTGGGTCAGCACGATGTTGCCGATGTTGCCCGTGACCGCCTCGATGGTGCCAGTGAACGCGGTGCTGCTATTAATGATTACGCTGCCGATGGCGTTAGGAAGTTCCGACGTCGCCGAGTCAGGACCGGTGGCCTTGAGCAGGCCGGTGAACTGGCCATCGACACTGACAGCGCCAAAGCTGGGCGCCACCGCGGTCCCGAGCAGGGAACCGGTCAGGGCCAGGCTTGCAATCGAGGTGCTGGAATTCACCTCTGCGATCAGATTGTCCGCATTGAACTGGCCGATGGGGCCGGAAGAGGTGACGTTTGCGAGAATGTCGTTAAAGAATGCGGTGTTCTTGATACCGCCCGTGCCGATGGAGATCGGAGCCAGCACATCACTGTACTTGGCGTCGATAGAATTGAGCGAAATGCCGTCGGTTACACCGGTCCCCGC
>Ga0326727_10014984_pt1 | contig 16749 bp, 15 predicted proteins | sample MB2enrmetagenome_FD_207643 | JGI IMG/M metagenome (GOLD analysis project Ga0326727, IMG submission 207643) | Lab enriched peat soil microbial communities from McLean, Ithaca, NY, United States - MB29MY | ecosystem: Environmental > Terrestrial > Soil > Wetlands > Peat | place: USA: New York...
GTTATCACACTCTATGACCGGCTTTTCCAAGCCGTTCGACTAGCCGCTGGATTGGTAACTCTCTGGTTCTACACCGACGCACGCCCTACAACCCCCAGCCCTCCTGAGAACAGTGGCTAGTTGTTAGTGCTTAGTGACCAGAAAAAGCGAAGGCTCTTCGTCGCTTCTCGCTAGCCACTAACCACTTTCCACTAACCACTGCTCTAAGGAAAGCTGGGTTTGGGCTGTTCCGCGTTCGCTCGCCGCTACTAGCGGAATCACTATTGTTTTCTCTTCCTCCAGGTACTGAGATGGTTCACTTCCCTGGGTTGGCTCGCACCCGCCTATGTATTCAGCGGGCCGTTTCCGGGTTTTTCCCGGAAGGGTTTCCCCATTCGGACATCCTCGGATTAAAGGGTGCTTCCCCCTACCCGAGGCTTTTCGCAGGTAGCCACGTCCTTCATCGCCGTCTAGCGCCAAGGCATCCACCGTACGCCCTTAGTAGCTTGACCATAATATCTGCTCAACACATCAAAACCCGGAGTCAGGAGTCGGAAGCCAGGAGTCAGGAGAATCAATCCTGATCCCAAGCCCCGAAACCCGAACCCCGCAATGTTTGCAGATTCGCCTTTTCTTACACTGCCCGGATCCAATCCCGGACAGTTTGCAGCCACCAGCCTCCAGCTTCCAGTCCCCGCAGAGAGCATTTAATTGCTCCCACGGAGAACTGACTACTGAGAACTGGTAACTGCGACTACTAAGTAGACGCCACACTATTCAGTTTTCAAAGAGCGTCGAGTGCCCAGAGCTAACTCGCGTTTCCCTGGGCCTCTTCCTGCAACCTTGCGCCCGTCATTCAATGGGGCCGCCAGGATGCTGGGCTTGATTCCTCCCGGATGAGCGGGCGAGATCAACCTCAACAACCTGACGAAAATCCTCTGCGTTCCGCTCGGGAGCGCACAACGCATCGCGCGCGCCTTTGCGGCCGCCGGGTTCGACTGCTTTGAGCTTCGGGGATTGAAACAGGCGGGAGGGTTTCTTGCTAGGGACCCACTTGCCTCAAGCCCTTATCCGAAAGCCTTTCGCGTATCGACCTCCGAGGAATTCAACCGAGACGACGTGGAGCCTCAAATCAAGCTCGGCTGAAACCAAGAATCAACCGTGCCCCCTGTTAGTTCGTCCACCTTCGTACTGGCAATCGAAAATATTACCGTAACATTTCCGTAATTGCAAGGATTTTTTTTGCCATCCATAAGTAATTCCCACAGCACCCTCGGGCCCCCTTTTTCCCCGCGGGGGCCAGTTTTCGTTGCGACAAGGCTGAGCAACCTCGTTATATAATCAAGAAAAGTTCTCCGCTGGATACCGGCGGGAGCGCCTCATCCGCTGAGGGATTTAAGGGCAGTCATGACCAATGAGCCCCGGCTGAAGATACCCTGCTGTGAGAACAAAGGCATAGTGAGGACACAGTGCTCAGGAGACCTTTCGCGACAATCGCCTTGGCAACCAGTCTGATGATTCCTGTTTCCGACCCCTCGCATGGCGCCCAGGGGCAGACTCCAGGAACGAAGGAAGGGATCATCTGTAGTGTTATGGAATCATTCGAGGAGGGAAGGCTGGGGGTGCGCGCCATCGTCTTCCATCAGCGCGACAAGGCCGACGGGCCCCGGCTGGGATCCCTCCTTTTGGCGCACTCGGGTAAAGAGATGGAATTGGAAACCACGGGCGGCCGGCGTTATCGCGCCACCGTCTTCCGCGTAAAAAGCTGTTTCGGCCGCGGGTTGGTGCTGGTTCCGACGAGCAGGCTAAAACTTGCCGAGCATGATGAATTCACTTTGCGTCTGCCGCGAGAGAATTGACCGAGGGCGTTGGGCAACCCTTTTGAGCCATGCGTCCCGCAACAGAGCGCGGCGAGACCGGCTCCACGCCGCAAAAGCTTCTTGCACTCTTACTCTCATTGGATTAAGAATCGAAAAGCGATGATTCGGTCGATGCTCCAAGGCCGCGGACAGAATTTCAAATTACAAAGTCGCAACCCGTCATCGAATTAAAGAGGGGGTTCTAATGATCGTCGGTGTTCCCAAGGAAGCCTTTCCCGGCGAGCGGCGCGTCGCTCTGGTTCCGGTGGTTGTACCCCATCTGATGAAGGCCGGTTTCCAGGTCCTGGTGGAAGCCGGCGCGGGAATGAGCGCCGGCTATCCCGATGCCGACTACGTGGAGAAAGGCGCCAAGCTCGCCGCCTCGCGCGCCGAGCTTTTCCAGTCCGCCGATGTCATCGTCCAAGTTCTCAGCTACGGGTCGAACGATGTCACGGGCAAGGACGATCTCGCGCTCTTTCGCCGCGATCAGACGGTCATTGGTTTCCTTCGTCCTTTTGGCTCCATCGAATCTGCGCAGCAGCTTGCCGCCACCGGCGTTACCTCCTTTTCCGTCGAATTGATGCCGCGCATCACTCGCGCGCAAAGCATGGACGCGCTCTCCTCCATGGCCACGATTTGCGGCTATAAGGCCGTTCTACTTGCGGCGGACCGGTTGCCGCGCATGTTCCCGATGCTCACCACGGCGGCGGGGACCATTACGCCGGCTCGCGTGTTCATCATTGGCGCGGGTGTTGCGGGACTACAAGCGATCTCGACGGCGCGCCGGCTGGGCGCGGTGGCCTCCGCTTACGATCTGCGCCCGGCGGCTAAGGAACAAGTCCAAAGCCTCGGCGGGCGCTTCATCGAGCTGCCCATCGAGGCGAAGGACGCCGAAGACAAAAGGGGCTATGCACGGCAGCAGGATGAATCCTTTTACCAGCGGCAGCGCGAATTGCTGGGGCGCGTGGTGGCGGAAAGCGACGTGGTCATCCCCGCTGCCGTCGTTCCCGGCAAAAAACCTCCGGTGCTCATCACGGGCGAGATGGTGCAGCGCATGGCCCCAGGCTCAGTGATTGTGGACTTGGCCGCGGAGCGCGGCGGCAACTGCGAGTTGACCAAACCCGGCCAGCGCATCATCGAGCATGGCGTGACCATCATCGGTTACATCAACGTGGCGAGTACCGTGCCGTACCACGCGAGCCAGATGTACGCGAAAAACCTGACGGCCTTTCTCCTACATTTGGGGAAGGAAGGCAAGCTGCAACTGAATCTTGAAGACGAGATAACTCGTGATACTTTGCTGACGCGAGGCGGCGAAGTTGTGAACGCTCGGGTGCGGGAATTCTTTTCGCTGCCGGCACCGGTCGCACAAAAAAGTTAGATGCAATTTTCTGAGTGCCGGGGGAATTGTGAAGGATGGGGGCAAGGGGCATTGTGGACAATCCACTAATCTCCACTAAACCCCAATCTTTATCGATTAGCCCCGGACTGGGACCCAGGTCCAAATCCAGACACTTTGTCCCAGGCACTTGACACCGAGGAGGACTTTGTGACGTTCGACCTCATCAACGACCTGTATGTATTCATGCTCGCTGGGTTCATCGGATTCGAAGTGATCCGGCGAGTCTCGCCGCTATTGCACACGCCGCTCATGTCCCTTACCAATGCGCTCGACGCCATCGCGGTGGTGGGCGCCATTGTCATCGCCGGTGAAGCCAAGACCACGTTCTCGACGGTGCTGGGAACCATTGCCATTGTCGCGGCGATGAGCAATGTGGTAGGCGGCTTCTTAATCACGGACCGCATGTTGAGAATGTTCAAGGCCACCAAAACGAAAAAATCATGAGCCCCATTGCCACTCAGTACATCATTGAAGTTTGCTATTTGGTTGCCACGGCGCTCTTCATCCTGTCGCTCAAATGGCTGAGCGCCCCCTCGACGGCGCGGCGCGGCGTGCTGGCCGGCGAAGTGGGCATGGTGCTGGCGATCGGCGGCACCCTGCTGCACCACGGCATCATCGAGTACCAGTGGATTCTGCTCGCGCTGGTGTTGGGCTCGATCATCGGCATCCCGCTCGGCCTGGTGCAAATGACCGCCGTGCCGCAGCGGACCGCGCTCAGCCACGCGTGCGGCGCCCTCTGCGTGACCCTGGTGGGCACGGCGGAGTTCTATCTGCGCTCGCCGGACGTACCCAAGTTCATGATGGCGGTGCTTTGCCTGGAAGTCATTCTGGGTTCGTTGACCATTACGGGCAGCCTGATGGCGAGCGGCAAGCTCCAGGAGATCCTGCCGCAGCGCCCCATCACGTATCGCGGCCAGAACCTCGTCAACCTGTCGTTGCTGGCGATTGCCATTGTGTTGGCGGTGTTTCTGATCCTTAACCCCGGCCACAAGGCGCTGTTTCCGCTGATTGTCTTCATCCCCCTGGTGTTCGGGGTGATGATGATCGTCCCCATTGGCGGCGCCGATATGCCCACGGTGATTTCTCTGCTGAATTCCTACGCCGGACTCTCCGCCGCGGCCATGGGATTTGTCCTTGACTCGAAGCTGCTCATCATCGCCGGCGCGCTGGATGGCTCTTCGGGGTTCATCCTCTCCGTGATCATGTCAAAGGCCATGAACCGCTCGTTCACGAACGTGCTTTTTGGAGCCTTTGGCCAGGTGCAGACCTCCGCCGCCGCGGGCAAGGAAGAGCGCACGGTGCGCAGCGCCACGGCGGAAGAGGCCGCCGGCATTCTCGCCGCCGCCAATTCCGTGGTGATCGTTCCCGGCTACGGCATGGCGGTGGCGCAGGCTCAGCACAAGGTGCGCGAGCTTTTCGACACGCTCACCAAGAAGGGGATCGATGTTAAGTTCGGAATTCACCCCGTGGCCGGCCGCATGCCCGGCCATATGAACGTGCTGCTGGCGGAAGCCGATATTCCTTACGACCGCCTGTTCGACATGGACTCCATCAATCCGGAGCTCCCCCAGACCGACGTGGCGCTGATCATCGGCGCGAACGACGTCACCAACCCCGCCGCGCGCACCGATCAGTCCAGCCCCATCTTCGGCATGCCCATCCTCGATGTGGACAAGGCGCGCACGGTCATGGTCATCAAGCGCAGCATGAACCCCGGGTTCGCCGGCATCGATAACCCGCTTTACTATTTCGATAAAACCCTGATGCTCTTCGGCGACGCCAAGAGCTTTGTAGGCGACATCGTGCGCGAGTTGACGGGCGGCGGGCACTGAGCCATTGGTGATTTGCGATTTGTGATTGGCGATTGTCGATTCCAGATTGTCGATTTTCGATTGCCGATTAACGATTGTCGATTGACCATTTTCGCTTGATATTTGTTGATTTGGGGGTTCGGATCGTCGATTTTGGATTTCTGATTTCCGATGGAGTTTCAAATTTCGAATTTTGAATTTCCGATCCTGCCCCCGTGATTGGACGTAGGGGGTAGGGCTCGCCCTACCCGTGGTTTGTCCATTCCTCCTCGCTCCGCACCCCACCGGACCGTCAGCAATGACAGCACAAACCGCAAATGCGGTTTCGCGACTTCACGTCTAAGTGGGTTGTTTCTGAGTGGCCGACTAGACGCCCGGAACTCGGGGAGATAGAACGCGCTCCGGCCTTCTCATTGCGTGTGCAGCGATGCGTATTGCTCGATGAGATCGGCCACAGCCTCGGGCTGATCCTCGACCACGTAGTGCACGGCACCCCGGATTAACCCGGTCTCGACATGAGCACATCCGTTTGCGCGGAGACCCTCCGCCATCTTGGGAACCAATGGTGCAAACGGTGACCCATCTCCGGCAGCCAAGAGCAATGGCACGTCATTTGACCCCCGCTGCGCCGCATTGAATTGCGCATTAGCAGGAAACGAGCGGTACATTTCAAAGACCGCGTGAAGCTGCGCCAGGGTGGCGTAGGCCTTCACAAAATGGGCCACGTCGCCCGGCGTGAATTTGCCAAATTGGAAGAAGTAGCCGAAGTAGTCAGCCTGCCGTCCCGCGACAAGTTTCTCTGCCAGGCCTGGAACCTGCATAAACCGGACGTGCCACATGGCAGGATGCCCTTGAATCTCGTCCCAGCCCGCAATTCCAGGAAGCGGAACATCGAGGAGCATCGCCCCACGTGCGGCTTGCGGATATCGGCGAACGAACGCGTAGGCCACCATCCCCCCAATGTCGTGACCAACGATATAGACGCGCTCCAATTTCAGCGCCGCCGCAAGCTGATGGACATCCTCCGCCATGTTCGCGGTGTCATAGCCGCCCGGCATGGCAGTCGAACCACCTACGCCGCGCAGGTCAAGCGCGATCACCGTGAACCGTTTCGCCAGGTGCGGCATGATGGCGTGATACTCGAACCAGTCTTGAGGGAACCCATGGATCAGGACGATGGCAGGTCCTTTACCTCCGCGAACATAGTGAAGGGCGATCCCATTCAACCTCGCGGTCTGGGACGCGAATTCGTTGCCGAACCCCGTCGCAAGTGGACTCTGTCCATGCACCCGCTCTTGAGATAAAAAGGGAACGCACCCGAGCAAAAGGGGCACGGGAAAGAAAATTAGCCGACGAAGACGCGAGTTCATGCGCAGCGGTGTCATGGCATTGTCCTCTTGTATCGCAGTTCCACTCACCAAACAGCTTACTGGATTTCTCTTATCTCTGCATCGCAACATGAAGCGACGTGGTGATCCCACCACAGTCTCCTCCCAAGCTGTTGACGCCATGCCGCCTCGTCACTCATCCGGGAACGCCATTTCTGGAGACGAAACAATTTTCCGAATTGTTGGCAGATGACGGGAAACCAGACACGATCGGCCTTCTGCGTCCGCCAGCGTGGAGGATCATTCGACGCTATCTTCGCACGCGTCTGGGTCAGAGACGGCACAGCGCCGCCGGAGACGGGATTGTGGTGGTGCAGGGCCGTTGACCCGTCTGGTCGGTTCTCTGACTGGAGCCAACCAGTTCAGATCATGACCGCGGAAGATCGCGGGTGGCGCTCCGGCCCATGGAAGCCCTCGTTTCAGCTGGTAGCCACGGACAGTGCTTTCCTGTCCGTGGGCTTTTCTCAGGCGCGATATGCCAAGGGCAATCTTATGTAATCAATCTGAATGGGGCAGGCCGCCACCGTTGCCTTGTCCAAAGGGAAATTGTTGTAACTGGACCACCGCCCGAAGAACCCACGGACAGGAAAGCACTGTCCGTGGCTACCCCCTCGCCTGATGGTCAATCAACCACCCATTGTAAAAGATCTGATCATTATTATCGCAGACAAAGACGCCGAGTTTTCGATGCGGGGAATACTTTCAAATCCAGTCCGGCTCGGAATTCGGGATATCACGTTCCAATTGATTGCAGACCGCCAGGGGAAGTGTGCTTTCGGTAACCGCGCACAGTGCTGCCGGAAGCTAGCTAATGATGGAATCAGTACAGCGCAATGGTTCGTGAACTTCCTTCAGTCACAAGATCAGCCAGGCTTGTCCTGGCACTCCAGAGTTGCAATAGGCGAAACCCTTCGGTACCGGCTCAGCCGGCCGCTATTGGACGGTCAAGCTCAGTGGGAGCGTATGGGTCAAGCCGCCGGAAGTTCCGGAGATGGTGAGCGTGTAAGTTCCCGATGGCGTCGGCGGACTGTGGTAGGGGTTCCCTCCACCGCCGCCTCCCCCTCCGCATGAAGCCGCGAACCCCAGCGTTATCAGCAAGGCGAGCGGAGCGAGTACGCGAATCCTGGCGCGTTTCCCTACTAGGCACGCGAGCAAACCTAGCCCCAGCAGGCCCGCGAGCATGATCCACAGCGCTACCGGCGGCCGCGCCGGCGGGCGAGGAGCCAGCGGGATCACCGACCCATTCGTCACCACGCCCACCACCGACTGGGCGGGAAGGTTCCCATAGGGGGCCACTGACGCCGGGTTTATCGTGCAGGTTGAATTCGCGGGTGCGCCCGAGCACGTGAGCGCTACGGTGCCGGTAAATCCGCCGAGCGGATTTACGTAGAAGTAAAACGTGGTGTCGTTGCCCTTCGAAACGGTCTGCGACGTGTCGGGAGCACTCAGCGAGAAGTCCTGCCCGGTTCCCGAGATTGCCACCGTTTGCGGGCTGCCGAAAGCGTTATCGGCGAAGTTCAGGGAGGCAGTCTCGCCGCCGAGAACGCTCGGCGTGTAGGTCACGGTGACGTTGCAGCTGCCGGTCCCCGGCGCAAGCGTCTGGCCGCTGCATCCGTTTGAGGTGATCGTGAAGTCTGCGGCATTCGCGCCCGAAAGCGTGACGGCACCACTCGCGAAGGTCAAATTCGTGTCGCCGGTGTTGGTGACGGTGACCGACAGCTTCGTGGGAGTCGTCCCCAGCAGCACGTTGCCGAAGCTGAGGGCCGGGGGACTGAAGGCGACCGTCGCGGCTGAGGCGTTGCTGATTTCGAAAACGGTCCCGTCACCGGAAGCACCACCAGCGCTCGTTGTGCCGTAGAGGTTTCCGGATGCGTCCATCAGCAAGCCTGCATACGGCGACGCACCATCGTCAGGAGCGCCCACAAAGGTATGCAGCACATACTCCGCGTAGCTCCCGGAGGAGTTAACCAGCTCGAATACGCTCCCGTTACCAAGCGAGACGCTGGGATCGCCGCCAGTGGTGCCGTAGAGCTTGCCCGCCGGGTCCATAATCAGGCCGCCCATCGGGTATACTCCGTCAGTCGGCCCCGTAAAACTGTGAAGCAGCTTTTCCGTATAGCTCCCGGAAGAGTTAAGGAGCTCGAATACGCTCCCGCAGCCGTTCGGGCAAGCCGACGAGTCGCCGCCGTACGTCGTCGTGCCGTAGAGATTGCCGGCCGGGTCCGCGATCACGGCCGTCGGGGCCCTGCCGTCATCGGGAGGTCCAGCGAAGCTATAGAGCACTTTCTCCGTATAGCTCCCGGAGCTGTTGACCAGTTCGAATACGGTCCCCCAACCACCCGCGGTGCCACCCCCCTGAGTGGCGCCGTAGAGGTTGCCGGCAGAGTCCATGTACAGACTTCCAGAAGGGGCCGATCCGTCACCGTTTTTCGCGAAGCTGTAAAGCAGGTTCTCCGTGTAAACCCCGGAGGAATTGACCAGCTCGAATACCGCTCCCTGGCCGTTAGCACCTCCGCTAAAGGTAGTGCCGTAGAGGTTGCCCGCCGCGTCCATGATCAAGCCGCCAATCGGGAGTCCCCCATCGCCGGTGGCTCCAAAGTTATGCAGCACCTTCTCCGTGTAAGTCTCGGCGGAGTTGACGAGTTCGAAAGCGATTCCGCAACCAGCGGTGCAGGTGGACGAGGATCCTCCAACCTGCGTGATCCCATAGAGATTGCCGGCGGAATCCGCAATGATCCCTTCGGGATTCTCTCCATCGTTGGGTGGCCCCGCGAAGCTGTAAAGTATTTTCGCCGTATAGCTCCCGGAGGAATTAACCAACTCGAACACCGCTCCATGGCCGTAGCCACCTCCGACGGAAGCGGTGCCGTAGAGGTTGCCCGACGAGTCCATGATCAGCGGTGCGACGGGGGATTTGCTAGCGTTGGTGAAGCTATAGAGCACAGTCTCCGTTTGCGCCTGCGCCGGTTGGACTGCTGAGGTTCCCAAAAGGAAAATGACGGCCCCTGCGCCCACAGTTACCCTCAAAAGTCCCTTTGCCAATTTCATCATCCTCACCCCGCTGTCATTCCCGTGCAGGCGGGAATCCATGCATTTACGCTTCGGGTTTTGGCCTTGCCGGCGCGAGCCATCTCCGGCCGCAATCCCCGTATTGCCCGAAGTCCTGAAGTTCCTCCGTTCCCAATCACCAAAGGCCCCAGGTTTTCAACAGCGGAGAACTCAGTGCTTCCCGCTCGATTCAACGTGACCTCCTGAGTGCATGGCGCGGCCTATCTCAAGCTTTGTGAATTGTTGGTGGTTCCCAAAGGCAATAGCGACAGTAGAGATTACGATATCACGGGACGGGGCTCGTGTCAACGGCAGGGTAGCTGGTAGCCACGGACAGTGCTTTCCTGTCCGTGGGCTTTTCTCAGGCCGATATCCCAAGGGCAATCTTATGTAATCAATCTGAATGGGGCAGGCCGCCACCGTTGCCTTGTCCAAAGGGAAATTGTTGTGACTGGACCACCGCCCGAAGAACCCACGGACAGGAAAGCACTGTCCGTGGCTACCCCCTACTTGCCCAGGACAGTATCAATCCCCGCGAGCACCAATTGCAGATTAGAGGGGGGAAGCTTGCCCACACGTTCACTGAGGAGGTCCTTATCGATACTGACGATCAGGGAAACATTAGCCACGGAATCTTTTGGCAGGCCGGTGTGGCGGGCCCGCAGATGGACGTTTCCCGGGGCCAAGGCCCATTTCAGATTGCTGGTCAGCGAAACACAGACCACGGTGGCAAGGCGGCTGCGATTCAATGCGTCACCCTGCACGACGACGACCGGCCTGCGGAATCCCGGGCGGGAGCGCGCCGGGGCGGGCAGATCCGCCCACCAGATCTCGCCTTGGGAGATTACCACTCGCTTCGCTCTAGGATGCGGCGCGCGGCCGAGGAAGCGAAGGGATCTTTCGCTTCACCCACCTCGGCGCACGCCCGGTTCATCGCCTCGGTGACCTCGTCCGGGGCGTGGCGCGCCAGATACTCCCGCAGCGCATCGCCATACAGCCAGCTGCGCGACTTCTTCGCGCGCCGCGCCAGGCGCTCCGCTCCCTCGTAGACCTCATCAGGTATAGATACCGCAGTTTTCATACCGTGAGTATAACTGCATGCTCACCGGGTGGCAAGGAGGTAGCGCGGACCCCCGCTTTTGGGGTCCGCGGCTCTTCTCGTGCAAAAGCCGGAAATCTCAAAGAAGGACGCCTGCCCTCAGGTTGTGGGGCGCGGGTCTAGGGAAGAACCGCAGACCTCAAAGGCGGAGGCGCTACACCTACTCACCCCTCGACGAACGACTTGAGCCTCGACAGGGCTTGATCCCACTGCTCGGAGACGAGATCGAGGTATTTCTTGATTTCTTCCATCGGCTCCGGGTCGAGTTCAAACCGGCTCTCGCGGCCCGTACGGACGCTGTGCACGATATCCGCCCGCTCCAACACGCGTAGATGCTTGGTAATCGCCTGCCGGGTAAGCTTGGAGCCCTTGGTCAACTGAGCGATCGAGCGTGGCTGCCCGCAGCAAAGCTTCGCCACCAGCGCTAGCCGCGTCGCATCGCCCAGCGCGGCAAAGACGGAGGCGTGAGCCTGCCGCTTGGCGTGCATGCCGCTACGACTTGGGCGCGACATAGCTCTGAATATTCTTCATTTGCTCGGTCCAGCCGCCGTCATTCATGCGGAAGGCTTCCGCGCGGCGCTCGCTGGGGATCTTGTCGAAACCGGACTCCGTGAGCAGAAGCAGTGTGCCGGTTGCGGTCCTCTCCAGACGGAATTCGACGAGCGTGGGCGTCTCTTGCGAGTAATCGATTTTGGGATCGACAGAGTACGGGTGCCAGGTGAAGGAAAAGAGCCGTTCGGGCTCCATCTTCTGCACCACCGCCTCCCATTTGACGTGCTCGTAGCCCGGGTGGGTAATATGGCCGCGCGAAATCTGGCCGGGGACGAACGGGCCCTCCAGTTGCACGCGAAACCACTCGCCAAATTCACGATGATCCGTCAGCGCCCGCCAGACCCGCGAAACCGGCGCCTTCAGTTCAATACGCTTCTCAATTCGATCAGCCATTTTTGAGCAACCTCCAGGTTGCATGTTAGCGCGCCTTGGTGGAAAAGGCAACCTTTTTGTTGCTCTTTTTCGACAGGACTTCCAGGCGGTGCGCAATCGCGAATTCCGTACTTGTCCCGCCGTGCCTCGCGGAATTGCTCCCCAGTTACGGCCTAACATGACCCGCCGCACTGCGTTAGGATAGGCCGGTGGCGACGTTGGGGCAGCCTGCGAATGCTCATGTGCGAAAAAGGAAGGTTAAATGGTGAATTCCGTTTGACAGGGAAAACGGCATTGCTTAGAGTACTTCTGTCAACCCACTCCCACTTCACTTATGAGAAGCCCTCGGGAGCAAAAGAGAAAAACTGTAGTTGAAAGAAGAGGAGAACTCAATGTATCGAGAGCGAAGAGTATCTTTGTTCCTTGGCATAACGGCGCTGGTGCTCCTTTACGGGGCTCCGCAAATGGCAGCGCAAACTTCCACCAATCCCCCCACTGTTTCCGCCGTCGCAAAGCCGAAACCAGACCCCAAGAAGGGTGAGCACGGCGCGGACAGAGTCGGCGTGGCCTTCCGGGCGTCATCGCTCGGGCTCGGCGCCGAAGTCGCCTATGAGGTGACCCATTCGTCAAATATCCGCGGGGGATTCAACTTCATCGGTTACAGCCGCGGCTTCGATCACGATGGAATCCATTATGACGCCGACCTGCGATGGTTATCCGCGGAAGCCCATTATGATTTGTTCCCCTTTTCGCACTTCGCCAAGGCGTTTCACCTGAGCCCCGGCCTCATGGTCTACAACGACAACCACGTGAACGCGTCGGCCACGATCCCCGGTGGAAATAGCTTCACGCTGAACGGAGTGTCTTACCAAAGCTCCGCGACGAACCCAGTGGCGGGCACAGGGGACCTTTCGTTTAACAAAGTTGCGCCGACGTTTCTTTTCGGGTTCGGCAATCTGGTACCACGCAAGGGGAAGCATTTCAGCTTTAATATCGAAACGGGCATCGCTTTCCAGGGGTCCCCGAAGATCGGGCTTAATCTGACCGGCAGCGCGTGCGTGGCTGGCGTCTGCAGCAATATCGCCACCACCTCGGCCATCCAGAATAACGTTCAGGGGGAGCAGACGGTAATCAGCAACGATTTGAAGCCCTTCAAATACTACCCACTCGTCGCCTTGGCCTTCGGCTACCGCTTCTGAAGGAAGCGTAGTGCGGACCCGGCTTGCAGGCCGGCGGGCTTTTCAGGTAGGGCCGCGCTCGCCGTGCGGTTCATTATTGCGATTTCCCGTTGGGACTTGGGGGAGTTGACAGATCGAACCAGAGGTAGCGCCCACTCCCGCCTTTGGGGTCCGCGGCGCTTACTGTGCAAAAACCACAAACTGCAAAGACCGACGTCAGACCAGCGGTTTGAGCGTGATTCACGGTAAGAGCCGCAGACCTTAGAACCCGAGGTCTGCGCTGCGGTTGCTGCCTCCCGCCGCGGAAAATGTGTTTACAATGAAAATGTGAACTTGAAAGCCCAGTGCGCGTTGCCGCCTCGGAAGCAACCTACCAGACGCACGACCCTCGAAACGCCAAGCCCTTTTCTATTGACCCTCGTCCTCATTGCGCTCCTGGCGAGTGGCGCGCTTGCCGCCGACACATTTCCCGATTCAGGAGCAACCAGCCGCAAAGACCTGGTCACCGCCGTCAAGCGTTTGGAAAAGAGACTGGGCTTCCGCCGGACCAGGAACTTCCACAAGGAGACGGCGGAATCCGCCGTTGCTTATCGCTGTTACTTCACCGGCAAGCTCGAATTGCCAGACTCCTATGAGAAACTGCAACTGCTGGCGGGAACGAAGGCCGGCTGCCCGCTCGACACGCAAAAATACGATGTCTTCTTCTACCCCATGGACGCCAGCGGCAGCGGCAAGACACCCGTCTCCTCTTCCTTGGCGCACGAGTCGACGGAACGTTTTCTGGTCGTCGTGCCGCACGAGGATTTTCACGCGAATAAGGAGTTACGCAAATTGCCTGCGGCTTGGGGAGAAGCCTCCGCAACCTTGATCGGATTTCTCACGGCCGGCGAAGTGGCGCGGCAGAAGTTTGGCGAGAATTCGGGGGTCTATCAAAACCTTCAGCGCGAGCCCGAACTCTTCGCCCACAAAGCTGAAATTGTGAATCGCTATCACGCCCAGTTGAGCCAGTTGTACGCCGCCGCGCACGCCGGCCAGATTTCCGAGCGCGAGGCGCTAGAGCAAAAGCAGCAGGCTTTCGAGCAACTTCACCAGGAGTGCATGGCCATCAGCCCCGAGCCGAAATCATTCAACCGGTGTCTGGCCGCCAACAACAATGCCGGTCTGGCCTTCGATGAGACTTACACGAAGTATTATCCCCTGATGTACCAGCTTTATTTGGCAGAAGGCCGGGCAATTATGCCGACGGTCGAGGCGCTTCGGCAGGCACTGAACGCCAGAACGGAATCCGAGGCGTTGGACAACTTGCAGAAAGCCGTGGGACAGGCGGGCAAATAGGGACGTCAAAAGTCAAAACGCAAAAGTAGTATCAATGGCAGTTTTGCCTTTTGACTTCCTTACACAAAGTCCATCGCCCGCCGCAGCACTTCCTGAAGCTCCTCAGTCGTGAGCGCCAGAGGATTCCCTTTCATGCTGCTCGCCTTAGCCGCGTCCGCGACGAGCGCTGCAACGTCCTGTTCGCCGATCCCGTAGGTCTTGAGGGGCGGGATTTCGAGTTCCTGGCAAATCTCCCGCGTCCACCTAATTCCGTCTTCGGCGGTGGCGTCCCCGCGCCCCGTGAGCATGCACGCCACCTCCTGGTAGCGGCGCAGCGCATCACTTTGGGGTGCGCGAGCACGCAGAGCGTGCAGGTTGATTTCCATCCCGTAGGGCAGGATTGCCGCACATATGGCGCCATGCGGCGCGTGGAACCGACCACCTAAGGGAGCGGCAAAGCCGTGTACGACCCCCAAGCCGGCGTTGGCGAGGGCCAGGCCGCTGAGCAGTGCCGCGAGCGACATGTCGCGCCGTGCTTCCGCGTCATGCCCCTGGTGAAACGCCCGCCGCAGCGAACGCGCCGCGAGCGGGATTCCCTGCACACAGAAGCCGTCGGTCATGGGGTTGGCGCGGATCGAAACATAGGCCTCAATCAACTGCGTCAGCGCGTCGAGTCCCGTGCGCGCGGTAATCGCCGGCGGCAGGCCGAAGGTCAGCTCCGGGTCCACCACCGCGAGGCGCGGCAGAAGCAAGGGGCTGCGCAGGCTGACTTTCACTTGTCGCTCGGGCACTCCCAACACCGCATTGCGCGTCACCTCTGCGCCTGTCCCCGCCGTGGTGGGCACCGCGATGAACGGCGCAGCAGGATTTCGGATGGCGTTCCCCTTGCCCACCACCTCCAAATAATCCATTAACTCGCCGGGATTGGTGAGCAGCGCGGCAATGGCTTTTCCCGTGTCGATGACGCTGCCTCCGCCGATGGCGATGACAACGTCGCACTGGTCCCCGCGCGCCTGCTCGAGTCCCCGCGCAATCAAGTCGATGGTGGGTTCACTTTCGACGGCGAAAGTGAAGCTGCGGGCGCCTGCGGCTTCGAGGTCCGAAAGCAGCCGGTCCGCTCGCTCCGGCGGGTAGCCGGTCACCACCAGCACGCGGCTTCCCCATTGTTTTGCCGCCGGCGCCACCCGCCGCAGGGCGCCTTCGCCGAACATGATGCGTGTCGCCGTGGCGAACTCAAATTGCATCTGCGCTTCACCAGCCTTCCTCGCCCGGGAATACATTCGAGTATTTCACACTCGAGCGAGGCTCAGCCATCAAGGACTCCATCCGGTCGCGCCACACGGCGTAATGCGCGGTGGCCTTGTGCGCCGCCGTGGCCTCCACGCTCCGATAGGCCTCGACCAGGACGAATCGCGTAGGATCGTCATTTTGCTGGAGTACATCGAAGCGCGTGATGCCCGGTTCCTTGAGGCTCTGCCGCGCATTCTCGATCGTCGCTTCTTTAAAGGCATTGATGCAATCGGGCTTTACCTTTACGTGTACGTGCACAACCAGCATGATCTACCTCCCTCGTCTCCGAGCGAAAATTTGGAGTGCGGCAGCTTGCTGCCGCTTTGACCGAAGCCAGCTTGCTGACGGGTATTTGTGGTCGAATTAAGAATTCCCGCGAGCGAGCTCGCGGGAAGGAAAGCGGCAGCGAGTTGCCGCACTCCAAATTTCGCACGACCTTCACTTCAGTGCGAATCGCGCCACCTGCCGCCAAAGGCGCGGCTCGCCGTGCGTCCGGTAGAGATGAAGGCTCCGCACCTTAAACTGAACGTCGAGCCGGCGCCCCATTTCCGCCATCACTTCTTCCTTCAAGCGCCGCGGGAAATCTCCGTAGAGGAGGCTCAGGTGGGGCATAAAGGCAGGCTCGCGCCCATGGCCAAATACCTGGCAAGCGGCTTGGTGCGCTTTCCGCAGCGGCTCCGCGAGAGCGGCGTGAACGAAAAGACAGCGAAAGTATTCGTCGCTGAAGTCGATCTGGTCCAGCCGGATGATAAAGGGGCGAAGGGAAGCGGCGACGCGCGCGGACTGGCGAATCAACTCACGGCGTGGACCCACGCAGCCCCCCAGCAGCGTTACGTGTGGAGGAAATTGCGGTGCCCCATACCGGGCACTCAATGGGTGGAGGATCCGCAAGAGGCCATCGCACACGTCTCCTCTCGGCATGAACCACAAGGAGCATCTTTCCCCGGCACTTCGCTGGATCACCGGCTTGCCTCAGTCCGCGCCAGCGCACCCACGGCGCCTTTCGAGCCAACGCTCCAAGAGCCATTTGCCGCCGGCTCGCGGGCGCGGACAAGGGTGTTCTTACTCGCCCTCTTTAAGCTCTCGAATCCAGAGATTGCGAAACCGCACGGGGTGGTTGTGATCCTGCAATGCGAGCGGGAGCTTTTCCGGCGTCACCTTGTAGGGTGGGCGCTGGTGGTGCTCGGTGGGCCCCGTCAATTCCACGTGGTCTTGGACCAGGACACCGTTAAAGAACACGGTGAAAATCGCCTTGCGCAGCACGTTCCCGCTCGAATCGAAGCGCGGACCGTGAAAAACAATGTCGTACGTTTGCCATTCGCCGGGCTTCCGACAAGCATTGACCAGGGGAGGATACTGGCCGTAAAGAGCAGCGGCTTCGCCGTCGGCATAGGTCACGTTATCGTAGGAATCGAGAACCTGAACCTCGTAGAGCCCGTGCAGGAAAACTCCGCTGT
>Ga0326727_10014985_pt1 | contig 16746 bp, 15 predicted proteins | sample MB2enrmetagenome_FD_207643 | JGI IMG/M metagenome (GOLD analysis project Ga0326727, IMG submission 207643) | Lab enriched peat soil microbial communities from McLean, Ithaca, NY, United States - MB29MY | ecosystem: Environmental > Terrestrial > Soil > Wetlands > Peat | place: USA: New York...
GGCAACCCTTCTCCACCCTTCGATATCCGACTCTGAGAACTGAGAACTGAGAACTGAGAACTGAGAACTGAGAACTGAGAACTGAACAGTGAACACTGCCCTACCCTATCCCCACCTTCCACGCCATATAACTCGTCGCCTCCCGCATCACCGCCCAAAACCGCTCCCACAGGGAGTGCGGACGCGACTCCGGGCGCGGCGCCACTTCCACCTCCACGCCCTCGCGCTCCAGCAGCGCCCGAATGCGGAACACGTGATACGCGTCGCTTACCGCAATGCACCGTCGCATGCCATTCACGCGCATAATGTTGCCCACCCGTGCCGCCGATTGCGCCGTATCCGATCCCTGCGTTTCGGCAATCAGCGCCTTCTCCGGCACGCCGCGCTTCCGCAGATAATCCCGCCCCACGCCGCCTTCGCTGAATTCCGGATCCTGTCCCGCTCCGCCCGTCGTAATGATCACCGACGCCATTCCCTGCTCGAACAATTCGTAACCGTGATCGAGCCGCGCCTTATACACCGGCGAAGGATGCCCGGCATATTGCGCCGCCCCGAAAATCACGATCGCATCCGCCCTTCTCGTCGGCGCTCCCGTCGCCGCCGCCACAATTCGCGATCCCGTCGCGCCCAAAAACAGCACCACCGCTCCTGTCACCGCCAGCAAAACCAGCGGAACAGGATGAAGCCACCAGGGTTTCTTGGAGAAATTCGGATGGAGCTCTTCAGACATGAGCCAGATTCAAGGTTTCAACGCCTCAAGGTTTCAGCGAGAAACTCAACGTGACGACGAAGTCAGCTTTAGCGTGATCGAAACTTTGAGACTTTGCAACCTTGAAACTCTGAAACCTTCCCTTAAGAAAGCGCTTCCACGATTTCCGAGGCCGGAATCGCGCCTTCGCGCAGAATCTGCCAGCTCCCGTCCTCTTTGAAGTACACAATCGTCGAGGCCACGTTGCGCGGAGACTTTCCTCCGTCCACAATCAGCCCGATGCGGTTCTGCAATTGCTGCTGCACCTGCTCCGCCGTCGTGCACTCCACTTCCCCGCTCAGGTTGGCCGAGGTTGCCGTAATCGGGATCTTCAACTCCCGCACAATCGCCAGCGGAATCTCCGCCGCCGGCACGCGCAGCGCCACGTTCCCGGTGTTCGCCGTCACTTTTAGCGGCAAATGAGAAGCGGCTGGCACAATCATCGTCAGCGGTCCCGGCCAGAATCGCCGCGCCAGCAGATTGAAATCATCCGGCAGCGGACGCGCAAATTCCTCCGCCTGGTCCACGTGCTCGATCAGCAACGAAAGCGGCTTGTGCCGCAGCCGCGACTTGATCTCATATACCCGCTCCACCGCCCGCAGATTAAAAGGATCGGCCGCCAGCCCATAGAAGGTATCGGTTGGCATGCCCAGCACCTGCCCCGCCTGAATTTGCTCCGCCGCATACTTCACGAGCGAGGGTTCCGGTGTTTCGGCATGAATCTTCAGGATTTCCGCGCGCACACAAGACCTTTCTGTTTGCCCTGGAACTTTGCCGCAAGATGGCGTAAACATTGAAATGTACCATACATCGCGCCTCCGCCGAAGCCTGCAACCATTACTCGTATTATCCTATCTTGCACCGGCTAGCCGCATCGCCCATGAACCAGACCGCCAAAGCCGCCCGTTCCCCCGCCGCCAAGGCGCGCCTCCGCCCCGTCACCGGACGCCACAACGCTCGCCTCAAAGACCTGCGCCTTGCTTTCCGTCGCGCCGAACTCACGCCCAAAGGCGAGTGCGCCATCGAAGGCGTCAAACTGCTTGAAGAAGCCATCCGCCACGGCCAGCACTTGCAGAGCGTTTTTTTCAGCGAATCTGCCCGCCCACTCGCCGAAAAACTTCTTCCCCAAATCGGCGAGCGCACCGAAACCCTGATTCTGCCCCCGGCCCTCTTTAACTCCATCGTTCCCAGCGAATCCCCGCAGGGCGTAGCCGCGCTCGTCAAGCTCCGCCAGTTCTCCCCCGCCCAACTGCTCGAGCGAGCAAAAAACGGGCCGCTAGTCGTAGCCGCCGGTCTTCAGGACCCCGGCAATCTCGGCACAATCCTCCGTTCCGCCGAAGCCTTCGCCGCCGCCGGAGTCTTCCTCACCGAAGGCACCGTCAGTCTCTACAACTGGAAAGCCCTGCGCGGCTCCGCCGGATCGATCTTTCGCCTGCCGACGGCTCACATTTCTTCGGTCGAACTGATTCCGCTTCTCCGCGCCCACAGCGTGCGCCTCATGGCAACGTCTTCGCACAAAGGAACCCCGCTCCCCGAGGCCAACTGGACTCTGCCGTTAGCCATTTTCATCGGCAACGAAGGCGCGGGCCTGCCCCGCGAACTCCTGCATCAAATGGATGAAACCCTGGTGATCCCGCAGTCCGAGCAAGTAGAATCGCTCAACGCCGGAGTCGCCGCCAGTATCGTGTTGTACGAAGCGGCAAGAAAAGTCAGAAGTCAGAAGTCAGATTGAAGAAGTAAGAGCACGATGTTCGCGGAGCATTAGCGAGGTGAAGAGTTTTCGCATTAAGGTTTAACTTCTGCAATCTGACTTCTAACTTCTGACTTTGCCATGAGCCTCTTCGCTCCCATCCCGAACCAAGATCAGTCCTCCCCCGGCGCTCGCCCGCTCGCCGACCGCATGCGCCCCCGCACGCTCGAAGAGTTCGTCGGCCAGGAACACCTCGTCGGCCCCGGCAAGCCCCTCCGTGTCCAGATCGAGCGCGACGATCCCGCCTCCATGATCTTCTGGGGCCCTCCCGGAACTGGCAAAACCACGCTCGCCAAAATCATCGCCGGCCTCACCAAAGCCGAGTTCATCGAGTTCTCCGCCGTCCTCGCCGGCATCAAAGAAATCAAGCAGGTCATGGCCGACGCCGAGCGCGCCCGCCAGTACGGCACGCGCACCATCGTCTTCGTCGACGAAATTCACCGCTTCAACAAAGCCCAGCAAGATGCCTTTCTCCCTCACGTCGAAAAAGGCAGCATCCGCCTCATCGGGGCCACAACAGAGAATCCCTCTTTCGAGATCAACGGCGCTCTTCTCTCCCGCTGCCGCGTCTACATCCTCCACCAACTCACCGAAGACCAGATCGTCTCACTCCTGAAGCGCGCGCTCGCCGACAACGACCGCGGTCTAGGCCAGCTCCACCTCCAAGCCTCCGACGACGCCCTCCGCAAAGTCGCCTCCTACTCCAGCGGCGACGCCCGCAGCGCCTATAACGCCCTCGAAGTCGCCGCCTCTTTAGCATCCCAAGCCGCCCCCTCGAAACCATCCGCGACGGTGCCCCACGTCTCGCCGGTTTTGCGAGACGTGGGATCTCCGCCAGAGCAAAATCAAAGCGTTGGTCCAACCACAGAAAACGCTTCCCCCGTCCTAACCGATGCCATCGTCCACGAAGCCCTGCAAAAGCGCGTTCTGCTCTACGACAAATCCGGCGAAGAGCACTACAACCTCATCTCCGCCCTCCACAAGTCCGTTCGCAATTCCGATCCCGACGCCGCCCTCTACTGGCTCGCCCGTATGCTCGAAGCCGGAGAAGATCCTCTCTACATCGCTCGCCGCGTCGTCCGCATGTCGGTCGAAGATATCGGCCTCGCCGAACCGAACGCGCTCTCGCTCTGCATGGCCGCGCGCGATGCCGTCGATTTCATCGGCATGCCCGAAGGCAATCTCGCTCTCGCCCAGGCCATCGTCTACCTCTGCGCCGCGCCCAAATCAAACGCGCTCTACACCGCCTACGGAGCGGTCCAACAAGATGTCGAGCAAACTTCTGCCGAGCCCGTTCCGCTGCACCTGCGCAACGCACCCACGAGCTTGATGAAGAACCTGGGCTATGGCAAGGGTTACCAATACGCTCACGATGTGGAGGAAAAAGTAACCGACATGCAATGTCTTCCGGACAGCTTGCGTAATCGCGTCTATTACCATCCGACGAATGAGGGTGTGGAGAAGCGAATCAAGGAGCGCCTGGAGGAGATCAAGAGAGTCAAACAGTCCTCGCATGTTGGGAAAAGAAGCTCAGGTAGTTAGGAATATCTTTTTCGCGTGAATCTGAGCCAGCAGTTTCCGGCTGCGTGCTTTCATGGCGGGCGTGCCGTTTCTTAGGGCCTGGCGCAGCGCGCCGGTTGCGACTCTGTGAATCGCGGGATCGTGCCGGCTGAGGTCAACCAGTCCCTCGAGAGCGCTGGTCTTGACAATGGAGCTTCGATCCTTGAGATAGCTCTTGAACGCGGACGCAACCGATGAACATTCGCTCCCGCTCAGTTCCAGCCGCGGAACCATCGCCGCCAAATGCCATCGCAGTTCCTGCTCGTCGGTCTCGGCCATCAGCGCCAAAAGGTCTTTCTTGTGGGCCTGAAGAACTTTGGGCGCCGTTCGCGAGACCTTCTCGGCGGCATCGCCGGCGCGCATGCGTATCAGCGGGTCTTCGGAACGCAAGCCGGAGATCAACTGGGGAAACAATCTCAGATCGCGCGACACCATGGCGGCTACGCGATCGGACTCGCCGATGGATCGCCGGTCTCCTCCGCGCAGAAGGGCAAGCAGGTCTGGTTGGGGCATAACAACGCCGAATCGAACAGCGAATCCGTATTACGTGCGCGCCCGGCGCATTCGGTGCGGCTACGGCACAAAAACCACCCGTCGATCTTCCTTCTGGTTCCAGGCGGTTTCAACATCGGCAAGCGGAACTTTCTTCGTCTCCAGTTTCAAATCTCCGTGCGCCGCGCACTTTAAAATCTCCGGAATCGCTTCGGCAATCGCGTGCCGCGGCACACTTCCACCGCCGCTCCCACAGATTTCAAGCCCCGAACTGCGCAAGGCCGCTCCGGGCAGAGCCATCGTGGGCCCGGCACTCGCGCCAATTTCAATCAGCCGCGTTACACGGGGTTCGGCGGTGAAATCATGGCCGGTGAGTGCCTCGACCAGAGCTTCCGTGGGTGCGCCCCACAGATAATCGAGAACGATATCGATTCCACCTTTGGCAGCACTGGCAAAAGCCTCAACCAGATTCTTCCGCGGTTGGTCGATCTGGATGGTAGTGTCGGCGCCGAGCGACCGCGTCGTCTCCAGCGCCTTCGGATTCCGTCCCGCCGCGATCACGCGGCCCGCGCCGAGAATCTTCGCGATCTGCACCGCCAGTTTGCCGGCCACACCCGTCGCGCCGAGCACGAGCACGGTTTGGCCGGGTTTTAGCTGCGCCCGCCACTTCAACGGCAGCCACGAAGAACCAGCAGGATTCGCCACTGCCGCTGCTGTAGCGTCATCGAGCCCATCGGGAACTGGGAAGCAAAATGCGCGCGGCACGACGGTCTTTTCCGCCATCGCCCCAAAGGGCGGCCGCGCCCCGCCGAACAAGACGCGCGCTCCAGTTTCCAGGGTTCCTACGCCGTCCACTCCGCATACAACCGGAAGCTCGCGAAAACTGGCGTAGTGCGCGCCGCCAGCCATCATTTTGTCGATGGGCTTGAGCGAAGCGGCGCGAACCTGGACCAGCACTTCTCCCTCGCGGGCAACCGGATCGTCAAACTGCTCGAACCGTGGGGAAGAACCGAGCTCGTGTAACACGGCTGCGTACATAAGGAATGGTTGCTTTTTACCGGAACAAGTTTTACGCTTAGGGTCATGAAAGCGGCGTTACTTCGCCGCCGCCTGAGCCCATTTCGCCAGCGTGTTCAGAAATGGATAAGCGTCCTTGGGCGCGTCGATGTCTCCCTTGAGAGCGGTCCTGAAGGGCACCATGTGGCCATAGAACTCGCGGGTGCTTTCCTTGTCCTGCTTGATGACGGCGCCGTTGAGTTCGAGCCCGGCAAACAGCCCGCGTGACCGCGAGTAAGTAAGCACTTGGGCGCGCATCTTCCAGTCGGTATCCGCGGCGGCATGGCGGCCGACGGGACCGGCGGCGGCACTGGCATCGGCGCCGAGTTTGAATTGGCTTGAAAGCAGATTATTCATGCCGTCCTTGTTCATGATGAGCATGACGACGTCGGTGGCTTGGCCGCCTATCTGCAACCCAAAGCTGCCCCCACCGATCACGAAGAACGCAGGAGCGCTCCAGCCCTTGGGAGTACGGCAACTGGCGACGCCTTTGCCATAGCGGCCGCCGAAAACGAAACCACCGTTCAGCAGAGACGGAACCACCGCCACGCATTCGGCGCTGCCGAGAATTTCCTCTGGTATGCGCTGGTCGGGGGCGGCCTGAATTTCATCGACTACCGTGCCCGCCTCCTCCACGCGTCCGGAGGCTTTGGTGTCTTCGGAAGCCCTGGTGTCAGCAGGCTTGGCGGTCTGAGGCGTGTTCTGAGTCTGCGTCGTGTCCTGGCTGACGGCTGTGCCGGGGGCAGGCTTAGTGTCCTGGCCGACGCAGAGTGCGGATGTTAAGAAACAAACCAACGCGAAAACCACAAGAAGCTGTCGCATAATGCCTCGCCTGGGAAACTGAAATGTGAATCGATTGTCTTGATTCTAAATGAATAGATGCGACCTGGACGGCTGGGGACGGTGAATGGCTTGAGTCCGGGTGAAAAGAGAAAAAATCGGGGCTGGAACCGGCGACCCTAATCTCCGTTTCCAACCCCGTCTCCCAGGTTCTGTGGTAGGTGAAGCGAGTATGGAGCAGATAGCAGACAGCGACAAGATTACGAAGGTCACGGGCTCACGGTAACTCACGTAGGGACAGCCGCCTCGGCCTTCCCCGATCAACGCCTCTGCTTGTTAGCAATCCCACCCACGTTGCCTTTTGAACCTGCTTTGACTGCTAGAAGCTAGTGGCTAGCAGCTAGAAGCTTGTTCCCCTACCAGACCCGGCACGCGTTCTCCCGCACCATGGGCTGCCCCTTCTTGCAACCGAATGCCTGCTGGAATTCCGGCATGTTGGAGACCACGCCATTTACCCGAAATTCCGGCGGAGAATGCGGATTGGTTTGCGCCAACAACCGCAGCATCTCAGGACTCAGGTTCGCGCACCAGGACTGGCCAAAGGCGAGGAAGAAACGTTGCTCCACGGTGAAGCCATCATCCTTCTCGCTGCTATTCTTGCCCTCCTCCTTGAGCATCTCTCGTAACGCCATGAGCGCGATGCGGATTCCTCCGTTATCGGCGGTGTTCTCGCCCAGAGTTAGTTTGCCATTGACGTGGACGCCGGGAACGGCCTCAAAGCTCGAGTACTCGTCGGCAACGCACTGGGCGCGACGCTCGAACTCCTTGCCGTCGGCATCGGTCCACCAGTCGCGGAAATTGCCGTTGGCGTCGAATTTTCTGCCTTGGTCGTCGAAGCCGTGGGTCATTTCGTGGCCGATGACCGAACCGATAGCGCCAAAATTGGCGGCATCGTCGGCTTTTTTGTCGAAGTACGGCGGCTGCAGAATGCCAGCCGGAAAATTGATGCTGTTGAGCTGGCCATCGTAGTAGGCATTGACCGTGGGCGGGGTCATGTTCCATTCGCCACGGTCAACGGGCTTGCCGATTTTAGCCAACTGGCGGGCGAGTTCGAATTCGCCACTGCGATAGGCGTTGCCCAAAGCATCTCCGCGGACAATCGTCAGGCTAGAGTAATCGCGCCATTGATCGGGATAGCCGATTTTTTCCAGGAAGGCATGCAGCTTCACCAACGCTTGCTTCTTGGTTGCGGGCGTCATCCAATCCACGCTCTCGATATCGGTTTGCAATGCGCCTTCGAGGGCATGCACTAATTTGAGCATGCGCGCCTTGCCGTCGGCTCCGAACGTGCGCTCCACATAGGCCTGGCCCAGAGCTTCGCCGAGATCGTGATCAATGTACTGGGTGCAGCGACGCCAGCGGGGGCGCTGCTGCTTCTGGCCAGTCAGCTTGCGGCCGTAGAAATCGAACCTCTCGTCGGCAAACGAAGTCGATAGCAGCCCGCTGGAATGGTGGGCGAAATTCCAGCGCAGATAGGCCTTCCAATGATCCAGGGACTCGGTCGTAAGCAGCTGGTTCACGGCCTTAAAGAACTCGGGCGAGGTCACCAGGTAATGCGCCGTGGCGGGGGCGTGAATGCCCTTGAGATATTCGTCCCAGGAAAAAGCCGGCGTGAGAGCGCGCAGTTCCTGCGCAGTCAGCTTGTGGTTGAGATTGGCCGGATCGCGGCGCTTGACTAGGTCCATCGAAGCCTTGGCCAGAGCGGTCTCCATGGCGAGAACGACCTTGGCGTCGGCGGCAGAGGCGGCTTCGCCTTCTCCGAGCAGGTGGAAGGTATTGCGGATGTGATCCTCGTATTGCTGGCGCTGCTCGACGGACTTCGCATCGTCGCGGAAGTAGTACTCACGGTCGGGCAGGCCAAGCCCGCCTTGGTCGGCGGCCGCGACTACTTTGGAAGCATCGTCGAGGTCCTGACTTGAAGAGAAGCCGAAAATCGCGGTCGTGGATCCGGATTCGCTGTCGGGCGCGAGCCGAAACGTGATGGCGTGAAGGTGGGCGAGAAGAGCGCCGAGCTCGGAGATGTTGTGGAGGGAATCGATGCGATCAAGTTCGGGCTTCAGCTGGGCGAGGCCTTTCGCGTCAATGGCGGATTCGTCCATGCAGGCGGCATAGTAATCGCCGATTTTCTGGTTGATCGCGCTGCGTCCGGGATTATCCGCCGAGGCTTTTTCCAGCACATCGCGAAGCACGAACTGATTCCACAGCGCGAGCTTTGCGCCATGACCCCACGAAGCCTGGTCGGCAGGGATGGGGTTGGCGGCGATCCATTTCTTGCACGAGTACTGGTAGAAGTTGGTGCACGGATCGATGCCGCTATCGACCAGGTCAAGGCTGAAATGGTCGAGTTCAGGCGCGGAGGTGGCTGGGGGCGCAGGTGATTGCGCGACCACGAAAGCCGGAAGGACAAGAATAAGAACAAAGAGAAGCAGAACAACGCGAGCGAGGCCTTTCTGGGTGTGCGACAAAGGAGGTTCTCCTGTAGTAAGCAAAAGGGGCTGTAGACCTCCGAAAGGATACAACATTCTGGCGAAGACCGCCCTCGTCACAGCTGATTTTTTCCGCGGAAATTCTGAAGAAGGGTGGGAGACTATCTTTGCTCGCCACGCGAAGTGTTATGTGCGAGTTTTATGGAAAGGCGCGGGTTTGCCGGACCTTCGTCCGACCCGGCGGGAGGCCGGAAAATAATCCGCGCGCGCTTACCGCGATCCTATTTTGCCGTCACCAGGCTATGCGTGATGGCGTGAACCGAAAGCGCGATGCGGTTCTGGACGCCGACCTTGCGCATCAGCTTGGCCACGTGAGCTTTGACGGTACGTTCCTCGATGCCAAGAGCAGAGCCGATTTCCTTGTTGGAGCGGCCGGCCACGAGCATTTCGAGGACTTCCTTTTCGCGGTCGGTGAAGGCGACGCGGCCGGCAGGGAAAATGCGGCCGGGAGCGGCGCTCACGCGTTCGATGAAGGTTGAGAGCACGCGGCGCGGAGCCCAGACCGACCCTTGATGAACCACTCGTAGGGCCTGGATAAACTCGGAGGGAGAAGCCGCCTCGTCGACGTAGCCTTTGGCGCCCGCGGCGATGGCCTTAAGCACGCTTTCATCATCCATACCGGAACCGGTGACAAGAATGCGGAGATCGGGACGAACCGCTTTCATGCTGGCCATAATGTCGTAGAGGTTCTGCCCGTTGCGGTTGCCGAGAAGAACCAGATCAATGCCGGTGAGCTGACCGAGATCGCCCAGCGTGGCAGAGACGAGTTCGAGATCGGGCTCGGAATCGAACAGAGCACGGAATCCAACGAAACGCAGTGGATCGCTTTCCACTACGGCTACACGAATGGTTGGTTTTCTAGCGACGGCAGCTTTCATTATGGTTACACCTGTTAGGATTGCATCCTGTCCAAGCTTGCCTGAATCGCAAGCGAATTGGAACGATTCGAGACGACTTACAATTACGGGGGTAACCCCCGAAAAGCCGGGCCAGTGGAGGGAATTGACGTGATTGGCACCAAAAAAGCTCAATTTATCTGGGTTTTGGCGATGGCGATGTTGGGAAATACAACGGTGGCGACCGCCTGGGGACAAACACCAGCCACGGCTGCGAGTAATACTCCGGCGGCGCCGGGCTCCTATCAGCCGAAATTTGCCGGCGACCCGGCGCGCTCGGAGTCCGAAGCCGCGGCGCTCGGCTACATGCGCGTTGTGCTGCGCGCCCAACGCGACTACAAGAAGCGTCACGGCAAATATGCGGAATCGCTGGCTGCGCTAGCCAAAACGGGCTCGATGACACCGCGCATGGCGGCCACCACCAACCGCGGCGATTACACAGCTTCATTCCGGAAAAACGGCGACGGTTTTGTGCTGACCATGACCCCCAAGCAACTCGATGCCGATCACAGGTCTTTCTACGCGGAAGACGACGGCGCGATTCACGCCGACGACCAGAAAGCGGCCGACGCGGCTTCACCCCAGATTAGGTAGATGTTGGATCATTGACGCATGCGAAACATCCAGAAAAGCGCGTGGGCGTTGGCGCTGTTATCGGCTGCTCTTCAGATCGTGATTTTCCCGCTCGCCGATTTATATTGGCTTTCGTGGATCGCGGTTGCGCCGCTGATTATCGCGCTGCTCCGGGCACGCAAAGCGGGCGCCCTGCCACTCGATGCCCCGGCGAAACTCGTGCCCGCATCGCCGTGGCAGGGGTTCCTGCTTGCCTATGCATGCGGAGTTCTTTGGTCCGGCGGGACGTGCTATTGGGTGTTCGATACCATGCACCGCTATGGCGGGCTGCCGGTTCCGGCAGCGGCGTTCGTTCTGCTGCTGTTCAGCCTTTACATCGGGTTGTATCACGGTTTCTTTGGATTTCTGCTGGCGTTGGCCGCCGCTCCGCGAGAATCTCTGCGCCGGCCGCTGGTGGCCGCTCCGTTCCTGTGGGTTGCAGTAGAACTGGCGCGCACAAGAATTACCGCCTTTCCGTGGGAGCTGCTGGGCTACGCGCAAACCTCGAATGTCGCGCTCACCCGCATCGCTACGTTCACTGGTGTATACGGAATTTCGTATGAAATCCTCCTGGTGAACACGGCGTTCGCGGCTGGGTTTCTGCTGCAAAAGTCGCGGCGGAAAAATCTGCTGCTGGCTGCGCTTGCAGCAGGGCTGGTCTTGCAGGCGGGGCAGTGGATAAAGACGGGCTCCGTTGCTCCAGCTGATCGCGCCGCTCTGCTGGTGCAGCCGAACATCCCAATCGAGGCGGAGTGGACCTCTGACTATTTCCAGACCACCGTCACCGATCTCCAGAATTTGAGCCTCTCCCAAGCGCAACAACAAGGGCCTCATTTTGACCCCATCGTGTGGCCGGAGTCGCCGTCTCCGTTTTTCTCGAACGACGCGCGCTTTCGCGATCCAGTCAGCGCGCTGGCGCGGCAAACCGGCAGTTGGGTCGTAGCGGGCGAAATTGGCGTCGCACCTCCGGCTGAAACGCGAAGCTCGCGCTCTTTGATTTACAACTCGGCGGCCTTGGTGAGCCCCCAGGGCGAGTGGACGTCGCGCTATGACAAGATGCATCTCGTGCCCTTCGGCGAGTACCTGCCATTCCCCCAGGTTTTCGGCTTTGCCGGAGGGCTGACGAAAGAAGTGGGAGAGTTTCAGCACGGGAGCACGCGCCGTATCCTCGAAGCGGGCGAAATGCGGCTGGGGACGTTCATCTGTTATGAGTCGATCTTTCCCGACGAGATCCGGAGATTTGCGCGCGATGGTGCGCAGGTTCTGGTCAATATCTCGAACGACGGTTGGTATGGAGACAGCGGTGCCTGGAAGCAGCACATTCAGCAAACGCGGATGCGCGCCATCGAAAACAATCGCTGGCTGCTGAGCGCGACCAACACCGGACTGACCGCGGCGATCGATCCATTGGGGCGCATTGTTGCGGAGGTGCCGCGCAAAGAGAGAACGGTCCTGGTGGCTCCCTATAGATTGCAGACGGAAACCACCTTCTACACGCGGCACGGAGACTGGTTTGCGCTGGTTTGTGCCATAATTTCTGTGGCCGCGCTGGCAACGAGATACGCGTCCCCCATCGGCCGGCAATAACTAACTGGAGCGTGTTTCAAAAATAGGTTTGCGCGTTGCACTGGTTTTGGGTGGCGCAGCGCATCAGCGCTGCGGTAACCGCATCGTTTTGAATGCGGCTTTAGCCGCTGAGGGAGCGACGGCCAGGTTTGCGGAAGCCATTTTTGAAACGCACTCTAAGGAAACGAGCGCTCCGAAATGTTGGATGAACTTGAACAGCAATATTCCTCTCTAAAGACCAAGGTGCACGACCTGCGGGAGTATCTTTGACGCCGCCAAGCTGCGCGAACAATTAGCCGAAATCGAAAAGCAGGCGGCCGATCCTGGCTTGTGGTCCAATCCGGCAAAATCTCAGCAGGTGATGCGCGAGCGCAAGCGCCTGGAAGGCGTGTTGTCGCTGGAAGGCGATCTGGCGCGCCGCACTGACGACATCGTCGCCTACTTCGACCTGGGCAAGGAAGGCGAAGATATAACCGCCGACCTTCAGCGCGAGATCGAGGCGCTCGGCGAACTGGTGGACCGCGTCGAAACCGAGACGTTGCTCTCCGGTGAAAACGATGCGCGCAACGCCATCGTGACCATTCATCCGGGCGCGGGAGGCACGGAGTCGCAGGACTGGGCGGACATGCTGCTGCGCATGTACCTGCGCTGGGCCGAGCGGCGGGGCTTCAAGACCGAAATGTATGACTACCAGCCCGGCGAAGAAGCGGGCATCAAGTCGGCGACATTCGGCGTGATTGGCGATTACGCGTTTGGCCTGCTCACCAGCGAGATCGGCGTGCACAGGCTGGTTCGTATCTCTCCTTTCGATCAGGCCAAACGGCGGCACACTTCGTTCGCCAGCGTGTTCGTTTCTCCGGAAATCGACGACAGCATCGAGGTCAATATCAAGCCGGACGACATTCGCATTGATACATATCGATCCAGCGGCAAAGGCGGCCAGCACGTAAATACCACGGATTCAGCGGTCAGGATCACGCACATCCCCACCGGTCTCGTCGCCAGTTGCCAGAATGAACGATCGCAGCACAAAAACAAAGACAAGGCAATGAGCATGCTTCGCTCCAAGATTTATGAATTCGAGATGGAGAAGAAGCGGGAGGTAACGAAGAAGATCGAAGACTCCAAGCTGGATATCGACTTCGGCTCGCAGATCCGCTCCTACGTGCTGCAACCATATCGCCTGATCAAAGATCACCGCACCAAGTTCGAGGTCGGCGACGTGGACCGCGTGATCGACGGCGACCTGACACCCTTCATGCGGGCCTATTTACGCATGCGGCGGGATGAGAAGAAGCAATGAAGCGGGCAGCATCCAAGGCAAGCGGTGAGATAGCGAAGGTGTTTCCGCCGCCCCTAGGTCCGCGCCTTCAGCGCGCATTTCGCTACGCGGCGAAATGGCACGATGGCCAGAGTCGCAAATCGACCGCGGTACCGTACCTTTCGCATGTGATGGCCGTCGCGTCGCTCGTGCTGGAAGCCGGCGGCGACGAAGACCTGGCCATTGCCGCGCTGCTCCACGACGTCGTCGAGGATTGTGGCGGGATGCCCCGCCTGCGCGAGATTCGCCGCATGTTTGGCTCGCGCGTCGCGCACATCGTCGAAGGCTGCACCGATACGTTCGTCGAGCCCAAGCCCGACTGGGTGGAGCGCAAGCGCGGCTATCTCGAAGAAGTGCAGCACGCCGACGACGAAACCCGCCTGGTTTCGGCCTCCGACAAATTGCATAACGTCCGGACAATCCTCGCGGACTTTCGTAACCATGGCGATGCCATCTGGATACGGTTTAATGGGAAGAAGGAAGGAACGCTCTGGTATTACCGGGCGCTGAGTGACGAGTACGCGAAGAAGCCGAATCGCATTACGCGCGAGCTTGAGATCGCAGTGCAGGAACTGGAACGCCTCGTCAAAGCCGGCAATCGATAGTGTCCTATCTTCGCGCCGCTCTTCTCCGCGACCTCCGCGGATCCTCGGCGCTCTCTGCGGTCAAAGTCTTTCAGCCGCTGGATTCAAACACTATGCGGAAGCCAGCGTGGTGCAAACCGCGAAGCCCTCTTCGCGAAAGGTCTCGAAAACATCATGAGTCAAATGTTGGATTTGGTCCGCGAGTCGAAGGTGCCGGCAAACCTGATGCGGGCAGCGGCACGCGGTTCACTCTCGGTGCCAAGCGCAGAAACAATCGAAATCCTGGTTCATCTTGCTCTCCATCACAAAGGGCTGGGACAGGAAGCGCGCATCACGCTGGCGGGCTGGGACGAAAAGGCGTGTCTGGCCGCCGCATCGGATCCCGCAACCAGCGCCGAGGTTCTAGGCTATTTCGCTTCGCTTGAAAATCTGCGAACTCCGCTGCTTCCTGCCCTCGCGGAAAACACATCGGTCAAGGAAGAGGCTCTGGGCGAGATGGCTCGTCACGGAGCGCGTCCGGTGATCGCGGCGCTGCTCAGCAGCCACCGAGTGTCCAATTCGCATGCTCTGCTCACGGCGTTGCTGGCAAATCCCGCCCTGAGTCCGGCTCAAGCTTCCGAAATCGATGGCAAGCTCGCGGCGATTTCAGGCTCACCAGTTTCAAGCGTTCCAGCGGAAACGGAAATGGGCGCGCACGATGCCGCAGCCGAAGCAACATTAGTTGTCTTTCTCAAGGACAATGCCGCGGAAGTGGAAGCGGAGAAGGACAAGAAGTTCCAGCCCATTGGCGAGATCCATGAATCAGTCGAGGAGATACCGGTGGCAATGGCTGCGACCGCCGCAGCAGCGGGTGCCTCGACGCATGCCCCAACGAACGCATCGGCGGCGAATGTTGGACTCGTCGAGCACAAGAGCACGGGAACCGCTGCCGCCGCAGCCCATGCCCGGATGGTTGCCACAGGTCAAACGGAGAGGCGCGAAAGTACGCTGCAGAAGATCGCCAAGCTCGACATCAAGGGCAGGATTGCGCTGGCCATCCGCGGCAGTAAAGAAGACCGGTCGATCCTCATCCGCGATGGCACGAAGATGGTGGCGCTCGCGGTGCTGGAGTCTCCCAAACTCAGCGACGGTGAGGTGGAAGGGTTCGCGCAGCAGAAAAACGTGCTCGAGTCAGTCTTGCGCCAGATTCCGCTCAAGCGCCGGTTCGCCAAGAACTACAACATCAACCGCAATCTGGTTTTCAATCCGCGAACGCCCATCGACCTGTCGCTCACTCTGATGAAGGTTTTGCTGGCGCACGACCTGAAGAATCTGGCGGGGAACAAGCAAGTCTCGGAGACGATCCGCAAAATGGCGCTCCGCATGTTCAAACAGAAGATGGAGACGAAGCAGCACTAGTAAGCGACGTACTCGCGCGCTCACCGATTCTCCGTTTTTTCCATTACCTCTGTCGATCGCCAAGCCAATCTGTTCTTCACTCGCGGCGTGAACCGCGAGCGAGACGTGAAGCATCCGATGCTTGAGGAAGCCATGACCAACGCAGATCCCATTCGCGACTTGTTGCTGAAGGCCCGAACCATTGCCGTCGTTGGACTGTCGGATAATCCGCTGCGTGCCAGCCACGGCGTTTCGGCTTACATGCAGGCGCAAGGTTACAAGATCGTTCCGGTGAATCCGCAGATCGCAGAAGCCTTGGGAGAGAAGTGCTACCCCTCGCTGCTCGCTCTGCCGGCGGAACTGGCGAAGCAGGTCGAACTGGTCGACGTGTTCCGCCGATCGGAGTTTGTGGACGAGATCGTGGAGCAGGCGATCGAGTTGAAGATTCCGGCAATCTGGATGCAGGAAGGCGTGATCAACGAGCGCGCCGCGGAAAAGGCGCGCGCCGCCGGGATGTTCGTGGTGATGGACCGCTGCCTTCTGAAAGAGCATCGTGCCAGGTTTCGGTAGGGTGGTTTATAGGTTGAGAAACTTCTGCGTCGCCGACCTGCTATATTGCTATTGTTTTGCACCCGATCCACGGAAAAAACATACCGATGAAATCTCTTCGAGTCTTGACTTTCTGCTGCCTCCTGCTCGCGATCTTCACATCCCCCGCTCTCGCACAAAAAGCGCAGACCGCAAAAAACACAGCCAGCGCGCAGCGTTCCGCGCCGCAAATTCATCTTTCGGTTGATGCCACCGAAACCCCGCGCAAAATCTTCCACGCGCGCCTCACCATCCCGGCCAAGCCGGGAACCATGACCCTCTACTACCCCAAGTGGATTCCCGGCGAGCACGGTCCTACCGGCCCCATCGAGGATCTCGCTGGACTCACCTTCACCGCCAACGGCCAGCCCCTCAAGTGGCGTCGCGATCTGCTCGATGGCTGGACCTTCAACGTCGAAGTCCCCGCCGGCGTCTCCAGCATCGAGGCCGCTCTGGATTTCATCTCCCCCACCAGCACACATTTTGGTATGTACAGCGGCGCCGCCACCGCCACCGATAAGATGACCGTCGTCAGCTGGAACGCCGTCCTCCTCTACCCTGCCGGCTGGACCACCGACGAACTTACCTACGAAGCCAGCCTGCGCCTCCCTCCGGGATGGAAATTCGGAACGCCGCTGCCCGTCGCCTCACAATCGGATCAAGACATCAAGTTTCAGCCCGTATCCCTCACCACTCTGGTCGACTCCCCCCTCATCTCCGGCCAGTATTTCCGTGTCGTTCCGCTCGGCGACAATCCTGTGCAGGAAATCGACCTTGCCGCCGACAGCGCCGCCGCTCTCGAAGCTCCTCCCGAACTCCTCGATCACTACAAGAGCCTCACCGACCAGGCCAAAAAACTTTTCGGCGCCC
>Ga0326727_10014986_pt1 | contig 16745 bp, 10 predicted proteins | sample MB2enrmetagenome_FD_207643 | JGI IMG/M metagenome (GOLD analysis project Ga0326727, IMG submission 207643) | Lab enriched peat soil microbial communities from McLean, Ithaca, NY, United States - MB29MY | ecosystem: Environmental > Terrestrial > Soil > Wetlands > Peat | place: USA: New York...
CGTTCGATAAAAAACTGACCGAGAACGCACCGTTCTGGATCGGTAACCGCGAATCGATGCCGGTGCCCACGATGCATTTAACCGCTTCGTTCAAGCACAGCCAGACGCCTGATCTTCAACTTTTGGAAATGCCGTATAGTTCAGATCGGCTTTCCATGTTTCTCCTCCTCCCGAACAGAAGAGATGGTCTGCGCGGCTTGGAGAAAACTTTGACCGCGCCCGCCCTCAACCAATTGTTGCAAGCCAACCCGGTACACGAGGTGTGTGTGCATTTGCCACGGTTTAAGGAAACAACCTCGCTTGAACTCCGAAACGCACTTTCGGATCTGGGAATGAAAGACGCCTTTGTCTCGCTCTCTGCGAATTTTTTGCGGATGGCGGATGATCCTGAACTCTTTATCTACGCCGTGGTCCACAAGGCGACTGTGGAGACAGCGGAAGAGGGCACCGAAGCAGCCGCCGGAACGATCGTTGGTCTGACCGATAGCGCTGAACCTATCCCCGTATTCAATGCCGACCATCCATTTTTGTTCCTGGTTGTGGACAATCCAACCGGTGCCATCTTGCTCATGGGCCGGGTGACAAATCCCCTTCAGTAACAGGAAAACGTTTTTGACATTTTTAAATGTTCATGAGCAGCAATCAAGCGAGGTTCGTCAATGATAACGCACACCGAGACTTTGGCCATTGGTCCAGCATACATCCAAAGATTGGCCAAAAGTTCATCGACTGCCGGGCAAACTCCGCCGGCTTCCTTGGTTTTCGGGGCGGTGGCCAAACTCAAATCATGCCGAATCAGCATCGCTTGGAACACTTTATTCAATTAAACAGTAACCACTTATATCGAGGCTTTTTCAGTCCGGACATGCGTTCTCCGCGACTATTGGCCAGACTTCAGCTTAAGGGACAGCAGTTGATTTCCGGCACAAAACAACGCTTTTGTCGATTTTGTGCCAAAACCTTATGCTCACATTTTGGCACAAAATCGCCAATTCGTCAATTTCGTGCCAAAGTTATTTGCCTCAATCCTGCCACGATGCCCCCGCTGCTTGGAGTTTGACGAAAAAAGTGAAGCGGGTCAGACTGCGGCCCGTCAAACGCGACAGGATGAAAACCTTAGGTTTTGCCAGGCTTGTCTGTTCCCTCCCCCCCGCCTGCCGGGCCGGAGTGGATGCCGACAACCTCCAAGCCCGCGCTCCGGCAACGTCGTGCGCATGAACACTCCCCTTTTGCCAGCTTCTTCCTCGCGCCCCGTAGTCAGCGGGAAGTTCTTTCGCGTCGGCGCCCACAAGTTCTATCCCAAGGGCGTCACTTATGGGCCGTTCCGGCCCGGCCCGGCCGGCGAGCCGTTTCTCAGCCGGGGCGACACGGAGCGGGATATGGAACTCATTGGCCGGCTGGGGGCCAACCTGATGCGCGTTTATCACGTGCCGCCCCGCTGGCTGCTGGACCTGGCCGAGCAACATGGATTGAAGCTGCTCATTGACATCCCCTGGAACAAGCATCTGTGCTTCCTGGATTCTCCGGCCTTTCAGGACGAGGCCCGCAACGCCGTCCGCGCCGCCGTCCAATCCTGCGCGCGGCATCCGGCCGTTTTCGCGTACAGCGTTGTCAACGAATTGCCGCCCGACATCGTGCGCTGGAGCGGGGCGGCCGCGGTGGAAAACTTTCTTGACGAGCTGGCGCAGGCGGCCAAATGGGTCGATCCGGAGTGCCTCTGCACCTTTGGCAATTATCCGCCGACGGAATTCTTGCGGCCGCAGAACATGGATTTCGCCTGCTTCAATGTCTATCTTCACCAGCAGCGGCCCTTCGAGAATTACCTGGCGCGCTTGCAGATGATAGCCGATGCCAGGCCGCTGATGCTGGGGGAGTTGGGCATGGACAGCCTGCGGGAGGGCGAGGCCCAAAAATGCGAGACGCTTCAGTGGCAGATCGAGTCCGCCTTCCGCGCGGGCCTGGCAGGCGCTGTCATATATAGTTTTACCGATGAATGGCACAAGGACGGGCGCGACGTGCCGGACTGGCAGTTTGGGTTGACGACCCGCGAACGGGCGCCGAAGGCCTCGTTCGAGGCGGTGGCGGCCAAATTTGCGCAGGCCCCCTATTTCCCGCTGCATCGCTACCCCAAAGTAAGTGTCGTGGTCGCGTGCTACAACGGCGGGCGCACCTTGCAGCCGTGCCTGGATTCGCTGGGCCGGCTCAATTACCCGTCCTACGAGGTCATCGTGGTCGATGACGGGTCGAGCGACATCACCCCGCAGGTCGCCTCGCTCTACAAGAAGTTCCGTTGCGTGCGCCAGGAGCACCAGGGCTTGGCGGTCGCGCGCAACGCCGGCATTTTTGCCGCCGAGGGTGAGGTGGTGGCGTTCACCGACGCCGACTGCCGTCCGGATGAGGATTGGCTTTACTATCTGGCGGGAGACTTGCTCAAGGGGGCGTTCGTCGGGGTCGGCGGGCATAATTTTCTGCCGCCGGACGACTCGGCGGTGGCCGCGGCGGTGATGGCATCGCCGGGCGGGCCGGCGCACGTCATGCTCAACGACCGCCAGGCGGAGCACGTCCCCGGCTGCAACATGGCGTTCTACAAATGGGCGCTGACGGAGATTGGCGGCTTTGACCCGATCTTTCAGCGGGCCGGCGACGACGTGGACGTGTGCTGGCGGTTGCAGCAGCGGGGCTATCGCATTGGATTCAGTCCGCCGGCATTCGTCTGGCATTACCGGCGCTCGACCGTGGGAGCGTATCTCCTCCAGCAAAGCGGCTACGGGGAAGCCGAGGCGATGCTCGTGCGGCGGCATCCGGAGTATTTCAATACCTTCGGCGGCAGCGTCTGGCAGGGGCGGATCTACACCACGTCCAAATTCGGGCTGATGCTGCGGCGTCCGATGATCTACCGCGGGCTGTTTGGAACGGGTTTCTTCCAAAGCCTCTATCAATCCGAACCGGCGACGGTGCTGATGCTCTGCACCAGCCTGGAGTACCACGCGCTGGTGAATCTGCCGTTGCTGGCGCTCTCGGTTCCGTTCCGGATATTGCTGCCGCTGGCGCTGGCCAGCGTCACCTTTTCGCTGGCGGTGTGCGTGGCGGCGGGCGCACAGGCCGCGCTCCCGCGCAACAAACGGCGCTTTTGGTCACGCCCCCTGGTCGCGCTGCTTTTTTTCCTGCAACCCATCGTGCGCGGTTGGGCGCGCTATCAGGGACGCCTCAGTTTCGGACCAACGCCGAGAAAGGCGATCGAATCGCTGGAATCCCTCGCCCTCAAGGACCGGCCGGCCGCCATGGAGCAGGTGGAGTATTGGTCGGAAACCCGGATGGACCGGCTGGATTTCGTGCGCCATATCATCCAACGCCTGGAGGAGCAAGGGTGGGAGATCAAGGCGGACGTCGGATGGAGCGATTTCGACGTGGAGATATTTGGCAGCCGATGGGCGCACCTGCAACTGGCCACCGTGGAGGAGGCGCACGCCGGCGGCCGGCAACGGTTGCGCTGCCGCCTGCGCACCGCCTGGTCGCTTTCGGCCAAGGTCGCCCTGTGCTCCATGCTGGGTTTCGAGTTGGTGGTCATTGGGTTTGTCTGGCACTCGCTGTGGCAGATTTGGTTCTTGCTTCTCACCGTCCCGGCCTTCGCCTGGTATGTCACCCGCGAGCAATGCGAATTGCAGCGGTTGATCTCCGTTGTCCTCGACGACATCGCGCGCAAAAGCGGCATGATCAAATTGGAAGAGGGGAAGTTGCATCCGCCGCCTGTCTCCGCATAATGCGCGCATGAAAGTAACCCAGGTTGCCATCTGTCCCAGCGAGGCCTCGCGGAAGGCCGGGCGGCCCGCCCTGACACCCGAGTTGCTGGCGGCCAGCGGCGCCCGCTATTCCCGCAATAACGAGGGACTGGAGGCCATCCTCTCGAAAATCGATCCCGCCCATCTGGAAAAGTCGGTCGATTCCATTTTTCGCATGGTCGATTACGGCCACCAGTCCATCGCCGACATGGTCCCGGTGGCGATGTTCATCGACGGCATTTCCATCTGGCTGGCCTACTATATGTGGACGCTGTGCCCGACGGCCGGTGGCCAGGAGTCTTCCACGCGCTACATCAAAATCTCCGCCGAGGGCCTGATCGCGCCGGAGCGTCTGGGCATTGCGGAGAAGGAGAAGGAGGAATGGCGCGCCCTCATGTGTAGCTGCTTCGACGCTTATCAAGCCGCGCTGGAAATATGGGACCAACTGGCCGCTGATCACCCGGGTTTCATGGGCATCCCGCGATCCTTGCTCGATGACGGCTCCGATGCCGCCCGCAAGAAGGTGATGCGGATGCGGCGCAATTACGCCTTCGACCGCGCCCGTTATTTTCTGCCCGTGAGCGCGGCCACCAATGTGATGCTGATCATGTCGGCGCGCGGCTGGGTCAACCTCTGCCAGTATCTGCTGGCGCAACCGTTGCCGGAGGCCGTGCGCCTGGGAGAATCGGTGCGCGCGGAACTGGAAATCTCCGCCCCGCGCATGATCAAACACGCCCGCCGGACCGACGCGGTGGTGGGGGCGATTGCCGACGAGTTTGCAAAACTGGTGCGACGCGCCAGAGCAGAGCCGCTGACCGCTGGCGAGGAAGGCTCGGCCGTGCCGTTCCTGTCCGTCATGCCGCCGGAGGGAATGTTGGCCGAAGATTTCGCCGCCGACCTGGCGCGCCACGGCCACCGTTACGCGCCGGTCGGGAGCAGCTTGCAGAGAACCAGCGTGCGGTTCGGATGGTCCGCCATCGGATTTGCCGAAATTCGGGATTTGAACCGGCATCGCACGGGAGCCAAGTATTGCCCGCAGATTCCCAAGGGATTTTACTTCTCGGCCGATCAAATGCCAGCCGCGGACATGGAGAAGCGGACGCGCCTGGACGGCCTGGCGGCCATTGGGCGTCAGGCCACCGCCGCGGCCGCCCGGCGTCTGGCCGAATCCAGCCCGGCTTACATTTATTGGACATTGTTGGGAACGGAGTTTCCGTTCGAGCATGTCACCACGGCGGACAAATTCATATACGAGGCCGAGTTAAGGACGGGGCTGGGCGCGCATTTCCGCTACGCCAAACACTTGCGCGACGCGCTGGCGCTCTTTTACGAGCGGTTTCCGTCAACAAGAGGACTCATCCTCGAAGGGGCGGCGGAGCCGGAATAGAAGCTTACTTTAGGGTGAAGGTCTTGCGCAGGTTCTGGCGCTCGAGCGTAACCGACGACGGGTTGATTGCCAGCACCCGGCAAGCGGCGATTTCCTCGTTCACATGTAGGGTCCGATTGTTGATCATGGCGCAGGGATGATCGGAAAAAAAGATGGCCTGAAGTTTGATGCCGTTGAACGCCAGTTCTTCCGGAGACGGACGAGGGGCCGGCGGCGGAACAGTCGGTGGAGCAACATTATGGGCAACAGGGACGGCGGCAATTTCGCTGTGATTGGTTTGCGCGGAGGCGGTTGGAATTGGGGCCGGCGCCGGAGTCGGGGTTGGGGCGGTGGCAACCACCGGTGCCGGCTTTGGATTGGCTGCCGCGACGCTGGCCAGGGATTGCCGGCGTGCGGTTTTTGCCGAAACCTGTTCGAGCCGGGCGAACTCCAATCCGCACAGCAACACCACCACCGCGGTCGCACCCAGACCGGCATAAAGCCACTGCCGCAATCCCCAGGGGTTGGAAGGGGCCGGTTGAGCGGCGGCAATCGTTTGCGGGTTGGGCGCGGGAATGGGAGCGGAGCGGGCGGGGGGAAGCTGTGCCGCCGCTGTGGCCGAGTCGGGGTTGAGCACGGCCTGGCGCCACAAGGGAACGCGATCCACCAGACCGACTTCCCGCAAATAGTCCAGGTCCATCGCCGGCGGCGGCAAGCCGTCGGTGGGGGGATTGCTTTCGTACTCCAAAACGTTGGCCAGATGCACCGCCGTCAACGGGCTGAAAGTCTTGTTGCTCGCGTGCGAGGGGTCGTGGTGGTGCGCGGCCGCCTCGACGACGTTGGGCGGCATCCCCCACAGGCCGAAGAGATAAGCGCCTATTTCGCCGTGAGTCGCCCCGAAAATGTCCTTCTCGACTTCCCACAATGGAAGTTGCTGCTTGCGGGCCAGCGCATGGGCGCCGTTGTATTGCTCGTCGAAGTTGGCCGCAAGGATGACCTTGCCAAGGTCGTGCATCAACCCGGCGGTGTAGGCGGCGCCGGCCAGCGCGCTGTCGCTGGTTTCCCGCATCGCCATTTCCCGGGCCGTCCGCGCGACATTGGTGCTGTGCCGCCACACCGCGTCGATTGAGAAATAAACCGGCTTGACTTTATCGTATTGACTTAAAAGTTTGATGGTCATCACCAGCGATTTCACCGTTTCAAATCCGAGCAGGCCCACGGCTTCGCCGGGGTCGGTAATCGCCCGCGGCAGGCTGAACCAGGCCGAATTGAGCACTTGCAGTAGCTTGGTGGTGATGGCCATGTCTTTGGCGACGATGGCGCCGATGTCCTCGGTCGTGGCGTCCGGATTATTCAAGGCGTTGAGGACCTCCAGGTAAACCGACGGAATGCTGGGGAAGGTGCGGATGCGGCCAATCAATTGGCGCATGTTGTTGCTCAACACGCCGGTGGTGGCCGCCAGAGAACGTTCGATGATGCTTTTGAGCGCAGTCCTGTCAAATGGCCGGGCCAGGAATTGATGGCCGCCCACGACCTGGTTCATCACCCGGTCCCGTTGTGCGTCGGAGGCGAAGATGAAGCGGACGGTATTGGGATGGGCGACACGGACGTGATTGAGCAATTCGGCGCCGTCCAATTCTGGCAGATCGAGGTTGGCGACGACCGCGGCGTAGGATTCGCGCTGGATAATGCTGAAGGCGCTCATGCCGCTGGTCACGCCGGTGATGCTCCAGTCGGTGCCTAGAGCTTTGGAGAACTCCTCCATCGCCCGCGGATCCGCGTCCGCAAACAAAATGCGTTTTTCGTCCATAGTGTGTCCGCCCCGTGCTTGAACGAGGAGGCACGTACGACTTGGTATCGGCGGATTGCGCGATGGACTTAACCCTCAATTCGCTTTTTCTTATTTACGGCTGGCGAAAGTCAGTGGGCGGCCTTCAGCTTGATCCCTTCGCTGATGCGCTTGCATTGGCCGGGAATGATCCGGCCCTCGTGGTCGTAACGCAGCTCGATCACCCAGTCAAACACATCGTCCGGCCATTTCCCGCCGGGCAGAAGCGCGGCCGGATCGGCGCCCAGGTCATGCGCCAGTTCGGGCAGCCGGGCGTGGCGCCAGCAGATTAAAATGTTCGTCCCGTGCGCCTTGGATTCCAGTTCGCGCGCCAGCGTCTCCGGTTCCTTGTCCTTGAAGCTGGTGTGGAGCCGAATGTGCAGCGCGCGGCTCAACGGTTCCAGTGTCAGGCGCGGCCGGACGCTGTTCTTGGTGTCGCTGGCGGCGAAGAGGCTGTCCAGTTTCAGCGGCCTGCCATCGGCCTGGAAGGTCTCAAAATAACCGATATACGCATTGGCCCGCTCAAAGCCGGCGGGCGATAACTCCTTGCCGCTCTCCGGCTTCTCGGCGTGACGGATGATCAGGATGACGGCGTCTTTGAGGCCGGGAGCGGCTTCACCCGCCACCAGACGGGCCAGCGCCAGGACTAAAACACCGAGCGCGAGCAGCTTTTTCATGCCGGGGGCGCCGGCCGCGACTTTGGGTTGACCGCGATGTCTCATCCTATTTCAACTTCCTCTCCAGGATTTGGCCGGCAAGATTCGGATTGGCTCTGCCTTTGCTCAACTTCATGACCTGGCCCTTGAGAAAATTCAGCGCCGCGGCTTTGCCCGCCTTGTAGTCGGCGGCCGGACCGGGATGGGCCGCAATGGCCTGCTCGCACAGGGCTTCAATGGCCCCGCTGTCGCTGACTTGCGCCAGGCCTTCTTTCTCCACGATGGCAAGCGGCGCCTCCCCGCTGTCGAACATCCTGCCAAAAACTTGCTGCGCGGCCGAACTGCTGATTTTTTTGCCTTCAACCAGTTCCACAAGGTCAAGTATATATTCCGGTTTGAACTTCAAGTCCGCCAGCGCCGTTTTCGTTTCGGCCAGCTTGCCGCGCAGGTTGTTGATGATCCAATTGGCCGCCGCCTTGGGGTTCTTTGCCTTCCGCGCCAGGGTCTCGAAGTAATCGGCCAGCGGCCGGTCCCACACAAAGGTCTGGGCGTCGGAGGCCGGCAATTGGTACTGGCGCATCAGTCGCTGCTTTTTGGCCAGCGGCAATTCAACCACCCGCCGCTGGACTTCCGCCAGCCACGCCTCCGTCGGCTGGAACGGCATCAGGTCCGGCTCGGGGAAATAGCGGTAATCATGCGCCATTTCCTTGCTCCGCATCGTTTCGGTCACCCCGCCCGCATCGTCCCAGCGGCGGGTTTCCTGAACCAACTCTCCCCCGCTGTCCAAAACGTGGATTTGCCGGGGAATCTCATGCTCCAGCGCGCGGCGCACCGCGCTGAAGCTGTTCATGTTTTTGATTTCGACCTTCTTGCCCAACTCCCTCGCGCCGACCGGTCGAACGCTCACGTTCACGTCGCACCGGACCTCCCCTTTCTCCATGTCGCAATCGCTGATGCACCCATGGCGGAGGACCTGCACCAGCGCGTTCAGATACTCGTAAGCCATCAGCGGCCCGGTGATTTCCGGCTCGGATACGATCTCCAGCAGCGGCACGCCCGCCCGGTTGAAATCCACTCCGCTGTTGCGCTCGAAATGAATGTTCTTGCCCACGTCCTCCTCCAGATGGGCGCGGGTGATGCGCACACGCGAGATGCCGCCATCGAACTCGAAGTCAAGAAAACCGTTGACGGTGGACGGTTTGTCGTATTGGGTGATTTGATAATTCTTGGGCATGTCCGGATAGAAATAATTCTTCCGGTCGAACTTGGCCAGCCCCGGCAGCCCGCACCGCAGCAGCAGGCCCGTCAGCGCAGTCAAGCGCAACGCCTCCTCGTTGGCCACCGGCAGGACGCCCGGCAGGCCCAGGCACACGGGGCAGACGTTGGAATTGGGGGGCGCGCCAAATTCATTGGCGCAGCCGCACCACATTTTGGTGCGGGTCTTGAGCTGGACGTGTGTTTCCAGTCCGATGACAGCCTCGTAATTCACAACTCTTCGACGGTAAAACTTCCCCTCGGCGGGGGCAATCTATTTTCGCGCCCTGTCTGCATAAAAGGCGGCGCGGCGCCCTCAAAGTTTTCCCGCCACTCGGCGAAAATGGTAGCCCAGGATGGCCAGTTCCATGGCTTGCGGAAATTGACGCGGACGCCTGAAAAGCGTGCTCCAGAACAGCCGCCAATATCCGGCGCGGCCGCGGTGCCATATCCCCAGCGCCCAGCACGATTTCAAAAAGGCCATCAAATCGGCCCGCGACAGTCGGCGGCGCGGCCCGGTCGGGCGATGGCTCGTGAGAAACGTCCGGATGCGCTGGTAATAGTTCCGCGGCTCGTAAAGGCGCTTCATCAGTTCACGATAACCCCTTTGCAGTGACTCGCGGTTCATCCTCGGTTGAAAATTCAGCGCCGCGTCAGTGTTGTTGCCGGAGCTTTCGCTCACCAGCCGCCCTTCCATTTTGAGCCGGTGCCACAACCGCGTCTGGGGCAGCGCCGTCAGCAGTCCCACCATCGCCGTGACCACCCCGGAGCGTTGGATGAATTCAAACTGCCTCTTGAAAATGTCGCTCTTGTCGCTGTCGAACCCGACGATAAATCCGCCCATGACCTCCATGCCGGCGCGTTGCAGGGTTTGGACGGAGGCGACCAGGTTGCGGTTGCGGTTTTGGAGCTTGTGACATTCCGTCAGCGCCTCGATCGAAGGCGTCTCAATGCCGACAAAGACCTTTCTGAAACCGGCCTGCACCATCAATGCGCACAACTCCGCGTCATCGGCCAGGTTCATTGATGCCTCGGTGAGAAACCCCATCCCGGTCCGCGTGCGCGAACGCCATTCGATCAGCGCGCGCAGCAGCTCCTTGGTCCGCTCTTTGTTGCCGATGAAATTGTCATCGACGATGAAAACCATTTCATTCCATCCGCGTTGCCGCAAGCCCTCCAGCTCGGCGATCAATTGCGCCGGCGTTTTGGTGCGCGGCGCCCGTCCGTTCATCACCGTGATGTCGCAAAACTCGCAATCGAACGGGCACCCGCGCGAGAACTGCACCGACATGGTCACATAATGGCGGAATTTGATGAGGTCCCACCGCGGTGCGGGCGAACGGGTGATGTCGGGCCGGTTCTCGGCGCGGTAAAGGGGTTGCAAGTTGCCGCGCCGCAAATCTTCCACCACCTGCGGCATGACCTCCTCGGCCTCGCCCAGAACGAAGTGGTGGAGGTCGGGGAAGTCTTCGTGCCCGGTGGTGAACAGAGGGCCGCCGGCAATGACCGTTTTCCCCGCCGCCGCGCACCGCGCCGCAATTTCGCGGACAGATTCCTTCTGCACGATCATGGCGCCCAGCAGCACGAAGTCCGCCCAACGCAGGTCTTGCTCCTTGAGCCGCCTCACGTTCAGGTCCACCAGCTTGAGTTCCCAATCCGACGGGAGCGTCGCCGCGACCGTCAACAAACCCAGCGGCGCCATGCAGGCCCTGCGGGAAACGAAATGGAGGGCGTGTTTGAAGCTCCAAAACGTGTCAGGTGTTCTTGGGCTGACCAGAAGTATCTTCATATTGCAGAAAACCAACCAATGTGGCTCCACCGCCACAGTGCGCCCCTTTGCCCCCTTTTGCAAGGCGTGTTCGGATTTGTTTCAATGTTCAATCCCGGCGCCGTAAACGCCGCCTCTTTGCACAAACCAGACTAAACATCATTCTCAATGCTGAATCCCGGCGCCGTAGGCGCGGTGCTTTGTGGAACCCGAACCGAAACGAATTCCAAGCCCCGTCCAGGGGCGCCATATTCGGGAGTTTGCGCGCGGGTGTTTGCCATGCGCGGGAGATGCCGCTTCCTGACGTTGATTAAGTAGATGCTCCCTTACTCCGCCTTGAGCAGCGGGCCCAGCGTTTTTGCGACTATTTCCGCCTGCCGCGTGAACCCCAAATCCGTCGGGTGCGATCCATCGACGCTGCCTTCCCCGTCATCGCCGAACAGATGCTCGCCTTCGATGTAATACAATTCCTTGACCCCCTCCCGCCGCAACCGCTCGTATGCCGCCTTCAACGCCGCTCGGTCCTTCAAGTGGTAATACTCCATCCGCCCGGAAATCAGATATGCGTCCTGTATCGTCCGGTCTTCGACCAGAACGATCGGCGTCGCCGGATGCGCGTCGCGCAATTTGCGCACGCACGGCTCCATCCGCGCGGTGATTTCTTCCGCCACCATGTTCGGCAGACAGTCAAGCACATAAACCGACGGGTCCAACTCCGCCAGCAAGTCCGCCATCTCCGGCTCCAGTCTCCCGTTGCCGGAAAACCCAAGGTTGATCGTCGGCCAGTTGTACCGCCGTCCAAGGATCGCGCTATACACCATGCCGGGCCGCGACGCCGACAGCCCTTGCAGGATCGACGTGCCGTAAAACACGACGGGTTTCCTCACCCCGGGACCCCACGCCCCCGCCTCTTCCACCGCCGCGCCGGCCGGAAATCCCAGTTCGACAACCTGCACCCCATTGTAGAGCGGCAGATACAACAGGTATTGGCGTTTGCCGGGAATGAGCTTCTCCACCAGCGTCACCTCGTTGGTTTGCGCCGTCGGCTGCCCCACCGCCAGCCAGCGCCACCCGCGGTCCGTCTTCACGTAAAGGTCCAGTCCGCTCTTTCCAATGGCCGTCATGTTGGCCAGGTAAAGCCAGCTTTCCGTCAACACCCATCGCGCACGAAGTGTCGTCGCGTCGGTGACGAATCGCACGCACATCCCGGAGCTGTTGCGGCTCAGGTCCCAGACCGGCGGACGCACCCTCCCTTCCGCCTTGGCCGGCAGGCGGTCGTAGAAGCTCTTGGTGTCGTTCCACCCGCGGCCCTCCACGCCGAACTGGCGGGCGTCAAACCACAAGGTCGTGTCATTGGTGCGCGAGGGCGCCGGCGTGGCCGCGAGCATCATCGGCTTGGCCAGCAAAACGGAGGCGCCCAGGGTCCGAAGCAAATTTGGAACTGTCATGCCACGAACTTACCGGCCAATACTCTTCCGTGGACAGAAAAAAAACAGGGACGCGCCATCGCGCGGTGCATCTCTTTTTTGGGTGCCTCTTTTGTGGAGTGCGGTGGCAAAGCGTAGCGGCGACACCGCTTTTGACTTGACAGAGGCGCGCGGAACTTCCGAGGCGGCGGAAATCGCCTCGCATCAAAGCGGCGTCGCGTCCGTGTTCTCTCTTGCCGCCGCAGTCCATATCAAACCGCCCCGGCGGCAGCAAGTTGGATGCGCCCGCCATCGCGCGATGACTCCCCGCCTTCCCTCTCCGAACGCGATCAATCGCCCATGCTGATACCCAGCGAACGGGCCGCATCGATCACACCGCCTTTCGGCGGCACCGTGCGCAGATGCCCGATCGCCTCCGCCAGGGGCACGCTCTCGACCGAAGTCCCGGTGTGGGCGGCCATCTGTCCGAATTTCCCCTCCGCAATCAGGTCCACCGCCTTGGCCCCGAACAGCGTGCAGATCGTCCGGTCCATCGTCGTCGGACTTCCCCCGCGCTGAAGGTGCCCCAGGACCACCACCCGCGTTTCCTTGCCCGTTCGGCGCGCCACCTCCGCCGCCACCACCGCGCCAATCCCGCCCAACCGCGCCTCGCGATTCTCCTCCTGCGCGCCGCTGGTCACAAAGTCGCCGCCCATTGCCCGCGCCCCTTCCGCCGCAATCACCAGCGTGAAATGCTTGCCCAGCTTTTCGCGCGCCGCCACGGCCCGGCAAATGCTCTCGTAGCTAAAGGGAATCTCAGGGATCAGAATCACGTCCGCGCCGCCCGACACCCCCGCATAGAGCGCGATCCAGCCCGCGTATCGGCCCATGACCTCCAGCACCAGCACGCGGTTGTGGCTTTCCGCGGTCGTGTGCAACCGGTCCAGCGCGTCCGTCGCGCACGCCACCGCCGAGTCAAACCCAAAAGTGACCGTCGTGGCCGCCAGGTCATTGTCGATTGTCTTGGGCACCCCGACCACCGCGATGCCGTGCTGATGCATCTGGTATGCAATGGCCAAAGTGCCGTCGCCTCCCACGCAGACCAACGCCGCCAGGCCCAGTTGTTCCATCCCCTGCCGCGTTTCATCCATCAATTCGCCGGGCAGTTGACGGGTCTCGCCGTGGCCCACCTTGGCCGAAAAACGGCCGCGATTGGCCGTGCCGAGGATGGTGCCTCCGCGCACCAGCAGCCCGTCCAGCGCCTTGTAATCCAGCACTCGGAAATTCTGCGGTGCCAGCAACCCCTCGTAGCCGCCGATGATCCCGAGTGTTTCCCACCCGCGTTTGGTGGCCGCTTTGGCCACGGCGCGAATGACCGCGTTGAGTCCGGGGCAATCGCCGCCGCCGGTGACAATCCCAATTTTCACGCCCGCCATCTTCCAGAACAAGCCCCGCCCGCGCAAGCCCGATCTGTTGGAAAATCTCTTGACACCGCCACCCTTCCATCACGGTGTCCCTCGCTTTGGGTAGCGCGACCGTCCCGGTCGCCGTGGCTGGCGTCTCGCCAGCCACATTGCCTTCGTCCCTCCTCCCCAACAGGTCCGGCTGCGTCAGGAAACGACAATGCCCTTGCCCTGGATTGCCAAACGATTTGCCATGTCCGCTGCGGGTTCCGCGGATGCGTGGATATCCACGCACTGGAAAGGAATAGCAAAATGAGATTTCTCGCCTATGCTCTTTTAATCCTCGGTGTAATCGCTTTTCTGTATGGGCAAATCAGGTTCCTGGTGGTGGCCTACAATCGTAATCTGTGGTGGTTCTTCGGCTGCCTATTTGTTCCGCCCGTGGCTTGGCTTTTCTTCTTTCTCAATTTGAAGGCCACAATCAGACCCTTCGCCATTTCGATCGGCGGCTTGATCATGGCTGGCCTTGGCGCTTGGATGTCAGGGCTTGTGCGGCCGCCGTAATTACAAAAGGCACAAGAGAATTATAATGAGCATACGCTGGCTAACCTTCGCTTGCCAATACCAGCGCAAGAAATGCTTGTTGACGGCCCAGGCCCGGCCCGCCACAATCGAAGTCGCGTGGTGAACACAACACCCGCGCGGCGGACGGCACAAATGCGCGCAAAAGACAATTTCGTATCCGCAAGAAAAGGAGCCGCATGAATTATCCCGTGTGGGAGGTCCCCTTTGGCGCCGGATTGCTCATTGCCGCGGTGGCGATACTGCACGTGTTCGTGTCTCACTTTGCGGTCGGAGGCGGGCTTTTTCTAGTGTTGACGGAACGGAAGGCCCGGCGGAACAACGACCTCGAGCTTCTCGGCTGGTTGAAGGCGCATACCAGGTTCTTTGTGCTGGTGACGGTCGTCTTTGGCGCCATCAGCGGCGTGGGCATTTGGTTCACCATCGGTTTGATCGCCCCGACGGCCACCAGCAACCTCATCCATGCTTACGTCTGGGGATGGGCCATCGAGTGGGTGTTTTTCTTTGTCGAGATCACCGCCGCTCTGCTCTATCTCTACGGTTGGGACAAACAGGAGGCGCGGCTGCATGAGTGGTATGGGTGGATTTACTTTATTGCCGCTTTCGCAAGCATGGTCGTGATCAACGGCATTATCACCTTCATGCTCACCTCCGGAAACTGGGTGAAAGACCACCAGTTCTGGAGCGGCTTTTTCAATCCCACCTTCTTTCCATCGCTGGCTTTTCGCTTCGCCATAGCCCTCGCGCTGGCCGGCATCTACGCGTTGATTACCGCCAGCGTGCGGAAAGAGGCGGCCTTGAAAGAGCGCCTTGTGCGCTGGAGCGCGTGGTGGATTGTGCCTTCCCTGGCGGTTTTGCCGGCGTTGGCCTGGTGGTACATCCGCCGGATTCCGCCCGATGTCTGGTCCAGCGCCCGCGGCCCAATGCCCACCGCCACGCACTTCGCGCTCTTCGCCGTCATTTTGCTGGCGGTGGCGTTTGCGCTGGCTCTGTTGACACTGGTCAAGCCGGGCCGGATGCACCTGGCGTTCAGCCTGGTCGTCGCGCTGGTCGCGCTCGGCGCGATGGGTTCATTCGAGTTGGTCCGCGAAGCCATCCGCAAGCCTTATGTGATCTCCAACTACTTATACGCTAACTCGCTCTATTCGGCCAAGGTCCCGGGGGACGGCGGATTTAGCGTCAGTGAAGTTACCGCCACCGGCGTTATACTGTCCGCGAAGTGGATAGACCCGAGTGTCCTCGCCAAGAACGATCCGGCCGCGGAGGGCCGTGAGATCTTTCGCCTCGAATGCGAGAGCTGCCACACGATCGACGCCTACCGGGGAGTCAAACATTACCTGGCCTTGCGTCAATGGGATCAGAACAAGATTCAAGTCATGCTGGGAGTCATTGAGTTGATGCACAATGGCGCGATGCCGCCGTTCGCCGGGACCGCTGGGGAGCGCGGCGCGCTCGCGGCGTTTCTGAGCACCGTCCAGCCCGTGTCCGCATCCGCGCCTGAGGCCGGCGATGGCAAGACGGTTTACGATCAGAACTGCGCGATGTGCCATCCGTCAAGCGCCGGCAGTGCCGTCTTTAACAGTCTGCCGCAAGACCAAGATGCCGCCGTCAAAGCCCTCAACGATTTAACAAGCGTGTTTGTCGTCATGCCGGACCTGAAGCTCTCGGAACAGCAGCGCATCGTGCTGGTCCAGTGGATGAACGCGCGGCGCGGTCCGAAGGGCTCGGGCAAGGCCGCGCAAGGAGGAACTTAAATGCCGCCTGACATGATTCCCACCCTCGACCCGAACCCGTTGCCGGCGCCGTTTTGGGTCTTCAAATTGCTGCTCATTGTCACGTTTTTCCTTCACATTGTTGCGATGAATTCAGTGCTCGGCGGCGGTGTCCTTGCGCTCGTGGCGAAGTGGGGTTCGAGGAATCGCGAGAGCGGCAATCGCATCTTTGTCGATGTTGCCAAAAAGCTGCCCGTTCTGTTGCCCGCAACCATCACTCTCGGTATCGCGCCGCTGCTCTTCGTGCAGGTTCTCTATGGGCAGTTTCTCTACACGTCTTCGATTGTGATGGCCTGGCCCTGGTTTCTGGTGCTGCTCTTCCTGGTGATCGCTTACTACGGTTTCTATTACGTTTCCTACCGATGCGGCCGGCCAGGCGGAATAGTGGGCGGGGTGATGCAGTTGAGCATGATCCTGATCTTCCTGATTGGCTTCCTGTTCAGCAATAATCTTACCCTGAGCCAGAATCCCTCGCGCTGGGCCGGGAAGTACTTCGCCGACCCTCGCGGTTGGAACCTTAACCTGACGGAGCCAACGCTTATCCCCCGCTTTCTGCACTTCTTCACCGCGGCGGTGGCGGTCGGGGGGCTGCTTCTGGTATTTCTGGCCTTGGCCAACTGGAAACGGGACTCTGAGCACGCCCGTCATCTCCTGCGCTTTGGCGGAAACGCATTCATGTACGCCACCATGGCGCAATTCATCGTCGGTATCCTATTCCTGGTCAGCCTTCCGCGTGACCTGCGAATGTTGTTTATGGGCGACAGCCCCCTGGCGACCATTCTGCTTCTCATTGGCATCACAGGCGGCATTGCATCGATCTTCCTTATGTCCGACGCCCTGCGGAAAGAAAACATTCGCACGGCCGCTTTCTACGTGCCGGTCATCCTAATCGTCGTCATCGCCTCCATGTCCGTCATGCGAGACCTCCTGC
>Ga0326727_10014987_pt1 | contig 16745 bp, 10 predicted proteins | sample MB2enrmetagenome_FD_207643 | JGI IMG/M metagenome (GOLD analysis project Ga0326727, IMG submission 207643) | Lab enriched peat soil microbial communities from McLean, Ithaca, NY, United States - MB29MY | ecosystem: Environmental > Terrestrial > Soil > Wetlands > Peat | place: USA: New York...
CTTACGATACCCTGGTCGTGGCCGCGTCTGAGGCCTCCGGCATCCGTTATTACGACTATGCCGCCGCCGCGCGCACCGAGAAGCAGCATCTGGAGCCGCTCGCCGAACGCGTCCGCGAGGCGGGCCTTCATTGTGAAGTCGTAGTGCGCCCGGGGCTGCCCGCCGACGAAATCCTTGCCTACACCCGCGAGCGCGAGATCGACCGCATCGTGATGGGCACCCACTCTCCCGGACCCATCGGCAAGTTGTTGGTCGGTTCTGTGGCTGAGGCAGTGTTGCGCACCGCCAGTTCGCCGGTCTACATCATCGGCCCCGACGTGGTCGACGGAAGCTATCGCAACTTTGCCACACGCACCATTCTCTGCGCCGTCAGCCTGCACGAAGCCAGCACCGTCGTGGCCGCCTTTGCCGCCGAACTGGCCGCGCAGCATGGCGCGCGCCTCATCCTGCAGCACGTCATTCGACCCCAGGAACGCGCGGAGTTCCTCGCCGGCCGTTCGCTCGATGAAGTGGAAGCGGGTATGCTTGCCCTGGTTCCCACCAAGTTGCAGGGCCAGGTCGCCATCCAGACCATCGTGGTTCCCGGCGACCCCACCGAGGAGCTGCTTTATCAGGGCCACACCCAGCACGCCGACCTGATCGTTCTCGGTGCGCAGGGTGCATCGGCGTTTGCCGCCATCACGCGCCACGGTGTGGTCTATAAGATTCTGGCCCACACCCACTGCCCGGTCATCACGCTTTCCCCGGTAGTTCTCGCCCGTTGCGGCTCGAAGTCTGAGAAGCTGCAACCCGCTGAAGCCTACCTGGCCGGCGTTTTTTAGATCTTCGCTCATTTCGCTCCGCACGAAAAGGGGGCGGGATACCGCGCCAAGCCGTGCCGCCGGTCTTCTGACCCCCGTGGCCGTCTTTACCCCCTTCACTCCGTTCACTCTTTTCACTCCGTTCACTCCCTTCACTCCTTCACTCGCTCGTCCCGCCCTTTGGACCTCCCAATTCGCCTTGCGGTATACTTTGCCCAATGGGCGGCTCGCGTTTGCCGTTCCCCAAGCGAGGTGTGTCTTCCATAAGGACTCCCTCATGGCCGTGACCGACGTTCCACCATCGCAGACATCGCGGTGGCGTGCCGTGGTTCGCGTGCTTCGAAGTCCTTTGGATAGTTTAAGTTGCACGCTTTTCCCCGCCTCCTGTTCTCTCTGCGGCTCGCTTCTGCCGCGGCTCTCTTTCGTGCCCATTTGTGATGTTTGCTGGACGGAATTCCCCCTCCAGGCGCCTCCCGTGTGCCTGCGCTGCGGAGACGCGCTCCCCGCCTTGCCCACAGCCGGGTTCTCGGCACTCTGCCGCGCCTGCCGCCTGGCGCCGCCGCCGTTTGTCCGCGCCGTTTCCTATGGCGTCTACCAGGGCCGCATGCGCGAGGCCATTCACGCGCTCAAATACGATCGCCTGCACCCGGCATCCACCGGGCTGGGCCTTATGCTCGCCAAAGCCATCGAGCAACTTTCGGGCGTTGCTCCCGCGGAGATGCTGGTGATTCCCGTCCCGCTGCACCCTTCGAAGTACGCGCAGCGCGGATTCAATCAGTCGCGTTCGCTCGCCGCTCAAGCGCTCAAATTCCTGCGCAAGAGCCATCCGAAGTGGCGGCTTACGCTCGCGTCGAGCACTCTGCTAAGGCAACGCGCCACGGAAAGCCAGGCCGGGCTCACCCCGCGCCAGCGCCGGCTCAATGTACGCGGTGCCTTCCTGGTCTCCGTTCCCGCGCGCGTGACGGCGCAGCACGTTTTGATTGTCGATGACATTTTGACCACCGGAGCCACGGCGCGCGCGGCGGCCCGGGCGCTGGTCGCGGCCGGGGCCGCATCCGTTTGGGTGGCTACGCTGGCGCGTGCGCAACGCGTTGCAAGATTTGGCAGCACATCTGTTTACGAATACATGGAGGAAGAGGAGCCGCTCGCCGGCGCATCGGCAGCGGACCCGTACGCGGCAAGTTTCAGCACGAATGGATCAAATTTGCAGAGGCAACCATCTTTTTAACCGGGGGAAAAGAGATGTCGTTGGGAAAAGCCATGATTCACGCGCGCAAGCAAAAAGCCATTGCCAAGGCCGTAGTGCTGTCCGGCGGCCAGGAGACCGTGCATTACACCCACGCCCACATTCTGCAGATGCCGGTGCTGGTGCTCAATGCTTCCTATGAGCCCATTAACATCTGTGGCGCGCGTCGCGCCCTCGTGCTCGTGCTCAAGGGCATCGCCCGCACTGAAGAGGAGCACGGCCTCTCGCTGCACGCGCAGCGCACCATCATCGCCATGCCCTCGGTCATTCGTCTGCTTGAATACCGCCGCATCCCCCACCAGACCCGCGCCCTCTCGCGCAAAAACATCCTGCTGCGCGACCGCAACACCTGCCAGTATTGTGGCGAAGCCTACCCTCCCGGCGACCTCACTCTCGACCACGTCGTGCCCCGCTCCCGCGGCGGCAACTCCACTTGGGAAAATCTTGTTGCCTGCTGCCACGAATGCAATCGCAAAAAGGGCAACCGCCTGCTCAGCGAGATCGACGACATGATTCTGCTCCGCGAGCCGCGTCCCTTCTCGCTGCACACCAGCCGCCAGATCATGCGCATGCTCGGCCGCAGCGACGACCGCTGGCGCAAGTACCTGTTCTATTAGCCATTCGCCGGTGAAGTTTAGATAAAGCTCTGGGTGCCCCATCCTAAACGCGTTTGGTGCGTTTAGGGTGAGATCGCACGAACCTTAACCAACCCTTTTTCAACTCAGCACAAACACTCGACGCCCCGTCGTACAATGGCCGCAATGATCCCGCGCTATCGTTCCGTCTTCTTTCTTGCAGTCCTCGTTTTCCCCTCCGCGGCATTTTGCGCGCCGCCAAACTTCGGCCCAAACGTCTTCCTCTTCACTCCTTCCATGCCCGCGGCTGCCATCCAGCAGCAAATCGACAAGGTCTACGCCGTCCAGCAGCATAGCGAGTTCGGCACCGCCCGTTTTGCGCTGCTATTCCTGCCCGGCGAATACAAAGTCGACGTCCCCATCGGTTTTTACACCGAAGTCGCGGGCCTGGGAGCCGCGCCCGACGCCGTCCACATCACAGGCAACGTGCACGCCGACGCAAGTCGTCCCAACAACAACGCCACCTGCACCTTCTGGCGCGGTGTCGAAGGCTTCGCCGTCACGCCCACCGGCGGGGCGATTCCTGGCACCATGCAGTGGGCCGTCTCGCAGGCCGCGCCCTTTCGCCGCATGCACATTGAAGGCGACATCGTGCTCCACCAGAATCACGGCTGGGCCAGTGGCGGTTGGATGTCCGACGCGCTCATCGACGGCAACGTGAACTCCGGCTCGCAGCAGCAGTGGATCGCGCGCAACTCCGAGTGGCGCAGTTGGACCGGCTCCAACTGGAACATGGTCTTCGTCGGCGACGTCAATCCGCCCGCGGGCGAGTGGCCCTCCCCGCCGTATACGAAAGTTTCCCGCGTTCCCATCGTGCGCGAAAAGCCCTTTCTCTTTGTCGATGCGCGCGGCAACTACTTCGTCCGCATTCCGGAGCTGCGCGCCAACAGCATGGGCATCACCTGGCGCGGGGGCGTCACCCCCGGCCGCTCCATCCCCCTCGACCGCTTCTACATCGCGCATCCCGGCGACACCGCCGCTGCGCTTAACGCCGAACTCGTCAGCGGCAAGCATCTCCTCTTCACTCCCGGCATTTATGAGCTCACCGAGCCCATCCGCGTCACGCGTCCCGGCGCCATCGTTCTCGGCCTCGGCTTCGCCACGCTCAAGCCCGTCAATGGCAAGGCTGCTCTCACCACCGCCGACGTCGATGGCGTGATTCTCGCCGGCCTTCTCATTGACGCCGGCGCCGTGCAATCTCCCGTCCTCGTCGAGATCGGTCCCAGCGGCAGCCACGGCGATCACTCCCGCAATCCCATCTCCCTCCACGACGTCTTCTTCCGCGTGGGCGGCGCAGGCGTGGGCCGCGCCACCGTCAATCTCCTTGTCAATGCCAACGACACCATCATCGATCACACCTGGATCTGGCGCGCCGATCACGGCATCGCAGGCGTGGGCTGGGATCAAAACCTCAGCGCCAGCGGTCTGGTCGTCAACGGCAACCGCGTCACCGCCTACGGCCTCTTCGTCGAGCACCATCAGCAATATCAAGTCCTGTGGAACGGCAATGCCGGCCACACCTACTTCTACCAATCTGAGATTCCCTACGATCCGCCTAGTCAGGCCAGCTACTCGAGCGGCGCGGGCGTCAACGGATGGGCCTCCTACAAAGTTGCCGATCGCGTCACCGCGCATGAAGCCTGGGGTCTTGGCATTTATTCAGTTTTCCGTCATCCCAACGTCGTGCTCACCCGCGCCATTGAAGTGCCGCGCGTTCCCGGCGTTCGCTTTCATCACATGATCACCGTCGCGCTCGACAATCTCGGAGAAATCTCCAACGTCATCGACAATGCCGGTGGCGCCACCGCCACCGATCCCCGCTTCACGCCCAAGCTTGCGGAGTTCCCTCCACCAGCGTCGAATGATCGGGGTCCCAGGCCATGATGCACCGTCCATCGCCAAAGACTTTGGGTGCCCCATCCATTTCGCGTTTTATGCGAAATGGGTGGGACCGCATCCTCTGCGCTCATCGTTCTTTTGCCTTTCTGGCGCTTCTTTTTTTGTCCACGGCATTCGCATCATCCCAATCCGCGCCGCCGCAACCCTCGTTCGACGCCGCCACCATCAAACCCTCGGACAAGGCCGACCCGGCCAACGGCTACTGGAGCCGTCCCGGCATCGGCCGTTTTTATGCACACAGCCTGTCCATCCAGTTCCTCATACAACTGGCCTACGGCGTAGAAAAGAATCAAGTCGCCGGCAAGCCCGCGTGGCTCGACTCCGATTTCTACGACATCGAAGCCAAACCGGAGGAAGGAATTAAACTGTCGTCCGACGAACTCAGGCCGCGCCTGCAAAGTCTCCTTGCTGAACGCTTTCATCTTGCGGCGCACTTCGAAACAAAGATGGTCCGCGGCTATTCGTTAGTAGTAGCCAAAGGCGGACCCAAACTGCAGCCCACGAAGGCCGATCATCCTCCCAGTTGGCGCATCGACACGAGCGCGGGACACCTCGAAGGCCTCAACTGGTCCATGCCGTATCTCGCCCAGATGCTGCAGCGCGCCACCAACATTCCTGTCGACGACGAAACCAGTATTGCCGGCAGCTACGACATCAAGCTGCAATTCGCGCCCGACCCCACATCACCCGGCGTCGACCAGGACTCTGCGCTGCCCAGTCTCTATACCGCGCTGCGCGAAACCCTCGGCCTCGAACTGAAGGCGCAGCAGATTCCCACGAAGGTTCTTGTCATCGACCACATCGATCGCGTCCCTACGGCGAACTAAGTTTTTGGCTGCGCCAAAAGAAACGCTCCCGTGCCCCATCCTTTCGCGCTTTTCGCGAAAGGGCGGGATGCCACCAACAAATATCTTCACGCCCCGCCAAGTCACTGAATCTGCACCCGCTCCACCGCTTCCCGGCTCGCCTCGTGTCTCTTTCCTCGTCAAACCGTGTAGTACTTTGCCTCGCCCGGGCATCTAATGAGGCAAGTGAAGAGGCGCACAGCTCGCAAAACCCGCCAGCCCTCTCAATAGGAGCAAGAGATATGTTGATGCAGAAACTTCAAGCCCGGGGCCCCCGGCGACGGGCCCTTGTCGCTGGGGTGGAAGCCGCTGCCTTTTTCGCGGCCACATCGTTGCTGTTGGCCTCGTATGCGTTTGCAGCCTCTCCAGAACAGCAAGTTGCTGGAAGCACGGTCATCACCATCCTCCCCGAAAATGAAATGCCCGGCGGCATTCCCCAGGAAGCCGTGCACCTGAAGCTTAACGGCAAGAATTCCGCCATCACCGGCTTCACGCCGCTGCGCGACCCGCAAAGCAAAGTTGAAATGGTGGTGCTCATCGACGACGGTGCGCGCTCCAGCCTGGGACTGCAGATGAACGACGTTGCGAAGTTCATTGAGAGCCAGCGCCCCGATACCAAAATCGCCGTTGCCTACATGGAAAATGGCCGCGCGGACTTCGGTGGGCCGCTCACCACCGATCACAGCTCTGTTCTTCGCGGTTTGCATCTGCCCGGGGGGCGTGGCGAAGCGGGAATCAGCGGCAGTCCCTACTTCTGCCTCTCCGATCTCGCCAAGAACTGGCCCTCCAGCGACGCTCATGCGCGCCGCGAAGTGGTCATGATCACCGACGGCGTGGATTACTACGACATGCGCTACGATCCCGAGGATCCTTACGTCCAGACCGCTGTTGACGATGCCGTGCGCGCGCGCATGATCGTCTATTCAATCTATTGGCGCAGCGGGGACCGCTTCGATCGCACTTCCGAAGGAGCCGACACCGGCCAGAACCTGCTCGCGCAAGTCACCCAAGGCACCGGCGGCATCAGCTACTGGCAGGGTACAGGCAATCCGGTGAGCCTCGTTCCCTACTTCGCCGACATCGACCGGCGCCTCGACAACCAGTACGAACTGGACTTCATGACGGCAGCCGGCGACAAGCCGAAAATGCAGACCATCAGGCTCACGGTGAGCGTTCACGCCAAAGTCAGTGCGCCGCAAGAGGTCTACGTGCATCCCGGCGTGGAGTGAGCCTTGCCCGCGCTCGAGGGCAGGCGCAGCCTGAGTTGTTCGATGGCCGAGTGCGATTTGGGTTCGTGCCTTCCCACGTCCCCAGAGCGGAACCCTGCAACTGCGCTCAGGACAGGCTCAGGGCCGCCCATGTTCATGGCGATTTGGCTGGCGGTCCGCCAACCACAAGGCTTAAGATAATGATCAAAAATGGAAGACCAACGCAACGAATCCCAAGCGGAGTTGACCGATCCTGCCCAACCTGCTGGATCAGCGCTTCCTGCCCGCATTGCGATCTTGGAAGGCGGCGGCATGCGCGGCTGTATCACTGCGCATTTCCTTCTTGAGTTGGAGCAGCGCGCCCGTTGCCCCCTGTGGCAGTTGTTCGATCTGGTGGTGGGAACCTCCACAGGCGGCATTCTTGCCGCACTCATTGTCAGCGGTGTGCCAGCCGCAAAGATGGTCGATTTTTATCAAGTTGATGGCCCAAAGATATTCAAAAGATCGCCTTGGTGGACCTTGAAGACGCTCGGTTCGGCCATCGGGAGCAAATACAACAATCGAGCCTTGATCGAGTGCATTCAAGCGCGGATTCCGATCACCGTGGGGGAAGCCAAGACGAATTTCATGGTTCCCACCTGGGATGGAAATGCCGATGAAAATATATTCATCAAAAGTTTTGACCGGCAGGAATTCTGGAACGATTTTCCCCTGGCCTTTGCGGCGATTGCGACCGCCAGCGCGCCCACCTACTTCCAGGGTTTTGTTCCCAAAAAGTATGGGCAACCGGAAAAGTATGATTTGTACGATTCGCGATTTTTTGACGGGGGGTTCACCGAGAATAACCCGGTCACCTGCACTCTCCATGAGATTTACACTGATTTTCCGAAACCGCAGAAGTTCCAGCGGAAACCGCGGGTTATCGTTAACTTCGGAACCGGTTCCGTAGTCGCGAAGAGCGAAGCGGCTCCCAATGGCGGATTGCTTCCATGGGCGACAGAAGTTTACAAACGTATGTCCGCTTTGCAAAACAAATTGAGCGAGCGCACTTCACGACATATGTTTGGGGATGGAATGTATATCCGCATTGACGCGGAACTCGATGAGACCATCGAAATAGACGATGTTCGTCCGCGCACTCTTAGAAAGATGGAAGCAGTGGCTCGCCAAGCCATCGAGAAACATGAAGACGGCAAACCCAAAATTGATTTTGATAGCCTGGTCAGGTTATTGAAGATCTAATTTCACACTTTGACATCAACGCCGGGTGCCCCACCTTCGCCGATTCGCGCTTTTCGCGAATCGGTTAAGGTGAGATACGACGAACCCCAACTCCGCACGAAAACGGGTGCCCCACATCTCGCTTTTGAGATGTGGGATAGCACGATCACTAGTACGCCAGCGCCACCGCGTCGGCCCGCATCTCGCTGCCCGCCGCGTACACCCGACGCCCGCCCTCGATGCGCACTTCTATGCCCTCGTAGCGTCCGAAGCCGCCGTCGCTCGGCCCCATCGGCCAGCCCAGATCCACCAGCGCTTTCCGCGTCGCCGCAGGAATGCCCGCTTCCAACCGCAGCAATCCGATCGGCCCCAGGCCCGGACGGTCTTCGCCCATCGACTGCGACGAGCCCTCATGGTGCCAGCGCGGGCTGTCGGCTGCGGCCTGCACATCCAGTCCGTAGTCCACGCGATTCAGAATGATCTGCGTCTGGCCCTGCGGCTGCATGTCCCCGCCCATCACGCCAAACGACATCCACGGCTTGCCGTCCTTTGCGGCAAAGCCGGGAATGATGGTCTGGAACGGGCGCTTGCCCGGCGCGTAGATGTTGGGATGACCGTCCTGCAATGAAAACAGTTGCCCGCGGTCTTGAAACATAAAGCCAAGCCCGTCCGCTACGAGTCCTGAACCCATGCCGCGGAAGTTTGATTGAATAATCGAAACCATCATGCCGTCTCGGTCGGCCGTAGTGAAATATGTGGTATCGCCGTGGCTCGGCGCTTCGCCCGGATGCACCGGCGTCAGAATCCGATCCAGCCGAATGAGCTTGGCGCGTTCCTGCGCGTATTCCTTGGAGTTGAGCCACGCAATGGGAATCTTCGCAAAGTGCGGATCGGCGTAATAGCGCGCGCGATCCTCATAAGCCAGTCGCTTGGCCTCAATCTGCACCTGCAACGACTGCGGCGACTGGAATCCGTAGCCGCGCATGTCGAAATTCTCAATGATGTTCAGCATCTGCAGGGTCGCCAACCCCTGCGTATTGGCCGGCATCGCGTACACGTCTACACCACGATACGTCGTCACCAGCGGCTCCACCCACTCCGCGTGATGTTCGTACAGATCCTCTGCTGACAACCAGCCTCCGATGCGTTTGAAGTACGCGTCAATCGTTCGGGCAATCGGTCCGTTATAGAAAACGTCGCGCCCGCCCGCGGCAATCATGCGATAGGTGTGCGCAAGATCCGGATTCCGCCGCACGTCGTACTCGTTGGGCGCCACGCCGCCCGGCGAGTAGGTCTTCACCGCATTGGCCGTCTCTTCCACGCCCGAACCGGGCCTGAGAAACGCCGCCATGTTGAGCTTGATGTAGTGGCCGATGATCTGCGGCGTGGGATCGCCGTCTTCGCAGGCATGGATCGCGGGCTCGAACAGTTCCGCCCACTTGAGCTTGCCGTAACGCTGGTGCAGCGCCCACCATCCGTCAAGCGCCCCCGGCGTTGAAACCGACAGCGCGCCGAGTGCAGGAATCGCTCCATTCTTTGCCCGCGCCCGCACCGTTTCGAGCGTCAACGCCTTGGGCGATCTCCCGGAGCTGGCCATGCCCATCAGCTTGCCCGCCTTCGGATCCCACACAAAGGCAAAGCAGTCGCCGCCCAGGCCGGAGCTCACCGGTTCCACAAATCCCAGCACGGCATTCGCCGCCACCGCCGCATCCACTGCGGAGCCCCCGCGCTTCAGCATCTCGATGGCGGTCTGCGTGGCCAGCGGATGCGCCGTGCCCGCCGCGCCCGAGAGCCCCAGTGCCGGCGAGCGCGTAGCAAAACTCGCGCCCGACGGCCGGTCGCCCGCGTGCACGTCCGGCCGGATGAAGCGCTCCGCGTCTGCGGCCTGAAATTTGGGAAGGTCAGGAGCCGCGCTCGTAGCTGAGCCGCTCTGGCCCGCTCCTGCTGCCTCGCTTTGCATGCTCACGGCTGACGCTGCGGCAGCCAGCGGAAGTGTCTGGATAAATGTGCGGCGGCGCATGGGAAAATCCTTGTCCTATTGGTTCGGCAACAGAATACGGCGTCCGTGCCCCATCCATTTCGCGTTTCTTGCGAAATGGGTGGGAAAGCAAGAACGCCGGTTAGACTGCCGGCCCATTCCACTTTTCCCCAATGTAAATGGGCGTGCGCCGCCCCGCACTCGCAAGGCAACGCACGCCCACGATGTCAATCCACGATCAGAAGACAAACTTGCCGCTGATCTGGAGCTGCCGCGACGAGCCACCATCGCTGGTGGCGAAGCGCGTTGATGAAATCTGGCCAAAGGCCGAGGACTGCACGTTGCCCGACGGCTGGCCAAAGTTGGGATGGTTCAGGATGTCGAACGCATCCACACGCAGGTTGAAGGTGAGGCCCTCGCGGATCTTCGTGTCCTTCTCGCCCGACATGTCCAGATCCGCGTAGCCCGGACCGGTAAAGGCATTACGCTGCATCGTGCCCAGGCCGGTGTAAACGGTGGGGGCAGTAGTGGCCGTGGCGCTGGCTTGTGTTCCCACAACCTCCAGGCTGCAGGCTGAGGTGTAATTCGTAATGTCGCAGACCGTGCCGCCGTAGGCCAGGCCGGTGCTCTGGAATAGGGTGACGTTGGCGATTCCAGGCAACTGCTGCTTGGAGCGGACTACCGAACCAACTTGCGTCGGACGAACAATGCCGGTGACGCCGTTGAAGCTGGAGCTGCTTGCCAGGATGTTGACAGGGTTTCCGGTCTGGTACTGGAAGATGGTCGAAAGCTGGTAGCCCGACACCAGGCGGTTGCCCTTGAAGGGCAGATTGTAGACCGCGGTTCCGGCGAAGTGCTCGCGCACATCGAAGTCCGACAGGCCATAGTTTTCCTTGGGGTTGGTGCTGTCGGGCAGAGTCAGGCCGCCTTGAGATCCCAGCGAGTTCAGGTCCATTGACTTGGTCCACTCGAAGTTGGTGCTGAAGTCAAGGCCATTGCTCATGTTCTTGCTCAGAACAGCCCACAGCGCGTTGTAGTCGGAGAAGCTGTTGCTGGTCCGGTAGCCGATGTTGGAAGCGATCGCCCCGCCCGGCCGGATGGGACTGGTGGCCGCGAGCGCCGTGAACGGATGCACCTGCGTAGCGCTGGTTGCGCCCGTCACCTGGTTGATGTTCGATTCAACCTCGAGATGGCGTCCCACCGATCCGTCGTAATAGATCTGGCCAACCATGCCCCAGGGCAGCGCCTGCTGCACGTTCAGGTTGAAGCTCTCGATGTACGCGTTGTGGTAGTTGGGGTTAACGCCGTAGAGCGAGATGCCGGAAGCCGCCGCGTCGGCATATAGCGCAGACAGAGGAATGGCTGCACCGTTGTAGGAAACTGCGGTGCTGAAGGGAGGGTTGGACGCCATCCCCGTGACTACGCCGGCGACGGGCTGGTCCACCAGGTAGGCATAGCCGCCGCGCAGCACGGTTCTGCCCTTACCGTAAACGTCCCACGCAAATCCCACGCGAGGCTCGTAGTTGTAGTTCTGCTTGTAAGCAGAGTTGGCCGCAAGCCCGTTGGTGCCCACCTGGGTGAGCGTAACAGTGGTGGGATTGAAGATGGTAAACCGATTGTCCGCCTCCACCGGCGTTCCGTTCCACTCGAAGCGCAGGCCGTACTCCAGCGTCAAGGTGGGAAGGAGCTTGAAGTTGTCCTGCACGAATGCTCCCGTAGAGTCAGCGTAGACGCGGCTGGAGACAATGTTCGGCTGGATGCTGAAGACGGTGGCCATGTCCGTTTGGAACAAGCTGGTCGGAGTTGTGGAAGTGGTAAATGTCAGCGTGCCGATATTGCCGGCGAAGCTGTCCAACCCGTAGCGGCGGGCCTCGCCGCCCCACTTGATCGTGTGCTTGCCCACGAGCATCGACACCGTATCCGACAAGACGCCCGCGGTATCGGCGCGTCCCTGCGGGAAGCCCGAAGGGCCGCCGAAGACCAGGCCGATATCGGAGAGCGTGGTCTGCGGCAGGCCCTTCGGGCCGCTGAGGCCGTCGCCGAGTCCCACGCTGGTGGGGTCGATGGTATTGGCTGGGACGAAAGCGATGTTAATGCGGTTGAACCCGAGGCGCGCTTCATTCACCATGTTGTTGTTGAAGATGTGCGTCTCGCTGAAGGTTCCGATCTGGCGGACGGCATGACGATGGTCGCCCCAGCCGGGGATGGTGTCGCCCTGCAGCGCCGGCTCCGTGCGCGTGTCTTCCTGCAGCGCGTAAAAGCCGTGCAGGTTGTCGTTCGGTCCGATCTTCTGCAGAATGTCCATCGTCCCCTGATCGATCTGTACCGGTCCGGGCGTGAACGAAACGTAATTCGCGCCGCTGTTCGGTAGCGGAATGAGCGCGGCCAACTTGGCGGCGATGGGCTCGGCGGCGGCATTGGCTGCGATGGCCGTCTGGTTCGCCTGGCTGATCACTGTGCTGTTTTGCAGGATGCCCTGATGCTGGCGCAGAGCCTCATAGCTGCCGTAGAAGAAGGTGTGACCTTTGAGGATGGGGCCGCCAGCGGAGCCGCCAAAATTGTCGCGCTTCAGCGGAGCCTTATCGCCGGTGTTGCCAACCAGCGGGAGCCCAGTGGTGACGCTGTAGGAGCGATTGAAGTAGTTGCGCGCGTCCAGCGCCTCGTTGCGGAAATAGTCGAATGCCTCGCCGTGGAATCTGTCAGTGCCGGAGCGTGTGGCAACGGTCACAATGGAGCCGTCGCTGCGGCCGTATTCCGCGCTGAAGGTGGAGTTGTCGATCTTGAACTCCGACGTGGTGCTGATCGACGGCTGGAACGTGATCTGGTTCTGGCTGATGTCGTTCAAATTGATGCCGTTGATCTGGAAGTTGACGGAGTCTTCGCGATTGCCTGCCGTCAGAAACGAGTTCGCGCCGAGGCCGCGGCTTGGTGCAGTCAGGCTGCCTGCGGTGTCCGCAACAACGCCTCCGGGCGTCAAAACCGTCAGGTCGAGGAAGTGACGGCCATTCAGCGGAAGTTCCTGCACCGATGTATTGTCGATGACCTGACCCACCGTGATGGTCTGCGCTTCGATCTGCTGAACCGCGGTCTGCACCTGCACTGTCTCTCCGGCGGCGGATATGGCGAGGCGCATGTTTACTGTCACCTCGCGGTCGACGTCCAATGTAACTTTGGGCACGACATATGCGCTGAATCCGGTCGCAGAGACCTGAACCTTATAGTCGCCGGGCTGAAGCGATGGCACTACATACAGGCCGTCTGAATCGGTCTTCACAACGCGGTCGAGACCGGTCTCCAGGCTGTGCACCGTTACTTGTGCGTTGGGAACCACCGCGCCGCTCGGGTCGGTTACGGTTCCGGAAAGGCTGGCAGTCGATTGCGCCCACACTCCCAGTGCGCAGGCCGCCAGCAGAAACACGAGTACTGAAAATCTCATGAATTTCATTCTGTCCTCCTGATAAGTGAATCGGTATACGTACAGTTCATCCCTGCAGCTAGTCCACAACCGCTGTGTAGGAATTCCGCTACCCGTTCAGTGGCCGTTCTCTTCGGAAATAGCCACCTTGCAATGCGCCATCGCAGGGATGCGCGCTGTGGAAGTGCTTTTGCGATGCAGGGCCGCTCGGCAGGTAACACCTGTCCCCGCGCCTGAACGCTCAAAAAATGCAATCCTCGGGGGATTCTGCGTTCAGAGTTTTCTTCGTCTGCTTTGGTCTGCCAGCGACCGAGCATCTGGAACGCTGTTGGTCAAAAAGCAAGAGTTGAAAAACATCGCCTGCACTGGGGCAGGCTTGAACGGGGCATGTCACGTCAGCAGGAGCCAATTCGGGGAAGAATGCCGTGCTGACCTGCACGCCGAAACAGCAAGATAAATCGAATTATACGGAATGTCTACCATTCTCGCAAGAATTTTTGATTGGAATTGATCGCGCCTTCAGCCCTCCGCGATGGCTCTGGGCGCGGCTTTGCGAGGGTTACCGCATAAGGAATTTATAAGGATACCGCTCGCTTCAGGCTGGCCGTCCCTCACTTTAATTGGCCCGTCCAGAAGCGAATCCCTGCACCCAAGTCCGCGCCTGCGAATCTATTAGTCTGTAGGTATCACCGAGTTGCCACCGGAATTTCGCGGCCTGCAACCGATCCGGCGGTGCCTTGGTGCCTTTTTCCCCGGCCAATCAACATCCAGAGCGCAACAAGACCTCAGGAGACCACTGTTGTCCGCGATCGACACCACATTGCCCGCACCGACCTCCGGCCCCTCCGCTGCGGGCGCACAATCCCGGCCGGCAACGGTGGTCAATCCCGCACTTTCGCTTCAGGCGCATTGGAGGCCCCGGGTCAATCCCTGGCTGATCGCCATGACGGTGGCGCTGGCGGCCTTCATGGAGGTGCTTGATACCTCGATCGCCAACGTCGCTCTGCCCCACATTGGCGGTTCGCTGGGCGCCAGCACCGATGAGGCTACGTGGGTCCTCACCAGCTATCTGGTCTCCAATGCCATCGTGCTGCCTCTCGGCGGATGGGCCAGCTCCCTCATTGGCCGCCGCAACTTTTTCGTTCTTTGCATCACCGGCTTCACCATCGCCAGTTTTCTCTGCGGCTCGGCCCCCTCGCTGCCCATCCTGCTGCTGTGCCGCGTGCTGCAGGGCGCATTCGGCGGCGGCATGCAGCCCATGGCCCAGGCCATCATGGCCGATTCCTTCGAACCCCACAAACGAGGCCAGGCCTTCGCGCTCTACGGTCTGGTCGCTGTGCTCGCTCCCTCCGTCGGTCCCACCGCCGGCGGATGGATCACCGACAACTTCTCCTGGCGCTGGATCTTCTTCATCAATATTCCCGTCGGCATTCTCGCCTTCATCCTCGTCACCCGCCTCGTTGAAGATCCGCCCTGGATCAAGGCCGACCCCTCGCGCCTGCGCCACATGGACTACATGGGCCTGTCCTTTCTCGCTCTCGCCATGGGCGGCCTGCAGATCATGCTCGACAAAGGCGAAGAAAACGACTGGTTCTCCTCGCCGTTCATCTGCGTCTTCGCGGTTCTCTTCGTCGTCGGCATCATCGGTCTCTTCGCCTGGGAGTGGCGGCAGAAGGAGCCGCTCATCAACCTGCGCCTCTTCCGCTACCGCAACTTCGCCATCTGTTGCTTTCTCATGATGCTGGTGGGCGGCGTGCTCAACGCCAACACCGTGCTGCAGCCGCAGTTCACCCAGCAGTTGCTGGGCTACACGGCAACCACTGCAGGTCTCGCCCTCACCGCCGGCGGCGTCACGCTGCTCTTCATGATGCCGTTCGCCGGCTTCGCCACCGGAAAAATCTCCGCACGCTACCTGGCCGCCTTCGGTTTCACCATGCTCGTCATCACCTTCCGTTACGCAGCCGCCGTCACCAATTTGCAGATGAGCTTTGCTGAGGCATCCTGGCTGCGCGTGGTGCAGATGTTCCCCCTGCCCTTCTGCTTCATCTCCATCACCACCGCGGCCTACGTGGGCATGCCCAGGGAGCAGAGCAACCAGGTCGCCGGGCTCATCAACTTCGTGCGCAACATCGGCGGCTCCATCCTCATCGCCATCACCAATGCCCAGGTCACCAGCCGCTCCCGCTGGCACGAGCAGCACCTGCAACAGTCGATGACGCCGGGAACCATCGCCTTCGAACAGCACCGCCACGCGTTGGCCACGATTTTGGGTAACTCCTTCGGTGCGGCAAATGCGAATCGCATGGCGCTCGCCCAGATCTATCACGAGTTGAGCCAGCAAGCGCAGACGCAGGGCTACCAGGATGTCTACATGGAACTCTCCTGGGCCTCGATACTCCTCATCGTGCTGGCCTTCATGCTCAGCAAGAACCGGCCCGGCAGCGGTCCCGGCGCCAGCGCCGTTCACTAGATCTTTGGCCGCTTGAATTCGTCCTTTTGGCTTTCGTGGTTTCCCACCCTTTCGCCGGGTGCCCCACCTTCGCTGATTCGCGCCTTCCGCGAATCGGTCAAGGTGGGATACCACGAACCCCAACTCACCGCCAGGGATGCCCCGGGTCGCGCTTCTGAGACCCGGGATACCACGTACCCCAAACCACCGCCGCCCGACCCATTCCCCAATCGCATTCCGCACCGCGCTTTGTACCCTCACGTTTCCAGCTGGGTTCGCCTATGTGCTGGTTCCCATAGCCGTTTCCGCCAAATCGGCCTATAATTCGACCCGAGAATTCACTCAGCACAAAGATGCCCGCTACCGCTGGCATCTGCTGAGGAGGGTGTGATGTTGAAGTCGTCTGTGCTCCTTTTTGTAGCGTTTTTTTTGGTCATCATGTGCCTGCCTTTCGCAAGCCGCAACCCCCAGGCCGCCTCGCCCGTTCCCGCGCTCGCTTCCGCGCAAAGTGCTGCGCCCGTGCCCACCCCGTCTGGCAGGAATCCCGTCAAGCCAACCGCAGATTCCCAGGCCCACGCCAAAATGCTCTTTGCCCGGGATTGCGCTCTTTGCCACGGCGACAATGGCGACGGCAAGAACACCATGGGCCTCACGCTTGACGACTGGACCAACCCCAATACGCTTGCCGGCAAGCTCGATAGCGAGCTATTCGCGACCATTCGCAACGGCAAAGGCGACAAGATGCCGCCCGAGGACGTGGGCCGCGCCAACGACACCGAGGTCTGGAACCTGATCATTTACATTCATTCCCTGTCCAAAAACCAGCCGCCGGGTCCAATCCCTCCTCCTCCTCCAGCCCCAGCTCCAGCCCCGGCTCCCGCGCCTACGACAAACTAATCTTCACCGCATTCTCAACGCGCCTTTGTACCGCCGTGTATGACAGCGCCCACTCTGTCAACTGGTATTTGCGCAAGGTGCTCCTGTTGCGATCAGAGCGGCGTCAAGGGCGCCGTACTTTGGCGTTCATCTCGACCCTTGACGCCGCTCCG
>Ga0326727_10014988_pt1 | contig 16745 bp, 9 predicted proteins | sample MB2enrmetagenome_FD_207643 | JGI IMG/M metagenome (GOLD analysis project Ga0326727, IMG submission 207643) | Lab enriched peat soil microbial communities from McLean, Ithaca, NY, United States - MB29MY | ecosystem: Environmental > Terrestrial > Soil > Wetlands > Peat | place: USA: New York...
TCTAAAACGCGCCGGCGAAACTCTTCCGAATATGGCCGCCCGACCATCGAAGCCTCCCGAATCAGAGGCCCGATCGATTCACACTTCACCCCCGCAGGGAATCCCCGCCGCGATCACAATCGATTCATCAATGCCGGGCAGTGCTCTAGAAGGCTGGCTCGGCCTCGGCCTACCATTCGTCGCGGCCCTCGTGATCGGCTACCTGATCCTTGTCGGCGTCTTGATCCGCGGCGTTCGCGTCCGTCACAAATTCCGCTACATTCCGGTGATGGGACTGGCCGCGCTGATCCTCGCCAGCCTGCATTCGATCGTCGACTTTTCCCTGCAAATTCCCGGCGTCGGCGTCTATTTCGCCGCCATCATGGCCGCCACAGTGACGGTGTCGCTGGGGCGCGGAGGCGGGCGAAGCGGCCCCCGAAAACGGGACCGGCGGCTTGGCGGCGGACGCGGGGTTTGCGAACCGCTCTGCGACGCCGAATTCCCTGCGAGCAATCAACTTGCCAGGAAAATTGCCGAGCTGCCGTCCGATTGAGCAGCGTCAGCCTCTGCAAAGCCTTGTATTCCGGGCCTTATCCCGATCCCGACGAAAGGGGCGCACGAAAATTGCGCCAGACCCCCCATTCGATGCTGTTTGACAAGCCGGACCAGCGGATCGCCGAGCTCCGAGAGCTTGCGGCGACGTTCGTCCAGATCGAACAGCCCCGGTTTGCGAACCATCCTCGAATCCTCCGCGCCAAAGCACGAACTGAATCGCGCCGCCGCCAAAATGGCGAGGATTTTCGAGGTGTGCAATCGAGCCGAGCTTATGGATAATCAGCATGCCGGAGGCGGCCCCGCAACTCGCACGCGATCGAAGAGTCGCGCATCGATAGCGCGACCTCATAGACCGGCGGACATCGCCGCATCTGACTTGGCCGGCTCGGATCGACCAACCGGCGCGCCCTCCAGATCGACGCCCTTCTCGCGCAAGGCCGCCGCCAACGGGGCGACATCGCCCCAATCCGCTTCGCCCAAGTGACGCTTCGCCAAGCCCTCGGCGAGCGCGAAATCTTCGTCGCTCTGAACGGCCGCCGCGAGCACATGTCCGGCGAGATCCATCACGTTGAAAGCGCCCGAAGACCCACTGACCGGCACGGCCATTCCAAAGCGCGCGTCGATGGTCAGAGAGAGTTCGACGCCCATCAACGAATCGAGACCGATCTCCGAGAGAGGCTTGGACCGGCTCACCTGCTCCTTGGGCAGTCGCAAAATGCGGGCGATTTCCTCGACGATGACGTCGGCGACGGCGCGCCGCGCTTGTTCGGGCGGCAGTCTCGCGGCGAGTTCGCGAATATCGACGACTTCCCGCCTCGGGGATTCGCCGACTTCGTCATCGCTCCACAAGCGTCCGTAACTCGGCGAGCGCAGAAGCGGAAGGTGCGCTCGGGCCGTCGACCAGTTCATCGCGGCGATAGCGACAAAGGCGTCGCCGCCTGGCCCGCCTGCGCGGGTCAGAGCCTCGGCCATCAGGTCGAGGGCGAGCTGCGCGTTGAACGCTTTCACGCCAGCGCGCGCGGCGAGCGAATCGCGGGTCGAAGTCTTTTTCGCCAGAGCGCCGACGTCGGCGATGGCTCCCCACGCCACCGCGAGCGCCGGCAGGCCCGCCTCGTGGCGCCGGCGCGCCAGGCCTTCCAAGAACCCGTTCGCGGCGACGTACGCGCCTTGCCCTGGATTGCCGATGACCGTGGTCGCCGAAGAGAACAGTACGAAATAATCGAGCGAGAGGTCACGACTCAGCCGGTCCAGATTTTCAGCGCCCGCCACCTTCGGGCGCAGGACCCGGATCAGCCGATCCTCGTCGAGGTTCGCGACGATCGCGTCGTTGAGCACCATGGCGGCGTGAACGATGCCGGCGAGCGGCGGCGCCGTACGGGCAAGATCGGCAAAGAGCGCCTCGGCCGCCTCGGCGTCGGCGATGTCGAGCGTTTCGACCCGCACTGTCGCGCCAAGCCCTCGCAACTGCGCGAGCGCGGATTGCGTCGCTTCGGTCGCCGCCCCGGAACGACCGACCAGAACGACATGGCGCGCGCCACGTTCAATCAGCCAGCGCGCCGTGGCGAGGCCAAAACCGCCGAGGCCGCCCGTTATCAGGTGCGTTCGGTCGGGATCGACGGAAAAGGCTCTCGTCGCCCCCGGAGGCGCCGGGCCCGCGGGCGGCGGCAGCAGCAAAATCTTGCCAATATGGCCGGCTTGCTGCATGAGGCGCATCGCCTCAACGACCTCGCCGGGCGAAAAGACGACGTGCGGCAACGGCGTCAAGTCTCCTGAAGAGAACAACGCCAACACTTCGGCGAACAATTGGCGAGACAGGTCGATCCGCGCAAGCAGCAATTGGTCGAGATCGACTCCAAAATAGCTCAGGTTGCGTCGGAACGGTCTCAATCCGATCGACGTGTTGGCGAGGTAATCGCGCTTTCCAAGCTCGATGAAGCGGCCGAACGGCTCGAGCACGCCGAGGCTGCGCTCCATCGCTTCGCCGGCAAGCGAGTTGAGAACGACCGACACGCCGCGCCCTCCGGTCGCGCGCATCACGTCGTCGACGAAAGCGCCGGAGCGCGAGTCGAAGGCGTATTCGGCCCCGAGCGAGCGCGCGAGATCGCGCTTCTCGGGCGATCCGGCGGTGACGATCGCTCGGGCGCCGCGCCACAGCGCGATCTGCAGCGCCGCAAGGCCCACGCCGCCGGTGCCGCCGTGTATCAGAACCCATTCGCCGCGTTGCAGGGCACCGCAGGTGACGAGCCCGTAATAGGCCGTCAAGAACGCCACTGGCACGCCGGCCGCCACATCGCAGGAAAGAGCGGCTGGCAGCCGCGCGACGTGATGCGCCTTGACGGTCACGTGACTCGCGAAAGCCCCGCCGCAAAAGCCGACGACCTCATCGCCTACGCGAAGCCCTTCCACCGCGGAGCCGACTCGCGCCACGCGGCCGGAGAACTCGAGCCCGAGACTCGGACCGGTGAAGCCGTCTTCGAGCATTTCATCGGGAAGAATCGACAGCGCCCACATGACGTCGCGGAAATTGAGCCCAGTCGCTACGACTTCGACCTCAACCTCGTTCGCGCCTGGAGCCGAGCGCGCGACCGGCCGCCAGGTCAACCCGTCCAGCCCCCCTTCGGCGCCTTTCTCGAGCCTGCTCGCCCCCGCCCTCGATTCCGTCGGCGCCGCGACAACCGCGTCGGGGGAAGAATATCGCAACGCTTTGACCTCGGCGCCCTCGATCGCCAAGTCGGTTTCCTCCGGGCCCGATAGGATCAAACCAGCGAGCTGTCTTGCGACTCGAGGCGAATGGGCGCCAATCTCTACCCTAGCGAAGTCGATCGATTGCATTTCGTTGGCGAGCGTGCGCACGAAGGCGACAGTCGCGTCGGCCATTGGACGGTCGGTCGCCAAGACGGGCACGAAGACTTGAGCCTTGCCGGGGCCGAGGCTCAGCGCCATTTCCTTGATAGCCAGACAACGCGCCGAAAGCCGCGCAACCGCATCCCCTGTTCCTTCTGCGACGACAAGGACGAATACGATCGGGGTCGCGCTCTTGAGCGAGGCCCTGTCGTTTGTGTTCGCCAGGCGGCAAGCCGCGCCGAGCGCGACAAAAGCGTCGGCCAACGCCGCGGCGAAACCGTCTGCGTCCGCGCCATCGCGCACGACGACGATTTCCGCCGCAGAGCGAAGACTTTCCGTTTTCGCCGGGGCTTCGGCCACAAGCAGAACGGCAGATTCCCCCCCGACGCCGACAAGACGGACGTCGGCGCGCTCGAAACCGGCCCGGGCGCATTCCGCAGCCCAGGTCTCGGGCGTGCGCAAGGCTTCGCTCTCGTCGCCGCGCGAACCTGCCTTCAGGCCGAAGACGAGATCGCGGAACATCGAGGCGGCGGGCTCGACAGCGAGGAGAATCGCTTTCGAGGCGCATTTCTCGACAAGCCGGCTCATCGCGTGGCGGTCGAGAACGAGCCGCGAGAGCCCTCCCGCGCTCGCGACGAGATCGAAACCAGAATTCGCCAAGGCTTCGACGTCGCTGCAGAAGGCTGTTTCGGGCGTATGGCCATAGCTGAGACGAGCCCGCTCGAGCGCACGCGCGTCCGAGTCGAAAATCGTCAGACGCGCGCCGCGCCGCCGGGCGAAGGACAACGCCTGCGCCATCGCGGCGCCGCAGCCGATCTGCAGAATGCGCAACGCGCGTCGGCGCGGCGCCGACGCGGCGGCGGCCTCGAGCCGAGCGTCGAGCTCCTTGGCCGCGGCGACTGCGAAAGGCGAGCGCAGTTCGAAGGCTTCGAGCGCCGCGGCGGGGGCGTCGAGCAGAGCGCCGCTCCCAGCGCCGTAATCGCGCAATACGGCGCCGACCCGAGCCGCCAGCAACAATTCGGTGGCGCGCTGCGGATGCTGCGCGGCGAGCGCGCGCAAAACCGCATCCGGCCTCGGCACCTCGAGTCGCGCGACGCGAAACGCCGTTCCGACGCGCTCGAGCAGGCCGCTTTGCTCCAACGCCGCGAATATCTTCTCGGCCCAGCGCCGGCGCTCGCGCGGCAAGCGGCCGTCGATGACGAGAGCGTCGATATCGACGAGGCCGTCGACGGCCAAGTCGCGCGCGAGCGCAAAAGCGGCGGTGGTCGCCCAGCCCTCGACGAGCATGGCGTCGGGCGACAGACGAATCTCATCGAGCGGCGCGCCCTTCAACCGCTCGAGCGAGGCGACGTTAGGCGCCCCGCCATTTAATTCGACGGTCGCCGGTATCCACGATTTCACCAGCCCGATCTTCTCGATGGCGGCGCTGGTTCGCGCGCGCAAAGCGTGATAGCGAGCGTCATGTAGCGTGGCCGCCAATTGGTTTTCGGCGTCGAAGAGTTCGAAGTCGGCGACAATGACCCGAGCGTCGCGGCGTTTGAGACGAATCGTCGCGCGCGCCAGCTGCGCCCTAGCCTTGACCAATCGAACGTCGTCAAAGCGCGTCGGCAGATACGCGCTCGGTATGCTCTCGCCTTCCTCGAAAAGAAGAATGAGCCCGTGGAAGCAGGAATCGAGTCGCGCCGGATCCAGTCCGAACCGGGCATCGGCCGGTTGCTCCGTCAACTCGACCTCGATGGTGGAGGCGTCGACGCGAACTGCGCGCGCAAGCTGCCGATATCCGGGGCCGAACTCGAGCCCGCTTCGAAGCGCTCGCGCGTAGAGCGCTCGGCTCTCCTCTCCGCCCGGCGGCATCGCGGGCGGCGCAACGCCTGAGATCGGACCCGGCTCCCGTATGATCCTGCCGCGGGCGTGCAGCACGAAAGCCGATTTGCTCAGTCGCGGCCGGCTCATGATTTCGATGGAAGCCGTGGGCGCTGACACTCGGCAGAGGATCTCGCGCGACATATTCGGCGCGAAGGCCAGCGGCTGAATGATTTCGAAGCCGCTGAGCGCCGCTGTTTCGCCGCCGAGCCAGTCGCGCGCGGCGGCCAGTCCCATTTCGACGAAGGCTGCGCCGGGCAGCAGCGTCTGCCCTTCGACGCGATGGTCCGCAAGCGAGGGCTCGAGACTAGGATCCAGCGTCGCGCGCCACTCGAGCGCATCCGCATGATCGCGCCCGCCGATCAGCGGATGCCGCGCGGCGTGCCTGAACACTCCCGTCGCCTCGCTCGTCTCGCCGAACCGGTAGGTCGCGCGGCGCCAGGGATAGGCCGGCAATTCGACGCCTGCACCCGGGTCGGGCCCGAAGGCGAGACTCGGTTCGACCGTCGCTCCGGCGGCCAGAAGGCGCATCGCGGAGCGCTGGAACGGGTCGCCGTCGCCGCCGTCCAATTTGTCGTCGAGAACAAGGTCGACGAAAACCGGAGCTTCGACATGCTCGGCCAAATCCCGCAAGTGCGCTTGCAGCGTCGCGCGCGGACCGACCTCGAGAAAGACCGCTTTGCCGAGCCGAAACGCGCGCTCGACGCCTTCCTGAAAAAGAACCGTTTCGCGAACGTTGCGCCACCAATAGAACGCGTCGGCCGAAGCGCCGGGCAGAATTTCGTCGGCGATCGTCGAAAGGAACGGCATCGCGCCAGCCGACGGCGCCAAATCGGCCAAGCTTTCGAGCAAAGGTCGTTTCACCGACTCCATCATCGGCGTATGAAAAGGATAAGCGAGATCAAGCCGACGCACTCGAAGCTTGCGCGTCGGCGCGGCCTTCGCCATTCGCTCCAGCGCCTCGAAGGGGCCGGCGACGGCGACGCATTTGGGCGAATTGTGGGCTGCGACCGTAAGACCCGGAATTTCCGCGACGAGTTCGTACGCGGATTCGCGCTGTCCGAAGATCACCGCCATGCCGCCGGTGTTTTCTGTCTGTTCCTGAAGCCGACTGCGATGGTGAATGACGCGCACCGCATCGGCCAGCGAAAGGATTCCGGCCGTTTCGGCGGCGGCGATTTCGCCGACGCTGTGCCCGAGCGTCATCGAGGGACGAACGCCGACCTGCGCCAGGGCGCGCACGCTGGCGACCTGGATGGCGAAGATCAAGGGTTGAGCAACGCTCGCCAGCGCCAAGTCGCGGGTCGGGTTCGACGAAGTCAACTCTTCGGTCAACGACCACCCGGCCAAAGCGGTGAAGTACGAGTCGATTTCCGCCATGGCGTTCCGGAAGGCGGCGTTGCCGTAGTAAGCGCTGCGCCCCATGCCCGGCCACTGCGAGCCGTTGCCGGAAAAGACGAACACGATGGACCCATCGCCGTCGACCGCGGTCCCGCGCGCGCTCGGGGGGTCGAGACGACCCGACTCGGCGAATTGCGCCAGCGCAGAGCGCAACGCCGGCCCGTCCTCCGCCCGCAGCACCAAACGGTCGCGTAAGCGCTCCCGCCGGTAGGCGGTCGCCGCGACGATGCGAGGCGTCTCAGTCGGGTCGGTCTCCCCCAAGCGGCGCGCATATCCGCTGGCCAGCGCGCGCAGCGCGGCCTCCCCCTGAGCGGAAAGCATCAGATATCGCGGCCGGGCCTCGATCCTCGGTTGAGGCGCCGGCGGATCGCTTATGACGACGTGCGCGTTTGTGCCGCCAAATCCAAACGCGCTGACGCCCGCGAACCGTTGATGACCGTTCCTCGGCAACGGGGTCGGCTCGGCCGTCACCGACAGATTCAACGCCGCAAAATTGATATTCGGGTTTGGTCGGTCAAAATGCAACGACTTCGGCGCTTGGTCATGCTCGAGCGCGAGCATCGCTTTGAGAAGCCCGGCCAGGCCCGAAGCCGGCTCGGTATGACCGATATTCGTCTTGACCGACCCGATGGGCAAGGGGCGGGCGCGACGTTGGCCTAACGCAGCGCCGAGGGCCGACGCCTCGACGGGGTCGCCCACTTGGGTGCCGGTTCCATGCGCCTCGACGTAGACGACCGAGTCGGGCGCCACATTGGCTCGATCGTAAACCTGCCGAAGGAGTTTAGCTTGATGAACTTGCGAGGGCACCGAAATGCCGCTCGTGCGCCCGTCCGAATTCACGCCGCTCGCGCAAATCACGCAGTGGATTCGATCCCCGTCGGCGATCGCCCGACCAAGTCTTTTCAGCACGAGGACGACGCCGCCCTCGGAGCGAACATAGCCGTCGGCTGCGGCCGCAAAGGCGCGGCATAGCCCGGTCGGCGACAGCATCGTCGCCTGCGAGAAAGAGATGAACCCGAAGGGGCCCGCCAGTATGTTGACGCCGCCGACCAAGGCCGTGTCGACCTCCTCTCGAATCAGGGCCTGAATCGCCCCGTGCAGCGCCACCAGAGAGGCCGAGCAGGCCGTGTCCACCACGAAGCTCGGCCCGTGCAGATCGAAAATGTGGGAGATGCGGTTCGCGACCGTCGAAAGCGTGTTGCCAGTCGCAAAATAAGCGTCGGCGATGGCCGGATCGTGGAAACCTACGGTCGAATAATCGGCCGCTGAAGTCCCGACATAGACCCCTGCGCCCGTTCCGGCGAGGCGCGAAGGCGCGAAACCAGCGTCTTCGCAGGATTCGAAGACCAGTTCGAGCAGCAACCGCTGCTGCGGATCCATCTGCTCGGTTTCGCGAGGAGAAATGCGGAAGACGCTCGGATCGAATCCCCAGATGTCCGGCAGGACGCCGGCCGCCCAAGTATAGCTGCGTCCGCGTTCCCCGACGTGCGGATGGCCATGCCGCTCCAGCGGCCAACGGTCCGGAGGAATCGTCGAAACGGCGCAACGCCCCGCCGCGAGCATCTCCCACAGAGCGGCGACGCTGGGGGCCCCGGGCAGCCGGCACGCCCGTCCCACAACCGCGATCTGCGCACGCTCGCGGGGCGTTTCGCGTCGCAGCACTTTCAAGTCCCTTTCACGCGACGCTTCCCTCGGTCCCGTTCCGCGCCATAACCGGGCAAATGCCGCTTGCTATCCACACCGTGTCCAGAAGATTGGAACCGAACATCAAGGTGTGCCGAAATCGACAACCCTAGGACAGACGCGATCTATCCGCACCAATGAGGGGCGCAAACCCTTCGCCTTTTTGACCGACCCGTGTCAAGTGTCGAGTCGGAACGCCGAGGGCGACCGGTCGGCGAAAGGCGAAAAAGTCGCGGTCGAGGTCGCGGCGCGCGTGCACATCCAATAACCGCGGTCGGTGCGTGATCCGCCGATAACGGCGCGATCCAGTCGATGACGCCCGGCGATCGGCGCCGCCGGACGACCAATTGGCGCCTGCCGCCTTGCGGGCGGCCGAGGCGGCCGCGCGGCCGTTTGCGCTCGGGCTCGTGCGGCCGAACCGCCGGGCGGCGGGCGGACGCTTCGGCTCGGTCGTTCGAGCCCTTTCACGCGGCGTCGGAGAGCGAGCCTGTCGGCGATCGCCGAGTGTTGCGCTCGCGCATACGTTTCGTGAAGTTTTCGCATTCATCCTCCCTCAGGGTAGCTCATGGCGCGGCGAGCTGGTATAGGACGAGCGCCGAGGGGATCAGCGAATGCGGCGAAGCAGCAATTTGCGGTTGCGATTTGGGGTTTGGGCGATCGCCGCGGCCGGGCTTTCCGGCTGCGCCGCGCTGCCGACCTCCGGGCCGAGCGCCGACGAAGTGGCGCAGCAGGCGGCGGTCGATTCGGTTCCGCGCTATGAATTCGTGGACCTCGACCCTTCGGTGGTCGAACGGCTCAATCAGGGCAGCGTCGACAGTCTCGTCGCGCATTTCGGCGACCAGCGGCGCTCGGCCGAGCCGGTCATCGGCGTCGGCGACACCGTTTCGGTGACGATTTGGGAAGCGAGCGCGGGCGGTCTGTTTTCGGCGCCGCCGACGGTCGGCGACAAGACGAACTCCGGCTCCAACAGCGCGACGATCCCGGAACAGGTCGTCGGCCGCGACGGCGCGATCACGGTTCCCTACGCCGGCCGCGTTCATGTGGCCGGCCGCACGACGCGCGCCGTCCAGGGCGACATCGAGGCCGCGCTGCAGGGCAAAGCCATCCAGCCGCAGGTCCTCGTCAATGTGACGCATTCGGTCAGCAACACGGTCACCATGGTCGGCGAGGCCGCCGCCGGCGCACGGATCCCCCTGTCCGTCAAGGGCGATCGGTTGCTGGATGTGATCGCGGCCTCCGGCGGGGTGCGCGCTCCGGTCAACGAAACCTATGTCGAACTGTCGCGCGGCGCGACGACCTCGCGCGTGCCGCTGACCCGAGTCATCGCCAATCCGAGAGAAAACATCTACCTTCAGCCCAACGACGTGGTGACGCTGGTGCGCGACCCGCAGACCTTCATCGCCTACGGCGCGACGGGCAAAAACGACGAAATCCCGTTCGAGGCCGACGGGATCAACCTTGCGCAGGCGCTCTCCAAGGCGGGCGGGCTCGACGACAACCGCTCCGATCCGCAGGGGGTGTTCATTTTCCGTTACGAACCCGAGTCGATCGCGCGCGCCCTGAGGCCGGACAGCCCGCTCATCGTCCCGGGACGTCCGACCCCGATCGTCTACCGGCTCGACCTGCGCGATCCGAGCAGCCTGTTCGTCGAACAAAACTTCCGCATCGCCAATCGTGATTTGATCTTCGTCTCGGATGCGCCCTTCACCCAGGTCGAAAAAGTCATGGGGGTCATCACCGGCACGCTGACGCCCACCAGTTCGGCCGCCAGCATCGTCCGCAAGTGAGGCTTTGCCGAGATTACATATAAGATTACATGAACGTCGCGCCGCGCAGCGTCCGGCTTCGCGCCGAGCGACGTGCGGCGGATCGTGGCGGCGAGGCGAAAAAGGCCTCCAGCGCGCGCGGCGGCCCGACCGGCGACGCCGGACGCGCCCTATTTCTCCCGTCAAGTTGCTTCGTCGGGGAAAGAAGCGCGCGTCTAAACTTCGACCTCAAGGATCACGCCCGCCTATGGCGGCGGCCTATCGGCCGTCCTTGACCTCGAATTTGAGACGTGCTACCGGCCGCCATGTGAAAGAATGATAGTCACGCCGCTTTCACGTTGTTCGTGACCCCGCGGCAATCTCGGCTATCAGGGGAGGAACTGCGTCCGAGGCGGATGACAGGGGTCGCCGTCCGCCCGTGACCCTCAACGGACCTCGTAGCTCAGAAATAGCTGGTCGGAGTTCTCGCCCAGTTCGAAGGCGAGAAGGCCTTTCGTTCTCTGCCGGCGAAGCAATTTGCAAGCAGGTATCGAACCGGGGAGCATTCAGGAGCCTTGCCTTAGCCCTGTTTAAAACTTGCCGCTGGCCTTAAGCGACGCCGCGCGACGCAAGTGCGAATTACGAAAGGGCGGTCCACTGGACCGCTAGTTGGTGGGAGGGAATCCTATGCAAAAAGCATCTGCAATAGCTTTGGCGGGCATCTTGTCCCTAGTTCTTTTCATGAGCGTAACCATGCCAGTGAGCGCCAACAATATGGGGCCTCTCCCCCCGGGCGGGGGCGGCGGCAATTGGGGAGGCGGCGGGGGCGGCGGCAATTGGGGAGGTGGCGGGGGTGGCGGCTGGGGTGGCGGCGGGGGAGGATTCACCGGCGGACTTCTGGGCGGTTTCATCGGGGGCGCCTTGGGCGGCGCCGCTAGCGGCGGCGGAGGGGGAGGAGGCGGCGGCGGTTGTCAGGCCATATCACAAGCCTATACTGCGGACATGGCTGCCGGTTTCTACGCAAACGCCAAGAGAGACCTGCATTTTTACAAGCTATGCATGGGCATCCCCGGCGGCTAGAGGCGTAGAGCCGTTTCTTTGTTCGAGCGTTTCACCGTTCGGTAGGGGAACGGCGACATAGTGAACGAGTGCGCCTTTGGCGCTGCCACCAAGTCCCGGCGAGCGTGTCTCGACGGGTTGGGTTCCCGAAACGGGCTGGATTTGATTCAAGGCGGCGGACGGAGGAGGTTCGCCATGCCGGTTGCGCTTCGGAAGGATTTTGACGCTGAGGCCCTGCGGGCGGCGGCGAGGAAGTCGCGCGATGGCGGCCAGGCACGCCGGACCGGCTGTCCCTCTTCGTTAGAACCGAAGAATTCATCCTCGATTGGGAACGCTTCAATCGCAGCGCGGTTTCGCGAAGCTCTCGTCGTGACGTCTGAGCGTCTTGGCCGTTCCAAGAACCATATAAATGAAAATGGCGACGAACGCCGCGCCCTCCAACCCGACCAAGAGCGTGTAGAATGAAACGGCTGCGCCCATGAACGACAATTCGAGAGGCCCTTCGACAAAGATAAACAGGTTGAACCCGATCGCCAACAGTCGCAGCTCCGTCGGACCTCCGTGTAGAAACGACAGCCGGAATTCCCCCAAGACTTGGTTGGAGAGAAAAACATACATGCTGAGGAGGTAGTAGCTGGCGAGCAAGAACAGCGCGACATTCATGCTTACGTAGGGCGAAAGCCCGAGCCCGAGCGCGAAGATCAGGTTGTTGACCGCGTCGACCGAATGATCGAGAAAATAGCCGTACCGCGGCCGCTCGGCCTTGCGGTGTCGCGCGAGCGAACCGTCGAGCGAGTCGCCGAACCAATTGACGAGCAATCCGAAACTCGCCAGGAGGAGGAAGCTCGGCCGCCAATTGCTCGCGACATAGCCCGCGCCGGCGATCGCGGCGCCGATCGTGCCGATGGCGGTCAAATGATCCGGCGTGACCCAAGTCGGCATCAGGCGGCAGAGACGATCGAGAAGGGCGCGCTCGCCGCTCGCCAGAATGCTGGTCTGAATGCGATCGGGCAACCTGAACCTAGCGCCCACCCCGAACTCGCCGGCGTCAGCCGCTCTTCCAACCCAAACGGAATCCGCGTCCGTCACCAAACACCCCCCCAACACCCGGATGCCGCAAAGAAAATCTGCGCTACGGTAACGCTTTATTAACGCAGTGGCTGTTGCGATTCAGCAACAGCGGAATAATTTTGCTCCGATGCTTAACGCCGGAAGGCGCATCGAGGGAATGTGAATGACGCGGGGGATCGTGATAACGGGCGCGAGCAGCGGCCTCGGGCGGGCGCTGTCGCTCGAATACGCCGCGCCTGGCGTCACGTTAGGCCTGATGGGGCGCAACGCCGCGCGCCTCGAAGAGGTCGCGGCCCTCGCGCGAGCGCGGGGCGCGGACGTGCGCGCCGGAGCGATCGACGTGCGCGACCGCGCCGCGATGACCGAGTTCCTGCTGGCGTTCGATTCGGCCACGCCGATCGATTGCCTGATCGCCAGCGCCGGCGTCACGATGGTCACCCCGGCGGTCGGATGCGTTGAAGATTTGACGAAGTCCAGCGAACTGTTCGACGTCAATCTCAACGGCGTCATGAACACCCTCGCGCCGATCGCGCCCCTGATGAGGCGTCGCCGCGCCGGGCAGATCGCGCTTTTCGGCTCGATGGCCGCTTTCGCCCCTCCGCCCGACTCCGCCTCCTACGCCGCCAGCAAAGCCGCGCTCGTCGCCTTCGCGCTGGCGACCCGCGCCCTCTACCGCGCGGACGGCGTGAGCGTCAGCGTGATCTGTCCGGGTTTTGTCGACACGCCGATGACCGACTCCTTCGTCAGTTGGAAGCCGTTCCTGATCGCCGCCGAGGAGGCGGCGCGACGCATCCGCCGCGGGCTCGAGCGCCGAAAGGCCGTCATCGCTTTCCCCCTGCCGCTCTATCTCCTCGCGCGCTTTCAACAATTGTTGCCGGACCCTCTGCGCAGCCTCGCCATGTTGACGTTTCGCGCCACCGAGCGACCGCGCGACTAGTCAAAGCGCCCGTTCGTAAATGCGGAACGTGCGCGTGTGGCGCGCGGGCAGACTGCGCACGCTATTTATGGCCACGTCGTTGGTTGCGAGCATCCAGCTGTACTCGATCTCTTCGACTCCGGCATTGCGAGCGTCCTCGATCGACCTGGCCACCAAGCCGCTCACCGCCAACGCGGCGACCTTGGTGTTGCGCCACTTTTTCGCGACGCCGGTCATCGGGGCGCGCGTCATGCGCGTGCCACGGACGTGAACGCGCCAGAGGAGCCTGGCGAAGCCGAATGGCAGCAGCTTGCCGCCGAGGCCGCGCAGCGCCTCGTTGACGTCGGGGATTTGTACGGCCACCGCGACATCCTCGCCCTGGTAGGTGGCGATGCGAATCCAACCCGGTCGACACACCGGCAGCATCAGACGGGCAATCAGCCGAGCCTCTTCGCGGCCGACCGGCGTCGCCCCCGAATTATCCGACCAAGCGTCGTTATAGAGCGACAAAACGCGCGGAAAATCGCGGCTCCAGGTGCGCAGGGAGAGAGGGTGAAACTTGATCTTCGGAGCATTGCGGCCGGCCGCCGCGCGCGCGACGCGCGCCGGGAGATCCGATTCGGCCACGCGGCAAACGTAGGCCACCAAGTCCATCGCCTTGACGTAACCCAAGCCCTCGATGTGGCGGGCGTAGTGCGGCGGGGAGTGGTTGGTGCGCACGACATGCGGCTGATCGAACCCGTGAACAAGCAGACCGCTTTCGTGATTGATGGTCAGGCTAAAGGGCCCGCGCGCGATCCGCATGCCTTGGGCGCGAAGGAACTGCTCGGCTTCGGCGAACAGCGCCGCGAAAACGTCACGATCGTCGACCGCGTCGATGAAGCCAAAAAACCCGCAGCGATCGTCGAATTTGGCGACGTGGGCGCGGTCGACGGTGGCGACGATCCGACCGACCGGTTCGCCGTCGCGAAAGGCGACGAAAGGTTGAATGACGTTCTCGCGCATGAATGGCGTCCGCCGCGGATTGAACAGCATGCGGATTTCCGCTTGGACCGGCTCGATCCAACGCGGGTTGACCGATTGGGCGCGGCGGCCCGCCGCGATGAAAGCGCCGATCCCCGCTCTGTCGGCGACCGGAATGACGCTGAGCTCGCTCACGGCCCAGCGCGCCCGCGCGCCCGCGCCGCCGGCGACATCGCGTCGGCGAGCGCGAGCTCCTCGGCGACGATCTGCGCCGAGCTCTCGATATCCGCCGGCGCGTGCTCGCTGCTCAAAAAGAAACGAAGGCGCGCAAGCCGTTCGGAGACGGCGGGATGGATAATCGGCTGCGCGTTGATGTTTCGCTGGAAAAGCCGTTGGCTCAGCGCGACGGCGCGGATCGAGCTTCCCGTCATGATCGGAACGATGGCCTGGCCCTCGCTCGTCCCTACGTCCAGGCCGGCGCGGCGGGCGGACGACACGAACAAACGGGCGTTGGCCTGCAGGCGCGACACTCTTTCCGGCGCGCCGTGCACGAGCTCGAGCGCCGCAAGCGCCGCCGCGGCGACGGGCGGCGGCATGCCGACGCTGTAGACGAACCCGCCCGCGGCGAATTTCAAGTAGTCGATCAGCGCCGCCGAACCCGCGATATAGCCGCCGCAGGCGGCGAGCGTCTTCGAAAGGGTTCCCATCCAGATGTCGACCCGCCCGGGATCGAGGCCGAAATGCTCGAACACGCCGAGCCCGCGCGAGCCGAGCGTCCCGAGGCCGTGCGCGTCGTCGATCATGAGCCAAGCCTGGTGGCGGTCCTTGAGTTCCGCGAGAGCCGGCAAATCGCAGACATCGCCGTCCATGCTGTAGAGCCCCTCGGCGACGATCAGGGCGCGCTCATATCGGCCGCGGATCGCTTGCAGCATCGAATCGAGGGCGGTCATATCGTTGTGAGCGAAGGGGCGCCGCTCGGCGCGCGACAGGTGGGCGCCCGTCAAAAGGCTGTTGTGGGCCAAGGCGTCGTGGACGACGAGATCGCGAGGCCCCAGCAAGGCGCCGATCGTCGCGACGTTGGCGGCGTGGCCGCTCACAAAGGTCACGCAACCTTCTTGGCGATAATGATCCGCCAGGGCGGATTCGAGGGCGCGATGGATCGGCCGCTCTCCGGCGACAAGCCGACTCGCGGAGGCGGAAACGCCGTAGCGGTCGACGGCTGCGCGCGCGGCGGCCCGCACCGCGGGATGATGGTTCAAGCCGAGATAGTCGTACGACGAGAAATTGATCATGCGTCGACCGTCGATGACGGTCGAGGCGCCGCCGTCGCCTTCGTGAAGCAGGAAGTACGGATTCCGGAGGCCCATCGCCGACGCCGCTGAACGCAACAACCGCTGTTCGGCGTAACCGGGCAGATTGTTGAAATCGAGCCATGCGGAGCGATCAGCCGACTTCGCCGCGCCGATTGCGGGCTCGGCTTTTACAGCCGCGGCCTCCCCGAGGCGGCTTTGAACGAGGCGATCCAGAAGTCGCCGATCGTCCAAGCTCAGAGGCCGCGATGATGGAGGGTCATGCGCCATCGATGGCAGTTTCCTATCTTGTCCGAGATTTCAGCGCCCTCGACCCGAGCGAAAAATCGACCGGCGCGAGTCGGCCTTCGTCGACGCGCCGCGCTTTGTCAAGCGCACGATCGGCCCCAAGGCGCCCACACGATAAAGGGGGCCGACCGGCGTTGCAACGAGTCTGGCGCCGCGGCCCTCGCCGCAAGCAGCCTATCGTTCGGCGTTGGAAGGCGTTCGATCGCCATCGCAATCGTTTGAGCCGGCCGGCGCTCGGCGCAACCTGCGGACGCGCTCGCCTTACCGGGGCGCGACCCAATAAGCGGCGTTCGATCACCGCGCCGTTCGCGCCTCCGGCTAACCGTTTCGTCGGCGGCGCCGCGCTCGCAAACCATTGCTCCCTCCGCGCGCCGATCAGCGAAGCGTGTCGCGACGCTCCACGGCGACGATCTGCGGACCGTCGACCCGATAGCGAACGCCGGCCCAGTCTATCGTTCGCGACAGCGGAGCGCCGGCCGCGCACAAGGCGTGCAGCAGCCACCAAACGGGCCGCAACAGGCTATCGACGCGCCAGCGAAGTTTCTCCAGCCGCGTCGGGCCGATTTCCGGCCACAAGGCGCGCTGTATGCGCAGGCGCAGGCGGCTGCGGACTTCCCCCAGCGCCGCGACGAAACCCACAGCGGCCCAAGCGTGCGGCGATCCCGTCGCCAGACTCGGCAGCGCCGCGGCGACGGTGATCGGCGGCGTCCAAAGGCACATCAACGCCACCGTCCAGCTCCACGGCTCGTGGAGCCAGATCAACCGGTATTGCCGCACCCCAAACGCGATAAACTCACGCCACGAACTCGACACCGGGGAGAGGACAAGGCCTTGGCGCGGAGCGTAGACGCCGATGCCCGCCCGCCGCAGCGCCGCCGTCATCTGCAAGTCGTCGCTTACGGCGCCTCGCCAATAGTCGCGCAGTTTGATCGCCTCGATCGTCGACTGGCGCATCGCCATGCTGCCGCCCCAGCAGAGGTGTCGAGGAAACCCCACGCCAGGGAGCCTCCGAGGAAGCGTCGCGATCGAAGCGTTCGCGGCCGCCAAGCAACTGGAGCTCAATCGATC
>Ga0326727_10014989_pt1 | contig 16742 bp, 11 predicted proteins | sample MB2enrmetagenome_FD_207643 | JGI IMG/M metagenome (GOLD analysis project Ga0326727, IMG submission 207643) | Lab enriched peat soil microbial communities from McLean, Ithaca, NY, United States - MB29MY | ecosystem: Environmental > Terrestrial > Soil > Wetlands > Peat | place: USA: New York...
GCCAGTGAAGGGGATGAAATTCCTCATTCTCTCGAAACGCCCCCAGAGCAGAAACCAGAGTCTTCTTCCGAACAGCAACCAGACTCCTCCTCCAAACAGAACGCTGAACCAGTTCCCGAGCAAAAAGCTGAAACGCTCCCTGCGGTTCCTGCGGACGAAAGTGACGACAACCCGGCGCCAACGCCCCCTAAGGATCTTCCTCAGACCCCGATTCATCCATATTATGATTTGAGTGGCACCCCACCGAGTGCCCCGGGGCTGGCCATGCGCGTGAGAGTGTTTAATGAAGAACCACAAAAAATTGCCTATCTGACCTTTGATGACGGTCCCTATCCACAAACGACACCGCGCATTCTTAAGGCCCTTCAGGATGAGGGTGTGAAAGCAACCTTCTTCGTAGTGGGAAGGCAAGTAGAGCGGTATCCGGATCTCTTGAAGGCGGAATACGCGCAAGGGGAGGGGATCGGGAATCACAGTTATTCCCATGACTATCGTTTGGTTTATCGCAGTCCGGAAGCTTTTTTAGCAGATATTAAGCAAGCGGAAGAACTCATTTTTAAAGCGATCGGAGTCCGGCCGAAAATTGTTCGGGCGCCCGGAGGAACTCAAGGACATTTTCATGTCAGTTATTATAATGCGGTGGATGCTGCGGATTATTTAATCTATGATTGGAATGTCAGCAGCGGGGATGCTGACGCAGCTCTTGTCCCGGCAGACGAACTCGTCCGAAATATAGAAAGCCAAGTACCCGGTAAGGATAGGATTATTATTCTGATGCATGACGCCGGAGCTAAAGTCACAACGCCCGATGCGCTTCCCCGGATTGTTCAGTACCTCAAACAACAAGGCTACTCCTTTGGCGTGCTTACGCCGAAAGTTGCTCCGATCCTTTTTCCGGGGGGGTTTCATAGTTGAGGGTCAGTCTCACCTTTTCCAGTTTTTAGATGCTCTTGTAATCTGGCACAAGAATTGCAATAAAGGATTTAAACCGCTATACTTAAAATGAAGGGAGTGGCGGTTTTTGCGTGTTCTATTAGTTGCCCTCAATGCAAAATATGTACATACGAATCTAGCCCTTCGTTACTTGCGAGAAGAGGTTCGTGCGGTTTATCCGGACGTTTTATTGCGGGAATTTAGTATTAATGAACATCTTGATCGAATTGCCGGGGAAATCTATGAAGTCAAGGCCGATGTTATTGGCTTCTCGTGTTATATCTGGAATCTCAAAGAAATTGTAGCGGTGATCAGGCATCTTCATCCAGTTTGTCCGGGGGTGCGGTTTGTCATCGGAGGTCCGGAAGTATCTTTTGAAGCTGAGAATTTTCTGCTTGAGCACCCGGAGGTAGATGCTCTGGTGATCGGTGAAGGTGAAAAAACATTTCTGGAGCTGCTGAGGGCTTGGCAAAACGGTCCTGATCTTTCTTCCGTGGCAGGTCTGGTTTGGGCAGAGCAGGGCAGAATCGCTGTCAATACCCCTCGACTGGCAGCACCGGATTTGAACGATTTGCCGTTTCCCTATACAGAGCAGGAAGACTTCGCCAGTCGAATTGTCTATATTGAGACGACTCGGGGATGTCCTTTTAACTGCCAGTACTGTTTGTCCTCGACCTTTAAAGGGGTTCGATTTTTAGAGCCTGAACGGTTTCGCAGGATGTTTCGTCAGCTCCTGGAAAACGGTGCTCACATCATAAAATTTGTGGATCGAACCTTCAATGCCCACAAACGACACGCCATGGAGATTTTAGATATAGTGCGAGAAGAGAGCAAGGGCCTCCCGGATGCTCTTGCACTGCGGCTTCGTGTCCATTGTGAGATGGCGGGGGACCTATTGGATGAAGAATGGCTGGATTATTTTAGAAATTATCCGCGCGGTTTAATTCAATTGGAAATTGGGGTCCAGTCTACGCACCAACCGACCTTGGAGATTGTTTCACGCCCTCAAAACTTTGAGGAGTGGAAAAGATACGTGCCGGAAATGAGAGATTTAGGGATACCGTTGCATCTCGATCTGATCGCCGGGTTACCGGAGGAAAGCTGGACAAATTTTCGGACCTCGTTTAACGATGTCTACTTGATAAACCCGGATCTGCTCCAGCTTGGGTTTTTAAAGGTATTAAAAGGATCGGGGCTTCGTCGGCAAAGCAAACGCTACGGTCTTGTGTTTACGCCGGACCCACCCTATACGATTTTGGAAACCCCTGTCTTGTCACACCGCGAAATACTCCGATTGCAACGTATGGAAGACTTACTCGATAAATACTATAATTCAAAGAAGTTCGTCCATGCCTTGCGTGAAGTCCTTGAGTTATTTACAACGCCGTTTGATTTTTACCATCAATTTGCTGAATTCTGGCAGGAAAAAGGTTGGTTTCACCAACAGTGGGCAGGTAAAGCCCTTTTTGAAAAACTGTGGGAGTTCATCGAAACGGTTCAAGGTTTTCGAGGCTCGAAGTCCGAGGCTCGAAGTTCGAAATTGGATGAAAGTGAAGCTTCCGGAAATCGAGCAGCGAGCCTCGTGTCTCGTGCCTCGCATCATGAGGTTGACTTAGGGGAAGAGCTCCGCGATGCCGTGCGCTTTGATTATTACTTATGGGAGCGGCCAAACAGCGTTCCCGACTGGCTCGAAGTTAGCTCAGAGGTTGAGGGTGAGGTGGAGCAGAGGAGAACTAAGCAGGATACTATTCGTCGAGCCGGTTATTGGGAAAAGGTGATTCCGGAGTTTAAAGAAATGGAGCGGCGTCAGTGGAACCGCAATACGGCAGTAGCCTATTTTACTTCCGATGTCTTGAAGGTTAGTGAATCCAACCAACCGTGCTGGTATCTTTTCCATTATCAACAGGGGAAGGTAAAAGCCTATCGGTATGAGGGATGAATGGAGTGCAGTGCAATGACTTCCCGTGATTTTCTATGCAAAACCGCAGCACGATGGTTGGGCATATTCGTTATATTTATCCTTGTCACTGGGTGTACGAGAACACCGGAGGTGGGACAACCGGGCGGACCGGCGCCTGCAGTGGTGGAAATCTGGCATTCCCTGCAAGGGGCCGAGGAGAATGCATTACAGGGGCAGATTCAAACAATCGCCAAGACCCATCCCGAGGTGATTATTAAACTTAAATATGTGCCGGAACAAAACTTTGTGGCTTTTTCCTACGAAGCGGAAGCGGGAGGAGAAGGACCGGAGATGTTTATTGCTTCAAGAGAGATCCTGCGCCAACTTTATGGGCAGGGGGCCTTGGCTCCGGCTGTCTACCTTGATCAGGAAGCTTTTCCGGCAGCGTTGGCGAGCTTCCGATTTGGGGGAAGCGAGTATGCTCTGCCTTGGCTGACGGATGTTCCGTTGCTTTATTATCGAACGGATACAGCCGGCGCCCCGGCTAATTTGGCCGACCTTTTCTCAGTCAAAGGGGGGATTTCAGTCACGGCCATCGATACGGTCACACTTTCAGCATGGTGGAATGGGCAGGGCGGCCGACTGATGAATGCGGGAAAACCAGCAATGGATGATCCCAACAATGTCGCATTTCTTCACCAGCTTTTGACTTGGCAGAACACTAAGGTCCTGCGCCTGGACCCCAACGTCTTAACTGCCTTTACGGAGGGGGAAACATTCTATACAATTGCGGGGGCGAGTCAAGCTAAATTCTTCACTCAGCAGAATGTGCCTTGGGGAAGCCTACCGCTGGTTGAGGTGATAAGCGGGTCGGGACAAGCGCTGTTAGGCTCGACACTGGGAATCGCCAATTCCGAGGTTAAGACAAATAAGGCGATGATGACGGCGATTCAAACCGTTGAAAAAGCACTGCTTACACCGGGAGTAGAGGAGGCGCAGATGCAAGCGGGACGCCTTCTTCCGGCTAACATGGGCTATTATCGTCTTCCGGAAGCTCAAAAAGGGGTCTTTCCGCAGGCCTATAGTGCTCTGACGAAGGCGTGGTCCTTAGAAGGAGATGCCCCTGAGTGGAAGCTGATTCCCCTGCAAGATGAGGCCTGGAGCAACGCTTTGGCAGGACACCTCTCGCCCGAGGAGGCTCTGACCAGTGCTCAGGGGAAAGCCGGAAATGTTCTGTTTGCCAAGTGACAGCCTTAAGTTAAATCAGTTGGGGGTGGAAGTAATGGATAGAAAAGGATTAGAGCTGGTGGTGATCACAGGTTTATCGGGTGCAGGAAGAACTCAGGCTATGCAAAGCCTTGAAGATCAAGGGTTTTTCTGTGTCGATAATTTGCCGCCCACCTTTCTTGTGAAATTTGCGGAACTTTGTGCTCAGTCCCGAGGAAAGGTCTCCAAGGCAGCGATTGTTTGTGATTTGCGAGGCGGGGAATTCTTTTCTTCTCTGAGTGAAGCCTTAAGCAATTTGGAAAAGGAAGGCTTTCTTCTCCAAGTCCTCTTTCTGGATGCCTCGGATGAAACCTTGATCCGTCGTTACAAAGAATCCCGGCGGCGGCATCCTCTTTCTCCTCAGGGACGAGTCTTAGACGGGATTCAGGCCGAACGCCAGCAGCTGGAGGAGCTAAGAATCCGGGCCGACAACATTATTGATACCTCCGACTTAACCTCTCAACAACTCCGCTGTCAAGTGGCCGAGTTATTCGGTAAAGTGCAGGGCTTGGATCAGATGGCTGTTTCGGTGATATCGTTTGGTTTTAAATATGGAATTCCGATGGATGCGGACCTTGTCATGGATGTGCGTTTTTTGCCGAATCCCTTTTATGTGGAAACCTTACGTCCTCTGACCGGAGAGGATGCCTTGGTTCAGGAATATGTCTTGGGCAACCCAATGACCCAAGAGTTTTTGGAGAAGTACTTGGCCTTACTGGAATACATTCTTCCTAATTACGTTAAAGAAGGCAAAACCCACTTGGCCATTGGGATTGGCTGTACGGGTGGACAACATCGCTCCGTGGCCATTGCTGAACGGGTCGGAGAATTTTTGAGGGAACGCCATTATGCCATTAATGTTAAACATCGGGACGCCAAAAAAAATCAGAAACATGGAACAGCGCGATGAAATTTAAAATGAGTGAGGAGCTCTCACGTTATCTGAAATGGCTTTATCCCAATCTGAAAGTGAAACGGTGGTTTCTGCTTGCGGTTCTTGGAATCTTTCTTTTTGCAACAGGGTTTTCCGTCATGAATGATGGAGTGGCTCTCGGCTATGCGGAATTGCAGTTCCGGGAAGTTATCTATCGGGTGACAGGCAGTGCTCCGCATACAGCAGTGCCGGCCGGTGTAATCATCAGCGTTTTGGGAATGTTAGCAATTATCATAGGTTTTAAACGCATGCTCTATTCCATTATTTCAGCGGTTCTCCCGGATAATGAAGGCAGAATTGTTGATGTGATTTATGCACGTCATCATTTACGCAAAGGACCGAAGATTGTCGTGGTCGGTGGGGGGACCGGGCTTTCAGCCCTCCTGTGCGGTCTTAAACAGTATAGTTGCAATCTCACGGCAATTGTTACGGTGGCGGATGATGGCGGAAGTTCAGGAAAATTACGCCTTGAAATGGGGATTCAACCTCCGGGGGATGTACGCAATTGCTTAGTGGCTTTAGCGGATACCGAGGAGATTATGAATACACTTTTCTCCTATCGCTTTGAAAGCGGAGCACTTGAGGGACATAGTTTGGGGAACCTGCTTCTGGCGGGGCTAACCGATACCTTTGGTGATTTTCAAAAAGGGATTGAAAAGATCAGTAAAGTGTTTGCCATACGTGGAAAGGTATTTCCTTCCACCTTGGAACAAGTAGTGCTGATGGCGGACTTAGAAGACGGGAGTCGTGTAAAAGGAGAAACGGTGGTTCGAGACACGGAGGGAAAGATTCACCGGGTTTATCTGGAACCCAGCGATTGTCACCCTTTACCTGATGCCTTACAAGCGCTGGAAGAGGCAGATTTGATCGTTCTTGGTCCGGGAAGCCTCTATACCAGTGTGCTGCCTAATTTGTTAGTGCGAGGACTCAGAGACAAGATCCGAGCAGTGAACGCCCCCTGCGTCTATGTCTGTAATGTTATGACGGAAAAAGGGGAGACGGATGGTTACCGGGTGTCTGACCACCTTAAAGCGATTCTGGACCATTGCGGACCGGGCTTTGTTGATGCGGTGTTGGCCAATAAGGGAGAAGTGACCGCACCGAGTCTGAAGCGGTATGTCGAGGAAGAAGCCATTCCGGTCATCACGGATCCCAAAGAGGTCGAACGACTGGGGGCCAAGTATTTTGAGGCGCCTTTGGTGAAAGAGGGGGACGTCGTTCGCCACGATTCGGATCGGTTGGCCAAGGAACTGATTCGGTTACTTTTTCGTTTGAAACCTGTTGGAGAGCGGATCGCTTTAGTTGATGCTTATTTGATTAACCAGAAGCTCCGTAAAGAGTCATAGCGAGGCGCGAAGCTCGGTGCGCGAGGCGCGAATGGATGTTCAATATCAAACGTTGCGAACGTTTTAAACGTCTCCATTCGGATCTCGTGCCTTGGGCAGCGAGTCTCGATTAGGGGGATGGAAGATTGTCCTTTAGTGCTGTCACCAAAGAAGAACTTGCCCGTTTGAGCGGTCAGAAAGCTTGTTGTGAGTTAGCGGAACTGGCGGCTTTGGTCCGCATGGACGGTACGCTCCAGATTAGTGCCAACCAACAGTACGCTTTGAATGTGATTACCGAAAGTGCTCCGGTAGCACGTAAGATTTTTCGCCTGGCCAAGGATGAGCTAAAGCGCCCGGTCGATATCGTAGTTCGGCGCAAACTTAGGCTCCGCAAAAACAATTCATATTTACTGAAAATCTACCTCCGGGGGTTAGAGGACTTACAAAACTTAGGTTTGGTTGATGAAGAGGGACAAATCTACCCGGGAATTGCCCCTAACCTTATAAAAAAACGCTGTGATCAAAAAGCTTATCTGCGAGGAGCCTTTTTGGCGGGTGGCTCGATCAATAACCCTGAGGGTGAATATCACCTTGAAATTGTCAGTAATGATGCCCAACATGCCAAAGCCTTATGCCAGTTGGTAAACCGCTTTAAATTAGGGGCAAAAGTGAGTATGCGCAAGCAGTGGTATGTGGTATATATTAAAGAGAGTGAACATATTGTCGAGTTTATTGGCTTTATAGGGGCGCATCGTGCCCTTTTGGAATTTGAAAACGTTCGAGTGCTTAAAGATGTTCGGAATCAGGTGAATCGTTTGGTCAATTGTGAGACTGCTAATCTCGATAAAATTGTCGATGCTGCAGTGCGCCAACTGGAAAACATTCAATTTATTGCGGATACGATAGGGTTACAGTCTTTGCCGCCGACTCTGAGGGATATTGCGGAGCTGCGACTGGAATACTCGGATGCCAGTTTAAAAGAACTGGGCGAGATGCTGCGGCCAAAAGTCGGTAAATCCGGAGTCAATCATCGGATGAGAAAAATCGATGAATTGGCGGATCGAATCAGGAATCAGAAAGCGGGAATATAATAGGGACACATACAGTAAAGACATTGTGAATCCCTATAGGATGCAGATCCCGTAATACCAAGGATTTTGGGGGGAGAAAAGGGTGCGGTTAGGGTATGGATTGAGTATAGAACAGACCCAGAAACTTATTATGACTCCGGAATTGCGTCAAGCAATTACAATTTTACAGATGTCCGCACTTGACCTTTCCTCGTATGTTGAGGACCAACTCCTGGAGAATCCGTTGCTGGAAACTCAAGAAGAAATTATGAACAGTAAAGGAGAAACTGAGTCCCCTGCTGCGGAGGAAAGCCAAGTCAATGAGAAATGGGATGTGGACTGGCAGGATTACTTCCATGATCAAGATGAAAATCGTGTTCGTCAAGAACCGGTAGTTGTGGATGATAAACAACGGTTTGATCCCTTTATAGTTTCTGCGCCCACGCTGCTGGAACACTTACTCGAACAGCTTCATGTTCAGAAAGTCTCAGCCTCGCTATGCGTGGCGGAGTATATTGTTGGGAACTTGAATGACAATGGCTGCCTTACCTTGTCGCTGGAAGAGGTTGCTCATGAAACGAATGTCTCCCTCGAAACGGCTGAAGAAGCCTTGGCCTTAGTCCAAACTCTAGATCCCCTGGGGGTAGGGGCGCGAAATTTAGAGGAATGTCTGCGCTTGCAGTTACCGCTCCTTGTTGACTATCCGCCTGAATTGCCGGAATTCTTAAAGCATCTGGAAGATTTGGCGGCGGGACGTTTGCAGCGAATTGCCCATGCTTTGAAAATTTCTCTGACTCGGGTTCAGGAATTGGCAGATCTGGTGCGGAAACTAGACCCTAAACCGGGTCTTAGATTTTCCAGCCTCGGAGAAGTGCGTTATGTTGTCCCGGATGTCGTGATTGAAAAAATCGGAGGAGAGTTTATTATCCTAGTTAATGACCTCACAGTACCACGCTTAGGGATCAACAAGGCCTACCGTGAGGTTCTGAGCCACGAGGAGGGGACGGACACTCGCAAGTTCGTCGAACAGAAACTGAACGCGGCAGCTTGGCTGATTCGCAGTATTGAGCAGCGGCGTCTTACCCTTTACAAAGTTGCCAATGCCATTGTGGAGTGGCAAAAAGAATTTCTGCATCATGGAATTCATCATTTGAGACCGCTTACCTTAAAAGATATCGCAGAGGAAATTGGGGTTCATGAGTCGACCGTTAGTCGGGCGACAGCCCATAAGTATATACAAACACCGCGAGGGATTTTCGAATTTAAATTCTTCTTCGCCAATTGCATGAAGCGGGGGGATAATAATGATTCCAGTGTAACGACCGAGGAGATCAAATTGGCTTTGCGCGCTATTATTACGTCAGAAAATCCAAAAAGCCCTTATTCCGATCAGAAGCTAGCCGATCTTCTCAAGGCCAAAGATATGCGAATCTCCCGGCGTACGGTTGCCAAATACCGCGATGAGCTGGGGATCGGGGCGACGACGATGAGGAAGAGGTATTAGCGGGGGAGTCCCAGAGGGATGTGATGGACCATGAAAAAGTATATTATGGCCCTTGATCAAGGGACAACCAGTTGTCGGGCCATCCTTTTTGACAAAGAGAGTAAGATTGTGGGTATAACTCAAAAGGAATTTACTCAGTTTTACCCCCAGGCGGGTTGGGTTGAGCATGATGCCGAGGAAATTTGGAGTACTCAGTACGGCCTGATCGCCGAGCTCGTCGCCAAAACCGGAATCACAGTCGATAAAATCGCTGCCCTTGGCATAACCAACCAGCGCGAGACCACCGTTGTTTGGGACAGAAATACCGGCAAGCCGATCTATAAAGCGATTGTCTGGCAGTGTCGGCGGACCACGGCTATCTGCGATGCTTTGAAGGCTCAGGGCTATGAAACTATGGTTCGGGAAAAGACAGGGCTCGTAGTGGACGCCTATTTTTCCGGAACGAAGCTGAACTGGATTTTAGACAATGTCGAAGGGGCTCGTGCCAAAGCCGAAAATGGGGATCTATTGTTTGGCACAACCGATACCTGGCTGATCTGGAAGCTTACAGGCGGAAAAAAGCATGTTACGGACTATTCCAACGCCTCCAGGACCATGATGTTTAACATCCGTGAATTGCGATGGGATGAAGAGCTGCTGAAGATGCTTGACATACCACCAGGAATGTTGCCCGAGGTACACAATTCCAGCGAAGTATATGGCAACACTGCGGCCGGGGTATTTTTGGGTTTTGAGGTTCCCATCGCCGGAATTGCTGGTGATCAGCAAGCAGCGTTGTTTGGCCAAGCTTGTTATGCGCCGGGGGATGCTAAAAATACCTATGGCACAGGCTGCTTCATGCTCATGAATACGGGAAGTAAACTACACACCTCGCAACACGGCTTGTTAACCACTATTGCCTGGGGGATTGATGGTAAGGTGGAATATGCCTTAGAGGGCAGTATCTTTATTGCCGGCGCAGCAATTCAGTGGTTGCGTGACGATTTGAAAATGATTGATGTTGCACCGGATTCCGAGTATTTTGCCAATAAGGTTAAGGATAGCGGCGGAGTATATTTTGTTCCGGCTTTTGTTGGGTTAGGTGCTCCTCATTGGGACATGCGGGCCAGGGGAGGGATATTCGGGCTGACCCGGGGAACAACGAAAGAACATATTATTCGTGCGGCGTTGGATTCCTTAGCTTATCAAACCAAGGATGTTTTAGGTTCAATGGAGGCCGATTCGGGAATCACGTTAAAGTCGCTGAAAGTTGACGGAGGTGCGGTAGCCAATAATTTGCTGATGCAGTTCCAAGCGGATATCTTAGGAACTCGGGTTGAGCGGTCCGAAATTATTGAAACGACAGCGTTGGGCGCCGCCTATCTGGCAGGTTTGGCGGTTGGCTTCTGGACGAGCAAAGAAGAACTGGCAAGTCGTTGGCTGCTCGAGCGACGGTTTGAGCCTGAGATGACGGCTGAGCAAAGAGTAAAACTCTATAAGGGCTGGCTAAAAGCGGTTGAGCGGAGCAAAGACTGGGAAGAAGACTAGGGCAGGGGACACTGTCATGGTATCCAGGCAATACTTTAGTGATTATCTTCTATAAAATAATGACGGGAAAAAATGATATAAGCGGCTCGGAGAATATCTAAAGCCACTAAAGAGGCCCTTGGCAACGGTTTCTCTTTGGTGGCTCTCTATTCGGGTTAAGGAGGGTAAGGCGGATGCGTCAGATTGATACCCAGGTTGTGGTAATTGGGGGGGGCGCGACAGGGGTTGGCATATTGAGGGATCTTAGTCTGCGTGGAATCCCGGCGCTCTTGTTAGAACAAGGAGACTTGGCCCATGGGACAAGTTCACGTTTTCACGGCCTTTTGCACAGTGGCGGGCGTTATGCGGTTAAAGATGATAAAGCAGCGCAAGAGTGCATTGAGGAAAATAAAATTTTGAAACACATTGCGGCACATTGCATTGAAGATACGTCCGGTTGGTTTGTATTTTTGAAGGAAGATGATCCAAACTACCTGCAGTTATGGATCAAAGGGTGCGCCCAAGCGGGAATCCTCGTTGAGGAGGTTCCGGTTGAGGAAGCTTTTCGGCTCGAACCGTTGTTGACCCGGCAAGCAACCCGGGTCTTCGAAGTGCCTGATGCTACCGTGGATGGATTTAAATTATTATGGGCGAATGTAAAATCCGCTGAAAAGTTCGGGGGAACTTTTCGAACCTACTGTAAAGTTCAGTCGCTGTGGTTAGAAGAGGGGCAAGTGGTCGGAGTCTATGCCGAAGACCTCAGCACTGGTGAAATCCTGCAAGTGCGCAGTAAAATTGTGGTGAATGCTGCGGGACCTTGGTCCTCTGAGATTGTGGCAATGTCTGGCTTGGATGTGCACATCCAAAAAGACAAGGGCGCTCTGCTGGTGTTCAATCAGCGGATGTTTAATCGAGTGATTAACCGTTTGCGGCCACCGGGCGATGGTGATATTTTTGTACCGCATGAAACCGTGACTATTTTTGGGACGACGTCACATTGGGTAGAATTACCGGACGATCATCAAGTTGATGATCAAGATGTAAAGTATTTGATCGCAACGGGCCGGGACTTGGTGGAAGAGCTTGATCAACACCGGATAGTTCGGGCCTTTGCCGGCATTCGTCCTTTGTATGAAAGTGTCGATGCCTTAGACCACGAAGGACGAGGGGTCAGCAGAAATTTTGCGCTGATCGATCATGAGAAAAAGGATGGGGTCGGTGGGCTGGTTAGTATTGTGGGCGGTAAGCTGACGACGTATCGTTTGATGGCCGAGAAAGTTACGGATTGGGTCGCCGCTAAATTAAAGGTGCCGACCAAATGCCGTACCGCAGAAGAACCTTTGCAAAATGATCCGGCCCCGGAAGTCTGGGATAAGGCCCGCCGGTTATTAGGAGCCGCGGCTGCGGACAAGATGCTGGAACGTCTAAACGAACAGGCCGGAGCCGTTGTTGAGACGTTAGCTCGTCAGCCGCTGCTGGGACAATTTGTCTGTGAATGTGAAATGGTCACGCAGGCAGAGGTTCTTCATGCACTGCAAGATCCTGCGGTCCACTCCCTTGATGACCTTCGTCGTCAGACCCGACTGGGCATGGGGACGTGTCAAGGCACCTATTGTACCTATCGAGCGACCCCCATGCTTCAGGAGGCCTTCGGCAGTTGGGAGAGAACGGTAAAAGAGTATCAGATCCTCTTGGGCGAACGCTGGCGAGGGATAACTCCGGTTCTTTGGGGTGAGCAACTTCGGGAGAGTGAATTAGCCCGAGCTTTGTTTTTGAACGTTCTGGGTTTTGAAGCCGCAGAAAGCGAGGAATGAACGAGATGTGGGATGCAGTCGTGGTGGGGGGCGGTTTAGCCGGCTGGATAGCAGGAATTCGAGCCGCCCAGCGGGGCAAGAAAGTGCTTTTAGTCACAGAAGGGGTCGGGACGCTCTTTTATTTCTCGGGAATTTTTGATTATGGAGATGTCGAGCGTTTATGCCGTTTGCCAAAACACCCTTATTCATTATTTAAGGCCCAGGTGATAGCTCAGGGTAAACGCTTCATCCAAGAGCTCTGTCCGGAGTATGTCACGAAGGATGTGCCACAGTCTGCTCTTACAGTCTTAGGGACTGTACGTCAGGGCGACCTTATGCCGCGCAGCATGGTTCTCCCGAATCGTCAGGAGCAGGGTAAGTTCGTACTTTTGGTGCCGGAAGGATTGAAAGATTTCTTTCCTGAGATTGTGGCGGACAACCTGGCTCGTGAATTTCCAGGCTGGCAAGTGAGTGTGAAGAGGATACAAGTGGCTGCCTTTGCGGAATGGACTCGACTGGGTAAGGGTGTGACGAGCATCGATTATGCGAGCATCTGGAGGTCAGAAGAGGGTCAAAGCGCTCTCACCCGGGAGATTGAGGAGATCCAAAGAGGGTCTCAGGCGGTGGGGGAGGCGTCAAGTAAGCTTGTCGTGGTTCTGCCCAGTCTGGTAAGGGAGTACTTTGATTCCTCACGTTCCAAGCCCTGTAAGCATGAATTCTCGCTGCCCGTACTGGAAATGAGTTCTTTTGTGCCCAGTCCCCATGGCCGCTATTTTGCTGAATATCTAAAGCATAGGTTTATCGACTTAGGCGGCGAATTGATGATCGGGGCACGTGCGGTAGGGATAAACGGGGAGTCAAGCTCCGAGAGCCGGGTTAAGGCCTGTCAAGAACTCGTAGTGGACAGTATGGGTAAGTCGCTATATTTGAAAGGCAAGGAATTCATTTTAGCGACAGGGGGACTTTTAGGTGGAGGAATCAAAGTAGGTATAGCAAGAAAAACGATCCGTGAAGGCGTTTTTGATCTTCCCCTCTTTGTGCCGGAAAAGTGGAGTGAACCTCAGTTCCTGGCACCTCAGCCGTTTGCTCAGATCGGTGTGGAAACGGATGAATTAATGTGCCCCCTTGATCCTGCCGGCGGACAAGTTGTTTGGGAGAATGTCCACGTCGTGGGAAGAATGCTCGCTCATTGGGATCCTTGGACCCAGAGGTGCGGCGGCGGGGTTTCGGTCACCTCCGGTTATGCAGCAGCTGAATTAATTTAGTGGATGAAGCATTTCAGAAGGGAAGGAGTCTTTGACGGTGGATTCAAGAGACGAATTGGCAACGCGCTTGGATGCTTGTCAAAAATGCAGTGTCTGTACTGCTCAGTGTCCGGTGGCCAAAGTTAACCCAAATTTTATGGGTCCGAAAGGGTTGGGTCCGGATCTGGAACGTTTTCGGATGGGTCAGATCCTACCGGCGGAAACAGCGTTAGATGATTGCTCTAATTGCAAAACGTGTGAAATGACGTGTCCCTCCGGTGTTAAAATAACGGCGATGATTCTTGAAGCCCGGAGAGCCGCAAATAAAGCACCGCGCCAAAACACGCTGGGCTTGAAACTGCGTTTGAGAGGTTATGTTTTAGGCCGGGCGGAATATCTCGGCAAGCTCGGGGTCATCTGGCCGGCTATGGCAAACCAAGTCTTAAAGGTCAAACTTGTGCGTCGGGCCCTTGACGAAGCACTGTCAATCAGCAAGAATGGCCCCCTGCCGCCTTATGGGAAACCCTTGGAGGTGCGGGTGGACAAAGGTTCACAAAGTGGAATAAGCGCCGGTAAATGGGTTGTGTATTTTCCGGGCTGTTATACACGGTATAACGAAGGGGACACAGGGCGGGTCATAATCAAGGTGTTGGAGCATGTGGGGTATAAAACCATAGTCCCCGATTTTCACTGTTGTGGCTTACCCTTAGAGGCCAACGGTCAATTTGAGAAAGCACATAAGAACGGTCTTTATAATCTGGAGTTAATGCGACCTTATCTGGAAGCAGGCGTGCCGATTATTACATCCTGTACGAGCTGCGGTTTAACGCTAAAAGAAGATTATCCCAAGTTACGTACGACTTCGGCGCAGCTCATCGGAGCGCAGTCCTATGATTTATTCGAGTTTCTGGGCCAACTCTATGAAAAAGCGGAATTGCCCCTTGACTTTCGGGAGGTTAAGGCTGCCTACGGTTACCATCCCCCTTGTCATTTAAAGGCCCAAGGTATCGGAACCCCGGCGCTACGCATTCTGAGATTAATTCCTGGGGTGAAAATCCGCAATCTTGATGCCGGTTGTTGCGGCTTATCGGGCAGTTATGGCTTTAAGGCTGAAAAGTACGACAAAGCGATGAAAATCGGGAGGACACTCTTCGAAGCGATTAATGTAGGGGCAGGACGCGGAGATTTCCAGGTAATGATGACGGAATGCGGGGTGTGCAAAGTGCAGATTCAGCATGGTACGGGCCTTCCGACAGAGCATCCTGTATGCATTCTGGCCAAAGCGTATCGTCTTATAAATTAGGTAAAACAAAGAAATAGGAGCATGGATAAAAGAGCAGTTAGGAATAAAAAGTAATGGGGACTAGCTTATTTGAGGTTATAGTTCTGAATGGTTTAAAGCATAATAAGGATGTTGAGTAGATTCAGAGTCTGTTAAGATAGGTGTTGAGAGAAAATAACATTTGCTTTAAAACCTGATGAGGTTGAACTCTGCCAGCGATCGCAGCTTGCTTTGCAATTCCAGGGCCGAAAGATGCTGGATCTACAAGTTTGAGGCATTTATGGAATATAAACTTTAAAGGGTCTTTTTCAGGCAGGAAACTGTAACTCGATGGAGAAGTAGTGAGAAGTAATGAATGAAGCACTCTCATCTGGGGAATCACCTGCAGTCAAGCAATTGTAAGTCGGAAGAGTAGAAAGTTTCTTTTCTCGGTATACTAAGGTCTATTATAGAAATAGTGACCGAGAACATGTGTAGTCCGAACCCTAGCTTAGTTGAGAAAGGGGATTTTGGTATGAACAAAAAGAGTGTAAAAGATGTCGAGGTACGGGGAAAACGCGTACTGGTTCGAGTAGACTTTAACGTACCTTTGGACGAGCAACGACAGATAACGGATGATACGCGCATACGAGCTTCTCTGCCTACCATAGAATACCTTATCCAACAGGGTGCTCGTGTAATCTTGGCATCTCATCTTGGTCGTCCTAAAGGGCAGGTCAATCCGAAGTATTCTTTAGATTCAGTGGCCCAACGTTTGAGCGAGAAGTTGGGACAAAAGGTGAATCTTGTCGGCGATTGTGTTGGGGCAGTAGCCGAGGAAGCTGTCAATAAGCTGCAAGATGGGCAGGTCTTATTACTGGAAAATATCCGTTTCCATGCCGAAGAAGAGAAAAACGATCCGGCGTTTGCCTGCGAATTAGCCAAGCTTGCCGAACTGTTTGTCAATGATGCCTTCGGAACGGCGCACCGTGCTCATGCCTCCACAGAAGGGGTTACCCATTACATACCTGCCGTGGCCGGTTTACTTATGCAAAAAGAAGTTGAATTCATGGGCAATGCTTTGGAAAAGCCGGAACGCCCTTTTGTGGCCATTATCGGCGGTGCCAAAGTGAGCGATAAAATAGGCGTGATTGAAAACCTTCTCGAAAAGGTCAATGCCTTGATCATCGGCGGGGGGATGGCGAACACTTTTCTGAAGGCTCAAGGGTTTAATGTGGGAAAATCTCTGCTCGAAGAGGAAAAAGTGGATTTAGCCAAGCAGCTTATCGAGAAAGCCAAGGCGAAAGGTCTGGAAATGGAATTGCCGATCGATGTGGTAGTGGCCAAGGCCTTCGCAGCCGATGCTCCTCACCGTACCGTGAGTGTGTCCGAAATTCAGGAAGATGAGATGGCTTTAGATATAGGTCCTGAGAGTATCAAGAAGTTTGAGGCCCTAATTTCGACAGCTCGGACGGTGGTTTGGAACGGACCGATGGGTGTTTTTGAAATGGAGGCCTTCGCGAAAGGCACAGAGCGGGTTGCCCAAGCAGTCGCCTCCTGTGGAGGGATAACGATTGTCGGCGGCGGGGATTCTGTGGCAGCCGTGGAGAAAATGGGAGTGGCGGATCGCATGACCCATATTTCTACAGGGGGCGGCGCTTCACTTGAGTTTCTGGAAGGAAAAGTGCTGCCGGGTGTCGCCGCGCTTCAGGACAAGGAGTAGCTGATCGAGGCGCGAGGTTCGAAGCTAGAAGTAAGGCCCAAGGTTAAGGTAAGGGCTAAAGCCAAAAGCTAAGGCCAAGGTTAAAGCTATTGGTAAGGATAAAGGATAGAAGTTTAGGGAGGTTGGAAGGTTCGCGACTCTTGACTCGAACTTCGCGCCTCGCCTATGAAGTGGAGGAATAACAAAGTGGCAAGTCGTCGACCGATCATCGCGGGCAACTGGAAAATGTTCAAAACTGTCAGTGAAGCAGAGGACTATGCGGTAAAGTTCTTAGAAGAGGTTA
>Ga0326727_10014990_pt1 | contig 16739 bp, 16 predicted proteins | sample MB2enrmetagenome_FD_207643 | JGI IMG/M metagenome (GOLD analysis project Ga0326727, IMG submission 207643) | Lab enriched peat soil microbial communities from McLean, Ithaca, NY, United States - MB29MY | ecosystem: Environmental > Terrestrial > Soil > Wetlands > Peat | place: USA: New York...
TGCCATCAAATAGCGGGCGGTCCACAGGTCGTCCGCGGCCTTGTGCGAGCCTTTGCCGAAGATCTGGAACTCCCACTGGCCCTTGGCCACTTCGGCGTTGATGCCTTCGTGATTGATGCCGGCGGCAAGACAGAGTTCCAGATGCTCTTCAACGATCTGGCGCGCGATGCTGCCCATGTACTTGTAGCCGACGCCACAGTAGTACGGTCCCTGCGGAGACGGGAAACCTTCTTCAGGAAAGCCAAGCGGACGGCCATCCTTATATAGGAAGTACTCCTGCTCAAATCCGAACCAGAGATCGGGGTCATCGGGAGCGGTCGCGCGCATGTTGGTGGAGTGCGGCGTGCCGTCGGGGTGCATCACCTCGCTGAGAACGATAAATGCATCCTTGCGGCTGGCATCGGGATACAGGGCCACAGGCTTCAAAATGCAGTCGGATTTGCTGCCCTCGGCCTGCATGGTGGAACTGCCGTCAAACCCCCAAAGGGGCATGTCGGCAAGGGTGGGCGTTTTATCGAAGCTCTTGATCTGCGTTTTGCCGCGCAGCTCAGGTACAGGCTTCTTACCGTCAAGCCAGATGTACTCCAATTTGTACTTTGACATGGATCTCCTCGTGCATTTGGGATGGTGGAGAAGCCTCGGCGGAATTCGCGCACGCGGCTCGTTTGGGGAATCCTTTTTAGATTAACCTGCGTTCGCGCGGATCGTATAAGGATCGCATAAGGAATAGCGGAAATTCTGCGCAAGACGGCGCTGCGCCGGCGCTGTCCGCGATGGAACCCACGGTCGCGTGCAATGTTTTCCGCTGGCCGGCCGCTGCGGTACTCTTGATCGGCAGGAGATTCCAGTTGGCGATGCTCACACTATGCGCCTTCCGCTCAAACTGGGAGAAGCCGCAGCCGTTCACGCCCCGCCGGGAAGCCGCCATCGGCTTCACCACGCCGAATCTCTCCTGCAACTTTCACTGCGCATCGCCAACAAGGCGCTCGCGCACAAATGAGGATCAAATGTTCATTCGTAATCTTCGAAATCTTTTCCTGTTTCCAGTTGTGTTGCTCTTCGCCGTCACGCCGCTCATGCGCGCGGAAGAGGGCATGTGGACCTTCGACAACCCGCCGCTGAAGGAGCTGGCGGCCAAGTACAACTTTCACCCCACACAAGCGTGGCTCGACCATCTCCGGCTTTCGAGCGTGCGTCTGAACGACGGCGGTTCGGGTTCATTTGTCAGCCCCGACGGCCTGCTGCTGACCAACCATCACGTGGCGCGCGTCCAGTTGCAGAAGAACTCAACGGCAGAGCACGATTACGTGCGCGATGGCTTCTACGCCGCGACGCAGGACCAGGAGATGAAGTCTCCCGACCTGGAAGTGAATGTGCTGGTGGGCATGCAGGACGTGACGGCGCGCGTCGAGGCCGCGGCCAAAGGCATCACTGACGACGCCAAGGCGCTGAAAGCGCGCGAAGCCGAGATCGCGGCCATCGAAAAGGAGAGCAAGGACAAGACCGGCCTGCGCTCCGACGTAGTGACCCTCTACAACGGCGGCGAGTATTGGCTCTATCAATATAAGGCGTACACCGACGTGCGCCTGGTCTTTGCGGTCGAGCAGCAGGCCGCGTTCTTCGGAGGCGATCCGGATAATTTCACGTACCCGCGCTACGACCTGGACATGGCTCTTTACCGCGTGTATGACAATGGCAAACCGCTGCACACGGAGAACTACCTGAAGTGGAGCGCGAAGGGAGCTGCACCCGGCGAGCTGGTGTTCGTCTCAGGCCACCCGGGGTCGAGCGCGCGGCAGGATACCATGGCCGAATTGCTGATGGAGCGCGATGTGCACGACCCCGCGCTCGTCGAGTACTTGCAGCGCCGCATCGCCGCGGCGCAGGAGTTTGCCAAGCAGGCGCCAGAACAGGCGCGGCTGGTGGCAAGCACGATCTTTTCTTTGCAAAACAGTCTCAAGGTCTACGTGGGCCGCATTGAGGCGCTCTCCGATAAAGCCATCCTCGCCAAAAAGCAGGCCGAGGAGGACGATCTTCGCGCCAAGGTGGCCGCGAACCCCGAATGGAAGAAGGAATACGGCGACGCATGGGACGAGACCGCGAGCGCGGTCGAGCTCGCCAAGCCGGAGACCAAAAAGCAGGTCTTCCGCCGCGCCGACAGCCAGCTATTCTCTTTCGCGCTACAGATCGTGCAATATGTGGTCGAAGTGAAGAAACCGGATGGCGATCGCCTGCCGCAGTATCACGAAGCGGGGCTGGATTCCCTGCGCTTCCAGTTGCTGTCTCCGGCGCCGATCTATCCCTCGACCGAGAAGATGTTCATGGCCAATGCGCTGAATCTGGCGACAGAGAAGCTGGGTGCAAACGACGCCTGGGTGCAGGCGATCCTGCAGGGCGGCGACATCGACAAAACCGTCGCTGCGCTCGTGGACGGGACCAAACTTGGCGATCCCGCATTCCGCAAGAGCCTGCTCGATGGCGGCGAAGCGACGGTGGCGGCGTCGAACGACCCGATGATCGCAGCGGCGCGCCGCGTGGATCCTGTATGGCGCGCGAGCTACGCGTACTTTCGAGACAACATCGTCAGCGTGTTTGACTCGGGAGGCGAAAAACTCGGCAAGGCGCGCTTTGCCCTCTATGGCAAGGATGCATATCCCGACGCCACATTCACACTGCGCCTGAGCTACGGCACGGTTGACGGCTATCCGTACAATGGAACCATCGCCCCGCCCTTCACGACGTTTTACGGGCTCTATGATCGCGCGGCGAGCTTCAGCGGCCAGCCGCCGTTCGACCTCACGCCCAAAGAAGCGGCGGCCCGCGAGAAGCTCGACCTGGCCACACCGTTCGACTTCGTGAGCACCACCGACATCATCGGCGGCAACTCCGGCTCGCCGGTGGTGAACCGCGATGGCGAACTTGTGGGACTGATCTTCGACGGCAACATCGAGTCGCTGGCCGGCGATTTCGTCTATGACGGCAGCAAGAACCGTGCCGTCGCCGTCCACTCTGCCGGAATGATCGAGGGCCTGCGCAAGATCTATGGCGTGGGTGCGCTGGCCGACGAGCTGGAAGGCAAACAGTAGGCGCGCAAAACAGGAGCGGGAGCCGCGCGCTCCCGCTTTTTGTTTGTCCGTCGGGCTGTGTCCGGAGCTGGTGCCGGCGTTCACTAGAGTGGCTCGTTTCGACGTACAATCAAAGATGGCCCACGGACCGCGGAGAGGTGGCCGAGCGGTTGATGGCTCCGGTCTTGAAAACCGGCATACCCGAAAGGGTATCGGGGGTTCGAATCCCTCCCTCTCCGCCAGCTTTCAAGGTCCTTCGTCCGCCGCAGCGGACTCAGGATTTCGCCTGCGGGCTCTCGCTTCGCTGACGCCCGCAAAGCGGCTCAAGTTCGAATCCCTCCCTCTCCGCCACGATTGCATCGAGCAGCCGCTCGCTGATCGCCCGCGTCCGAGCCGGCAGTACGAGCCCGCACGACCCGGCTTGAAGCATCTCGCACCCTCTCCGCAGGATTTGTGTTCTACCCGTTATGGAACCGATTCAGGCGTTTCCAGGGGCAATCCTTCGGCCTATATCTGCGCGCATAGTTAGGTGCGCTTGGCTGCGTGGTATTCGCGGCGAATGTGCTCGATATCGACCGTCGGCTCGGGGTACTTCATGTTCAGCGATTCCAGGTGCTCCACGACGATGCGAGCGATGGCGAGGTTGCGAAACCACTTGTGGTTGGCGGGGATCACGAACCACGGCGCATGACCGGTGCTGCAACGGGAGAGTGCTTCTTGATAGGCGGCCACATAATCGTCCCAGAAGGCGCGCTCCTTGTAGTCGGCCTCGCTGATCTTCCACTGCTTGGCGGGGTCGTCAAGACGCTCCTTGAATCGCTTCAGTTGTTCCTCTTTCGAGATATTCAGATAGAACTTGAGAATGTGGGTGCCGTTTGCGACCAGATTTTTTTCGAACGCGTTGATCTGGTCGTACCGGCGCGACCAGATTTCTTTGGGGACGAGATTGTGCACGCGAACCACCAAAACGTCCTCGTAATGCGAGCGATTGAAGATAACAACTTCGCCGCGGGCGGGGGCGGCCTTGTGCGCGCGCCACAAAAAATCGTGGGCCGCCTCTTCGGCGGAGGGTTGCTTGAACGGCGCCACGCGGCAGCCCTGTGGGTTCATGGCGCCCAGAACATGATTGATGGCGCCGTCTTTGCCGCCGGTGTCGAGGGCCTGAAGGCAGATAAGAAGCGAATGGCGGCGCTCGGCGTAAAGCAAGTCCTGCAATTCCCGGAGCTTTTTCTGGTAATGCTCGATCTCGTCGGCGGCTGACTTATGGCTCTTGCGACCATCGTCGAACGACGGGTCGATCTTCTTGAGCTTGACCTTGCTTCCCGGCTCAACCTTGAACCTCTGCAGGTAATTCATTTCCGCTCTCCTCGCTGGCAACAGAAAGAATGCTATCAGGATCGGGAACTGGCGGCGTTCCACACCGGCGCGATTCCCTTCGGCTTCATCGCATCCTTACTGAACCTGAACGGCGGTTCGGGCTGATCATCGCCGGCAAAGTGCGACCGGTGGATCGGGATGGCCAGGCTCTTATCCGACAGCGAACGCAGTTCACCCGCCAGCACATCGTGCGTCCCCATGGCGGAAGCGTGGCGCTGCCGGCTCCGCGATACTCGGCAGGCCGCGTCACACTCAATTCACGGAACTACACTATCCTTGAAGGGCCGAAGCTTACCGTGCCCGCAACGCCGATCAAGGCGCATGGCCCGAGCATCGGCGAACGACATCAAACCCTGGAACAGGATGGCAGATTCCAGCGCATTGGCCGGCAGCATTGGGAGTCTCGATGCCGCGAAGAGTTCACAAGGTAGCAAGAGGAGATGAATCATGGAGAAAACGTTGTCGCCCGACCTGTTGCGGAGAGTGGATGCCTACTGGAGAGCTGCGAACTATCTCTCCGTTGGTCAGATCTATCTTTACGACAATCCCTTGCTTAAGCGTCCTCTTGAGATCGCGGATGTGAAGCACATGCTCTTGGGACACTGGGGGACAACTCCGGGCCAGAACTTCGTTTATGCGCACTTGAACCGGATCATCAAGAAATACGATCTCGACATGATTTATGTTTCCGGTCCCGGGCATGGAGGGCCAGCCGTCGTCGGCAATACGTACTTAGAGGGCACTTATAGCGAGATTTATCCCAATATCACCCAGGATGAAGACGGACTTAGGAAGTTATTCATTCAGTTTTCATTTCCCGGAGGCATTCCCAGCCACGCGTCGCCGGAGACGCCGGGATCGATCCATGAAGGCGGCGAGCTGGGTTATTCGCTCAGCCACTCGTTTGGAGCGGTCCTGGACAATCCTGACCTGATCGTGGCCTGCGTGGTCGGCGACGGCGAAGCGGAGACGGGGCCGCTGGCCACCGCATGGCACTCAAACAAGTTTCTCGATCCGGCGACCGATGGCGCCGTACTGCCCATTCTGCATTTGAACGGCTACAAAATCTCCAACCCCACCGTGCTGGCGCGCATCACTCATGAGGAGTTGGAGCAACTCCTGCGTGGCTACGGTTGGACGCCTTATTTTGTCGAAGGGCACGAGCCGGCGCTTATGCATGAAGCCATGGCGGCGACGCTCGACCGCGCGGTGGAGGAGATCAAGAGGATTCAGCAGGACGCTCGCACCCGCGGGAAAACAGCTCGTCCACGCTGGCCGATGATCGTTCTCAACAGCCCTAAGGGATGGACGGGGCCAAAGATCGTTGATGGTCTCGAGGTGGAAGGCACGTTCCGTTCCCATCAGGTGCCGCTCTCCGATCCCAGGACAAGTCCCGAGCACCTGAAGCAGTTGGAAGAATGGCTGAAGAGCTACCGCGCGGAGGAACTCTTCGACGAGCATGGACGATTGCGGCCGGAACTGGCCGAGCTTGCGCCTCAAGGCAGCCGGCGCATGGGAGCCAATCCGCATGCCAACGGCGGTGTTCTTCTACGCGACTTGAGGATGCCCGATTTTCGCGAATACGCCGCCAACGTGCCTTCGCCGGGATCGCCGGGCATCGGAGACACGCGCGTGCTGGCGCCGTTTCTGCGCGACGTGGCCAAGTTGAATGCGGACCAGCGGAACTTCCGCATCTTCGGTCCCGACGAAACCATCTCCAACGGTTTAACTGCCGTGTTTGAAGCAACCAATAGGCAGTGGGATGCCGCGACTGTTTCCAATGATGAGTTTCTCGCTCCCGAGGGACGTGTGCTGGAAATGCTCAGCGAGCATCAATGCGAGGGCTGGCTCGAGGGCTACCTGCTTACCGGCCGTCACGGCTTGTTCAATTGCTATGAGGCGTTCATTCACATTGTCGACTCGATGTTCAACCAGCACGCCAAATGGCTGAAAGTCACCAATGGCCTGCCGTGGCGGCACAAGATCGCCTCGCTCAACTATCTTCTGTCTTCGCATGTCTGGCGGCAGGATCACAACGGCTTTACGCACCAGGACCCGGGTTTTATCGACCACGTGGTCAACAAGAAGGCCGAAGTTGTGCGTGTGTATCTTCCCCCCGACGCCAACTGTCTGCTTTCGGTGATGGATCACTGCCTGCGCAGCCGTCACTATGTCAACGTCGTGGTTGCGGGCAAGCATCCCGCGCCGCAATGGCTGACCATGGACGCGGCCATCAAGCACTGCACCGAAGGCATCGGCATTTGGCAATGGGCGAGCAACGACCAGGGCGGGGCGCCGGACGCGGTCATGGCGTGCTGCGGCGATGTGCCCACGCTGGAGACGCTGGCCGCCGTATCCATTCTGCGCGAACACCTGCCTGAGCTGAAGCTCCGGGTCGTCAATGTTGTCGACCTGATGAAGCTGCAGCCGCAGTCGGAGCACCCGCACGGTCTCAGTGACGCGGACTTCGACACGCTCTTCACTAAGGACAAGCCGGTCATCTTCGCCTTCCACGCCTATCCGTGGCTGATCCATCGCCTCACTTACCGCCGCACCAACCATGACAATATTCATGTGCGCGGCTACAAGGAGGAGGGAACGATTACCACACCATTCGACATGACCGTGATGAACGATCTTGACCGCTTCCACCTTGCCATGGACACCATCGACCGGATTCCGCGTATTTGGGAGAAGGGCGCGTATTTGAAGCAGACACTCAAAGATAAGCTGGTGGAGCACCAGCAATACATCAGGAAAGAAGGAAGGGACCTGCCGGAGATTCGGGACTGGAAATGGAAGAGCAAATAGGCTGAGACGTTGCTTCTGAATTTGCAGCGGGAGGACGGCGCTTCTCGGCGTAAGAAAGACTGATTTCATTCAATTTTCCGGGTTCGTGCCTTATCGGGCAGGCGCCATTCCGCCGATCGCCGAACTCACGCGGCCGACCAGCGTTCGGCGGTGGTTATGCAAAAACAGGCCCCGAGTGCAAGCAAACAACGTTAAAACTTGCTCCCGCATCCATAAGAAAAGAGGGTCTTGCCATGAGGTACATATGGAGATTGGTTTTCTCGGGAGTCGCGTTTTCTCTTTTATTTTTCACCGCTTCAGCTGCGCATGCACAGATTGCGGGGCAGGTCGACGCAGACATCCACCACAGATTCATTGTTGGCAATGCGACTTTGCCTCCCGGACACTACGCTTTCCGAATGTTGCAGGGCAGCGCTCTCGGCGCGATGGTGGCGATCAGGGCTGACGGCAATGTAGGAGCGGAGTTTCTGGTGCGGATGTCCATCGACTCGCGCACTCCCAAGCACACCGAACTCGTCTTCAAACGCTACGACGACCAGGAGTTCCTGACGCATATCTACGAAGTCGGAGATAAAAACGGCGTAACGGTGCTTGAGCCTTCGCGGATCGAAGCGCGTCTGCAAAAGCTGGGCAAAGTCCCGGTCGAGCACACTGAAGAACAACCGTAGCAATCCGGTCGATCCGGTTTGAGTGCTGCTCACAGCATGAGTCGGCAATGAGGGAGCTTGTCAACTCCTTCAGCGGGCTGCTGGTGGTGGTCAATCGCGTCAGGTTTTCGCTGGTGGTCCCTCGAGATCCGCGGGCTGTCGAGCAGAAATGTGCTTGTCTAGCCCACCGATAATCCGACCATTCGTCCTTCTGCCAGCTCGCGCGTGTCGAATTCGAAACGCGCAAAGATACGCGCAAACTCGCGCACAATCTGCTCGCGGCTGAAGCCCATGGCTTCGTAACTGTATTCATGCGAGCTTGAATGAGCCTGGGCTGTGGCGACAGCATCGCGCAGCAGCGCTTCTTGGGGACCCCGGCTGGTTGCTCAGACTTGAATCCTGCCAATGCCCTTAGACCATTTCCGAAACTGCTTTGGGCGATTCGCTTGATCATGGCGGGTTCGATTCTGTCGGCGGCGCTTGCGCCAGGGGTGTTGTGGCGGCCTGCTCCGGGGTCCGTTGGAGCAGCAGAAGAACCCGGCCGTTGCCCAACTCGGTGCGGTCGATGGTCACAAAGAACGGCGCAAATGCACGGCTCAGATCGTCCTCGGTCAAGTGACCGTAGAGATCGTCGCGTCCGCGCAGCCACTCCTGAAACATGGGATCGGCGGGTGGCACCCACTCCAGCAGTAGCCAGCGGCGCGTGAGATGGGCGCAAAGACCGGCGATGTGCGCAAGCGGCAACTGCTCGCGCAGAATCAAGTGATGGATGACGGCGAGCATGAGCACCAGGTCAAATTTGCCGGTCAGGCGGTCGAGCAGCGAGAGATGCTCGCGATTGCGCCATCCCGCCGCGGGTGTGGGCCGGGCGATGTTCGCGACCAAAGCTGTGATGGGCCTCTTCTCGCGCGCGGCGTTTTGCCACAGCGCTTCGAGGGCCGCGGAGTCGCTTTCGAGCGCGACGACCTCCGCGCCGGATTCGGCTGCCATCAGGGAATAAGTTCCTGTGTTGGCGCCGATGTCGAGGACGTGCGCCGGCCGGCTGATCCCGAGCGCGCGCTTCACGAACTGCTGTTTCGCCGCCACGTCGGCGGGCCGATAGTGGCTGGCGGATTGTTCATACCGGCTCCATTGGCTGCGGCCCTGCTCTCCGGCCGCATGGCGAATCTGCTTGCCGAGGCGCGCGATGCGTTTTTCAAGGATGTGCGTTGCCAGCTCAGGATCGGCAGCGGAAGATCGCTTCTTCGATCCGCTTTGCGTCGCGCCCCGATGTTCGAAGCGCGTGGCCAAAGTGACGACATCAATCAAATCGGGTGTGAATCGCCGCCAGAATGGCAACGCCTTATAGATTTCTCCAGGCTCATAGCCGTCGCGCGCAAACAGAGTGGCGTGGAGCGGCCAGCTTAAATACTTCGCGGCCACCAGAGGCAGCAAAAACGTGCGCACGAATTGGCCGTAGGCCAGCCAGACGGTGGAACCCGGATCGCGGCGCTCGAACGACAAGACATCCACCAGGATGGGGCGCGGGCCCGCAAAAAGAATGTTGAGAGGCGTGGCATCCTTCAGCGTCCAGCCTGCGGCGATGGCCTGGCTGGCGACGCGCAGCGTAACCTCGGCGGCGGCGCGCCACTGAGCGGTGGTCCACTCCCAGGGGTAGCTGATGGGGTCAATGCGCGGATGTTCAAGCCAGAGCTCACCGGGAGCGATGCTGGAATAGGTGTCGGGGCTGGCGATCCGGCTGGGGATCAGGTCGCCGCTCCGCTCCAGAGCTGCGCGCATTGGAGAAGCGAGAAACGCCCGCGTCTCTTCTTCGGCCGAGGGACGAATCTGCCGCAACGCGCAGTCAGCGGTGAGGCGCAGCTGGCCGGCCGGATCGCGGAACGTCAACTCCAGTTCATTGTCCCCGGAGGGAAGACTCGAAAGCCAGCAGGCAGGCTCGGCAGGGCCGTTCACGGATTTGACGTGTCCTCGCCGTCTGCGGAGTCCGGCAGCTCTCCCGCTTCGCGTTTAGCCGCGGCTTGGCGATGGAAGAGCGCATAGATTTTCCGGCGCAGATACCACCCGGTGGCCACCAGCGCGGATCCGGCGGCCTGAATGGCCAGCAGGCCGGTGCCGGGGTCGGCGTATCCGTACGCGGGGCGCTCAAACAACAGAACAGCGCCCACGAGAATCAGGACCAAGGGGAAAACCCGCAACAGTCTCATATGTCCGGCAGGCGACCTCAGCGTACGATGGGCGCCCCTGCCAGAGCCCATCGAAAAGGGCCTGGAACAGAGGCTTCGCTCCCATCATACAAAACGTAGACGGCATACCCGCCTTGCGAGTTTACACGGCCGGAAATGTTTTACCCCGGAGAGGACGTTCCTTAAGAATCAAAAAAGTCCAGGTGCAGGCATCCTGAAACCAAGTTCTTGCGTCTTACAACATTGCATAGGTGTCAGGATTCAACTACTTCCCCCGGGAGCGGAGCGTGCGGAAGTCTTGGGCGCGCGTGAAAGCTCCTGCAAATGATGCCGTGCGCCCAACCGGCAAGAGGAGCCCGGACGAAAGAGATTCAACATCGAGAATCCGGGGTGCAGCGTGGGCCTAACAACCATTTCGTTGCCAATCAGTGTTGCGAAAGGGCGCCTGGCGGCGCATCTTGCCCTTCTTCGCCTGGACCACTCGGTCAAGCAGGTGTTTCCCAAGTCCGGTATTCACTAAATTCCGCCCACAAATGGTCGATTCGATATATTTCTAGCTAAGAGTTCAAGACTTTGAAGTCAGGAGTATTTCGCATGCCGGAACCGAAGATTGCCCAAAAGGGTCCTTATCCTGTTGCCGTGGAAGCGGCGAAGACGTACTTCTGGTGCGCGTGCGGACGGAGCGCGAACCAGCCCTTTTGCGACGGCAGCCACAAGGAAACCGGATTCACGCCGATGAAGTATGAAGCGACCGAGTCGACGACCGTCTACTTTTGCGGCTGCAAGCACACAGCCACTCCGTGCATGTGCGACGGGACGCACGCGCGGCTCTGAAGTCTCTGCTTACGCTTGCGCGGCGGGTGCTGCGGAATCCGGCTTGGACCTGGGCGTGTCCTTGCGTGCAGGGGCCAGGATGGCGTGGAGGATGGTGCCCTCCATGCGCGGCATGAATTCGACCACGCCGGCGTTGCCGATGTCCTGAATAAGGCGGTTGATGATCTCGTAGCCGAGTTCGCGATGAGCCATCTGGCGGCCGCGGAAACGCAGGCTCGCTTTCACCTTGTCACCCTCGGTGAGGAAGCGGACGGCCTGATTTTTCTTGGTCTGGTAGTCGTGCTCGTCCACGGTAACCGAAAACTTGACTTCCTTGACGGTGATGACCTTTTGGCGCTTGCGCGCGGCGCGCTCGCTCTTTTCCTTTTCGTAGAGGTAGCGGCCGTAGTCCTGAATGCGGCAGACGGGCGGGACGGCGTTGGGGGAGACTTCGACGAGGTCGAAACCGCGCTCACGGGCAATGCGCAATGCCTCGAGGGGCGAAAGAATTCCAAGTTGTTCGCCGTTTTCGTCGATGACGCGGATTTCGCGCGCGCGAATCCGATCGTTGATGCGAATGAAGGACTTTGCCGAACGTTTATCGAATGCGATGGTTCTCCTCCGAATTCGTGCCCGGCGGGCCGGCGCAGGGCGCGCCATGGGCCGCGGCGGCACGAACGCAAACTGAGTATAGCATTGGCTTGGCTTTTGTGAAGAAAGAGGTTAGCAACATGGGCGGGCACATTCGCGGGCCAGCAGCGCAGCCTCGGAATTGAGGCTGGTCACGCTGACCTCGACGAGTTCGTTGGCGGCCAGACGGCCCTCGAGCTCGGTAGGGAGAAAATTTTCCGTGAGGGCGGCGGTGCGCCCACGTGCCGCAAGCGGCGCCGGCGTCTGAAGCGTGATGGCGGCGAGCGTGCGGCCGGCGAAGCGGCTGCGGTGGGCGCGCGTCTTTTCGGCGGCGAGAGCGCGGAGAGCGGCCATGCGCTCTTCAACGGCAGCCAGTGGGACCGGCGACTCGGCTTCGAGCGCCCAGGCCCGCGTGCCCGGCCGCGGCGAAAACGGAAACAGATGGAGGTAGCCGAAGGGCAGCTCGCGAATGAAGGCGAGCGTCTCCTCAAATTCGCCATCGGTCTCGCCGGGAAAGCCAACCATGACGTCGGCGCCGAGGGTGAGATCCGGTCCTGCCGCGCATTGGAGCGCGGCAACCATGTCCGCATAGTGCCAGGGCCGGTAACGGCGATGCATGCGGCGCAGCACGGCATCGGAAGCTGATTGCAGCGGGAGGTGGGCGTGACGTGCAATCCGGCGACCGCCAAACTCGCGCATGAGCGCGATCAGCTCGTCATCCCAGTCCATCGGCTCGATCGAGCTGAGGCGCAGACGGGGCAGCGCGGCTTGCTCAAGGATCGCGCGCACCAGCGCGGCGAGCGTCGCCGGCTCACCCTGTTCGGGCCGCAAATCCCGGCCCCATCGGCCAAGGTTGATGCCCGTGAGCACGAGTTCCTTTCCCCCGGCAGTAACGAAATCCTCAACCTGGCGGAGCACGCTTGCCGCGGGCAGGCTTTTCGAGGGGCCACGCGTCTGCGGAATCACGCAAAACGTGCAGCGGTTGCCGCATCCCTCCTGGATTTTCAGGTTGGGGCGCGTTTGCGCGCCCGGTGCAAGCAGTGTGTCTTCAAGAAAGGAGTGAGCAAAGCGGTCGTCTGCCCAGATGGGGGCCCAAATGGGGGCCCGGATTGGAGCCGAGGCCGGTGCTGACGGCGCGCCGCCAACGTCGGTTTGCGCAGCATTCGCAGAGAGAAGCGCGTGCACGGGGACGAGCGCGGGCGGAATGTCCGCGGTTTGGCTTGTGCCACGCGAAAGATGGAAGATGATCTCCGGCGCGAGGGCCTTGTGGCTGTTACCGACAACGGCCGTCACGCCGGGCATGGCCGCCAGCTCCTCGGGTGCGCGCTGCGCGTAGCAGCCGGTGACGATGATCTTGGCCGCGGGATTCCGGCGGTGCGCGCGCCGGATGTACGCGCGTGCGGCGCGGTCGGCCTCAGCCGTCACGCTGCAGGTATTCACCACCACCACGTCGGACGCAAAGGGCTGGCGCTCGCCAAGCGCGCGAAGATTCCCGGCGATCGCCTCGCCATCGGCGCGCGCCGCCCTGCAACCGAAGTGCTCAATGTGAAAGCCGGCCATCCGTCTTAGTTTAGCGGCTGCATCGTTGCGCCGCGTGCGCCGCACTTTTGCCAAGGATCGTGCCTCGACGCCCGGAATACAACTCTTCGGTATACTTGAGGGGAACCGGCATTATCCTTCGCCTTCATTCGCCAATATGTCGTCCTCTTCGACTGTCTATGTTCCGGTGTCCACGCGGCCTGGCGCGAGGAGCCGGACGCGGCATATCGCTGGATACGTTTACTTCACCTTTATCTGCTATGTTTCCATAGGCTTGCCGCTGGCGGTTCTGCCCGCGTTTGTGCACTTGCGCATGGGCTACAGCGCGGTACTGGCAGGGCTGGCCATCAGCATCCAGTACATTGCCACGCTGGTCAGCCGCCCCTGGGCCGGCCGCATCTCCGATCACATGGGAGCCAGGGTTTCAGTGCTGTGGGGCATGGCCTGCTGCACTTCGAGCGGCGTGTTTCTGGTGGGCGCGGCGGCCCTGCACCAGGTGCATTGGCTATGCTTTGCGGTCTTGATCGTGAGCCGGCTGGCGCTGGGTGTGGGCGAAAGCCTGGGCTCCACCGGAGCCACCCTGTGGGGCATTACCAGCGCGGGGCATGAGCACACGGCCAAGGTCATTGGGATGAACGGCATCAGCACCTATGGCGGCATGGCGCTGGCTGCGCCGCTGGGAGTCGTGCTGGACCAGCTGTGGGGCCTGGCATCGATCGGCGTGCTCACTATCCTGCTTGGCGCCGTGAGCTTCGTCTTGGCCTGGCGCAAAGCTCCCCTGACGGTTGAGCCCGGCGAGCATCTTCCTTTTGCTCACGTGCTGGGCCGCGTGGCGCCGCACGGCATGGGGCTGGCGCTGGGCGGCGTGAGCTACAGCGTTCTGGCCACATTCGTCACCCTGTTTTACGCCAGCCGCCACTGGAGCGGGGCCGCGCTTTGCCTCACCGCCTTCGGGATCGGATTCATCGCCGTGCGCGTGCTGTTCATCAAAACCATCAGCCACTACGGCGGATTTCCGGTGGCCATCGTGTCGCTTTTGGTGGAGAGCGTGGCCATGGTCCTGCTATGGCAGGCCGTTACGCCGTGGATGGCCCTGGCTGGAGCCGCATTGGGCGGACTGGGTCTCTCGCTCATCTTTCCCGCCATCGGCGTGGAGGCGGTGAAGCGGGTTCCGGAGTTCAATCGCGGCACCGCTCTCGGTGTCTATACGGCTTTCTCCGACGTGTCATTCTTCCTGGTGGGTCCCATCGCCGGCGCGATCATTGGATTCTTCGGCTACGCCAGCGTGTTTCTCTTCGCGCTGATCAGCGTGCTGGCGGCGCTGGGGATTGTGGTAACGCTCAAAGAGATGCAGCGCGAGTAAGAGCGGATCAGCGCGTCGGCCGGTCAACGAGTCGGCGCCGGCTACTGGCTACCGGCTACAAGCTACCGGCTGCCCACTGACCACTGAAACCATTGTGCGCCAAGTGGGCTTAATTTTCTGCAAATGGACGATGCGGAGAATCAGCGACCTAGAGTTTTTCTGGCTTGACTCAGGGCAGGCTCCTGGACCGGGCGCGTTCTCTGAGATGTCTTCGGATGGGGTTGATGGCCGGAACGGCGTTTCTCAGTACCAATCATGTCGTCGGCTCTCAACGAGTTCAAAACCATGAGTCGTAGTGGATGTTTTCTCGGAGGAATCGTGCTCCTGTTGAAGCCCACGTCTCAAAACCGAGACCCTTCGGCTTCGCTCAGGGCGGGCACTGGTGCGCCCGCATTGTGAGAAGGTATGAGATTCGCGCCACTCGACGATCACACAATGGGCTCATACAACGAGAGGGCCAGGCCATCACGCCTCGGCTTTTCTGTTTTCTGGCCGGTGAAACGACTTCGCCGCCGTCTCCGTTATACTTCTTCACAACCCCATCATGAGGCGCCACGTCCTCATCTTCGGTGTCGTCGGCGGCCTCCTCATCGCCATCCTCCAATACACCGAATACCGCTTCGTGGTCATCGAGCACTCTGTCGAGCTCTACAGCGCGCTCGTCGCCATCCTCTTCGCCACCTTCGGCATCTGGCTCGGCCTGCGCATCACGCGCAGTCGCGAAACCATCAGTCGCGAAACAATCCGGGAAACGGTCGTGGTGAAGGAAGTGCTTGTCCCCGCGGAAACCGCTGCCCCCTTCGCTCCTAACGCGGTCCCTTTTGCGCGTAATACGGCTCACCAGCAGGCCCAACAACAGGCACTGGGCATCACGGCACGCGAGCTCGAAATCCTCACCCTGGTCGCCCGCGGCTTCAGCAATCGCGAGATCGCCACGCAGCTTTTCGTTTCAGAAAACACCGTCAAGACACACTGTGCCCGCGCCTTCGACAAGCTCGGAGCCGCCCGCCGCACCCAGGCCGTCCAGCGCGGCAAAGAACTAGGCCTGCTGCCGTAGACCCGGGGTCGCGCGGCGGGGGGGGGCGACAGGTCTTTGTCGCTGGGGTGGGAGAGCGTCCCCCGAAAGCACGATTTTTGCTCCATTCCTCAAAAAATCATCCGAAAGGGTGACGACATCCGGCCCTGTTACACTGCATCGTGACTCCATCGTCACTCGCACCAGGAGCCAGCCATGAAGAAAACTGTCCTCACCTTCGGCCTGATCTCCGGCGTCATGATCTCCGTCCTTATGGACGGCTCGCTTCTCCTCGCCCACAAGATCGGCTCCGGCCACAGCATGGTGATCGGCTACACCATCATGGTGGCGTCGTTCCTGCTCATCTACTTCGGCATCCGCAGCTACCGCGACAATACCCTCGCCGGCCAAATCTCCTTCGGCCGCGCCTTCGCCTGCGGCATCCTGATCGCCCTTATCACCACCGTCTGCTACGTCGCCACGTGGGAGGTCCTCTACTTCAACTTCATGCCCCACTTCATGGACAGCTACTTCGCCGCGCAGATTCACAAGGTACAGTCCTCCGGACTTGACCCCGCCACCACCGCCGCGCAGGTCGCTGCCATCGAGCGCTCTCAGCAGCTCTACCAGAACCCCTTGGTCAACATGGCCTACACCTTCATGGAGCCCCTGCCCGTGGGCCTGATCATGACTCTCATCTCCGCTGCCATCCTGCGCCGCAAAGCCAGGTCAAACCCACCGCCGGTCGCGCAGTCATGAACCCATAAATCAAAAGGCCGGGGCGTAAGCCCCGACCTTCCGTCTTCCGGGCTCTCAAACGGTTCTCATTAGCAAACGATTCTCTTAGGAGGTTGCATGGCTTCAATCACTGGCTTTGGCGGGCTATTCTTGCGAGCGGATGATCCAAAAGCTCTGTATCAGTGGTACGAGCGGCATCTCGGTCTGGTGAAGTCCGAGGGTGCTTTCGCGTATCCTGCGCCGACGCAACACCCTCAGGTCGTCTTCGCCCTTTTCAAACAAGACAATGATTACTTCCCTCCGGCACAGAAAGCAATGATCAATCTCCAGGTAGACGACCTGGATGGTGTGCTGGACCGTTTGATAACCGAAGGTGTCACCGTCGATCCAAAACGCGAAAGCTATGACTTCGGAAAGTTTGGCTGGATCACCGATCCGGAGGGAAATCGTGTCGAGCTTTGGCAACCTGCCGCAATTGAATGATGCCGAGGCCGCCCCAGATTAGTCCCCAGGAGTCGGCAAGGGTCCTGTGATCTCGTGAGCGGGTAGGGTGGGTTT
>Ga0326727_10014991_pt1 | contig 16739 bp, 14 predicted proteins | sample MB2enrmetagenome_FD_207643 | JGI IMG/M metagenome (GOLD analysis project Ga0326727, IMG submission 207643) | Lab enriched peat soil microbial communities from McLean, Ithaca, NY, United States - MB29MY | ecosystem: Environmental > Terrestrial > Soil > Wetlands > Peat | place: USA: New York...
GTTTTATTATCCGCTTGCCCATGCGCGAGGCAGTCGAGGAATCCAGAGAAATCTATGCCCAATGAGAAAGTCCTGATTGTCGACGACGAGAAGCTGATTCGCTGGTCCGTCCGCCGGCAACTCGAGGAGTGGGGCTATGCGGCCTTGGAGGCCGAAAGCGGCACGGGGGGACTGGCGCAGATCCGCGCCGAGTTGCCGGACCTGATCCTGCTTGACGTGCGCTTGCCCGACCTCAGCGGAATTGAAGTCCTGCGGGAAATCAAACAGAACAATCTTTCCATCCCGGTCATTATGATCACGGGTGACCCCCAGCTTGACGATATCAAGACTGCAATCAAACTGGGCGCCCTGGATTTTATCAAGAAGCCGCTGGACTTCGACGAGCTTCAGATCACCATCGCCAATGCTATCGACCGGTCGATGTTGCGATCCGAGCGCGATGGGCTGCGGGAAGAGGTACGGAAGCGTTCCGGATACCACGAGGTGGTCGGCAAGTCCCCGCGCATGCTGGAACTGATGAACTTTGTGCGCAAGGTGGCGGCCAGCGAAGCGTCCACGGTGCTGATTCAGGGTGAGAGCGGCACAGGAAAGGACCTCGTCGCCAAGGCGATCCATTATGACAGCGTGCGCGCCGATAAGCCTTTTGTGCCGATCAACTGTTCGGCCATTCCGGAAACCTTGATGGAGGCCGAACTATTCGGGCACGAGCGCGGGGCGTTCACCGACGCCAAGGCGCAAAAGAAGGGCCTCTTCGAGGTGGCCGACGGCGGGACCCTGTTCCTCGACGAAATCGGTGAAATGTCAACCTACCTGCAGGCAAAGCTTCTGCGGGTTCTGGAAGACCAAACGATCCGGCGCATTGGTGGAATCAAGGACATCGGGGTGGATGTGCGTGTTATCGCGGCATCGAACCGTGACCTCGAACAAGGCGTCCGGGAGGGTGTCTTCCGCCAGGACCTTTTCTATCGTCTGAGTGTCATCCCGATTTTCATTCCTCCTCTGCGGCACCGGAAGGAAGACGTTCTTCCGCTCGTGGACTTCTTCATCGAACGTTACAATTTCCGGTTTCGAAAGAGTCTCCGGGGCATCACGCAGGAGGCTCGCAACCTGCTGCTGGCCTATGACTGGCCCGGAAACGTCCGCGAACTGAAGAACGCCATCGAGCGCGCGATGATTCTCGAGGAGGCGGATTACATTCGCCCCACCTATCTTCCAATTCAAGTGACGGGACAGCCGCAGAGTTATGAGAACCTTACACCGGTTGCCGTCCCGGACTGCGTACCGGTGGAATCGCAGCCCCTCGTGGCCGCCACGGCCACCTCCTGGCGCCCGCTGGCCTCGGGCCGGATGATTCCTGTCCTGGAGTTGCCCAAACAGGGCACCTCGCTCGAAGAGGTGGAGAGGGAATTGGTCGGTCTGGCCCTAAAGCAGACGGGGGGAAACCAAACCCACGCTGCCAAACTTTTGGATATTTCCCGCGACGCGCTTCGCTACAAGATGAAGAAGTTTGGCTTTGATTCGGAAAGCGAGCTGTAGCCCGCAGCTTGACGCGAAGACCTGCAACGAACTCTGCCTTTGAGCATCGAATAAGCATGGGACTGATCCGCGACGAGGATGCCGCTCAAATCCGCGAAAGACTGCAACAAATGGTGCAGCCGGTGAGGCTGGTCCATTTCACCCAGGAGTTGAACCTGGAACTTGGCGCCGAGGCGCTGCAACTGGTGAAGGAACTGGCCGGCCTTTCCGACAAGCTCTCGCTCGAGGTATTCAACTTCCTGCTCGACAAGGGGAAGGTGGGTGAATACGGCGTGGATAAGGTTCCTGCCACCGTAATCCGAAACGGGAAGGACTACGGCATTCGGTTTTATGGCTTGCCTGCCGGATACGAGTTTTCCACCTTGCTCGATGCCATCCTCGCTGTTTCGAAGGGGGATTCAGGCCTGCTTCCGGCTAGTCGAGAGAAACTTGCCAAACTTGCCCAACCCCTCCACCTGGAAGTGTTTGTCACTCCAACCTGCCCTCACTGCCCACGCGCCGTGCGACTGGCGTATCAGTTCGCGATGGAGAATGACAACATCCGCGCCGACGCCATTGAGGCCACGGAGTTCCCCGATTGGGCCACCAGGTACCGCGTCAACGCAGTTCCGAAGACCGTCATCAACGAAAGTGCTCACATCGAAGGCTCGCTGCCTGAAGAGTTTTTCCTGGATCAAATCCTGAAAGCAATCGAACCTCGGGAAGCCGCTGAGGGTGAGGCACGCTCGCAGGGAGTTACGTCGTAGGAGGTAGGTCGTAGGTGGGGAAAAACTTCTGCCCCACATACCACCTGCCACCTACCGACTTCTAGCAGGATACTGAAAAACCCTTGTGAACGTTGTCATTCCGAGCGAAGCGAGGAATCTCGCTCTGGAAACATAGGACTTACGAGATTCCTCGCTTCGCTCGGAATGACAGGCTAGGGGTTTTTCAACATCCTGCTAGTACTTCAGGACAGCGTGGACGTCGTACTTGCTGAGTTTGGCGCGACCCCCTAGGAACTCGAGCTCAATCAGAAATCCGAGCCCTACAACTGTTCCGCCCAGTGATTCGATGAGCCCCGCCACGGCTGCCGCCGTCCCGCCGGTGGCCAGCAAGTCATCAATAATCAACACATCTTGTCCTTGGCTTATGGCGTCGCGGTGGATTTCCAGGCAGTCGGCGCCGTATTCGAGGTTGTAACCGGCACGCGCGGTCGCGGCCGGAAGCTTGTTGGGCTTTCGCACAGGGACAAATCCGACGTTGAGCCGGTAGGCCACCATGGGCGCAAAGATGAAGCCGCGAGCCTCAATCCCAACTACGCAATCAATCTTGCGCCCAACATAATAGTTAGCCAGCGCATCGACGGCGGCATGAAGGCCAACCGGGTCTTTGAGCAAGGTGGTAATGTCGTAAAAAAGAATGCCGGGCTTGGGGAAGTCCGGGACTTCGCGAATCAGACTTTTAAGGTCCACCACGCTTCCTCCGTGAATTTGAGTTTCTCTCGCGCCGTCCTAGCTTTCTCATTGCCGTTTGCCGATTGGAAGGGCACCGTGCCAAATTCCTCGATTTCAATCGGCAATCAGCAATCGACCATCGGCAATTTCAACTTCACTGCCTTCTGCCTACCGCCTACCGGTCCCTACCATCCGTCTTCGATCATGAAGTCGATGTAGCGCTTATCCACCGCTTCGTCGGATTCACTGACGCCGGTCACGCGGGCGCTTCGCGGCCCCTCCGTAAGGCGAAGCTTGAGTTCCTCCAAAGCCATCGCATCGCCGATCGCATAAACCTCGACGGTGCCGTCCCAGAGGTTCTTAACGTAACCGGCAATGCCAAGCTGCTCTGCCCAGCGCTCGGCAAAGTACCGATAGCCGACTCCTTGAACTCGTCCGGAGATCACGAACTTTTTAGCGGTTTTCTTTCTTGCTTCGCTCATGGACAACAAGTAGGCGGTAGGTGCAGGCAAACCTAACAGGATACTAAAAAACCCTTCTACACTGTCATTCCGAGGAGCCGCAGGCGACGAGGAATCTCGCACGGCCCTTGATTTCAGAGCCAGATTCCTCGCTTCGCTCGGAATGACAACGGTCACAAACGTGTTTCAGCATCCGGTTAAGAACCTCACCTGCCGTCTACGACCCACCTTCTGTCTCTTGACTTCTGACCCCTAGCTTCTGGCTCCTGCCTGTCAAAGGATTCTTGCCGGCTAAGGACTTCCGCGAGCCGGGTGGGGTAGTTGGTGATGATTCCGTCCACACCGTCGGCGATCATGCGTTCCATCCGCGCGGGCTGGTCCACAGTCCAGGTAAAAACGCGAAGCGCATGCTGGTGCGCGCGGCTGATGAATCCCCGTGATGCAATTGCCCAATGTGGAAGGATAGCTTTGCCTGCCAGGGACCTTGTCCGCCGGATAGCGAGCAGCGACCGGGAAACATCCAGGCCAAGTGAGAGGTCGGAATCGAGTTCCCGGACACGTCGGAGGGTTGCGAGGTCAAACGAAACTACGGTCGCAAGCCACCGGACTCCGGCACGTTCGATCTCATCCAGCACCTTAGCCTCGATGCCTGGATATGTGCTCCTGCCCTCCTTGATCTCCACCAAGGCTATTATCTTGTGCTGGCGAACCCAGGCGAGGACCTCGGAGAGGAGCGGAATCTTCGCGCCCACATAACGGTGCCGCGCCTTCTCCGGAAAACGCCGATTGAACCATGAGCCGGCGTCTAATCGGCGAAGGGCATTGGCTCGATGCTCGCTGACCCACCCGTGGCCTGAGGTGGTGCGGCCCAGGCGCGGGTCGTGAATGACCATGGGCATGCCGTCGGAAGAAAGGTGGACGTCCAACTCAATCCCTTCTGCGCCCTGCCGGAGGGCGAGTTCGAAAGCTGCCAAAGTATTCTCTGGAGCTTCTCCGCCTCCCCCACGGTGAGCGATGTTCAGCGGCGGCCAGACTAATCGCTGAACCTGCTGGCGACTGACGCGGTGTTGGAGGAAGTGTTTGAGAATGGGCACGGGGAATCAAATCTGCGAAGACCCTCAGCTCCCTTCAAGGACGTATCTTGCGGATGAGTGCGACAGCGTCAGCCCGCACGGCTTCACCGCGACCGAGGGCGTCCACGCCTTCGCCGGTCTTGGCTTTCACACTGACTTGACCGGCGTTCAGGCCGAGTGCCCCGGCCAGCTTTTCTTGCATGCGCGGGATATGGGGGGAAAGTTTCGGGCGTTCAAGGCCTACCGTCGCATCAACGTTCACAATCGCATAACCGGCGTCCTGCAACAACTTGCGGACATGACGAAGGAATATGAGACTGGAAACGGCGCGCCATTGGGGAGAAGTATTGGGAAAGTGCCGCCCCATGTCGCCCAGCGCGGCGGCGCCAAGCAACGCATCGCAGATGGCATGCGCCAGCGCATCGCCGTCCGAGTGGCCTGCCGGACCTTTCGCGAAGGGGATTCGCACTCCGCCTAAGATGAGCTTGCGGTCGGGGATGAGGCGGTGTAAGTCGTTCCCGATGCCGATACGAATAGAAGTCTGAAGTTCGGATGGCGGATGCGGCGGCTCGCGTGGAGGAGACTTATCTCGGCGCGATCGGATGCCTGTTTCCGGCTTCACCTGATGCTCTGAGGCTTTCATTCTCGTGCGGCTTCCTGCCGTTCGCGTTCTTGGGCGATGTAAAGGCGGGCGAGAGGCAGGTCAGAAGGTTTAGTAATCTTGATGTTGCGGTCAGAACCCATAATCACGGTGACGCTGTAGCCAAGCCGTTCTGCAAGGCTGGAGTCATCCGTTCCGTAAAAGCCGTCCGCTATGGCCCGGCCATAAGCCTCACGGATAATCTCATATCGGAAGGCCTGGGGCGTCTGCGCCAGCACGATTCGTTCTCGCGGGATGGACCCCAGGATCATGTTTCGCTGCACTTGCTTTACGGTATCCACACTGGGGATGCCGAGGATGGCTGCGCCCTCCTGGCGCGCGGCGGCGACCAAGCGTGGGATCATTTCCAGCTCAATAAACGGTCGCACGGCGTCATGGACTAGCACCACTTCCGTGTCCGGCGCAGCCTGATCCAGGCAGCGGGCCACGGTCTCCTGGCGCGACGGCCCCCCTTCCACCAGCCGCACGGGCCTCGCCAAATGCTCGCGCTCGATCTCTTTTTGCGCGCGTTCTGTATCTTCCGCCCGCAGGCCGAGAAAAATGTCGTCCACCGCCTCGCAGGCAACGAATTTCCGCAGCGTGTGGACGAAAATCGGAACGCCCTCGAGCGATAGGAATTGCTTGGGTGTTGCGCTCCCCATGCGCACGCCCCATCCTGCCGCTGGAATGATAGCCAGAACGCTCATAAAAGCAGGTCCCAGGTGTCAGGCTTCAGGTGTCTGGGAGCGGAACCCTCACTCCCTCGTCGCTCTTGCGGGCAAAGACGAACGAGCGCCCCGCGCCGCCTCGTGAATCGTAAAGCCGTCCGCGCCCAGCCTACGTATGAACGGGCTCCGGGACGGCTTTTCGTTCCTCGAACTTTCCAAAAATCATCTTGCCCGCGGTGGTTTGCAGAACGCTGGTCACGGCGATGTCGATGGTCTTGGAAATCATCTTCTTGGCATTATCCACCACCACCATCGTGCCGTCATCAAGGTAGGCAACACCCTGATTGTATTCCTTGCCTTCCTTGAGGATGAATACGCGCATGACCTCACCCGGAAGCACGACAGGCTTCAGGGCATTGGCCAGCTCGTTGACGTTCAGCACCGCGACGCCCTGGAGTTGGGCCATTTTGTTGAGGTTGAAATCGTTGGTGACGATTTTCCCCTCCATATGCTTGGCCAGTTCGATGAGTTTCATGTCCACTTCCCGCATCTGCGGAAAGTCTTCCTCAACAATCTGGATTTGGATGGTGCCCATCTTTTGCATGCGCTGCAGGATATCCAGGCCTCTCCGGCCACGATTGCGCTTGAGCGGATCGGAAGAATCGGCCACCAGTTGCAGTTCGCGCAGCACGAATTGCGGGATGATCATGAGCCCATCAATGAAACCTGTTTCGCAAACGTCGGCAACGCGGCCGTCGATGATGACGCTGGTATCCAGTATCTTAAAGTTTCTCTTTGGCTTCACCTCAGCGCTGAACAATCCTCCCAGGGCAGATAGATTCAGTAAATCGCCCTTGTTGGCGCCCAGCACCAATCCCACGTAGGCCATGAGAAGGAGCAGCGTCACCTGAAGAAAAGAAAGACTAACCTTATCCAGTGCCGTTAAGCTCAGCAGATGGCTGATCATGAGCGCCCCAAGAATGCCAAAAATTGATCCTATAGCAGCTCCGATCAACCGCTTCAGGCTGGCTCTTTCCAGACGCATCTCGAAGAAAACGAAAAACAGGCCCAAAGCAGCACCCAAAAGGGCTGACAAAGACTTGGACAGGCCAAATGGATGCAGCTGGTACGATGCTACAATAATGACCAATAGAAAAATTACGCGGATTCCCGTCATTTCCCAGGACATTACCCAGATCTCCCTTCCGGGACCCAATGAGTTTCATATAGATGAAGGCGTTGGCTCCCATATAATCACTCAAGACAAGTCAGTATACCATTCTGGCTAAAACCATCCAAATTAGACAACGCAATGACTTGCCAGCTGGTTGCATGGAAAACAACCTGCCGCGCCGCTGAGGTCAGCGGCTCTGGCGAGGCTTGATGATGATCGGAGTGCCCACAAACCCGAACCTCTCCCGGATGCGGTTCTCGAGAAACCTTTCAAATGAGAAGTGGAGTTTGCCCGGGCGGTTGGTAAAGGCAACGAACACAGGGGGAGCGACTCCGCCCTGGGTAAGGTAGTAGATCCGCGTGGGCTTCCCGGCCGGGGTTGGAGCGCGCTCGAAGTCCAACTCCTTGAGGAACTGGTTCATTTCCGACGTGGAAACCCGCAGGCGGCGAGCTTCCGCAACCTGGGCGATGGTCTTGAGCAAATTACCCAGCTTCTGGCCGGCTAAGGCGGAGATGAAGACGATGGGGGCGTAGGCGAGGAATTTCATCCGCTCCCTTATCATCTGGATGTAATCGCGCGTGGTGGCCGGCCCTTTTTTGACTAAGTCCCACTTGTTGACCACGATGATGACCGAGCGTCGGCTTTCGTGCGCGTAGCCACCGATGTGGGTGTCGAGGGCCGTGATGCCCTCCGGACCATCCAGCATGAGCAGCGCCACGTCGGCGCGCTCCAGGTGTTTTCGCGCCTGAATCACGCTGAGCTTCTCTGCCAGCAACTTGGTCTTGCCTTTGCGGCGAATCCCGGCGGTATCGATAAACCGGAAGCGCAGTCCGTCGCGCTCGAATTGCGCGTCGACGGCGTCACGGGTGGTACCGGGCAGCGGCGAAACGATGGAGCGCTCCTCTTGGAGAAGGCTGTTCAGCAGAGTTGACTTGCCCACGTTGGGCCGCCCAATGATGGCGACGTTGATGGCTTGATCGCGTGCAGGCGTCAGCGTCGCCGCGGCCGTCCCAGCGGCGGATTCGACGCGCTGTTCTTCAGGCGCCTCGGCGGAGACTGCAAAATCCTTGGTGACGTGTTCCAGCAGATCATCCACGCCTAGCCCGTGTTCGGCGGAAAGGGGGAAAATGTCGGGAATCCCCAGGCGGTAAAACTCCGCCGCCAAGGGCGAATGCTGAGCGGCGTCAACCTTGTTCACTGCAAGGGAGAGCGGCTTCCCCGTGCGGCGCAGCAGGTGCGCCAATTCTTCGTCGAGAGGCACGATTCCCTGGCGGGCATCCACCACCAGAATAAGCTGAGCGGCTTCTTCGATCGCCACCTGTGCTTGACGGATGATCTCAGTTGGGATGAGATCCTTTTCGAAGGGAATCATTCCTCCCGTATCGACCACCTCAAACGGCTTGCCGAGCCACATGGCAGGAGCGTAGAGGCGGTCGCGCGTCATTCCCGGCTCGTCGCCTACAAGCGCCCGCCTTCGACCGCAAATGCGGTTGAACAACGTGGATTTGCCCACGTTAGGACGGCCGAGTATCACCACGCGAGGAAGTTGAGGCACGGAACAAGTCCAAAGTTAACGGTTGAAAGTACAGAGTCTAACATGAGGCAGAAGGAGTATGGACATGTCATTCTGAATGTCAAACTGACCCGCAGCGAATAGCGCCTTACTACCCGCCGGCGGCCTTGCGGTAGCGGGCCATGTGTTCTTGCAGCTCAGGGTCTTGTGGGTCGAGCTGCAAGGCTAGCAACTGGATTCGGACAGCCTCCGGATAATTTCCGCTGGCGTAATTGGCCTCCGCCAGCGTATCGATGAATCCGGCTTCTTTCCAATGAGTTAATTCCACCGCCCGGCTGGCGTGCTGGAGCGCCGTGCGCGGGTCGCGCCATTTGGGGTCTTCGCAGGTGGCATAAAGCCACGCCAGGTTATTGTGCGATTCGGCATTGTTGGGCTCGATCTGCAAGGCTTCTTTGTAATGCTGGATTGCTTCCGAGTAGAGCTTCTGCTCGGCGTAGAGGTCAGCCAGCAACCGCTGCCCCTCCGCCGTGGTGGGGTTTTTGCCCAGAGCGGCCTCGAAGGCCTGCTGCGCCCTAGCGAGGTCGCCCTTCATGCGGTAGGCCACACCCAGGGCGAGCTGAGCTTCCGGCATGCCCGGACTTAACCGCACAGCCTCGCTGTATTCCTGGATGGCCTTGTCGAACTGTTGCTCCCGCAAATACAGCGCGCCCATCATCACATGTGGGCGCTCGTCGCGTGGCGACCGCTGGGCCGCTGCCCGGAAACGTTCCAGCGCCTCGGCATCCTGGTGGGCGGAGCGCAACCGCTCGCCTTCCCGCAGCAACCGGGTGACATCACGAGACATCGCGTAATGCTGCGCGGTGGAAGCCATTGCCAGGGCCACCACCAGGACAGGCACAACGACCACGGATTGGGAAGTCCGCTCTCCGCTGGCCCACGGCGCTAGGTCATGCGCGGGCGGTGGAATGAGAGCCGCCAACACCATGCCAGTCAGCAAGCCGCCCAGGTGTCCCCAGTAGTCGATCCCTCTGACCGCAAAGCCGAAGATCAGGTTGAGCACGATGAAAGGAAGAATTCCTCTGCCGAAAGCGCGGCCCCAATGGCGCGGGATGACGTCACGGTGCAAGTAGCCTGCCACCAGCATGGCGCCGGCGATTCCGAAGATGGCTCCGGATGCGCCCGCCGCGATGTTCCTCGACAGGCTCATGGAAAGGGCCGAGCTGCCCATGCCGGCGACAACGTAGAGCAGCGCAAAACGCCCATAACCGTAAACTCGCTCCAGGATGGGGCCGAGGATGAAGAGGGCGTAGCTGTTGACAATCAGGTGCAGCCAACCGATGTGAAGGAACATCGGCATGACCAGCCGCCAGTATTCCCCGCGTCGAAAGTAGGGACTGAACGATGCCCCGAAATCCAGAAGCACTTCCGTGTTCGTCGAGCCCCCGGCGGAGGTCATGAGGAGAAAGACAACAACATTGATCCCCAGGATCACGAGGGTGGCAACGGGCCAATATCGCTGGTTAGGGACCAGGGACGGGGTGTTAGCGGGAATGGTGATAGGGGTATCAGACATAACAGAACAGTGACAAGTGACGAGCAGGATTCAGGAGTCAGAAGTCAGGAGCCGGTCGTTGCAAACTCCCCGCCTGCTCTTCACTGGCACCTGAAACCTGACACCTGGCACATGCACTTCTGCTCGTCACTTGTCACTTGTCACTGGTTCGTAGTACTTTTCTCCCGCGCAACTCCGGCACAGGATGCGCTCACCCAGCCGGCACTCTCGCCCGTCGTTGACGCCTTCGCCGCATTGCTCGCAGGTGACGCGGGAGCGCGGGCGTCCCGGCAGGTCCTCCGGTTTCAGTTTCACGCGCACCGCCTGGAGGTCAAAAAGGTCATCATTCTCCATCACCTTGTACGCTTCAAGCTGTGCCTGAGAGGAGTCGGCAATGGCCGGGAACATGGCCTTGGCTTTGGCGCGTGAATCGTCACGAGCCACCACTCGCACTGCCCGACCCGTCTCGAGGTTCACGAAGGTCGCCGCAACCTTCCCATAGTCCAGATACTTGAGTGACCGCTTGCCCAGGCGGCATCCGGTGACCAGGCTCACGGCGTCCGTGGCGCAGCGATCGATTTCGACAAAGGTTAACAGGCGCTTGCGGTCTTTGACCGGATCATCGATACCGATCGACCTCAGGCCAAGCATCGCCATACGGATGCCCAGAACCTGACCGGGGCACATGTGACCATGGCTTTGACCCGCCAAGGCGACGTATTCTTCCAGAGTCTTCATCTGCGAGGTCTTTTGAGCAGGGACCTTCACCCCAACCTGCGCGTGGTGTCCAAATCCCGCGTCGCTTGTTTCTGCACCTACGCTTCATTATACCATCCCAAGTTGTCCGGACCTTCGGGAAGCCTTTGCTTTCGCTTCTTGTGCGCATTCTGATCGTCTTTCCGGAGTGAGACGGTTGGAATTCTTTGGAGTGCGGCAGCTTGCTGCCGCTTTCCTACAGGCCAGCTTGCTGACCGGAATTGCGCCCGAGGCCAAGATCACCGCGAGCAAGCTCGCGGGGAATAAAGCGGCAGCAAGCTGCTGCACTCCAAGGCTTCAGTGCAACGGGTAGCGTCCGCACTCGCGGACGGTCTCATACATCGCCAGCACATTCTCGATGGGCACGCGCGCCTGCACGTTGTGAGTCGTATTGAAGACAAAGCCTCCGCCGGGGCCAAATGTTTTCAGGCGCTCGCAGACTTCCTTCCGAACCTCGTCAGCAGTCCCAAAAGGCAATGTGTGTTGGGTATCCACGCCGCCCCCCCAAAAGGTGATGCGCGCTCCAAATTCCTTCTTGAGTTCGCAAGGATCCATGGCCACCGCCGAACATTGCACCGGGTTCAGGATGTCGAAACCGGCGTCGATGAAGTCCGGGATCAGCGCCCTGACCGATCCGCAGGAGTGGATGAAAGACTTCCACAGAGTGTGTTCGTGAATCCAGTGGTTGACCTGGAGGTGGAAGGGTTTGTACAAGTCGTGGTAAGCCTTGGGGGAAATGAAGGGACCATGTTGAGAACCAAAGTCGGTCCCGGTTACGAAAACTGCTGCGATCTTGTTGCTGACAACCTGGTGAATCCTCTCTAAGTTCTGCAGGGCGATCTCGCATTGGCGTGCAAAGATCTTGTACACGTAATCGCGGCGCGTCGCCGTGCTGACGTACCACTCTTCGACGTCGCGGATTCCTCGAGGGTGTTTCAGCCAAGGAGCGGGGACTAGGGCTATGTCCCCGAACGCCGTGCCGCCGAAGTTCGCCAGGATGGCTTCATCCGTCTCGGCGTAAAGCCTCTCTGCCTCACGCTGGAGGTATTGCAGATCCTCATCGGAGATGGGCCCGAACTCTTCGAGGTTATCCTCGACGTTCAGGCTTCCATCGTCAATGGGCGGCTGCCGAACTATGCTGTCAAAGTAGAACCCGCCCTTGGGCAAGCGGCCACTTGCCGGAACGGACTTGTCGCCTTCGGGGTACATCAGAATGTCGCCGTTCGGTTCGGGTTGGGTATTGAAACCCTCGGGAACCAGGACCGGCGTGCCCGCAAAAGTAGTCCACGATTTCCAGCCCTCATTCCGGAATCCGAACATGTTGGCGGGCTTGCCCAGGCCCACCACGTCCACTCCCAGCGCCTCTCTGAGATCCGGCCCGATCTCACCGAGCATCTGGTAAGGCTCGACGACCTTGATGGGTGTGCCGGGCCGGTCCAAGCCCAGTGCCTGGCGCAAGCCGTAAACCGTGTCCACCTGCATTCCGGTCACGGCGCTGGCGCCCAGGTCGAGTGGAACCCGGTCGGCCTCCTTGTGCTGAAGGGCGAGACTCACCCGTTCACGCGAAGTCATCACACTCGAACGCCTCCTCCTGCCCCTTTGCCAAGCCGGCGCGGCTTTGGAGTGCGGCCCGCCGCGGCGGGCTGCCGCTTTATCTTCCGCGAGCTTGCTCGCGGCGTTCTTGGTCTGGGGCGCAATCCCGGCCAGCAAGCTGGTCCCGCCGTGCGGGAAAAGCGGCAGCAAGCTGCCGCACTCCAAAGAATGCGTCAGGCTGTTGCGGGAAGGAGCTTCCGGGCCAGTTCGACGGCGCCGGGAGCGTCCTTACCGTAGCCATCGGCCCCGATCGAATGCGCCCAGGCATCGGTGAGAGGAGCTCCACCCACAAGGACTTTCACCTTGTCCCGAAGCCCCGCCGTCACGAGGGCTTCAATGATGGCCTTCATGTTAACCATGGTCGTAGTAAGGAGGGCCGACAGGGCCACAAAGTTTGCATCGTGCTGCTTCACGGCGGCCACGATCTTCTCCGCTGATGCGTCCACTCCCAGGTCCACAATCCGGAACCCCGCGCTCTCCAGCATCATGGCCACAATGTTTTTGCCGATATCGTGCAGGTCACCCTTGACCGTACAGATGACCACCGTGCCCGCGGGTTTGATGGATTCCTCACCCAGCAGGAGCGGCCGGAGGAGGTCCGTGGCGCCTCTTGCTGCCCGGGCGGCGATCAGCACTTCCGGGATGAAGAATTCACAATCCCTCATACGACGCCCAACCTCATCCATAGCAGGAATGATTGCCTTGGGAAAGAACTCGTGGGGCTTGATTCCCTCCTTCAGCCCTCGCTCGGTCAATTCCTTGGCGAGCGGGGCCTTTCCATCGATTATGGCTTGTTGCAGCTCCTCAAAGATGCTCATCGCAGTCTCCTTAATTTGTCGGTCTTGCTTGTGGGAATGCCAGTTCCCCTACAAAAACATCCTGGAAACTTGGATCGGCGTTGAGCGCCACGTGCTCGACGCGGCGGCGAACGCCAGCGTATGACCCGTCCTCGGAGTCGAGGCTGAACAGCGCCAGCTTTGCTCCCAGAAGCGCCGTGTTGCCTGCGGCTTCGACCCTTTCGGGCGGAAAATCGATCAAGCCAATGCGTTGCGCGCTGGCGCGATCGATGTAGTTGCCAAAAGCCCCCGCCAGATAGAGGCGGGCAAGTTCTTTCTCGCCCTTCCTCTGCATAAGAAGCTTTATTCCAGCGGCGATGGCCGCCTTGGCAAGCTGAAGTTCGCGAATGTCATTCTGGGTGAGGGCGACGGGCGGGGCCAGCATCCAACTGTTCTCGCCCTTCGAGAATCGCCCGGAAGGTGCGACCACCCCGAGTTCCAGTCCCGCGGCCACGGCGTCTACCAAGCCGCTCCCGCACAAGCCGCGTGGGGCGCCGTCTCCGATGACGTGGCAGTGTACCCTGTCGCGGCTGCACCACCCCTTACTCCCCTCCTTAGTGAGGAGGGGACCAAGGAGTGGTGACACCGTCACTTGAGAAATTGCCCCGGTGGAAGCGCGCATACCCATGGAAATCTTTGCGCCTTCAAAAGCCGGGCCCGCTGCCGTAGACGCGCAAAGCAATCCGTGCTTGTTCCCAATCACAATCTCACCGTTGGTTCCCAAATCAATAAGTCCAACCAGGTCCTCGTGCTCAGTGAGCTTGGTGGCCAGAATACCGGCCAGCACATCGCTTCCCACAAACCCGCCCAGGCAGGGCAGGAACCGAACTAGAGGGTCGCCCGCATGCTTCCAACCCAGTGCGCTGGAGCGGAAAATCTGCAGCCCCCCTTCCGTAGGCTCAAACGGATAACGGGAGAGTGGCTCGGCATCGATCCCGCAGAAGAAGTGGTGCATGACCGTATTTCCCACCACAACGATGTCAGCGATTCCGGCCCCATGCTTTCCCGCCGAAAAAAGCAACTGTTCAATGAGTGCGCCAATCTGCTGACGGATCAATGTCTCGAGTTGGTGTTGTCCACCCTCCAACACGGCGAAGTGCAGCCTGCTCATCACGTCGGCGCCGTAACGCGCCTGGGCGTTCAGCGCGGTGCTTACCGCCAGCACCCTTCCCGTGGCTAACTCCAGCAACTGAGCCACAAGGGTTGTCGTGCCCAAATCCACCGCCACACCCAGACCTTGACGAGGCCGGAATGCGAAGACAGTATCATCGACCAGTATGGCGGCATCCCACTGGCGGAGTTCGATCTCCAGGTCGCCCTCGACAACACACTGGCAGGCAAGACGCCACCCACTGGCGATCTCCTCAGGCGAAAGCCGCTCCTGTTGTGCCCGGTTAACTTCCGCCTTTCCGTTCAACACACGGATGCGACAGCCCCGGCACCTCCCCTGGCCGCCACAGGGAAATTCAACTCCCTGCTCGAACAACAAGTCGCACAGCGGCGTTCCGGCCGGCGCACTCAGCTCCACCCGCGTGGGCCAGAGAATAATCCGATGGGATAGGTTCACAGTCAAGGGCCCTTCTATCACCTTCCAGGTGTAGCGGCGAGTTTACCTCGCTACTGCTCCCGGTGTCATTCCGACCCTGACCACGAGCAAAGCGAGGGGGAAGGGTCGGAATGGCAACTACATGGCTCGGAATGACAGCCGCGTGGCGGCGTCCCGATCAGATCGGGACAGGTTCCGCCGCCTCTACATCAAATTGACCTATTGCCAGGTCCGGAGTGCTCACGCGCGTACTGCACCATGGCCCGGAGGTTGGCGGGGGGTGTCTCCCGCGGAACCTCGCAACCCGCCCCCACAATGAAGCGCTCTCCAGCTTGGCGGTGGCATTTGGCCACTGCATTATAGACGGATTCCGGCGTGCCATCCTTCAAATCACGTACGGGATCAATGTTTCCGAGCAGCACCTGAGAAGGTCCCATCTTGCTTCGAGCTTCATTCAAGGGCGCAAGAGAATCCTGGTCAATGATGTCGCAGCCGAGCCGCCCCAACCCTTGCTGAATGTGGCGGGTATCTCCGCAGATGTGAAGACGGGCTCGGGCACCCAGGGCATGAACCCCGTCAATCATTCTCTTCTGGTTAGGCCAAAGGAACTCGTCATAGAATCGAGGTCCGACAAGCGAAGACGCGGGGTCCCCAATCCCCATGACGTCCACACCAGCCTCGATTTGTGCGCGGGCGAACCCTAATTCCATCTCCACGACGAACTCGATCAGGTCGCGTACGAAGGCTCCGTCGTCATAGAAGTCCACCATGAGCCTATTGATGCCCCGCAAGTCCGCAGCTTCGCCACACGGCCCCTCGATCCATCCCTCAACAACCTTGTCGTTCTTGACGCACTCTTTCAATCGCTGGACGGCCTGAACACGATTCGCCATCCGGCGGCCACCCAGCGGGTCGGGTACCCGTAGCGCTGCCAGCTTTGTCTTATCGGCCAACAGGGCATTTGCTTCGTCAATGGCGGGGGGTTGGTCCGGGAAAAACTTGATGGTGGCGCCCAGAGCAGACGCCTCACAGCAAGGGTCAGAGATCACACTGACGTGGTCAATGTCAAATCGCTCCGCAACACAGATCTGACCTAGGGCCTGGACGCGATAGTCTGTGGCGTAGTCGAGGTATTTTGCCCCGATCTGGTCGGCCGCAAACATCATGGTGATGGGCATGGCGGGAAGGGAGTCCACCGACTGCCCTTGCAACATGGCGAAGACACGCTCGCGACTATTCATACACTCCCTCCTCGCGCGCCGTGGCGATCAGGGCATGAATATTCTCTTCCGGCGTATTCCCCGGTATGGCGCATCCCGCGTTGAGCACGAATAACCCGCCAGGCTTCCACAAGGAGATCAACTGGCATGTCTTTTCCCTGATCATGGCCGGAGTCCCTCGAGCGATCACTCCGCTCGGGTCCAGGTTCCCAAAGAGCACGTGGCGTGCGCCCGCTGTTGATTTGGCGCGCGCCGCGTCAGTCTTGTAATCGAGCTCGAAACCACAGAAGTCGTAACTAGAAAGAAAGTCGAGGATCCGGGAGGTGTCACCGCAAATGTGAATGACCGTAAATATACCATCTGCCGCCAGGTCTTTAACCAACCTCTCTTCATACGGCCGGGCGAAGCGGTCGAACATTGTCGGGGACACAACATCCGGCCCCGCCAAGCTGTCACCCATGGAAGTGAAGTGTGCACCCGCCCGGATAAGCGCACGGTGCACGGCCAAATGGCTTTGATAGCAAGTCTCCAGCAAGCGCCCAATCGCAGGGTTTTCAGAATCGCTCGCCAATTCCATCAGGAACTCTTCGATCCCGCGAACCATGCACGCCAGATCAAACTCGGCCTGGTCGGCGTTGCCGCGGATGGCCACCTCATTGCCTACCTGTTTCGCAATTAACCTTACGCCTTCAAGGAGCGCCGGAATGCGCCCATCGGTTTCCGGATTGACCACCT